>Ga0209751_10000005_pt1 | contig 322058 bp, 317 predicted proteins | sample RifCSP13_1_FD_184019 | JGI IMG/M metagenome (GOLD analysis project Ga0209751, IMG submission 184019) | Soil microbial communities from Rifle, Colorado - Rifle CSP2_sed 13_1 (SPAdes) (version 2) | ecosystem: Environmental > Terrestrial > Deep subsurface > Rock core/Sediment | place: Rifle...
CTTAGATTTGACTAACTGGCTCATTACCTACAACAACATCAGGCCCCATGAATCTCTTGATTACCAGACACCAATTGCGTATGCTACCCAAAGATTTAAAGTGTCACCGATGTGGTCGTCCAGCACACTTCATTGACTATTTACGACTCCCAAGTTAGAATTGTTTGAAAAGTTGAAATGCTTTTCTCACCCCTTGGGTGAGAATTTTGTTTTTTTATGGAAAAAAGAAAGAACATAAAACCAGATTACGGAAAATTGCTGTCCGCCTTTGGTGAGGCAAGCAGTTTAAGTATCATCTTTGTTTTTTTCCCAGTCATCTTTTTGGTGCTCGGGGTTTTCTTGGATAAAAAGTTTGGTACGATGCCTTTGTTTATTATTTTAGGCGTTGGCTTTGGAATTGCTGCATTTGCCTATCAGGTAAAAAAAGTACTAAGCAATCTTCGTCCAAAGGACGATCAGCTTTAGGTTGAAAAAATAGTTAAATGAAAAGTTTACACATTACTGTAGCGCCAGAGATTATTGCACATCTTGGGCCTGTTAAAATTACCAATTCGCTTTTGACCAGCCTGATTGTCATGGTTTTTTTAATAACGGTTGCTCTATTTGTCAAAGCGGGTGGTGATAGTAAAAAAAGGTCAAAGTTATATATCGCAGTTGAAATGATCGTCGAGAAGGCTTATATGTTTTTTAAAAATATTGCCGGAGATAGGACTGAAATAATCTTTCCCTTATTGATGACATTCTTTTTGTTTATTATCTTCGGCAACTGGATAGGTTTGCTGCCCGGTGTAGGCTCTATTGGCTTTTACGAAAATGGGGGGCATGATAAGTCCTTGATACCAATACTGCGCGGACCAAATGCCGATCTTAATACAACCTTCGCCTTGGCTTTAATTTCGGTTAGTGTTACCCAATATTTGAGTATTAAAACCCTTGGGTTTAGAACTTATATGTCGAAGTTTATAAATCTAAAAAATCCGATTAAGTTTTTTGTAGGAGTTCTTGAGTTAGTTTCTGAGTTCGCGAAGATTTTGTCTTTTTCATTCAGGCTTTTTGGGAATATTTTTGCCGGGGAAGTTTTGCTATCTGTTATGATTTTCCTTATTCCAATTCTGGTGCCTGTGCCTTTCCTTATACTCGAGGTTTTCGTTGGATTTATACAGGCGCTAGTATTCACGATGCTGACAACTATTTTTGTGGTGATTGCAACAGAAGAGAGTCATGAATAAGAGAGGGATCCCGCACCAATTTTGCTATGTATTATGTATACCTATTAGTTAGTCTTAAGACCAAGGAGCTTTACATAGGTTATACAAATAATCTAGAAAAAAGGCTTGGTGCACATAATACAAATAAAAGTTACTCTACCAAGAACAAAGGTCCTTGGATTGTAGTATATTGTGAGATGTACAAATCTAAAGAAGACGCAAAAATACGTGAACATAGATTAAAGAATTATGGACAGGCACTCAATGAACTAAAGAAACGAATCACTGGAAGTCTTTCTTTAGCAAATTTGGTGCGGGAGGAGGTGTATAAATTTGGAACTTAAAGATTTAGCAACAGCACTTGCAATAGGACTGGGAATGATAGGACCAGGAATTGGAGTCGGCTTGATTGGTAAAGGCGCTCTGGAAGCTATTGGTAGGAATCCTGAGGCTGGTAATCAGGTTACAACCACCTTGATTTTATCAATTGCCTTTGCCGAGGCCATTGCTATTTATGCACTGGTTATTGCTCTCATAATTAAATTTGTTTAATGATAGATGCATTAAGTTCATAAGGTTGAGCATATGGAAAAACTTGGAATAGACCCACTATTAATTGCGGTACAAATTATTAATTTTGTTCTCTTACTTATCATTTTGAGAAAAGTTCTTTATAAACCGATTCTTACTACTATGGCGAATCGCCAAAAAGAGCTGGCTGAAATTGAAAAAAAGAGCGTTGAAGTTGATAGAGCACTGTCGGATTTGAAGAAAAGGGAAAAGGAAATATTAACTAATGCTCAAAATGAAAAGCGTGATTTGATTTTAGCTGCGAAAAGAGACGCAGAGGCTGAAAGGAAGAAAATACTTGATAAAGCCAACAATCAAGCTAAGGAAATTCTCTCCGGAACAAGAGCGCAAATAGAAAGAGACAAAAAAGCAAAATGAAGAATTCTGAGCACCAAGGTGAAATTATATCTCTCGCCGATGGTATTGCATGGTTAACTGGTCTCGGGGACGTGATGTATGGCGAGCAAATAGATTTTGGAAATAACATTACCGGGTTAGTGTTAAACCTTGAAGAGGAAAGGGTTGGTGTTGTTATCTTGGGCGATTATGAGAGACTTAAACTTGGTGATATAGCTAAAACAACCGGAAGGTTATTAGAAATAGGTATAAGCGAGGACATGCTGGGTAGGGTTGTGGATCCGTTGGGCGAACCTATCGATGGAGGAAAAACTTTTTCTAAAAGAAATTATTTGCCCATTGAAAAGATTGCTCCGGGTATTGTTGAAAGAAAGCCTGTAGACACACCTTTGCAGACTGGCATAAAAGCTATAGACGCCATGATTCCCATAGGTAGAGGACAAAGAGAGTTGATCATAGGTGACAGGCAAACTGGCAAAACTGCCATAGCAATTGACACGATTATCAATCAGAAAGAAACTGCCGTGGTGAGCGTATATGTTTCTATAGGTCAAAAGCAATCAAAACTAGCCGAAATGGCTAAGAAACTTGAAGAGTATGGTGTTTTGCAAAACACGATTATAGTTGCTGCTAGCGCTTCAAGTTCTTCTGCCATGCGCTATTTAGCCCCATATGCAGGCTGCACTATTGGAGAGTATTTTATGCACAAGGGCAAGCACGCCTTGGTGGTTTATGATGATTTAACCAAGCATGCCTGGGCTTATAGAGAAATTTCACTTCTTTTGAAAAGACCATCGGGGCGCGAAGCTTATCCGGGTGACGTTTTTTATTTGCACGCACGCTTATTGGAACGTGCGTGTCAGTTATCAGCCGCAAATGGTGGGGGCTCCCTCACCGCTCTTCCGATTATTGAGACACAGGCTCAGGATGTTGCTGCTTATATTCCAACAAATGTAATTTCAATTACTGATGGTCAGATTTACCTTGAACCTGATTTGTTTTTTGCTGGTATTAGGCCAGCTTTGAATGTTGGATTATCTGTTTCAAGAATTGGCGGAGCAGCTCAAGTCAAGTTGATGAAGAAAGTTGCAGGCCGCTTGAGACTCGACCTATCACAATACTACGAATTGGCGACATTCGCCCAATTTGCAACAGATTTGGATGTGGCGACCAGAGAAAAAATCGAACGTGGTAAGAGAATTATTGAAATATTGAAACAGGACCAATTTTCACCCATGAGTGTTGAAAGTCAAATAGTGGTAATTTATTTGGCGACTTCCGGAAACTTGGATGATATCCCGGTAGAGTTTATTTCTGAATTTGAGAAAGACTTCTTAGATTACTTGGAAAGAGGTAATCATCGGTATTTACTTAAAGAGTTAGCTAAAAAGAGTGAATTGGATGCGGATTTAGAAGGGCAACTAAGTGGGGTAATTTCAGATTTTAAGAAAAAATTTGTTAAAACACATAAGTTAGAAAGGGAAGAGGATGGCGAATCCAAAATTAATTAAAAAAAGAGTGACGTCAATAAACAATATCAAAAAAATTACTAAAGCTTTAGAGATGGTCTCTGCATCAAAAGTGCAGAAAGCACAAACTGCGGCTTTAAATGCAAAGCCGTACGCTCGGCTAATTTACGAATTGGTTAATTCTTTAAGCGGTGACATTAAGCTTACTGAGATTCCTTTAATGAGGGTACCGGATAAATCAACGTCGGACTTATATATAATAGTGTCCACAAATAGAGGATTGGCTGGCAGCCTTAATACAAATCTCTTTAAATTTCTCACTATACAATTAGCCAAACTAAGCGGTCGCGATAATAGTTTTGTAACCGTTGGCAAGAAAGGCAGATCGTTCGCCGTATCGAGCGGCAGATTACTCGCGGATTTTTCCGAGGACAAGGATTTAGGGAGTGTGGTGAGTGCTGTGACAAGATTAATTACGGATGGCTTTGTTGACGGGGAATTCGGTGCGGTTTATATAGCATATTCAGAATTCATCAATGCACTAAAACAGGAGCCTCGCGTAAAACAACTTCTTCCAATACTAAAATCTACTTTGTTGGAAGAAGGGGAGGAACATTTTGATCTGTATGGTAAGAGCGCTCACCTATCTTCTGATAGCACGTCCGACTTGAGATACTCTTATGAGCCTGACCCAGTCGAGGTACTCAGGATGCTTTTACCGTTTTATCTTGAAATTCAAGTTGCGGAAAGTATTTACGAGTCAAGCGCATCAGAGCATTCAGCCCGGATGATAGCCATGAAGAATGCAACAGAGAACGCGACTGAGTTATCGGCGAGTTTGTCACTTGAATATAATAAAGCTCGACAAACCTTAATTACGGGAGAGCTCAGTGATATAACTACTGCTCTTGTCAGCTTGCCAAGTCATTATGAATAATTCGAAAATTATAGGAAAAGTAGTACAGGTGATAGGGTCCGTCGTTGACGTCAGATTTGAGGGCTATATTCCTGCAATTAAAAACGCGATTATTATCGATCCCGAAAGTAAAAACTTAACCGCCGAGGTTCAGCAACTTCTCAAGGGCGGACTTATTCGAACATTGGTTTTGGGTCCAGCCGAAGGAATTAAGCGGGGATTAGAGGTGGTTGATTTGGGTTTCCCCATAAAAGTGCCGGTGGGCAGCGAAACATTGGGGAGGGTTTTTAATGTCTTAGGACACCCCGTAGATAACAAGGGTGACTTGAAAAAGAGCATTGTACTTCCCATTCACAATCCCGCGCCTCTCTTAGTTGAACAGAAAACAGTTCCTGAGGTATTTGAAACCGGTATTAAAGTAATCGATCTTATCTGCCCCTTTATAAAGGGTGGAAAGGTTGCTGCTTTTGGTGGTGCTGGTGTTGGTAAAACGGTAATAATAATGGAACTCATTCATAACGTTGCTAAAAAACATGGAGGCTATTCTATTTTTGCAGGAGTAGGAGAACGGTCTCGTGAAGGCAACGACCTTTTAGAAGAGATGAAAGCATCGAAAGTGCTGGACAAGACCGTACTTGTTTATGGTCAGATGAATGAACCTCCTTCAAATAGATTTCGAGTCGCTTTAACAGCACTCACTATGGCTGAGTATTTTCGTGATGTTGAAAATCAAGACTTACTCCTTTTTATTGATAATATTTTTCGTTTTGCACAGGCTGGGAGCGAAGTTTCTGCCCTCCTTGGTAGGATTCCGTCCGCGGTCGGTTATCAACCTACTCTTGCAACCGAAATGGCTGAACTACAGGAAAGAATTACATCGACGTATAAAGGTTCTATAACATCTGTGCAGGCTGTATATGTTCCAGCTGATGATTATACCGACCCTGCTCCTGTTGCGACATTTGCACATTTGGATGCCTCGGTTGCACTCGAGCGGGCGCTTTCTGAACAAGGCTTGTACCCCGCAGTCGATCCACTGGTGTCCTCATCGAATGCTTTGGACCCCGAAGTCGTCGGAGATGAACATTACAGAGTTGCTCGTGAGGTGCAAAGAGTCCTGCAAAGATACAAAGAACTTCAAGATATCATCGCGATTTTAGGCGTCGAGGAACTTTCCGATGAAGATAAATTAATAGTGACGCGCGCGAGGAAAATCCAAAGATTTTTGACACAACCAATGTCGGTAGCTGAGAGCTTTACCGGCAGACCTGGTAAATATGTAACTATTGAAGATTGTGTAGCTGGCTTTTCTGAAATTTTGGCAGGCAAGCATGATGATAGGAACGAACAGGATTTCTATATGATAGGAACAATTAACGAGCTGGGTACTTAATTCCAATTCAAGATGAACTTCCACATAGATATAGTAAGTCTGAAGGGTGCAATATATAGCGGTGATGTTACGAGTGTTACAGTTCCCGGAGTGGAAGGTGACATGACTATTTTGGCTCGGCATATGCCGTTTGTTACTCCATTGTCAGTAGGCGAGGTGGTTGCAATGACGCCTAAAGGAACACTGAGTTTAGCAATTGGAAAAGGCATTTTTGAATTTTCAGAAGGCCGAGGCAGGCTTTTGATTGAAGATGTTGCAATGGGGGATTACATCTCCGAACAGAAGGCCGTTGAAGCCAAAAAGAAAGCTGAAGACCTATTGGCAAAGGGCATTAAAGGGGTTGAAAGGACTGCTGCTTTATATCAATTAAGGCGGAGTTTGGTTGATATTAGTATAGCGAGGCGCAGAAGAAAAAAAGTGTTTTAGTATTATTTTTACAGCTTCGTCTGCTGTTCGAGGAATCTGTATTTCTGGTTCATTGTATTTTTCCCCATTAACTAAACTCTTTGTATAAAATCTCAGCTGGCAATCTTTTGCGTGGTTTACTATCTCAGCGCCCGTCTTTTATTTGGGTTGTGTCAACAAGCACCAGTAAGTTTTTAGGTACCTTGTAACAGTGTAACGTTACACTGTTACAAGGAGGTAATGTTAGTGGAAATCGTGGAATAACAGAGCGGATGTATGCTAGACTTCAAGATGAAATGGCAAAATTAATTGATGAACTTTCTGTATTTTTACCGACGTATAACGAGGAAAAAAATATTACGATTGTCGTTGAAAAGGTAAGGAAAATATTAACTAATATTGCCGATAAATGGGAAATAATTATTGTCGAGGATGGCTCCAGCGATAAAACTCCTCAGCTAGCGGACAGTCTAGTCAAAAAGTATAAGCTTAATGTCCGAGTAATTCACCATAAACCGAATCGAGGTTATGGTGGAGCGTTAAAGTCAGGCTACAGCGCTGCTAAATATAAATGGGTTGCTTTTATGGATTCTGATGATCAATTTGATTTTTTCGAGGTTGAAAATTTTATCAGAAAACAAAAAAAAACCGGAGCGGACTTGGTGTTGGGAATACGTATGAGGCGAGCAGATTCTATCGTAAGACGGTTGTATACATTTGTATGGTCGAAATTACTTCCGAGAATTCTTCTTGGTTTAAAAGTTACAGATTATTCCTGTGGATTTAAGTTAATAAGAAAGCAGGTCTTTGATTCTGTTCAGCCGTTAGTCGGGGAAGAAAAAGTTACTCAAATTGAAATGCTGACCAAAGCTCAAAGAAAAGGTTATAAATTCGCCGAAGTGGGAGTGCATCATTATCCGCGGAAGTTCGGTCACCAAACAGGTGCCGATTTAAAGGTAATTACGAAAAGTATTGTCGATTTGGGAAAACTTTGGTGGCAACTTAGAAGATAATTAGAATTATGAACTGGTTTGAAATCAGTTCATATAACTTAGTGTATGCTCTCAAAACGAGCTTGCAAGGCGAGTTTTGAAACAAGTTCTATGAATTATGCAGTAAGTATGATGGGGTGGATAAAAAATAATAAGAAGGAAGCGATGCTTCTTGGACTAATACTTCTTGTGGGGGCATTTTTTCGACTTTACAGGATAAGTGAGTACATGACATTTTTGGGAGATGAAGGTAGGGACGCGATTGTTGTGAGACGTCTTCTTGTAAATTTCGACCCGATACTTGTGGGTCCCGGTACTTCGATCGGCAATATGTATTTAGGGCCGCTTTATTACTACATGATAGCACCGGCGTTATTATTAGCCAACTTTTCGCCGGTCGGACCAGCCGTAATGATAGCTTTACTTGGAGTAGTAACTATTTTTTTTGTCTGGTTTGTTACCCATGAACTCTTTACCTTTAAAGGTGAGACCTTGCAAGTCGCTGACTCTGGAGAGTCTCTGACTCGGAGAGGTGAACATAGTGTTCATAATGGAGCTCTTATTGCTGCTGGTTTGTACGCAATTTCCCCGGTAGTCATTAATTACTCCAGGTCATCTTGGAACCCTAATATTATGCCTTTCTTTTCTTTACTTTGTATTTATGCAATATGGCAGACGTGGAAATATTTTAATTTTAAGTGGCTGGTAGTCATGGGAATTGCTTTTGCGTTTGTACTTCAATCTCATTACCTCGGACTATTATTGGCTCCTGTAATCTGTATTTTCTGGATTTTGACTTTACTTTCTCTTAACCCATCACCTATCACCTATCACCTATCACCAAGTCGAGATTTTCTAAAATATTCACTAATTGGTTTAGGTTTGTTTTTACTCCTCATGTCACCATTAATAGTATTTGATGCCCGACATGGATGGCGAAATTTTTCTGCGATAAGAACTTTTTTCAGTCAGAGGGAAACTACTATTTCGATAAAACCCTGGAAGTCAGTCCCCAATCTTTGGCCGATATTTAAAGACGACTACGTTGCTCGGTTGGTTGCCGGCGGAAACGAACTTGCCGGTAGAATAACTGCCTTTACGCTTCTAATTTCGACTGTATTTTATTTGGCATTTAATAATAAGAAGCTCGGTCAGGTTTTCGCCGGTAAAAAAAATTTCTTAAGCGGTGTTGTCCTTGTATCTATTTGGATTTTCTTCGGCATTGTCGGTTTAAGCCTTTATAAACAACATATATACGATCATTATTTCGGTTTTATTTTTCCAGCACTATTTATATTAGTTGGCGCGATATCACAAAAAATCTGGGATAAATTTGGCTATGATGGAAAAATCCTTGTGACGTCCGGCTTTTGTTTATTGGTTGTTGTTAATTTATTGAATAACCCTCTAAGATATCCGCCCAATGCTCAAATGTGGAGAGCGATCGAGGTTGCAAAATTAATTGATGAGAAAGCAGGAGGTCAGGAGTTTAACCTTGCAGTTATAGCTCAGCAAAATTATGAGGACGGATATCAATATTTTCTGGAGAAACATGGCGCTAAGGTGATGGACATCGATGCTCAAAAACCCGAAACAGTAAAAAGTCAACTGTTTGTTGTTTGCGAATTGCCGGAGGTAAAATGCGATCCTACCCATAATTCTAAAACTGAAGTTGCCAATTTCGGTTGGAGTAAAGTTGAGGGTCAATGGGATACAGTAGGCGTCATTGTATACAAACTGGTGCATTCTAAATAAAAAATACCAGAGGTGTGAACCTATTTCACCTCTAAGGTGCAATAATAGGAACTAGGAACTATGAAATATCAAACTTTGCATGCACATACAACAACGTCAGATGGTTTATTGACTTATAGAGAGGTCTTAACGACATGTGAAAAAAATAATATTGGCGTTGTAGCTTTCACCGATCATGATAGTTTACCAAGCGACAAGACAATGAACATGCTTCGAAATACAAAAAGTAGAACAAAGTGGATTGTTGGTATAGAAATTTCGTCGGGTCCTCCAAAAAATAGCAGTATTAATTTTAGTCCGCATGTTATTGGGTTGTTTGTCAATCCCTTTAATAAAGACTTAAAAGATCATTGTTATTATGCACAAAAAGCCCGTGATGAAAGAATGAGAAAAATGGTAAAAAACCTTACTGGTTTAGGATTTGATATATCTGCTGCCGATTGTTTAAAAGTTTCAGGCGGAGAAGCCGTTGGAAGACCGCATATCGTCCAGGCATTGAATCTGAAAGCTAAAAATAAAGAAGTTATGGAAAGTTTAAGAAAGAAGATGAAAGCAGATGCGGAAAATGACGGAAAAGTTAAAGAACAATATGATTTAATGATGGAACAAGGGGAATCCCAATATCCTTATGTGCTTTTTCTAAGCGACGATTCCTATATTAAGGGTGTTTACGTCGATTACGGTTACAGAATAGATCTTGATACTTGTGTAAAAATAATTAGAAATTCAGGTGGAGTAGCCTTATTCGCCCATTGGTTTACTGAAATAAAAAAGTTCGGTGCTATGCAAATGGAGAAATTGTTAAAAGAAAATAGATTAGACGGAGTTGAAACAGTCTTTGGTTTTTATGATGACATTCGCGATGAATTAATTAAAGAAAGAAAGATTCTTAAAAGTTTAGTAAGAAAATACAACAAGGTTGAGGGTGGTGGCGTAGATGCGCACACAAAAGAACATTTTGAAGATTTTTCAAAAGACGAATGGTATGCAAAAATGACTGCTGGCTTAGCAGAAAAAATCATAAGCAAGTCTGAAGTAGATGTAACTTGGAGTTCTTTTAAAAATAAGAATGCAATATTAATTTGAATAATGTTAAAAACCAAAGAAACTGATATTAGTACCCATATTGTTGCGGTTTTTGCTTTTATTATTAAAGACGGAAAAGTGCTATTAGCAAAGAGAAGTAAAGATGACCCACAAGCTCCCGGAATTTGGTCTGTCCCCGGAGGTAATGTGGATATGGACGAGGGGGAGGGAATTATAGTTAAAACACTGAAAAAAGAAGTGCTGGAAGAGGTTGGTTTGAACATTGAGGATGATATAGTTCTGATTTGCGATGAAGGGTTTTATCGAGTTTCCGGCCATCATGTAATAGGTTTGTCGTTTTTATGTAAATGGAAAGATGGTGTCGCTAAACCTTTGGAAGATCAGGATGAAGTAAGGTGGTTTACGAAGGAAGAATTAAAGAATTTTAGCAAGCTCCCCGATTATTTTAAAGTAAGAGTAAATAAACTTCTCCAAATTTTAAGGTAAAATAATTTCTAATGATTAAGAGTATCGAAATTTTCATTAAAAAGTTGTGGAAACACGAAATACAACCACATACTGCTTACTACCTACTACTTACTTCTATCCTTTTTCTTGCTTTATTTGTCCGTGTATATCGAGTTGGGGATTTATTAGGATTTTGGTATGACCAGGGTAGAGACGCCCTTATTATTTGGAAACTCTGGCACGAAGGAAAATTCTTTTTGATCGGGCCGGTAACGGGTCTGGCCGGTATATTTCTCGGACCTATGTACTATTACCTTATAGCCCCCTTGTATTTAATAGGTGGAGGAAACCCAGTTTATCCGGTCGTTTTTTTAGCACTTTTATCGGTCTTTGCAATATTTATGCTTTTTGTAACCGTTTACGACATGCACAGTAGGGGTGCCGGATTAATTGCGGTTATTATAGCTTCCTGCTCGTACTATATTATTATAGTTAACCAGTGGCTCTCTAACCCAAATCCGATATTTTTAACCAGCGTTTTGTTTTTACTTGCTTTGTGGAAAATTGTTAGAGGAAAAAGTAAGAAGGTAGATAGTACATGGTGGGTGTTGGCCTTGTTAATGCTTGGACTGTCCCTACAATTCGAATCTGCCAGTGCGATTTTTTATCTGCCCGTGATGGTGGTGTTTATTATATGGCAAAAGAAAAGTTTACCAAGTAGAACATTATTAATTGCACTGTCTTTATTTTTCGCAACCCTTCTCCCGCAAATTATTTTTAATTTTCGGCATGACAATATATTGTTCAGTAATTTACAAAAACTATTTTTTGAAGAAAAGGCTTTTAGGGGCATTAGTGGATTCATTCTTGAAGAAAAAATTAAATATTTTTGGACGGTAATCAGCAGCAAACTATATCCAAAGGGCAGTTTATTATCCTTAACTTTCATTATTTTGGTATTTTCCTCTCTCGTTGTCAGAAGAGGGTTTTTGAAAAAAGGATTAACCGGGCTTTTTATGATTTTTCTTCTAACGCCGGTTTTTTTTGTAACCTTTTTCCAGGGTAACTTCGGACATCTTTACGACTATTATATGAGCGGTTATTATTTACCCTTTGTCGCGATATTCTCGATAGGTATGGCTGAACTGTGGAGAACAAATATAGGTAAAATATCAGTCATTATATTTTTTGTAACGTTTCTTAATGCCAATGGTATATTAATAAAAAATCGGTTAACAGACCAGCTGCAAGGACAGACCGATATTAGCTTTGCTAATCAAGTCAAGGCGGTTGACTGGATTTTTAATAATGCTGCCGGTAAAGGTAATTTTAACGTTGATATTTATGTCCCGCCCGTTATTCCATACGCTTATGATTATTTAATTTTGTGGCAGGGTACTAAAATATGTGGGGAAAGTATGTGCGGAAAAGTTGATTATCAAACCCCCCTCCTATATACGCTCTATGAATCAGATCCTCCGAATCCTGAACGCCTGGAGACATGGTTATTACGACAGGAAAAAATAGGTGTAGTACAGGATGAAGGAAAGTATGGCGGTATTACCGTACAAAGAAGAAAAAGAATTCAATAATAATATGGACATTATTAAATACATCAAAAAAAACAGAATTCTCATAATTATTATTCTTGTGGCATTTTTCCTCAGAATATATAAGGTTGGAGAATATTTTATGTTCGAACACGACCAGGATTTGGCATCGTGGTTTGTCAAAGATGTTTTGGTTAATAAACATCTAAGGCTTATTGGTCAGGAGACTTCGACGCAGGGAGTATTTATTGGACCTTTATACTACTATCTTTTAGTACCTTTTTATTATCTATTTAATATGCATCCGCTCTCGGGTGTCATATTTATAACGATACTCTCTCTTTTTAGCTTGCTCAGTGTTTATTTCGTATTTACAAAGATGTTTAACCGGAGTGTCGGCTTGATTACAACTTTAATATATGCTGTTTCTTACTATACAATTTATAATGATAGGCAGGTTGTACCCACTACCCCGGTTATCACTTGGAGCGTCTGGTATTTATTCGGTATCAACTTGCTTTTGAAAGGGAAACAGAAGCAAGGCTTTATTGTTTTAGGAATTCTGTTGGCTTTGATTTGGCATTTGAATTTTTCACTGATACTCTTAGCCCCGCTTATTCCGATATCACTCTATGTATCGAGAAAGAAAATCGATGTAACAACACTTGTAACAGGCTTGGTTATTATTTTTATAACATCGCTTCCGTTAATAGCTTTTGAGTTTAGGCATAATTTTAATCAAGTTAAAGGGATTCTATCGTCCCTGACATCTGACCAACACGATATAATAAGCGGTTTCCCTAAATTTCAAAGGGTCATTTATTTGACTTCAAAGAATGCCTATGGGTTATTAATGGGTAATATTAAGTATGTTGACTATATATATGTGTTAGTCGCTCTGGTCTTATGTTTGAGGTTATTAATTATTAAAAAAGTAATTTCCAAGAAATTGGGACTTATTTTTATTTTTTGGCTTGTAATTTACATTACTTTTTTCACTTTTTATTCGAAAATTGTCTCAGAATATTACTTGAATGGTATGATGGTGGTTTGGATAGCAGTTTTTGCATTAGGTACATCTCATTTACTGTCCTTGCATAAATATAGAATATTAGGCATAGTTGCGCTTTTAATTTTCACAATTGCCAACTTGTATAAATTTTTTACGGTTCCGTTTAATAAGACGAGTTATCCATATCGAAGGGCAATCGTTGCTGAAATTAAAAAAGACTCACTTATACACGGTTATCCATGCGTAGCAGTATCTTATATAACAAAGCCTGGGTACGATTTAGGATATAGATACCTTTTCTATGTCGAGGATATGCACGTTAATAAACCCGATTCGCTCGCACCCGTATACACAATAGTATATCCATTAAATGATAAACTTTTTCCGGTTGATAAAACTTTCGGTGCGATAGGCTTAATCTATCCTGAATATTCAAGGTATACTGATAAGGGTGTCGAAATAAGCTGTTCGGGAGAGAATTCAAATTTAACCGATCCGATGTTCGGTTTTACAAATTGATGGACTTGAGAAATAAGTGATACGAGATAAGTGATAAGAAATTTAGATATGGAGAGAATATTTTTATCTATTATAATTCCCTGTTTTAATGAACATGCCAATATTAAGCGCGGGGTACTTGGTGAGGTAAGGGATTTTCTTAAAGATCAGGATTTTGCTTGGGAGGTCATTATTTCAGATGACGGTAGTACGGATGGTAGTTCTGAATTAGTGGAAAGGGAAATCAAAAACTGGAAAAATTTTAGGCTACTGAAAATTGAGCACGGCGGCAAGCCCATGGCTTTATGGAATGGCGTTAAAGCTTCGAACGGCTTATGGATATTATTCACAGACATGGACCAATCAACGCCAATTAATGAGCTTACTAAATTACTGCCTTTTGTGAAAAAAGGTTGTAAGGCAGTTATTGGTTCGCGCGGAACAGGTAGGAAGAAGTTCCCGTTTTACAGAAGGGTGGGGGCTTTGGTATTTATGAATCTCAGGCGAGCATTACTTTTAAGTAATATAAAAGATACGCAGTGCGGTTTCAAATTATTTGATAGAAATTCACTAATAAAATATTTTCCTAGATTGAGTTTTTTCAAGAGAAAAATTGAAACAAAAGGTTGGTTAGTCAGTTCTTGGGATGTAGAATTTTTACATATTCTAGATAAAAATGGAATTTCAATAAAGGAAGTTACGGTAGAATGGGATGATAAAGATATCAGTCAGAGCAAGGGTGGCTACATTAGTAAGTATTTTCGTGAGTCGCGGGATATGTTAAGAGAAATTATAACCGTAAAACTGAACGACGTGAGAGGCCAATACAATTAATTCTGAAGTCAGTGTATGGATAAAATTCGCAGCGAGTGGAAGAAAGTCATAATATTATCAGCCGGTGTTTTGGCTAGTGCATTACTACTTCGTTTTTTAAGAGTGGTGTTATATAACCAGCCAGTTTTCGGAGACGAAGCAATATATATCCGATGGGCACAAGTTGCAAAGGCAGAACCCAGCTTGCGCTTTATTTCCCTATCTGACGGGAAACAACCCCTTTTTATTTGGAGCATAATTCCTTTCCTCAAGCTGTTCGGCGACCCGTTAATTGCTGGCAGATTGGTGTCGGTATTTTCTGGCGTGATGTCTTTGACCGGAGTAATAATTCTCTCATACATACTTTTTAATTCTTTGAATATTTCGCTTTTTGCGGGATTAATCTATGCTGTAATGCCTTTTGCTGTATTCTTTGATTCCATGGCGCTGGCTGATGCACTGCTGTCAATGTTCGGTATATGGACATTAATTTTTGGTTTGCTTTCGGTTAAGTACAAAAGACTTGATTATGCAATGCTCGCAGGTTTTGCGCTGGGTGGCGCGTTACTTACAAAATCCCCGGGATTATACTTTGCACTTTTATTGCCAAGTGCTTTAGTCTTTCTTGAGCATTCTAAAAAAGGTGTAAGAATTAAGGATTTGATCCAAGCATCGGGTTTATTGGCAGTAAGTTATTTACTTGCATATTTTATGTATAACATACAAAGGCTTGGTCCAAACTTCCACATGCTGACTTTGCGGAACAATGATTATGTTTATCCGGTGTTTCATTTATTAGAAAGACCATTTGATCCGTTACTGCCGTTTTTAAACCGGTCGTTTGAATATTTTTGGATTTGGGGACCGAGTGTATTTATATTCTTTATCATATTTGGGGTGATTTTGAATTTCACAAAATTTAAAAAGGAAACTCTTTTGCTTTGCTTTTGGAGTTTCGTGCCTCTTGTAATTTCTGCTGAGTATGCCAAAGTTTTTACTGCAAGATATATTCTTTACATAATTCCGACTCTTACAATACTTGGTGCAAGTGTTCTAACTAGTGCTGCATATAAAAAAATATTTAAGACATTAGCGATAATTTTGGTAGTCCATGCCTTATGGATCGATTTCCTTCTTTTGACAAATATACAAAAAGCTCCGATGCCCACATCCGAGAGAACGGGTTACTTGGAAGAATGGACATCAGGCTATGGAATTAAGGAAGTAGCAATGGATATCCGTAATCAATACTTGCAAAATCCTAACCAACAAATTGTGGTCGGAACAGAAGGTTATTTCGGAACTCTCCCCGACGGTCTTCAAATATATTTAAATGATCTGCCGAAGATAATAGTTCTTGGTGTAGGCATAAACTTAAGTGCATTACCGAAAAGTTTGGTGGAATCGAAAAAAGCCGGAAACAAGACGTTTTTGGTGATTAATAATTCACGCTTAAGTGCAGATTATAATGACCTGAACTTAAATCTTCTTGCAACTTACCCAAAAGCTTTTAGGACAACAGGAACTTCTGACTATAATTTAAAAGGCCCTCAGGAAGTTCTGTATTTGTTTGAAGTCGGAGATGTAAATTGAAAAATATGTTTAATAGGCTTAGAAGAGTGGTAAAAGCCTTTCCCCTTTTGGTGGTAATTATATTTGCAATATTGGCGGCAAGAACGCTTATTTTCCAGCCGGGTTATTTTAATATGCATGATGATCTTCAGATGATGAGACAGCTTGAAATGGAAAAATGCTTCATAGATACCCAAATTCCTTGTCGCTGGGTTCCGGATATGGGTTTCGGTTACGGTTTCCCGCTTTTTAATTTTTACCCGCCGTTACCGTATTTGGCAGGAGAGGTATTCCGAATTTTAGGCTTTTCGTTTGTAACAACCGTAAAGTTGAATTTTGCTTTGTCGATTATTCTGTCGGGAGTCACAATGTATTTATTCTCTAGGAAGTTTTTCGGACGTTTCGGAGGAGTGGTCTCGGCGATTTTTTATATTTGGGCACCGTACCACGCAGTTGATGTATATGTCAGAGGTGCGATGAATGAAAGTTGGGCATTGGTTTGGTTCCCGTTAATCTTTTTGTATTCTTACAAATTGGTAACTGAAAAGGAAGAAAAATTAAGAACTAACTTAATATGTTTGACACTTTCATACTTTGCATTATTTATTTCCCATAATCTAATGGTCTTAATATTTACGCCATTTTTTCTTGTTTGGATAATGATCCACCTTTCTATGGAAGGAAAGTGGAGGAGAGTCTATCATCTTATCATATCAGGATTATGGGCAGTGGGTCTGGCCGCCTTTTTTACGCTTCCTGCAATAGCTGAAAATAAATATACCCACGTTAGAGAGCAGCTTCAGGGCTATTTCGATTTCACGGCTCATTTTGTAAGTTTGAAACAACTTCTATTTTCGAGATTTTGGGGATATGGAGGTTCAATTTGGGGGCCAAACGACGGCATGTCTTTTCAGATTGGATATGTTCTCTGGGTAGCATCTCTTCTGGTTGGAATATTTATAATATTTAGGGTAATAAGGGAGATAAAGGAAATTGGTGATATCGGAGTGAAGATAAAGAGAAACAGATTGTTACTTGTTACTTGTTACTTGTTACTTGTTGGTTGGTTCGCGGCATTTATGACTCACACACGATCAATATTTGTCTACAAATTAATTCCGGTGCTGGGCTATGTACAATTTCCTTGGCGTTTTTTGACGATAACAATTTTCGCTTTTTCGTTCGTGGCTGGATTATTACCATCTTTGTTTCATTCGAAAAAGAGCCTCCTCAACTTGGCATACGCTCCTTTTAGAATGGTATTTACAAGTTTATTGATTTTATTACTTGTCATTGTCAGTTGGAACTATTTTAAACCGGAACACGGTAGAATGGGGCGTCTAACTGATTCAGAGAAGTTTTCGGGTGCTGCATGGGAACTTCAGCAGGGTGGAGGGATTATTGATTATCTGCCGTTAACCGTAGAGATGGCACCGGTGTCTGCAAGAATGGAGCCAGTTGAATTTATTGATGCAACCGGAGAGTTTTCGAATATTGTTGAGGGTACAAATTGGATTAAATTTAATTCTAACGCTTCGGAGGCAACAATCAGGATTAATGTATTTGATTTTCCCGGGTGGAAAGTTTTTGTTGACGGTCAGGAGGTAGATAAATTTATTCCGAAAAACGACAAGCTGGGCAGAATGTGGTTTAATCTAGCGGCGGGAGAACATTCAATATACGCAAAGTTCGAAAATACTTCCATTAGAAGATTTTCAAATTTATTATCTATATTCTCCTGGACATTACTTTTACTTAGTGCGGTGCTACAATTTAATTCGTGGAAGAAGAGTCGCATGTAGATCCTACTTTTGAGATTAATCTTGAAACTGTAAAAAGCCGTGCCGTTAAGGGTATAGCAGTTTTAACGGGTCGGACTTTTATATTAAACTTCATAACTTTTATCGCTCAAGGGTTGCTTTGGTTATTTATTGATCCCAAGGAATTTGGCATTTTTCTTCTTGTTTCAGCAACCATAAATTTTCTATCATATTTTTCGGATATTGGGTTGGGTGCTGCCTTGATTCAGAAGAGAGAAAAGCCGAATGAGGAAGATTTTACAACAGTATTTACAGTACAGGAGATGTTAGTAGTTTTGATTGTGATAATTATTTTCCTGATCAGTCCGGTGCTCAGACGTACTCAATCGTTGGAGATGGATGGTATACGACTTCTTTATGCTCTCAATATATCCTTTTTCTTAGCATCGCTGAAAAATATTCCGTCGATCATACTCGAGCGGAAACTTGAGTTCGGTAAATTTATCATCCCACAGGTTCTGGAAAATCTTGTTTATAATGTTTCCGTAGTCTTTTTTGCCTGGCAAGGGTACGGGATTACAAGCTTTACTTATGCGGTATTATTACGGGGGGTTGTAGGTGTAATTGCTATTTATATTCTTCAACCCTGGAAACCTAAATTCGGTATATCAAAAGGCTCGTTAACTTCCCTTCTTAGATTTGGAGTACCATATCAACTTAATAACTTTTTAGCAACAATCAAAGATGATGGTATGACGATAGTTCTGGGTAAAATTCTCGGGGCGTTTGGGCTGGGAATTTTAGGAACTGCCCAGAAATTAGCTCAATATCCACTGAGATTTTTTATGGATAATGTGACAAAAGTAACTTTTCCGGCATTTTCCAGGATGCAGGACGACACTAAAGAGTTGGCGCGGGCGCTTACGAGGTCAATATTTTTTATTTGTGCCTTGGTTTTTCCGAGTCTTGTCGGTTTAGTTATTCTTTTCCCGGCTCTTTTAGATGTTATACCGAAATATCAAAAGTGGGCACCGGCACTTATCCCTTTAATGCTGTTATCGATTTGCTCTTTCTGGGCTGCAGCGACGACCCAATTAACCAATTTTTTAACATCGATCGGAAAGATTAAGACTACTTTTAAACTTATGGTTATGTGGACATCTCTTACCTGGCTTTTAGTTCCTGCAGCCGCTATCGTTTATGGGATAAACGGAGCTTCATTGGCTTATGCAGTGATTGCAACGAGTTCTATTGTTGTCTTTATTTTGGTTAAAAGAATTCTTCCGTGGTCAATAGTAGATTCCGTAATAAAACCTCTTGAGTCTTCTCTTGTAATGGGTGGTGTACTTCTGGTAGTCAGGCATCTATTGCCTTTTTATAATATCTTTCTTTTTGCAGGCATGGTATTTTTGGGTGGTTTTATTTATTTCTTATCGCTGTATGTTCTTGTCGGAATAGCTCTTTTAGAAGACTCAAAAAGAGTTTTTAGCGGCATATTTACCAATAAATGAAAAAGCTTCTACAAAGATTGGAATTGCGGGATTTCTTTCTTATTATTCTTGGGTCAGTCGCTTGGTCTTTAACGATGGTAAAAAGCGGTCTTTGCTGGGGAGGAGGTTGTTCAAATGGTCTTGGTTTTTGGGGACCGAATGGCCATGATGGTATCTGGCATATTGCACTCGCCGGGAGCTTGGCCAGAGGGTCATGGCAGATGCCTATGTTTGCCGGTGAGATCATTAAAAATTATCATCTTGGTTTCGATTTAATTCTTGCAGCGCTCCATAAGATTACCTTTATACCGATTGTTAATTTGTATTTTCAAATTCTTCCTCCGATATTTGCCTTAGTGATTGGAGTGGGAGTTTATCTGTTTGTTTATGAATGGCGTAAATCGAGGTACCAGGCTTTTTGGGCAACTTTTTTTACTTATTTTGCAGGAAGTTTGGGGTGGTTAGTAACCTACTTAAGGCATAGACAATTTGAGGGAGAAAGTATGTTTTGGTCGCAACAATCTATTTCCACACTGGTTAACCCCCCCTTTGCATTATCCCTAATATTTATTTTTATTGGACTGACAATCTTATTAAAGGGAGTTGAAAACCGTAGCAAAAAATACTTAATGCTGGCGACCTTCTTTTTCGGCAGTCTTATCCAAGTGAAAGTTTATGCCGGTATCTTAATTCTTGGTGCATTATTTGTTGCGAGTATGTGGTATGTGCTGACAAAAAATAGCCTCCTGCTCTTGAAGGTGTTCGCGGGAGTGTTAATTTTATCAATTCTATTGTTTTCACCTATAAATGGCAGCTCTCAAAACGCAATAATATGGAAACCATTCTGGTTTTTAGAGACGATGATGTCTGATCTTTCAAGATTTTATTGGCCGAGGTTCGCCGAGGCGCTTATTAATTACAAGCTTGGAGGTGTTTGGCTAAAAGGCGCCATTGCATATCTTGCGGCTTTTATTCTATTTTTAGTCGGTAACTTAGGTCTGAGAATTTTTGGATTCCTATGGTTGGCAAGAAACGGTTTCAATCCTAAAAACTACCAGTACGTCGATGTTTTCCTGCTAACAATTATTTTCCTTGGGATTATAATACCGATGCTGTTTATTCAATCAGGAACATCCTGGAATACTATCCAATTTTTTTACTATGCCCAAGTGTTGTTAGGAATTTTAGCAGGTATAACAATCGGTAAATGGCAGGAAAAATCTTCACCTTTTGTTCGATGTCTCGTTGTAATAACAATTTTTACTTTTACTATTCCAACACTAATTGCAACCCTGAGGAATTATTTACCTGCCAGACCTCCAGCGAAAGTTTCAAGAGAAGAACTGGAAGCTCTGGATTTCCTGTCACAGCAACAAGATGGAGTTGTCTTAACTCAGTTTTTTAATAAAAAATTGGCTGATGCAGCGAATAATAATCCCCCGAGACCACTTTATTTGTATGAGTCTACAGCTTACGTTTCAGCCTTTTCAGGTAAAGTAACATATCTTGAAGATGAAGTTAATCTGGAAATAACAGGGTATCCATGGCAGACCAGACAGACTGAGGTGGAACGTTTTTTTACCGACGTGACTTACGACAGCATGAATGAACTATTAGCGAAAAAGAATATTAATTATATATATGTTATTAAGAGTGTGCAGAGAAAGTACAATGATTTACGCCTTGATCCGAATAAGATATTTGAAAACTCTGAAGCAATTATCTACAAGTATTAGTAAAGTTAAAACAACCCTCTTTTCTGAATTTCGTGCTAAAATTGGTTAGTGGGAAAAGTATCGGTTGTTATAAATACCCTGAACGAGGAAAAGAATCTGCCTCGCGCGATTGCTTCTGTTAAGGGTCTGGCTGACGAGATAATTGTTGTAGATAATTATTCTGACGATAAAACAGTTGACATTGCAAAAAAACTGGGTGCTAAAGTTTATATGCACCCAAGGACCGATTATGTTGAGCCAGTCCGAAATTATGCCATCTCGAAAGCAACAGGTGAATGGCTATTTATATTAGACGCAGACGAAGAATTATCTCCTGGGTTGGGTAAAATCCTTCAAAAGCTGGTGAGAAAACCTAAAGCTGACTATTACAGAGTTCCAAGAAAGAATGTCATTTTCGGGAAATGGATTAAGCACACCGATTGGTGGCCTGATCTTAATATCCGATTTTTCAGAAATGGCCATGTTGTTTGGAGTGAAATAATCCATTCAATTCCCGTAACAACCGGAAAGGGATTGGATCTCGAGGTTAATGAGGGAAACGCGATTATTCATCATAATTATCAATCTATCGAGCAGTATATCGAAAGATTAAATCGATATACTACTATCCAAGCTAAATTCATCATCAAAAGTGGCCATAAGTTTAAGTGGACTGATTTACTTAAGGAGTCATCCCATGAATTTTTAAGGAGGTATTTTACAGCCCAGGGTTATAAAGACGGATTACATGGTTTGGTTTTGTCAATTCTCCAGGGTTTTTCTGAATTTGTTGTTTATTTAAAAGTGTGGCAGGCGTTTAAATTTGAGCCGCGAGATATAGGAGTAACGACAGTAATGAAAGAAATTAGAAAAGTTGAAAAAGAACTCCACTATTGGCGGGCAGACACACTTCTTCACGAAGTCGGGGGTTTGAAACAAAGAATAAAAAGGAAATTAAGACTACCCTAAATTATAAAATTACATGCTAAAGATATTTGTCGTCGTTTTAAACTGGAACAGGGCTGATGATACTAATGCATGTCTGGACAGCATTGAAAAACTTGTCATTCCGCGATCTAAAATCCATTTGGAAATTGTAGTTGTTGATAACGCATCTGTTACAGACTCTTTAATAAAAATTAAAAAACACCTCAAAAAAGATTTACGTTCCACATTAATAGTTAATAAGGAAAACTTAGGTTTTGCAGGAGGAAATAACGTTGGGATCACCTATTCGCTGAATAGGGGAGCTGATTATATTATGGTACTGAATAACGACACGAGATTAGCGCCCACTTCACTTGCCAAACTGGTGGATGTTGCTGAGAAATATTCCGATTTTGGTGCCGCATCACCGAAAATATATTTTGAAAAAGGATATGAGTTTCACAAAAAAAGATATAAGAGAGAGGACTTGGGAAAAGTTATATGGTACTCGGGAGGTGAGATTGACTGGGGCAACGTATATGGAAAAACGCGCGGAGTCGATGAAGTTGATGGGGGACAATATGACACAATGGAAAAAACCGATTATGCAACAGGAACATGTATGTTCATACGCGCTAAAGTCTTAAAAGACGTAGGTTTATTTGACGAGAAATATTTTATGTATTATGAAGATACCGATTTATCTATGCGTTTAATAAAAAGTGGTTACGGTGTTTTTTATGTCCCATCGTCTGTTATTTGGCATAAAGTAGCCCAAAGTTCGGGAATTGGCGGCGATTTAAATGACTATTTTATTACGCGCAACAGACTTCTATTCGGCATAAAATATGCACCCCTGAGGAGTAAAATTGCGCTTATTAAAGAAAGCTTGAGATTTACAATAAGTGGGAGAAAGTGGCAAAGGACGGGAGTACACGATTTTTATCTTAGAAAGTTAGAAAGGGGGTCATGGCCGCTGGCCCGGAAGGAAAATGAGAAATCGTAATCTTAGTGTAATTATTATTGCACGAAACGAAGAGAAAAAAATCGGGGACTGTCTTACATCTGTTTCTTGGGCAGATGAAATAATAGTTGTTGATACCGGTTCGACTGATAAAACTATTGAAATTGCAAGGAAACATGACGCACATATAGTTTATTATACTAAGGGCAGTTTCAGCGACTGGCGAAATGCAGGTTTAAAGCATGCTCGTGGAGATTGGGTTTTATATGTAGATGCAGATGAAAGAGTATCTTCTGGACTTAGGGACGAAATATCTGGATTGATCAAAAGTAATCAAGGGTCGATGGTTAGTAAAAATGCAGTGGCTTATGCTATACCCAGAAGAAACATTATTTTAGGTCGGGAAATGAGATATGGTGGTTGGTGGCCGGATTACGTAATTCGGCTCTTTAGGAAAAGATATTTAAGAGGTTATAAAAATGATCTTCACGAAGAACCGGTTTACAATGGCAACCTGGGTTATGTAAAAGCACCGTTTATCCATGTGAAACACGATAATTTAACTGCCATGATGGAAAAAACCAACATGTGGTCGGAAATTGAGGCAAAATTAATGTTTGAAGCGCATCATCCGTCAATGAATGTTTCCAGATTTTTGAGCGCGATGTGGAGGGAGTTTTGGTTAAGAATGATTAAAAATAGAGGTTTTATGGATGGCATAGAAGGTATGATATATGCCCTTTATCAGGTTTATAGCAAATTCGTTTCGTACGCCAAATTATGGGAATTGCAAATAAAAGCGGAACGTACAACCGATAACTGATAACGTATCACGTATAACTTTTATACGATGCGAGCTCTAATACATAATCCTTACTTAGATACCCTTGGAGGCGGGGAGAGATATACTATGGCGTTTGCCCAAGCGCTAAATGCTTCTGGTTATACCGTCGATGTTGCATGGAGAGATAAAGCAATTAAAGAACAACTCGGAAAAAGGTTTGGGATGGATCTTAAAAACATAAACTTCACTAAAGAACGCAGTCGGGGCGACGGTTATGACGTATGTTTTTGGATATCGGATGGAAGTATACCGCTTCTGCGTGCCAGAAAAAACTTTTTACATTTTCAGTTTCCGTTTAAAAATGTAAACGGAAGATCTCTTTTAAATAAAATGAAGTTGTATAGAATCGATAAAATTATTTGCAATTCCTATTTTACAAAAAGTTTTATAGACGAAGAGTACGGTGTAAATAGTGTTGTTATTTATCCTCCGGTTGATGTAGAAAAAATAAAATTAAAAAGAAAAGAAAATATTATTTTATATGTAGGTAGATTTTCTCAACTTACTCAAGCGAAAAATCAGGATATGCTTATTACCCTTTTTAAAAAGTTAGTTAAGAAGGAAAATTTAGATTGGAAGCTTGTGCTTGCCGGCGGTGGGGGTGTAGGAGTCGGTGATTATTTAAACAAATTAAGAAAATTGGCCAAGGGTTATCCGATAGATGTGCTTGAAAATCCGGATTTAAAAAGTTTGAGAGACTTATATGGTAAATCTAAAATATTTTGGTCTGCAGTCGGCTATGGCGCTATCGAAAATAAAGATCCTCTCAAAGTTGAACATTTTGGAATTTCTCTTGTCGAAGCTATGGCAGGGGGATGTGTACCTATCGTATACAACGCAGGTGGGTATAAGGAAATAGTTGCAGATGGTATCAACGGTTATTTGTGGAAAAAAGAGAAAGATCTCTTGAATGAAACCAAGACACTAATCAATAACCAAGGTATTATGAGAAGTATTTCTTCTCGGGCAAGATCAGATTCTAAAGTTTATGAATATGATAGGTTCGAGGGTGAAGTTGAAAGCATGATATAGAGTTCCATGAAGCTGAAATTATTTCTGATATTTTTATTAGCGCTCAGTCTTCGCTGGCTTTTTTTGCCCAAAGCAGCGATTACTTTCGGTTATGATCAGGCGAGAGATGCATATATTGCAGGTGAAATTATAAATGGCGATCTCAAAATATTGGGACCTTCAGTTAGCGGTGTTCCCGGGTTGTATCATGGAGTCTTATATTACTATTTGATTGCTCCCGCTTATTTATTCGGACACGGTAACCCGGTCTATGCTGCTTACTTAATGAGTTTTTTGAATGCTTTGGGAGTATTTATAACATATGGACTTGTTTACATCCTTACTAACAAGAAAGATCCGGCTCTGATTTCTGCATTAATTTTTGCTTTTTCTTTTGAAGCAACTCAATATGCAAATTGGTTGTCTAATCCGTCAATGGCGGTATGGTTTGTACCATTAATTTATATTGGACTTTATTTGTGGATAACAAAAAAACAGAAGTGGGGTGCTGTGTTAACGGGTTTAGGGCTTGGGATGAGTGTGCAATCAAACGTTTCTCTTGCTTACCATTTGGCCCCCGTATTTCTATGGCTTTTTATATGTAAAAAACGAATAAAAATTAAAGAAGTTATATGCTTTTTTATCACGTTATTTATAGCAGTCTCCCCAATGCTTCTTGTTGAAATTAAATTCGGCCTTAAGGGCATTAGGGGGCTATTCTATTTGTTTACCAGCCAGGATGTTACAACTTCCCAAAAAGCTCTCGGTGATTTTTTCGTAATCTATTTAAATCAGTTGGGTAAGATTTTTGCTTATACTCTATTCCCGTTAAACTTAGTTTTTGGCGGATTGATCGGACTGGCTATTTTAATATTGGTTTTGAATAAATGGATAAAGGGCCGTGATCTTCTTTCTTGGGAGCCTTTTTTGTCGTCATATATCTTAGCCCATATTATTGCATTGCCTTTTGGTGGATCATCTACCCCACATATCACGGCCGGGATGGTGGTTGGAGTAAGTGCATTTATTGGTATTTTTCTTTGGGAATCGTTTAGGAATAAAACGAAGATATTAATTTATATTCTGTCCTTTATTTTTATAGCAAACTCGGTAAAAATAGTTCAGGAAAATCTTCACGGTCAGACTAATTTTGCTATCCAAAAGGATTTAATACTTTCAAAAGAATTAGAGGTGGTCGACTATACTTATTTTGACGCAAACGGCAAGTCTTTTAGCTTTAATAATTTAACATCTCCTTTATTTGTAAACACGCTCTGGTCGTATTTATATAACTGGTATGGAAAGGGAAAGTACGGGTATGTTCCGAGTTATACCGGTAGGGATCAAATTGGCCAACCTGGAGATAATTTAGTTCGTGGTACGGGTGACACTAATGTCCATTTTTACATTATTGAACCCTTGGACGGCATCCCGCGACAATATCTAGGTTTAGGTAATGGGGAAGAAAACACAACCTCTGATTTAGTGGTACAAAAGGAATTTGGGAATATTCTTGTCCAAAAAAGAATTCTTAGGAGATGAACTAATATATGACCAACCTTAATGTAACGGTAGTTATACCAAATTATAACGGACTAGAGCTTCTTAAGAAGAATTTATCGTCGGTAATTAAATCCGCCGAAAATAAGGAAAATGGGATAAGTGAAATTATTATTGTCGACGATGCCTCAACGGACAGTAGTACTGCTTTTATTAAAAAAAAATTCCCGCAGGTTAAGATAATTAAGCATACAGTAAATCGCGGATTTTCCTCTGCCGTTAATACCGGAGTCAGAATGTCTAAGGGCAATATAGTTGCACTTCTTAATAGTGATGTGGAGGTAAGTTTAAATTTTTTGGTTTATGTACTGCCACATTTTAACGATGCTAAAGTTTTTGGAGTGTCGCTTCACGAAGGGGGCTACTCGTGGGCAAAAGGTATTTTCAAGGAAGGTTATATAGTCCATAGTCCGGCACCCGAGAGAGGTTCGGCACATGAGACGTTTTGGATAAGTGGGGGTAGTGGTGTGTTTAGGAGATCTATGTGGATAGCGCTTGGGGGTTTCGATGAAAAATTATTTAAATTTTACTGGGAAGACGTCGATCTGTCGTATCGTGCCCACAAACGGGGATTTTTATTGTTATGGGAACCACGGTCGTTGGTGTTTCATAAACATGAATCCGTTACGGGGGTGCGTTTTTCCAAAAGACAGCTGACGACTATGCAGGAAACGAACCAGCTGGTTTTTATTTGGAAAGATTTAATATCCGGTAATTTGTTTAGAAAACATATCAGAGGGGTAATTGCAAGATTAAGGAAACACCCGGGTTATGCAAGGATAGTAATTCTGGCACTTCTTAAAATTAAGGATATTAAACATGCAAGGAAAAAAGAAAAGAAAGAAGGCAAGGTGTCTGATGAAGCGATATTTGCGAAATTTACGGATTAACATGGAATTATCGATTATTCTTGTCAGTTATAATACCTCAAAAATTACACTCAACTGTATTAAATCAATTATAAATTCAAATCTAGGCAATAAGTATGAAATTATTGTCGTAGATAACGCGTCAACCGATGGCTCAGTCGAAGCTATAGAAGAATTATTGCAACAATTCGCAAAAGCGTCACATAAGATTTCAATAAAAAATGAGAACGGTATAGCGCAAGTTCGTATAAATTCGCGTACAGCACCATTAAGATTGATAAAGAATCAAACTAACTTTGGTTTTGCGAAGGCGAATAATCAAGGACTTAAAGTCGCACGGGGAAAATATATACTATTACTCAATTCAGACACATTGGTTGAAAAGGCCGAAATCGAAAAACTCTTAAATTTTGCCTCTCATACCCCGGATGCCGGTGCTGTTGTACCTAAACTAGTAAATTTTGATCGATCCGTCCAAGGTTCAATTTTTAGATTTCCGACAATTGGAAGGGCGATTAGACAATATTGGTTAAAAGAACAAGGAATTTTAGATAAATATTCACCCGTATCTTCGCAGCCAACGCCCGTTGAGGTGGAAGCAGCCGTTATGGCTGCTTTTTTAATCACGCCGCAAGCTATATCGTTAGTTGGTTTACTAGATGAGAGATTTTTTATTTATTACGAAGATATTGATTATTGCAGAAGAATTAAAAACGCTGGTTTAAAAGTTTATTATCTACCTGATTCGGAGGTAATCCATTATCATGGAGTAAGCGGAAAAAGTCTTGCTGCCCTAAAAGATCAGTGGAAGAGACTTATTCCCTCAAGTAAAATTTATCATGGAATAATAAGGCACTATATCTTTAATTTTATTATTTGGTCCGGTCAGAAATTAAAACAAGCATGAAAAATTTAATAATATATATTTCTTTGATGATGATAGTCTTTTTAGGGTTAAATATGCGGAAGTTTTCATATGCTGAGGTTCCTTTTCCTGGAGAAAATGCGGATGAATACAGCTTCGGGTGGTTGGGAATAAGTTTAGTTAAAGATAAATATCCAATCGCTTGGTCAGGTGTTCCTCCTTATGTCCACGATTATCAAAAGATAAATGTCGATAGGGTTTTTGATAAAGATCCCAATAGAGTTCCTTTTCCTATTGATAAGCCTTGGTTTGACCACCCTCCGCTTTTTGGTTTATTAGTAGGCGGTTATGCATATTTTGAAGGAGTTCGAGACTTTGCCTCTGCCTCAGTTTTGATTTTAAGAAGACCCATGATTATCTTGGCAATAATTAATATCCTTCTGGTATTTATTTTAGGAACTCTGGTGCATAAGCGTAAGCTTGGACTATTAGCCTCGGCAATATATGCTTTCAGTCCGCTAATAGCGATATCACAAAGATTAGCATTAGCGGAGAATGGTTATATTCCGCTATTTTTAATAAGCCTGATTTTTTCAGTTTTATATTTTAAGTTAAAGCAGATTAAATTTTGGTATTTAGCATGTTCGGTCTCGGGTGTTTCAATACTTTTTAAGTTATCAGCTTTGGCTATTCCAATCTCTCTCTTACTTTTAGTATTTTTGGAGAAAAAGAAGTTTGATTTAACTTTAATAAAACCTGTAATAATTGCAATTATTGCCCCCCTTGTGATTTTTGTTTTATATGGCGCCTTATTTGATCTTAATATGTTTATTCGAGTTTTTGAAATGAATTCAGGGCGGCTTCTCGGTGCTGGTGCAGAAATATTTTATCAGGCCGTTGCATCCTCAAAAATTATGAGCCAGAGAACGTTTACTGATGGCTGGATTTTGGCTGGGTGGCTTTCAATATTCGTGCTCGTAATAAGGGGTGTGTATAAAAATCTATTAGTTAAGGTTATTTTTTCAGCTGTCGCAGCTTATTTTTTTATATTTATGATATTCGGAGGAGAGTCTTATGGTTGGTATAGATATCCCTTTTATCCATTATTATCTCTGTCGCTAGCATGGATGTTAATCACGATTTATAAAAAGGCTAATCTACTTGTAGGATATATGTTATTTTTGCTTCCCTTTGGGACAAGTATGCACCGATTATTAGGCATAGAGGGATTTAGGCAGTATGCAAGTATTTTTAGATTGGTTACTATTGTGATTTTTGGTTTTACTATATTAACACTTTTGAATTGGAAAAAAGCGGCTTTTGTTAACCGAATTCTATTAATTTTTCTCCTGCTTATGGCGTTCTTTCTATCATATAAAGAAGTATTTTTTTATAATGAAGCAAACTGGATCTTTTCAACTTAGTTCCATTTTGGGATGATATTGCAAGTCGGTGAGAGCAATTTATTGCTGCTTCCTATGACGTCCTCCGCCGAGTCTGACTCGGCGGTTTCCCTCTAAAGGAGGACGACATATCAAGTTCGATTCATCTCCGGGCTGATAGCCCGGAGTTTTCTCGAAATTGCTATAATTTCTTTAAATATATGACAAAAAGTATGGATGATCACTTACTCGAAAAGATTGAATCAGTTGAGACTGTCCATTGGTGGTGGGAAGGCAGACGTCAGCTGTTAAAAATGTTACTCGTGGGGAAAAAATACGAAAAAATACTGGATATAGGGTGCGGAACAGGAGAAACAATGACATTTTTGCACAAGTTATATCCTAAAGCACAATTGTACGGAATTGATAGCTCAGCTAAAGCAATAAAATATGTAAAATCCAGGTTACATAAAAATGTTACCTTAGCAAGTGCAACCAAACTGCCATTTAAAGACAGTTTTTTTGACGCTGTACTATTTTTGGATGTCTTGGAACATGTTCAAGATGATCAGAAATGTATAACTGAAGCCAAAAGGGTATTAAAAAAAGGCGGTAGTGTTATTATCACTGCGCCTGCACTCAGCTTTATATGGTCAAACTATGACATACATCAGGGACATCAGAGGCGCTACACCAGGAGACGCATACGCATGTTGGCACGACATGCTGATTTGAAGGTGCACTTTGTTAGCTATTTTAATTTCTTGTTCAGCCCGCCCATCATTGCAATAAGAATTTTGAGCCGATTAAAGTCTTTAAACTATTTGAGCAGTTATGATAATTCAATTAATTTAAATATTGCAAAGTCTTCAAAAATAAATTCTTTATTGAAAAAAATTTTTATCACGGAAATTAATGGCATGAAATATATTAACTACCCTCTCGGAATATCAGTGGCTGCAGTTTTGGTTAAAAATTGAGTATAATTAGCATAGTCATATGGATTTATCGGTGATAATTCCTTTTATAAACGAAGAAGAGAATTTGGTTCAGCTTAATGATGAATTGACGAGAGTTCTCGGTAAACTTAATATTACCAGCGAGGTAATTTATATCGACGACGGTTCTACGGATTCTTCTTACGATACAATAAAAAAGGAAATAGAAAAGAGTAAGGTAAATAAGGTATCTTTTACTCTTATAAGGTTCATTAAGAATTTGGGACAAACGGCAGCTATATCTGCTGGTATAGATAATTCAGGCGGTAAATTAATTTCTTTTCTTGATGCTGATTTACAAAACGACCCAAATGATATCCCCAGATTTTTAGAGAAATTAGACGAAGGCTTTGATGCTGTATTCGGTTGGCGCAAAGACAGAAAAGACGCTACTCTCAGAAGTTTATTATCAAGACTTGCCAACTTGTTGATTAATAAAATCTTTGACTATCCGTACCACGACGTAGGTTGTTCGGCTAGAGTAGTAAAAAAAGAGTTTGTTACTAATTTGCAATTATATGGCGAGTTACATAGAGTAATGCCGGTTTTGATTTATTTAAAAGGAGCAAAAGTCGGAGAAATAGTTGTCAGTCATAGAAATCGCTTTAAAGGTAAATCTAAGTACGGATATAAGCGGATAGTAAAAACCATGATCGACCTTATCACAGTAAAGTTTTTAAGCTCATACGGAACAAGACCTGCATATATTTTTGGCTCATTTGGTTTTGGAAGTTTAATTATCGGAAGCTTAACTTTATTGGCCTCTCTTTATAAGAAATTATTCTTGGGAGTTTATATCCATAATGATCCGTTTTTTATGATAGCGATATTTTTCGGCCTACTCGGCGTTCAATTTATATTGATGGGTCTAATGGCCGAGTTACAGGTGCGTACTTATTTTGAGTCGCAGAAAAAGCCGATATACGAAATAAAAGATGTGATAAAGGAATGATTCAATGCCTCAATAATTTATGTGTGGAATAGCTGGATTTGTTGATTTTACTTCAGAAACAGACCCGTCATTAATAAAGAAAATGACGGATTCGATTGTGTACCGCGGTCCCGATTCATCGGGAAAATTTATAAGTGAAAATTACATCGCCGGGCTGGGTATAAGAAGACTTAGCATTATTGACCTTAAGACGGGGGATCAGCCTATTAAAAATGAAGATGGGACGATTACGGTCGTATATAACGGAGAAATTTATAATTATAAAGAATTAAAATTAAAACTGCAGAAAAATGGCCATATATTTAAGACCAAAAGCGACACAGAGGTTTTGGTTCACGGTTACGAAGAGTATGGACTCGATCTGGTCAAAAAGTTAAACGGAATGTTTGCTTTTGCGCTTTGGGATGAGAAACAAAGAAAATTATTGCTCGGAAGAGATCGTGTGGGAATTAAACCTTTATATTTTTATGAGAGTAAAAACCTTTTAGTATTCGGTTCGGAGCCGAAAACGATTCTTTGCCACCCCTCATTTCATAAGAGTATTAATCTTGATGCGATGAGTAATTATTTGTATTTTGGCTTTTTGCCGCATGATTATTCAATGTATTCAGGAATAAAAAAATTATTACCCGGAAATATATTGTCTTTCTCGAAAAGAGGAGCAACAACAACAAGCTATTTTGGCCTTACGGATACAGTTAAGGAAAATAATAATTCATTATCCGAATTGTTGGACAATGCCGTTAAAAGCCAATTGATGGCCGACGTTCCCGTCGGTGTGTTCTTAAGCGGCGGGTTGGATTCGAGCCTTATTTCATATTATGTTGCGAAGCGTAAAAAATTAAAATCATTTTCAATTGGTTTCAAAGAGCCGGGATTTGATGAAAGTGAAAGTGCATATTATGTTGCTAAGATTATCGGCACAGATCATCACAGTGAGGAATTTTCAGTCAAAGATGTTGTTCCGATATTTAACCAGTTAATTAAATATTTAGATGAACCTTTGGCCGATGCTTCGTTAGTTCCAACTTATAAAGTCAGTAAATTAGCAGCGAAATATGTCAAAGTTGTTTTATCAGGCGACGGGGGAGACGAATTGTTCGGAGGCTACCCAACTTATCAGGCACATTTAATGGCTAAATATTTTGATTCGGTCCGCTTAATCAATCCGGATAAGCTTAAAAATATCTTGGGAATAATTCCCGAATCTTTGATAAATAAGATCCCTTTGTCTTTTAAAGATTATCCGAAAAAGAAACTGGGAGAAATTGTTTTAAGGGGATTGAAACTAAAAAATCCCGACAGGCATTTATATTGGATGAGAACGTTTTTCCTTGGTGATAAAAATTTGGGACAAAATCCGGACAGAAATTGGACAAAAAGTTTGATAACGGAAAAACCGGGTGTTAATATCGGCCAGCTAATTGACTTTCAGACATACCTGCCGGATGATTTTTTGGTTAAAACTGACAGGGCTTCGATGTTTAACTCACTTGAGACCAGAGTGCCGTATTTAGATAACGACGTTATCAATTATGCATTCACGACCAGGAATCCGCATGTCACTTTACTAAAAACGAAAATCCAACTTCGGGGACTTCTTGAAAAAAATTTACCCCAGATAGCCAAAAGACCGAAAAAGGGGTTTGGTTTGCCTCTGGAAAAATGGTTAAGAGGGGATCTTAAAAAATTTGCAAAAGACCACCTCGAAAATAAGAAGCTTGATGAATTTGTCGAGAGAAAAGAAATCGAAAAAATTTGGAAGGAACATCAGGATTACGGACAAAATAATTCGGGTACCATATGGCAGTTAATTATCCTTTCGGGGTGGTTGGATAATTACAGTTAGATGCTTCATTACTACATTAATGCTTAATTAAATGTATTTTAGCCTCAAAACATATATACTTCATAATATGATTCACGGTGCAGGAATAGTTGTTGTAAGCAAAGACGGATCAGTTTTAATGCAACATAGGGATAATAAACCGGGTATATTCTATCCGGGTTATTGGTGCTACCCAGCGGGACATGTCGATAAAGGCGAAGATTTTAAAACTGCAGCAATAAGAGAACTCTACGAAGAAACCGGTTATACACCGAAAGAAGTATTTGGTCTCGTTAATGAAGTTTATTTAAGAAGCGATGGGGAAAAAGTAAACCGTCATATATATTGGACAATATATGACGAAAAACAAGAAATAAAATGCAAGGAAGGCCAGGAAATGAAGTTTATAAAACCTGAAGAATTTGGAGGGAAAAAATTTTTACCAGGCCAAGAAAAACTCCTAAAGTTGGCAATTAAAAGAGCACAAGAATTGTCGGGATCAATAATGATTCACGCAGTGATTTTTGATGTGGGAGGCGTTCTTCATACTTCTATAGGTGAATTAGTAAAGAAGGATATTTGTAAAACGCTGGGAATAAGTGAAAAACAATATACTTCAGCATGCAAGATTTTCATTCCTCTTTACAACACTGGCGAAATTACCGATGAGAAGGAATTTTGGAAAATGTTTATTACCTATACAAAATCCAAAGCTAAAGTTCCCGGCTATTCTTTATGGTGCCGGGAGTTTTTAAGAAAATATCAAATTCAAAAAGAGGTAATGGAGATTGTAAGCGATATTAAATCAAATGATATAAAAGTTGCCATCCTGTCCAATACTATTGAACCACACGCAAGAGTCAACCGTGAAAAAGGCGTATATTCTCCTTTTGAAATTGTAATACTTTCAAGCGAAGTAGGAATTAGAAAACCGGACGTAAGAATTTATGAGCTAACTCTTAAGAAACTTGGCGTTAAAGCATCCGATGCTGTTTTCATTGACGATTCGGCTGAAAATGTCAAAGCAGCTGAAGTTTTAGGTATTCACGGAATTGTATTTAAAGATGCCAATCAATTAAAAGTAGAGTTAACAAAAATTGGAATCAAACAGGGTATTTAATAGATGAATCCAACTCTAAACAATTTCGATTTCTAAATAATACACAATGTCTTATTATTGGTAATACGCTTTTTACAAAATGATGGTTTACAAAATTCTAGCATTGCTGAATTTCCAAAAAATTAACTTCATCCCCCCATGTTCGAAGCCGGTCTCCCAACTCCTAAATGATTTGGTTTATCGAACATTGTTATAACAGTTGGATCTGGAATACAATATAAATATGAAGAGTAAGTTTGGATTGAAGCACATCCTCTTTATCTCGCTTTTTATTGTCGGAGTGTTCCTACGTTTATGGCAAATAAACAGTGTTCCGAAAGAACTCTTCGGAGACGAAATTGACGTTGGTTTGCAGGCTTATTCGATTTTAACAACAGGAAAAGATTATTTGGGAAACAGATTTCCGGTGATGTTTCATTCTTTCAGCGAATACCGTTTACCATATCAGCTATATGTTGATGTTCCTTTTATAAAACTATTCGGTTTAGGTGGGTTGGGAGTGCGCATGCCTTCGGTTTTAATGGGACTTTTAACGCTAATAGCATTATATTTTTTAGTTAAAGAACTATTTGATACTAAACTCGCTTTAATCTCAACTCTTTTTTTATTGTTTTCTCCATGGCATGTTAATTTCAGCCGCCAGGCTAATGACGCAGGGATGATTCTTCCCTTCGTCATTTTAGGTACTTTATTCTTTGCTAAGGGATTAAGGAGGTTTAATTATTTTTTATTATCTGTAATCTTTTTCTCGATTGGCATATATACTTACGCGATTGCAGCGCTATTTATTCCGGTTTTCTTTATAGTATTATTTATAATTTACCGCGGGGCTGTAATAAAATTCGGACTTAAGAGGTTATTTATAGCCGGAATTATCGGAATTACCGTTTTACTACCCTATATAAATTCAACCTTTTCGGGTAAAACTACTAAACGATTTTCGGATATCCAGGTTGCATCACATGATGAGATTATGCAAGAGGTTGTAGACGGAAGGCGCTGGTCAGGGTCATTTATTACTCGCGTATTTTACAATAAAAATAGGGTCTACTTTGAGAAGGTGATTAAAAATTATATGAGTGCATTTTCGACAAACTTTTTATTTACACGGGGTGACTCAAATATGCGCCAAGCAATCGAAGGATTCGGTCAGATGTACTATTTCGATATCCCACTTCTCCTTCTTGGGATTTTTGTTTTACTTCGCGGACTTAATAAAAAAAGCGGGGAGAGCAGTAAATTCAAATTAATATTTTTGTGGCTTTTATTTGCACCCGTCCCTTCAGCATTGACTCGAAACGGTGGAACTCATGCGTCGCGGCTTACGCTCATGCTTCCCCCCTTGGTTTTGCTTTCGTCATTGGGTTTTGTACATATGGCTAATTCCTTGAAAAATTTCAAAATGAAATTGTTATTTACAGCGTTCGTAATTTTAGCTGCTTTCAACGTTCTCTATTTTATACATCGCTATTTTGTTATTTGGCCAAATATTAGTTGGCGATTTTGGCAATATGGTTATAAAGATACTTTGGCATTTGTAAAAAGCGTAGATGGTAATTACCAGAAAATAATTTTCAATAATACCTACGAGCCGTCTCTGCCGCGCTTTTTATTTTATTACGGTTATGATATGAACCAGTTTCAAAAACAATTCAAGGGAGATGTTCATCAAGTAAATATAATTGAAGGATTAAATGGGTTTAGTTTGGGTGATAAATACTATTTTGGAGAACTTAAAAAACCGATCGAAAGATTGGCTAAGCAAGGTACGTTAGTTGTAGCTTCGGCCGAGAAAGATGCTACCAACCCCTCGATTTTTGAGAATTCGAATTTGGACTTATTAAAAACCGTGAATTCGCCTGATGACATTCCCATATTTTATGTCTATACAGAAATAAGCCGATGAAAGCTAAAACGTTCCTTTTTTTTATAATTGCACTGGGATTTTTTTTAAGAGTGTATAACTTAACATCTTATCCGACAGGATTTACCCAGGATGAGGCGGGGATAGGTTATGATGCTTATTCTATTTTAAAAACAGGACGCGATTCCTGGGGAGAATACCTGCCGTTATCATTGCGCTCGTTTGGTGATTTTAAACTGCCGCTATACTCATACCTTGCGGTTCCATCAATTGCGTTATTCGGACTTAATGAATTTGCCGTGCGGCTACCTAATGCCGTAATTGGTACGTTAGCCATATACGCTACTTATCTGCTGGTCAAAGAGTTAAGAAGGGGTGACAGTAAATTGGAAATCGGTCCGCCAACCGGCGGATGGAATTTGGAAATTCTGGCAGCTACTCTCTTGGCAGTTTCACCATGGCACCTACCTTTATCCAGGGGCGCGTTTGAAGCAAATTTAACAACTTTTTTTATACCGTTTGGGATTTATTCTTTTTGGAAGGGGTTACGTAATCCTAAATGGTTAGTTGTATCCGCTTTAACATTCGGCCTGAGTCTTTTCAGTTATCATGCCGCAAGATTTTTTGTACCCCCGATGTTAGCACTTCTGATCTATGTAAACGCCGAAGCGTTAATGAAATTAGTTAGAGAAAAAAAATATCGAACTTGGGTTGTTATATCGACAGTAACATTACTTTTATTTATTATTCCGGCATGTTTTTCAACAATCGGTAAAGCCTCAGCACGCCCCCTGGACGTGACAATATTAAACCCGACCGACAAGTGGCAGGCAGTTGCGGATAGGCGCTACGTTGCATACCTTCAGGGACTACCCGATTTAATATCCAGGGTTTTTTCAAATAAAGCCGTCTACGTCTTTGAACTTTTTACAACTAATTATTTTACCTACATATCTCCGTACTATTTGTTTATTCAGGGAGCGGGAGAGTGGACCTACGGGATGATTCCCGGTCAGGGGGTTTTGTACTTATTCGAATCTGTTTTTGTGTTTGCTGCGCTTATCGCTTTTGTTAGGGAGCGTGGTTTTAAATATATGAATTTTTTCTTATTATGGCTTATTCTTTCGCCAATACCTGCAGCATTAACCAAAGGTCCTGGGTACGCTGCAAATCGGGCTGCGTTGATGATGCCTGCAATTCAGGTTATTTCTGCATATGGTGCATTCGTGTTATGGATAGGTTTAAAAAACAGCATCAGGCCTTTAACTTTCAAATATGTTCTGATTGGTATTTTTAGTCTTTTAGCAATTTTTAATATTGCCAAGTTTACGGAGAATTATATTTATCATGCACCAGTACAAAGTGCTGAGAGTATGCATTATGGTATAAAAGAGACGGTGAAGTATGTTGCTAGTATAGAATACCGATACGACAATATTGTTGTGAGTCGGACACTTTCGGTTCCTAATATCTGGATTGCTTTTTTTGAAAAATGGGATCCAGTAGATTATCAAAATGAATCTAAAAGCTGGTTGGTCTATGAACAAAATGGTTATAAATTTTTAGATCAGTTAGATGGTTACAGATTGGGAAAATATATTTTTGGGAGTATTAACTCGTCATACAGGGACAAAAACGTGCTTGTGGTAGGTAAACCCGACGAATTTAAGTATAACGTTCCCGCAATAAAAACCATCTACTACCCGAGCGGAAGACCTGCGTATTTAATTGTGGAAGGAAAAGACCTTTGATCAATGCCGTTATCTAAAAAATACCTATTTTTTGTCTTAGCTTTAGCCTTTGTCTTAAGACTTTCGCTTATCTTTAGTGCTTATCACGGGGATTTGAATAACAATATATCCTGGGGTGGTATCGCCCTTCAGAGGGGTTTAAATGGCCTATACGATAAAATTCCTACCGGTGGATGGCCATACTCTCAACCAAATCAACCACCTCTCTATATTTTAATGTTCACAGCTTTAAGTGGTATCTGGAAAGTTGTTTATGCTCTTGCTTTAAATCTAAATGATAGCTTTAGATTTTTCCCATCTGCATTTATATGGTTTTGGGAGCAAAGAGGCATGACACTTTTGGTCAAACTTCCGAGTATTTTTGCAGACTTGTGTATCGGATGGATGATTTATCGTTATATCATCCACAAAACCAACAAGAGCAGATTGGCGGTTTTATTATCAGCGATTTGGCTATTTAATCCGCTTACATGGTATAACTCCGCTGTGTGGGGGCAGACAGATGCGATTGTAAATCTCTTCGGATTACTGGCTGTTTTTGCATTGCTCAACAATAATCTTCTTCGATTTGCATTATTTTTTACCTTAAGTTTTCTTTTTAAGGCATCGTTGGCTGTTTTTATGCCCGTACTCGGAATGGTTGCAATCATGCAAAAACATAAACTTAATTCTTGGCTTAAAGCAATTATTATGTCGTTAGCCACAGTTATTACTATAGGAATTTGGTTCCACCCATATTCAGATTTTCCCATGTGGTTCGTTAAATTGTATCAAGACAGAATCTTGCCGGGTGAGATTGGTTTTTTGACCGCAAATGCCTTTAATTTCTGGTGGCTTATTAGTCCCGGGAGAGTGCTAGACTCGACGCAATTTTTAGGAATATCAGCAAGAACATATGGCTTGATGATTTTTTTGATGCTTGTTATTTTGGCCATTTATTACCTGAGAAAAAGTTTGATTCCTAAAAATATATTTTTACTTCTGGCGATGAGTAGTTTAATTTCCTTTCTTTTTATGACCAGAATTCATCCGAGGTATTTATACCCCTTTTTCCCATATGCGACCGTTACTTTGGCGTTTCTTCCGACACTAATTACACCTTATATAATTCTTTCTTTAACACACCTGGCTAACATTTATTATTTATTCTGGGCACCCTCATTTACATCTTTGGAGAATTTATATAAAAACATGCTCTTTATGAATATAATAGCAGTAATTAATTTGCTCGTTTTTGTTTTTCTATTCATCAAGTTGAATGTGTTAAAACTAAAGAGATATAATCGTGGCTAATGTCGCTTGAAATTGAACAGCCACCTCACTTAACAAGACCCGATCTGAAAAATCCGTTAACTTGGGCAATAGCAGGACCTCTTCATAGCGACTGGCTGAGGCATATTTCTCCACAGTTGGGGTTAGATACAAATAAATTGCTACTAGGTAATGTATTGGCAAGCATCATAGGTGATGATGAGAACTCCTTTGGTTATAAAAATATTTATCTTCCGCATAGGACAGAATACGCAAAAGCTTCATTGTATATTCGAATGGATTGGGAAAAAAACTTACCAGAGTTACCGGAAATTATTCGAGGTCAAATTGAGAGAATAAAGGAGCGACTTTCTGGGGTTAGTTGGGAAGGTAGAAAGAACTTTAACGCAGCAAGAAGAATTTGGACAAAAGAAATCAGAAATTTCACCCAATACCAGGTTAAGGTCTACAACAACCTCCAAGATGCCATTCAGTATCAGCATGAGGTGACACCTTTATGGGTAAAGTATTGGAATGAATTTTTACATGGTCATAAATTATTTGGGGAGTAATATTATTTTTCAGGGTCTATTTCTTTGAAGATTTACAGTCTTGGCTTTAGATTCGGGTTTGTTTTTACCACGCGAAAGGCCGTGCTGCCGTCGGGATAAAATATATCAGTAATGGGGGTTAAATAGTGAAGTTTTATTTGCTCGTTCGATATTGCTAAATTATCCCCAATTAAGTATTGTTCTTTCATGGTGTCGGGAGTCCAATCTATTTTCCTTGAAGTGATATTTCCGATCTGTCGTGAATCGACGCGTTGCATGTTTGTATAATATTCGGAAAGAGCAACTTCGTTATTTGATTTCTGGTAAGTTGCCGGATCATATTTTAAGAAAAATAGAAGTTGGATGTAGCCGTCTTCCCGTGCATTATCTATTACAATGGGGATTTTGGGATCAAGACGGGTTGTTATAACATCTACGACTTCTTCCCAACCGTAATTCCAAGCTTGTGCTCGGTAGAATTCATTGATGATGATTACTGAACTGTATAGTTTTGCGATTGAATATATGAGAATTACAACGAAAGATATGTAAAAGAAATATTTACTCTTTTTGTCTTTGATTTTTTCGAAAGCATAAACTATGGCGAATGCAATAAATATTAGCTGGGGGATAACAAGCGGTATTGATCTGATTGTAGTATAAGGATCTATTGTAACGGCAGCGGGTATCGGAGCTATAAAAAAAAGTGTTAAGACGATAGATCTAAGCTCACCAAGCATTTTTTCTTTGAAAAACAAATAAGCTCCGTAGATATAAAACGGGAATTGCCACATGAAGAAGGTTGAAAGATCGGGAAATGAACTTCTCAGGCCGTAATCTCCAAGCACGAACATATTTCTAGGGGAATAATATGCGAGATATAACGCAAGGAATTCTTTAGAAGAGAGGAACATTCTGTTATTCACGAAAAAAGATGATAATCCCCTAACTTCGTCAAGTGTTCCGGAAGGAGTCCGCCTAACGGTCGAAAAAATATTTAGACCGGTTGCTCGAGCTAAAAAGCCCGGAGTTGTAGCAACAGAAAGGGTGGGTAAGGTTATCAGAAAACCCACAGTGGCGGCAATTATTAGGTATTTTGTATTGGTCTTTAAGAAAAGTTCTTTTCTGTGCCTAAGTGTTAATGCTAAAAGGGTAAGCGGGGCAACAATTCTTTGGGAGTGATAAGCCGGAAGCGCAATAGCAAAGAAAACGGAAGACAAAACGATAAACATGGGTTTTTTGAGGCCGAGATAGAAAAAGTAAACACCACCTAGTAAAAAGAAAAGACCAACATTGCATTCGAAGTTGGTCCGGCCAAAGAGTATATGCCAGGGGGAAACGGCAAGTAACAAAGAACTTACACAGGCAAGCGAGTATTTGTACTTTTTGGGTGCAATTTCAATAATCAGTAAGTAGGTTAGGATGATAGTGAGAATACTGAAGAAATAAGAAGGAAACCGAACAGCATAAATTGTAAGACCGAAAACCGGAATTAAGGGAACAATTAAATAAATATAAACAGGTGTTTTAAAATCAGCAAAAGATCTAAAAACAAAAGGGTAGGGCATCCCAAACTCGTCCTTACCGGTTTTTAAAATGGAGTATGCGCTATAACCCTGTCCGGCTTCGTCGACATATAGTCCGTGAGGTGCCTCGCCTAATTTATATAATCGGGTAATTACGGCAAGTAGTATTGCCAAAATTAAAATCAGTAAAGATATTTTTTTAGTCATATTTAAAAAAGGTAGTATGCACGGATTAATTCAATAAATGAGATGATAAGAAAAATGGAAGCGAAAACCGTAAAATATTTTTTTTTCGCCATTTTCTTAACCCCATCAGTAAATATAAGCGATACGGGAACCCATAAAACAAAATCGTGTCGGTCGAAGTTTGTCAGGAGTGTTAGGGTTAATAATGCTGCAACTGCTGATATTATAATAAATTTCCGGTCATTATTTTTAGAAATAAAATAGATTCCGATAAAAAACGGAATAATAGCCAGAAAAGGATATTTTATTAAGTTTTGATTCGCTAAGATATCTTCCCTTGGGTGATTACTGAAAAAATAATTATTCGGATCTGTTAGCGTAAAAAAATTATCATCGAATTTGTTGATGATAATTCTGGCTTTGTTTTGAAAGATCCTGGCAGTTAACACATTTGGATACAGGGTAATATTTCTGAGGACTTTTTGTTGTGCTTCATAATCTTTGACGAAGATAGTTTGTCGTGACAATTCAAAAAAATTAGTAACGATAAGAGCGATTGATATCAGGAGGACTACTGAACTTCGTCTTAGGGTTATATGTTTTTTGTCGGTTATATATAGTATCAAGGCAAAAATAAGTGGAAATAGTGTTAGTTTGGGTTCAATTAACGATATGAACAAAAGCGGATATTCGAAGTAATTTTTACCTTTTTGGAAGAGATTGAAAGAAAATAGTAATATCAATGCCGGTAACAAGTAGCGTATCAGATCCAATGGGGTGTTCGCTAATAATAGGGTCAGAGGCCAAAAGATTAGTCCGAGAAATATAATTATTTTTTTCAACTTCACCGTTATATTTTAACAAGCATTAAGGGGGTGTTACAATTGAATATAGTGCTTAGACTAAAAAAGCCGATTCACATGCTCAAGAAAAACATCATCACAGCATTTACTTTATTATTGCTGTGTCTTCCAGCAATATTTCCGTTATTTAAAGGTGGGTTTTATTCAATGTATGATGATATGCAGGTTGTACGTGTTTGGGAGATGGATAAATGCCTCAGGGATGGCCAAATTCCTTGCCGGTGGGTGCCGGATTTAGGGTTAGGTTATGGCTATCCGCTTTATATATATTATGCTCCGCTTCCGTACTACATCATGGAGGGAATTCATTTGTTGGGGATATCGTTAATTAATTCAGTAAAAGCGGGTTTTATCTTGAGCGTTATTTTTTCTGCCCTGTTTTTTTATTTATTTTCAAGAAGATTTTTTAAACAATATGTATCTTTTGCAACGACTGCTTTATATATTTACGCACCGATGAGAGCTGCTGGAATTTATGTTCGCGGTGCGATGGGTGAGAGTTGGGGGCTGGTTGTAGTTCCACTCATCTTTTGGGCACTTGAAAATTATTTGGCGAAAAAAAGCAAAATTTCCGGAATAATACTTTCTTTATCGCTCTCGATATTTTTCATAACACACAACCTGACCGTATTAATCGTACTTCCGATCTTTTTAATTTGGGTTGTGCTTCGATTAAAGTTTTACAAAGTTAGATCGCAGGCACTTATTGATCTTTTTCAGTATTCATTATTAGGTGTAGGATTATCATCTTTTTTCTTAATACCACTTATTTATGAAAGAAATTTGGTGCATGTAGAGACTTTGACGGCTGGTTATTTCGGTTACCTTCAACACTTTCTTAGCGTTAGTCAATTATTCGTATTTACTCATTGGGGTTATGGCCCTTCGGTTATCGGAGCAGGGGACGATGCCTTTTTAGGTATTGGCCCAATTCATACCTTGGCAGTTATTACTGGTTTAATGGTATTAATTGTTAAAGTGAACAAACGTAAACTAAATTTGGCGTTATTTTTATTCGGTATGATGGGCTTTTTAGGTTATGCGTTTATGTCTCACAGCAAATCAATATTTATCTGGCAAAATTTATCTTTTCTTGAATTTCTTCAGTTTCCTTGGAGATTCCTTATGATGCCGATTTTTATATCTTCCTTTTTCGCCGGTTTTGCTCTTAATCAGTCTAAGGGCAAGTTCTTAATCTTTTCCTCGTTAGCTACGATATTTATTATACTTATTTTTTATTCGCGGATGTTTAAACCGAAAGATTGGTTTTTTATAAATGATTCTGAAAAACTTAGCGGCGAAAATTTGAAAAGACAGTTAACTGCAAGTATTTATGATTACCTCCCAAAAAGTGCGTCGCGTGCACCCGATGACGTAGCACCCGAAGGATTAATCCCCTTAACCGGAGAAATTAACTTAAAATCATCGATAAAAGGTAGTAATTGGTTTAAATATGATTTAATTGTAGAAAGCGGTATGGCGGAACTGGCTTTACCTGCGTATTCTTTCCCGGTTTGGAAGATTAGCGCAAACGATACGGATATACCTTATACAAATTCCGGGACCCTGGGACTCCCAAAATTTGACTTAACCAAGGGGCATTATGTTGTTTACGCAAGTCTTAATAATTCTTTTCCGAGAACTGCCGGCGATATGGTTTCAATAGTAAGTTTAGTCTCGATGTTTTTAATAATTATAAATAACATTCTTTATAACAATGTTCAAGAAAACCCTGCCCTTCAGGCCGGGGGTGAATTGAACTCTGACAAGTCATCCTCCTTAGGGAAACCCCCGAGTCTGACTCGGGGGAGGACGTCATGAAAAAATTTACAAAAAACCTGTTTTGGTCTGACACCGGTTGGTTAGTACTGTTACTTGTATTTATAATACCGGCAAGCTTACCCCTCTTGCATCGGGGATTTTATTATTTTTCGGATGAACCCCACATTGCTAATTTATATCAAATGATTAGGGCAATCGGGTCAGGTCAGATCCCTCCGCGGTGGGCACCGGATATGAGTTATAACTATGGTTATCCACTATTTAATTTTTATTACCCACTACCCTTTTATATAGGTGCATTGTTTTATGAACTTACCGGCTCGTTGGTTATATCTCTTAAAATGCTATTCCTGTTAACTATTCCGGCATCTTCGATGCTTATGTATAAATGGCTGAGACTTCACGCGGATAAATTGACAAGCTTTACGGGAGCTCTGGTTTATACTTTTACGCCTTACCGTGCCGTTGACCTTTATATAAGGGGCGCTTTGGGGGAATTGTATGCTTTTATCTTCTTTCCCTTGATAGCTTATTTTGTTTACAAAGTTGCTAAATCAGGCGAAACGAAAGACATAGGATTTTTGAGTTTATTTACGGCCTTACTTATATTAAGCCACAATCTTGCACCATTAATTTTTATGCCGGGTGTGTTTATTTACGGATTTATTATATCTTTAACAACTTTTAAAAACAGAAATTATATTAAAATATTTGAAGGTATTATTGTCGGATTTCTGATAAGTGCTTTTTTTTGGATGCCATCTTTAATAGAACAAAAATATCTGGTAAGTATTACACCCTTTAATTATAAAGATCACTTTCCTTTCATTAAACAACTGATTATTCCTTCGTGGGGATACGGAGCATCAAACCCTGGCGTTTATGATGACATGTCTTTTCAAATTGGACTTGTGAATATTTCATTGATTATCGTAACTGCTATTTTTGTATATAAAAAGGGACTTAAAAACATAGAGGCTACTATTTTTCTCGCGGCGACGTTGTTGATTTTGTTTATGATGAACATCAGATCAACTTTTATTTGGGAGATTTCAACTTTGTCCAAGTTTATTCAATTCCCCTGGAGACTTCTTATGTTGACCGCTTTTTTAACCTCAAGCATGGTGATCTTCATTAATAGTCGCACAAAAATCGGGAAAATATTATTAATTGTGCTAATTATGTTTAGTTTATTGGCTGGACTGGCTTATTTTAAGCCAAGTGAGTATTATAATCCCGATGATAATTATTTTTTGAAACGCTTCTTTGCTAATCGGTTATCCGCAGGTAAATCACAAGAAAGCTTGATATATAAAAATTATAGCGAAGATTATTTGTTATTACCCGTCTGGGCAAGAGATCGACCCTCTGAACTCCAATCAGCAAAATTCACATCTGATGATTTAGTTATAATTGGTATTACGGAACATACAAGTATTGATTACACTGCAGAGGTTAACGGCAAAGGCGATTTGTATTTTAACTCCTATTATTTCCCCGGCTGGTATGCAGAAGTAAATGGTAATGAAGTGCCTACTGAAATAAAAGAACCGAACGGGAATATCAAAATTCATTTAGATGGTACGCCTGCGACGGTACGTGTTTATTGGAAAGAGACACCATTCAGATTATTTACAGATTTTTTAAGTTTGGCCGGTTTCGCACTAGCTGGTTTGCTTATCTTGAAGAAAAAACATGAATAGAAGAATATATATACTTTTGGCCATTATTCTAATCTCAGGATTTATCTTAAGAGTGTTTAACCTTAGCGAAAATCCGCCATCTGTGTCGTGGGACGAAATCTCTCATGGCTATAACGCTTATTCACTTTTGAAAACAGGAACGGATGAATGGGGAAAGATTCCGATTTTAAATTTTCGAGCTTATGGAGATTATCCCCTTCCCTTAAACCTTTATTTAACTATTCCTTACGTTGCGGCTCTGGGATTAAGTACGTTCTCAATACGTTTACCGCATGCAATCTTGGGTATACTAACTGCCCTCGCTGCCTATTTTTTAGCATATGCGTTAACTAAAAGCAGGGGCATATCACTATTGACAACACTCTTGGTCGTATTGGAACCATGGACTTTATTTACATCAAGGATAGTACTCCAACAAAACCTTTCCATATTTTTACTCACCGCAGGCATGGCAGCCTTTTTCAATAAACACAAAAGTAAATTTCTTCTTCCCGCCTCATTCATATTAATGTTTCTGACATTATTTTCGTATCATTCGACGCGCATTTTTTCCCCGCTTTTAGTTATAGTAACTCTTTTTATATTCAGAAATGATTTCAAAGAGAAATATTTGAGGAAAGGATTAATTTCATTAATATTTATTGTTTCAATAATTGTTTTTTTTCTAGTCTCGGTAGTTATTTTAATCGATCCGAATTCGAGAGCTAGGTCGAAGTGGCTCTTTATTATCGACCAGGCTGCGATCAATCGTATTATTGAAAAGCGTGAAGCTTCTACTCTTCCTTATGAAATTGCAAGATTTGTTTATAACCGTCCGACATATTTTATTACAAAATTTACCTCGAATTTTCTTGGATATTTTTCACCGAAGTTTCTCTTTTTTAAAGGAGGGACTCAATATCAATATAACCTTCCGGGTTTTGGTTTATCGTATCTTGTTAACTTACCCTTTTTCTACCTGGGTATATTTTTAGTAATAAAAAATGCCATCAAAGGATCGAAGGACTACTTATTAATATTAACTTGGCTTTTATTAAGTCCGATATCGGGAAGTATTACTAATGAAACATTTGCTGTAACGAGGGCCTCAACAATGCTACCTCTGCCAATGTTGTTATCTGCATTTGGTTTAGCTACGATTTGGGAATGGATGGTTAAGGGAAGGGTTACAGCCGGTATGAAGTACTGGATAAGTTATCACACATTCAAAGCATTCGCACCACTTGCTGCAATTATATATTTCACATTCCTAGGAATTTCTGTTTATGCATATTTGAGGAATTATTTTGGGAATTACAGATTAAACTACTCATGGTCTTGGCAGTACGGGTATAAAGAGGTTATAAATTATGCAAGGGTAAATTACGGTAAGTACGATAAAATTATCGTTACGAAAAAATACGGTGAACCCCACGAGTTTCTCCTTTTCTTTTGGCCATGGGATCCGCAACAATATAAAAACGATCCGAATCTAATTCGTTTCCATCAGTCTAACTGGTATTGGGTTGATCGGTTCGACAAATTTTATTTTGTTAATGACTGGGATATACCGAAACTAGAAGATGGACTATGGAAGATGGAATACGGGGGCGGCTTTGAGTGCAAAAAAATAAATTGTATGTTGATAACTAGTCCGGGAAATGTGCCGATGAATTGGAACAAGTTAGAAACCGTTAATTATTTGGATGGAAAGACTGCTTTTGAAATATATGAAAATAAATAAACTTAGAACTCATAACTTAAAACTCAAAACCAGTACTATGTTATTGTTTTTTATTATTCTGTTATCAGTTTTATTAAGACTATGGAAGTTGGGGAGCATACCTCCGAGCTTGACCCCCGACGAAGCCGCTCTCGGATATAACGCATATTCAATTTTGAATACCGGTCGGGACGAATACGGGAAAGTATTGCCGATTATTTTTAAATCTTTCGGGGACTACAAACCTGGTTTTTATATTTATTTAGCTGCTCCCTTCATCGCTCTTTTGGGGTTAAACGAATATTCCGTTAGACTCCCGAGCGCAACGGCAGGGATAATAACGGTTTACTTAATTTATCTAATTACAAAAGAATTGTTCGGCAATCGTCGACTTGCAATATTATCCGCATTTATTTCTTCTATTACACCGTGGTTAATATATTTTTCTAGAGGAGCCTGGGAAGCAAACGTTGCCCTTACTTTAACCTTAGCTGGGATATTTTTTTTTCTCAAATCTTTTCGAAAGCCAAAATTTCTAATTTACTCGGTACTCTTTTTTGCGTTAACTTTTATTACATATCAGGGTACCAAGCTCTCTACTTTAATAGTTGTGACATTGCTGATGATTATATATTGGAAAAGTTTTTGGGGTGTTTTTAAACCCGCCTCTAAGCCTGTGATTATAAGCACGCTAATTGTTAGTCTATGTTTAGTACCCGTTATCAAAAGTTATGTTAATGGAGAAGCGGGGAGGCTAACTGTTTTTAGCGTTTTTTCTTATCCAAGGCCGGGCGATCAATTACAAAAATTCTTGAGTGAGGATAACGATAAAGTCGGTTCTTTACGTTATTATTTATTTCATACCGAATCATTAAATTATTTTCGAGGAATAATGGGGAGGTGGTTCAACCATATGTCGAGCAGGTTTTTATTTTTTGAAGGTGATTGGTCAAATCCGCGGCATTCCTCGCCACATCAGGGTATGTTATTAATGACGGATGCAATATTTTTATTAGCGGGTTTAATTGTACTATGTAAAAGAAAACTAATGAAAGAAATATTATTTGTATCGTTGTGGCTTATATTCGCGCCTTTGCCATCTGTTCTTTCGCGCAATGAAGTACATGCGATACGATCGATGAATATGGTAATCCCACTTATAATAATTCTTTCCTTTGGTCTAAATGGAATAATTTTATGGTTGCAGAATATTAAAACCCATGCATTTATCCGAGCTACCAGCTACATACTTCTAACTGCACTTTATGTCGGAAGTTTGATTTATTTTTTTGATTCTTATTTTGTACATCTTCCAAATCACGATTCAAAACTTTGGGAGTATGGATATAAACAGATTGTCGAGGTGGTATCTCCTATTAAGGATGAATATAACGAGGTTATTGTCCAGCAAACATTTGCACAACCTTATATCTACTTTCTATTCTATGGAAAATATGACCCAATACTCTATCAAAGCAAGGCCAAGTTAAAAGAGAGTGTGTATAGGGGTGATGTGGGCCAAGTCGAAAGATTGGATAATATTCGTTTTGAGGATTATAGTTTTCCCCATATTGGAGCCACAAAATCCTATATAGTTGTAGGAAATGCGGATAGAATCCATGCTGACTTCACTAAATTCGATTTTAGTGAAATAAGAGAAATAAGATATTTAAACGGCAAGGTTGCGTTTAGGATTTTAGAAAAAAGATGAATAAAAATAAACTAGTCTTAATTCTGATTATTATTTTGGCTTTTGTTTTGAGATTCTATAAATTAAATTCTTATCCTGCACTAAATGCCGATGAGGCGGCAATAGGTTATAATGCATATTCGTTAATTCAAACCGGTCGTGACGAACACGGTAATCCTTGGCCGATACACTTTCAATCCTTCAATGATTATAAACCAGGACTTTATTTTTATATGGTTGTTCCATTCGTCAAAGTACTGGGTTTGAACGAATGGGCTGTAAGGATTCCGGGTGCTATGTTGGGTGTATTAACCGTTTTACTAATGTATTTATTAGTTAAGGAGTTATTTAGGGAAGGATTTACGCAGATCCATAAACAGATGAATGCTGATGTACTGGCTTCGATTGCATCGCTGATACTCGCAATCTCGCCGTGGCATATTCATTTTTCCCGGGGAGGTTGGGAAGTAAATGTCGCAACCTTTTTTATGGTTTTGGGTTTGTGGTTATTTTTGAAAGGCAAGGGCAGCTTGCCACTCTTAATGTTATCAGCACTTAGTTTTGTGCTTTCTTTATACACATATCATGCAGCTCGGGTTGTCGTTCCGCTTTTACTTTTTGGACTACTTGTTATTTACAGATATGAAATACGTAAAAATATTAAACAGATCGCAATAACAGGTACTATTGCATTCTTGCTTCTCATCCCCCTCGGGTTGGATTTAATAAAAGGGGACGTAGCCTCCCGGGCTGCCGGTGTGGGGCTTTTGTCAGATCCCGGCCCGCTGGCCAGAATAAACGAACAACGCGGCGAACACGAGAATATTAGAGGACTTCCAGCATTATTCTTACACAATAGACCGGTTAATTACGGCTTAGCATTTTTAGAGAATTGGAGTGATCACTATAGTGGTGGATTTCTATTTATATCGGGAGATGTAATTCAAAGAAACGCCGTACCCGAAACAGGGCAAATGTATTTATTTGACATTCTATTTATTATCTTGGGATTAATTTATTTTTTCAGGACCTACTCCCTACATACTAAGCCCTACTACCTAATTCTATGGTGGTTATTAATTGCTCCGACTGCTGCGGCTCTCACTTTTCAATCTCCTCATGCGTTGCGCAGTCAAAATATGGTCATTCCACTGACTATAATAACTGCTTTTGGATTCGCATACTCTTTAAATAGATTATCAACCGTAAAGCTGAAATGGTTAGGGGTTACTGGTTTTTTGGTATTTGGACTTTTGGGAATTTGGAGTTTTTCAAGGTACTTAAATATGTACTGGTATCATATGTCTAAAGAGTATCCTTATTCATCGCAGTACGGTATAAAGGAACTCGTTACTTTTGTCAAAGAGAATCAGGATAGATATGACAATATCGTCGTTACTGACAGGTATGACCAGCCCTATATTTTGTTTCTTTTCTATTTTAAATACCCACCGGCAAGATTTCAAAAAGAACACAACTTAACTCCCCGCGACGCATATGAATTCTCGACCGTCAGAAGTTTTGACAAATACCACTTTTTATCCATAAATTGGGATAGAGATAGGCTTACTTACCCAAAAAGCCTTATAATCGGAACAGACGAAGAGATACCTAATGAAGCTAACATTGTTCAAGAAATTTATGGAACAAACGGATATAAATATTTTCAAGCAGTAGCGAATTGACGCTAATGTCATGCTGAACTTGTTTCAGTATCCTATGAAAGTTGCTATTATCGGTGCAGGTTTCGGGGGATTGGCCAGTGCATACAAACTTGCACAAGGAGGTAGTGATGTAACTGTTTTTGAAGCAGACACAAAACCGGGTGGGCTTGCAATCGGTTTTAAAGAGCCAAAGTGGAAATGGACTATTGAGAAACACTACCATCATTTGTTCTATTCAGACTGGGCAATAAGAAATTTAGCTGAAGAGATCGGACAAGAATTAATTTACTTACAACCTAAAACATCCACGTATTATCATGGGAAAATTTATCAACTTGATACTCCGATGAGCCTCATGAAATTTACCGCTCTTCCTCTTCGGGAACGCATAAGAACTGGTGCAGTAATTGCATATTTGAAAATGATTCGTGATTGGGAGAAACTTGAAAAAATCACAGCGAAATCTTTTTTAACTAAATACATGGGTAACACCTCATGGAAGGTTTTATGGCAACCGCTCTTTGAGAAAAAGTTTGGTAACTATGCGGATGAGATTTCTGCTGCATGGTTTTGGACAAGAATTAATAAAAGAAGTAGCTCGCTCGGTTATCCTAAGGGGGGATTTTTGGCTTTTGCGGAAAGACTCGATACAGTAATAAGAAAAAATGACGGCAAGATCTTTTATAATACGTCGGTTTATAAAATCTCAGAAGAGAATGGAAAAATAACGATTACAACTGGAAATGGAAAATATGAATTCGATAAAGTAATCTGCACGCTCCCGACACCTCTTTTTCTAAAAATGGCCGTGGATTTACCAATAAACTATAAAGCAAAGTTGTCTCCGCTCAAAGGTTTGGGTGCGATAAATATGGTGATTTCTTTGAAGCATCAATTTTTAGAGGATGGAACTTATTGGTTAAATATTAACGATTTAAACTTCCCCTTCTTAGCAGTGGTCGAACACACGAATTATATGAATAAAGAGTATTATGATAACGCGCATTTAATGTACATAGGTAACTACCTGCCTCATAATCATGACTATTTTCAAAAAACTGATGATGAATTATTCGGTATTTTTTATCCGTATCTAAATAAAATTAATCCGAAGTTTCGAAAGTCATGGATAAATAATATTTATGTATTCAAAACGCCTTTTGCACAACCGATACTTCCTTTAAATTATTCGAAGTCTATTCCACCGTTTGTGACACCGATCCAAGGCTTATATTTATCCAATATTCAGCAGGTGTATCCGTGGGACAGGGGTACTAATTATGCGGTAGAAAATGGACTAGAGGTGGCGAAGTTAATAATTCATGACTAGACAAAAAATATCAGTTGTCTTAGCGGTTTTGAACGAAGAGCAAAATCTCGATCGGGGTCTAAATTCGGTAAAGAATTTAGCCGATGAGATTATAGTGGCCGATCAATATTCTACAGATGATACGGTTGAAATTGCTAAATCCTATGGTGCTAAAGTATATGAATTTCATTACGAGACGAATTTTCATATTACGAAGCAAAAGGCCATAGATAAAGCGACGGGGGAGTGGATTTTGCAGCTCGATGCCGACGAAGTTGTAACACCTGACTTAGCGAAAGAAATTAAATCTGTATTAACAGACCGTCATGCTGAATTTATTTCAGAATCGGTTCCGAAACGAGTTAGGGGTGACAAGGAGAGGTTATTCAGGAGACACGAGGGATTAATCAGGCAGCGTGAAGGTGCACTGGGTAGCCACACAGGAGAAGTGGTGGCTTTTTTCATACCCCGACTAAATTATTTCTTGGGTAAGCCTTTAATTCACGCCGGGGTTTATCCAGACGGGGTAATACGTCTTTTTAAGAAAGGAAAAGCAAGACTACCGGGAAAATCTGTTCATGAGCTAATGGAGGTTGATGGGGAAGTCGGTTGGTTATTTCATGATTTGGAACACCACGACTCACCAACATTAAGGAGATATTTAGAGCGTATGAACCGCTATACTGATTTACATGCGCAGGATTTAAAAGACAGGCGTGTCCCTAAAAATGCATACTTCTTAATTCTTTATACTTTATACAAACCCGCTCTTACATTTGTAAGTCTATATGTGAGACATCGCGGGTTTATGGACGGCATACGCGGCTTTCTTTGGAGCACGTTTTCTTCCCTTCACTATCCGATTTCATATTTTAAGTATTGGTCTCTTAATAGTAAGAGGAAATGATAGTCGTATTCGAAAATAATGTAATCTTGATATGCACGGGCATGGTGATTTTTGCAAGTTGATTTACTGAAAATATTTAGTTGCATTTACTTTTTGATTTAGAGTGCTATAGTACGATTATGAAGATAGTTATATTTAATCCTCAATCAAGTTTCTCCCCCGAACTTCAGAAAAAACTATCCTCGCTCGGTAAAGTATCTTACACAAAAACCAGAGAGGCACTACAGGAGAATAAGTTATTAGAAATGGCTAAAGACGTAGATATTATAGGTGTAGACCCTGATCCTCTGGGCGGTTTTGAGAAAGCAAAAGAAAAGTTAACTAAAATAATGGCATCTGTACCTGGTTTAAAAGGAGTTTGTTTATCGACAACTTCTTTTGGTTGGGTTGACTAGGATTGGTGTAAGAAACACAAAATTCCCGTTAGTAATATTCCAGGTTACTCGAAAGAATCGGTTGCAGAGCAGGCGATAGTATTTCTTCTTGGTGCAGCAAAGAGAATTTTTATTTCTGATAGAAAGACTCAAAAAGGAAAATATGAACTGGTGCAGGGGTTTGAACTGAAAGGTAAAACTCTTGGTATCATAGGTTTGGGAAATATTGGAAGCAGAGTTGCAGAGCTTGGTACTGGAATTGGCATGAATGTTATTGCCTATAATCGATCTCCAAAAAAGATGAAAGGGGTAAAGATGGTTTCTTTAAACCAGCTGTTAAGAGAATCCGATATGATTTCTTTGAATGCTACTCACGAGGTATCAAATAATAACATGATTGGAAAATCGGAAATTGCAAAATTGAAAAGAGGTGTAATTATTGTAAATACCGTGGATAGGGAGTTGGTTGGCGAGAAGGCGATGGCTCAAGCCTTGAAGTCAGGAAAGGTTGATACTTACGTGTACGAAGGAGAAGACTTAGTTCACACACCTCTGGCAAAACTTGAAAATGCGGTTGGTTTTAAAGGGTTTGCATGGTATACCAAAGAAGCTCTGGAAAATTTATATAAGATTTGGGTAGATAATATTGTCGCTTTAGCTAAAGGTAAACCTCAAAACAGAGTTGATTAAACTAACTATGGCAGATTTACCATTTACTCCATTTATCGAGACAAAAGATTTGGTTTTCTTTTCTGGAAAAATTGAATTTACACCCCGAGGGAAAGTGTTAGAAGGAATGATTGCGGAAAGAATATCTCAGACAATGAATAATATTTTGGTAGAGTTAAAGTATGCAGGATTAGATGCTTCAAATATTGTCTTTGCACAAGTTTTTCTAACTGATATGGAAAATTATCAGGAATTTAATGATGAATATATAAAACACCTTGTAAAGCTGTACCCGGCCAGGTTTGTTGTCGCAGTAAAAAAACTTCCCCTCGGAGCAAAAAATTGAAATTAGCGTTGTCGTTTCAAAAAATGAGTTTAAAAGATAAAGCAGTAGTTAACCTTTAAAGGTGAGACCTTACAATAAGATCATTCAAGTGTCATATTACCTAGAATCGCTTCAGAATCTTTAATGTATTTTTCCACAAAATCTCGATAATTATTAGTTTTGATAAGTTCTTGTGTAGCTGGGTTGTTGAAAAAACCCAGCACAATATCTGGTTTTACCCATTCCGTCCTCCTTAGGCCCATATATTCGGCATAAGAAGAATAAGTGTTAATAATATCTTTTGTGTAATCCTTTGGATTAAGGTGTATGTATCGACTTAGATGGAGCAAATAATTATCCTCAGTAACAATAACAGCTTTATATGGACCCTGAAACAGTCCGCCCACTCTGTCGTATTTTTTATTGAAATATATTGAGTATCTAGTACAAAGTGATCTAATAAATTCTTGCATGTCATCTGTGGAGTTTTGGTTTATTAATAGATGAAAGTGGTTTGGAAGTAAACAGTAAGCTATCAGAGTAATTTTTTTATAATAATTACGTGGTAACCTTCGTAGACCTTTAAAGGTCTCACCTTGCAAAATGAATTGAGTTTTTAACTGACTTATATCAGGCGGCGGACTTAAATATTCCTTAATATAGTTCAGAAAAATATTATAATCCTGTTTATCTTGGAATATTTTTCTTTTTTCTACACCACGGTTGTAAATATGATAGATGCCATTATTGATATAGGTTTTTACCACATTTTTAGCAGGCATACTCTATGCTACCTTTAAAGGTGAGACCTTACAAGGTTCAAAAGGGGGAAGGATGGTGGTATCCTGGAAGTATGGGTTTTTTCGAGAAATAATTTATGGATTTGAAAGACGAAAAAGTAGTACTAACAGGGGCAACGGGTGGGATTGGGAGTGCCTTATCTCAGGTATTGGCAAATGCCGGCGCAAAACTTATTTTAATTGCCAGAACGAGTGAAAAACTTGAACTTCTGTTAACCAAACTTCAAGGACAAGGTCACAAATACTATGCGTTTGACTTCACAAGAGTTGATGAAACTGAAGATTTGTGTAAGAAGATAATTGAAGAGAATGACCATATTGATATTTTGATAAACGCGGCGGGAGTTGGTATATACAAAAACATTGAAGACGTTGAGTACCGAGAATGGCAGGATTCTATGGCAATAAATGTTACTGCGCCTTTCTTTTTAACAAAATCCCTTTTACCTCTTCTCAAAAAAAGCGAGAAATCGGTGATTATCAATATCGGCTCAGGAATGGGAAAAATTCCGACAGCATGCAGGAGTGTTTATTGCGCGACAAAATATGCTCTTAGGGGTATGACAATGTCACTGGCGGCTGAGTTTAAGAATACTAATATCCATTTTATTCATATTGCACTTGGGAGCACGCTAACTGAGTTTGGGCCAATGACTTTGGAGGAAAAGAAGGAAGAAAATCTAAAAGGTAAAGCGTATTTTACGCCCGAGTGGGTTGCAAAAAAATTTGTCGAAATATTGAAAAACGACGATTTTCAGGAAGAAATTGAGATATATCCTTCAGATTACAAAGGTAAAGAAGAGGGTGCCATCTAGCTTCTCATTTCAAGGGAATGAAATAAGCTGTAAAATTAATTAATGCGAATTGCTTTTGACAGCGGACCATTAAAAAGTGGGCACGCTGTAAGAGGTGTGGGATTTTACACGAGCGAGATATTAAACGCGTTATCGAGAGAAAGAAGCGGTTTGGAAAGATTAATCATTGATGATTTCGATTTCTTGACAAACGCTAAATTATTAAACAGCGGAAGGTACGATTTGATTCACTCGAGTTTTTTTAATCCTTACTTTTTGACAGTTCCAATTAAATATCGGGGAAAACTGATAGTTACGGTGCACGATCTTATTTATCTGCTTTACCCTAAACACTATCCCCCTGGTATTAAGGGGCGTATAAATTTCCTAATTCAAAAACTGTTAATAAAGCGGGCAAGTGCGATTATTACCGATACTGAAACAACAAAGAAAGATATTGTCAGATTATTGGGAATTAACGAAAGTAAAATAAAAGTGGCATATCTTGCCGCAAAAAACGTTTTTAAACCCTTAAAAGACCGCAATAAGTTGGCGAGAATAAAAAAAGAATTTGGTTTGTCCAAAAAGTTTGTTTTATATGTGGGTGATGTTAATTACAATAAAAACATTCCAGTTTTAGTAAAAGCGTGTGATATTGCAAGAGTCCCCCTGGTTATTGTCGGCAAGCACGCTTCGGAAATTGAAAGGAATCTGAAAACGGACCTCAAAGCAATAAAAGGACCGAGGGATTGGTTAAGATTTTTATTAAACCGACCTCACCCTGAGAAAGCGCATTACAAGATGTTACTAGACGAAATTAATAAAAACCCATCGGTAAAGAGGTTGGGTTTTGTCTCCGACGAAGATCTTAATTGTATATATAATCTTGCGACTGTTTATTGCCAACCATCACTATATGAAGGGTTTGGTCTTCCTGTTTTGGAGGCGATGGCTAGTGGAACTCCGGTCGTGATATCTAAAACACAAGCCTTGGTTGAAATTGCACATGACGCTGCGCTTATTGCTGATCCCGATAGTCCGGAAGATTTTGCCGAAAAAATTAAGAATTTGGTTGATAGTGACAAATTAAGGGAAGAATTTATAAAAAGAGGTTTCAAAGTCTCTGAGACGTATACTTGGCAAAAAACCGCGAAAGCAACTCTAGCCGTTTATTTAAACGTCATAAAAAATCCGAATACATGAATCTTCGAAAGAGCGATCTCAAATTTATAATTACTTCTTTTTTAATGTGGAGAATTGGGCTTTTTTTAATTTTAATAATTGCTCCGTTTTTATTTCCATTACAGAAAGACTTTTTGGGCGGAGGGTTAGAGAGTTATATAAAAAATCCCTGGCTTTGGTCTTGGGCGAACTTTGACGGCGAGCATTTCCTTGCAATTGCCTATCAAGGTTATTTACCTTTAACGTATTTTTTCTTCCCGCTTTATCCGCTGGCAACAAAATTATTGAGTATTTTTATCGGCGCAGGTTTGGAGAATCTGAACTACAGTGCATTAATAGTTTCTAATTTGTCTTTTCTTGTCGGATCGACAGGGCTTTATAAACTTCTAAGGACTGATTTTGGGGAACGTGTTTCCAAACTTACCTATATCCTACTTCTGATATTCCCGACCTCTTTCTATTTCGGCAGCGTCTATTCTGAATCGCTCTTTTTTGCGCTGGTCGTGTGGTCATTTTATTTTGCACGGAAGAAAAAATGGCTTTTTGCGGGTTTACTTTGTGGTTTGGGAGCAATTACAAGGCTTGCCGGTGTTGCGCTCATTCCTGCCTTAGTTACCGAAGGGATGCTGGATAGAAAGAAAAGGGAGAAACTTTCTTGGCGATTTATTTTCTCGATAATAGTGTCGGTTTCGGGAATTTTTATTTATATGTACTTTCTTTTTATTCGAACGGGCGACCCGCTTGAATTTTTCCACAACGTGTCAATATTCGGTCAGCAAAGGTCAAGTGTATTTGTTTCTTTACCGCAGGTTTTTTATCGCTATGTATTTAAGGTCCTGCCGAATGTTTCTTATAAATATTTCCCGGCGGTTTTGGCTGCCTGGATGGAGTTTATTGTTGCGGTTATATTTACTTTATTGATGCTAATTTCCTTTTTCCGTCTTAGGATAAGCTATGCAGTATACCTTACTTTGGGATTTTTAATTCCCACCTTATCCGGTAGTTTTTCGTCGCTTCCAAGATACGTTATAGTTCTCTTTCCGGCATTTATTTTAATTGCGAGTTGGTTTGATAAAAGACATCGGATCGCAAAAGTTTTACTGAGTTTACTGGCATTATTGATGTTATTTATAAGTTGTTCTTTATTTTTAAGAGGTTATTGGATAAGTTAGAGTGATAAAGTCATGAAAATATTTATAGTTATACCTACTTATAACGAAAGCAAGCATATCAAAAAAGTGTTGGAAGGAGTTAAGAAAACAGGATATGATATTGTGGTAGTTGATGATGGTTCGACCGATAATACGAATGCAATTGCGAAGCCATATGCAACGGTTATTAAGCATAAAGTTAACCTTGGTAAAGGCGCTGCTATGAAATCCGGTGCGAGTTATGCTTTTGCAAACGGTGCCGAAGCGGTTATTTTTATTGATTCCGACGGTCAACACAACCCAGATGATATAAGTAAATTTATAGAAAAACTTGAAAAAGGAAAATGCGAGGTAGTGTTCGGTGTCAGAAGAATTGCTCGTGATGTTCCGGTTATAAGAGGAATGGGAAATCGAATTGGCATAGTATTAGTTTATTTACTTTTTGGTATAAAGGTTAGCGATCTTCTTTGCGGATTTCGGGCGATAACACAAGCCGCTTTCAAGGAAATTATATGGAGTTCAACAGGTTACGCTGTCGAGACAGAAATGGTCGTGCGATGTGCCAAACGCAACCTGAAACATTGCAGTGTTACTGTTCAGACGATATACTTGGATGGGGTAAAAGGCGTAACTATATTGGATGCCTTTTCTATTTTTTTTGATGTAATTAAATGGAGGTTTAGTTTATGATATTTGGTCTGCAAATAATTGCCTTACTTTTCGCTTTTTCAATGATTTATTTTGCACTGCTGCATTTTAAAAGACGCGATATTGATGCTCTTGAGTTTTATTCCTGGTTTACAATATGGATATTAACGGCGTTAATTATTATTTTTCCTCAAATATTAAGGACATTTGCAAGAACATTTTTTATTACTAGGTTGTTTGATTTGATGGTGGTGGGCGGGTTTATTTTGGTGATATTTATGGTAGCGAGGATATATGTGAAGACCCGAAAGTATGAAAATAAATTTGAGGAATTTATCCGACGTGATGCAATAAAAAATGCTGATAAATCCAAGAAAACAAAATGAAATTACTTCCGAAGATCTCCATAGTTATTCCTTCATATAATAAAGTCAAGTATATAGGTGAAACGCTCGAATCAATTATACGGCAAAATTATCCTAATCTTGAGGTTATTATCCAGGACCCCGGTTCAACTGATGGCAGTCTGGAAATAATTCGTACATATGAAAAAAAATACCATAATGTTATTAAATTGTATAAAGAGAAAGACGATGGGCAGCTAGACGCAATTAACAAAGGTCTTAGTAAGGCCAAAGGAGAACTACTTGCTTTTATTAATGCCGATGACGTGTATGAAAAAGGATCTTTGCGTATTGTGGGTGAGTATTTCAGGACCAATCCCAACACAATATGGCTGGCAGGAAGAGGCAGGGTTATTGATGGTGGAGGAAGGGAAATAACAAGACATATTACTACTTATAAAAATTTATTATTAATGATCAATTATTACCCATTGCTTTTAATGGTTAACTACCTTATGCAACCCTCCGTTTTTATGAGTACCAAGGTTTTCGAAAAATATGGGCTTTTCAGAGGTAACACAAGATTTATTATGGAGTATGAATTGTGGCTTCGTGTGGGACGATCAAAGATGCCGGCAGTAATTAATAAATACCTTTCTTCTTTTAGAATACCTGAACGTAGTTTTTCTAAGGACGAGTTTGACAAAACGCTGAGTGAGGATTGGAAGATAGTTAAACTACACACTAATAATCCTTTTGTACTTGCCCTTCACTTTATTCATAATTGGGGAAGGAAAATGGTAGTTAAAAATGTTTAAGAGAAAATATTTTTGGTCCTTAATTATAGTTATTTCAACACTTATTTTATTTTACCCTTCATTCAACTATTTTTACACAAATGATGATTTTTTCGTTCTAAATATCAGCAAACCTTCAACATTAGGAAATTTTCTTTCTTACTTTGATATTACCAGGGCGCATCAGGGCTTTACCCACTTTAGACCTCTGACGACACAAGTTTTTTTTACCCTAGCTTGGTTATTTAATTTAAGCCCGATACCCTTAAGGATTATAATGTTTGCGGCATTTCTCATTACAGGCTATCTGATCTATAAATTAGTTACAGAATTGGGTTTAACGAGGAAAATGGCTAATATGTCTGTTTTTTTATATATGACGTCGGCAACGAATTTCGGCAGACTATACTCCCTTTCAACTCAGGAATTCGGTTACACGATATTTGTTTTGCTGTCGGTTATTTTACTAATTAAATACCTGAAACAAAATCACCCTATAACTTATTACTTATCGCTTATTACCTTCATCCTGGCCCTTGCTTCAAAAGAAACCGCTATAGTTACCCCGTTCCTTTTACTAATAACATTTATATATTTAAAGTATGCAAAAAAACCGGAAGTTGAAAGAAAACTTTCCCTATCTACTGCTCTTAAATTAATGTTTCCTTACTTCCTACTACTTGCTGCCTACCTGTACTTCCGTATTTTTCATTATGGTTTTGCATCCGGTGATTCATACATTTGGGACTTTTCCCCGAGAGTTGTAAATACAATTTTCTGGTATGGCTCATGGTCTTTGAATGTTCCCGAGATGCTTGTTGATTTTATAGGTCCTGGATTTCATATCAATCCTAACTTATTTAAATTCTGGTCAGACTACATGATCCCGATATGTATTTTATTTATAATTGAGATCACACTTTTAGTTTATATGCTTGTAACAAATTTCAAAAAGTTTTTTACCCATAATTCATTATTCACCATTCTATATTCGGCATTCTTCTTCCTTGTTTCTCTCACTCCAGTTCTCTTCCTTCCTCTCCACAAGTTTACCTTTTATCTGACTCTTCCCCTAGTTGGTTTTGTTATTGTTATTGCGTTTCTTCTATCTACCAGCTCCCAACTGCAATCTGCTATTTATTTAATCGTCTGGTTTTTTCTTTCTTTTATTACTCTAAATTTAACGTCTGAAACAAACTGGATAACTCAAGGTGAAAAAACCGCAAAAAGAGTCAATGCTTATTTTCAGAATAATGGAGATATTTTTACTAAATACGATAAAATTGTGTTTATTGATACTCCTGAGGATTTGGATTTACCCTGGAAACCATCTCAGATTATTAGGACAACATTGTCGGACCAGAATTATTTTTATGTATATTATCCTGGAAATTTTAGGGTATATTATGGTAATGATTATGTATCTGCCGATGCGTACGAGATTAAAGCCAGACAATTTATTGGATATTAGAAATTAACGATATATGGTTAAGACCATAAAACGTAAAAAAGCTCTTATAACTGGAATTACCGGCCAGGACGGTTCATATTTGGCCGAACTTTTGCTCCGTAAAGATTACGAAGTACATGGGATAATCCGCCGCTCGAGTACTTTCAACACCTCGAGGCTTGATCATATTTACCGAGATCCACACGAAAGGGGAACAAGGCTATTTTTACATTACGGAGACATAGCGGATGGTAGTACTATTTATAAATTGTTGGAAACTATTCAACCTCATGAGATTTATAATTTGGCCGCCCAAAGTCACGTCAGAGTAAGTTTCGATTTACCGGAGTATACGCTGAATGTTACAGGTATGGGTGTGCTAAGAATTTTAAATGCTATTAGAGACCTTAAACTGAATACTAAACTGTACCAGGCCTCGAGCAGCGAAATGTACGGCGCTTCACCTCCACCACAAAACGAAAGTACACTTTTTTTACCACGCAGTCCTTACGCTATTGCGAAAGTTATGGCTTGTGAAGCCATACGAAATTATCGGGAAGCTTACGGTATTTTTGCGGTAAACGGAATTCTATTTAATCACGAATCCCCAAGAAGGGGAGAGACTTTTTTAACTCGAAAAGTAACGATGGCTATCGCTAATATTTTGGTTGGTAATCAGGATAAGCTTTATTTGGGAAATTTAGAAGCTAAGCGTGACTGGGGGTATGCGCCGGAATATGTTAAGGCAATGTGGACGATGCTGCAACAAAAAAAAGCCGATGATTTTGTAATTGCTACGGGTGAGATGCACAGCGTAAAAGAATTTGTTGAACTGGCGTTTTCACTTTCAGGATTGAATTGGAAAAGACACGTCAGATTTGATGAGAGATATTTACGACCGACTGAGGTTAATGCCTTACAAGGCGATTTTTCAAAAGCAAAAAGAAAACTTGGATGGAAACCAAATGTTACGTTTAAAGAACTAGTAAAAATCATGCTCAATTCAGATTTTAAAAAAGTAGGCATAAATAAAAAGGTATAGATGAATTTGGAGAATAAAAAAATATTGATTACGGGAGGTCACGGCTTTCTCGGTGGACATTTAGTTAACCAGCTTAAAAAAGAAGTTAAACGGTCTAATCTTTTTACTCCTTCGGCAGGGATAATGGATCTTAGAGTAAAAGAAAATTGTACTAAAGCAGTTAGAGGAAAAGATATAGTTATTCATTTAGCGGCAAGAGTAGGGGGAATTGGATATAATCGGGAAAAACCGGGAGAGCTATTTTATGACAATGCGGTTATGGGAATACATTTGATGGAAGAAGCAAGGCTTGCGGGTGTTGAGAAGTTTGTCCAGATAGGTACTATTTGTGCATACCCGAAAATTACACCGATTCCTTTCAAAGAAAAAGACCTTTGGAACGGTTATCCGGAAGAGACCAACGCGCCCTATGGACTGGCAAAAAAAATGCTTTTGGTCCAGGCACAAGCGTATAGACAGCAGTATGGTTTCAACGCAATATATCTGCTACCGGTGAATTTATACGGACCGGGAGATAATTTCAATCCTCAATCGTCACACGTTATACCCGCATTGATAAGAAGATTTATCGAAGCGAAGGAAAAGAATCTCAAGGAAGTAGTTGTCTGGGGAAGTGGTATACCGACGAGGGAGTTTTTGTATGTTGAAGATGCGGCGAGGGCGATAATTTTGGCTGCTAATAAATACGATAAAGAAGACCCTGTAAATATCGGACCGGGTAAAGAAATATCCATACGAGATTTAGCCGAAACAATTAAAAAACTTATAGAATTTAAGGGTAGAATAATTTGGGATAGAGAAAAGCCTGATGGCCAACCTCGGCGTTGGCTCGACACAAGTCGAGCCCAAACGGAATTTGGTTTTGTTGCCAGCACACCTTTCGAAGAAGGTCTTTTCAAAACAATAACATGGTACAAAGAAAGTTCTAATATAGGGAAATAGATTTGGTGATAGTATTGAAATTGAAATAATTAATTCATGAAAATAACAATAGGAGAAAAAACTGAAAGGGAGCACTTCGATATGTTAGCTAATTCTTATGATGTTAACTATGGATATATGGATCCCTTCACAAAATATAAAATTAATAAAAAGAGTAAAAAGATAATAGATGCTATCCGAAATTTTGGAAGCAACAATAAGAGCATTAAGATACTAGAAATAGGTTGTGGAACCGGAGAGTATACCCGTCATATTGCGAAATCTTTTCCCGAGAGTTCAATATATGGTTTGGATATTTCGCCTCAAATTTTAGAAATCGCCAAAAGAAAATGTGCTAAACATAAAAATGTTAAATTTATTGCAAAGAGTGCGTATGATACTGGCCTGAAGACAGAATCTATCGATGTTTTGTTTGGATTTTATGTTCTGCATCACCTTGATTTGGAAAAATTTAGAAAAGAAGCTTACCGGGTATTGAAACCGAGTGGGTTACTTTTCTTTTATGAGCCCAATTTACTCAACCCAATAGTTTTTCTTATTAAATCGACGCCACTTCTGAAGAGGATAATTGGTGATTCACCCGGTGAATGGGCCATTAATCCGTTGACCATCCAGAGTATATTGAAAAATTTTGTGAAAATAAATATTAGTACATCAGAATATATAATTCCCATTAAAGTATTTCCCTTTGACTTTAAGAGAAAAATCGATTTTATTTTAGAACGGGTTGCGGCAAAGATACCTTTGGTTAACCAAATGGGAGGCTCTGTCTGTGTGTTATTTAAAAAAAAACAGTAAATATAATGAACAATCAAGAAAGGTTTTATAATGATATTTATACTCACAAAGTCTACCACGATTTAGATTTACCAGACTTCAAAATTACAAAGGGTAAAAGTATTGTAGGAAAGAAAATATTGATTTTTGGCATAGGAACAGCAAGGGATGTTAAGTTTCTTCTTGGGAATAATGAAGTTTGGGGAACTGATTATTCCAAAGAGTCTATTAATGTTTGCAAGAAATTGGGTATCAAAATAATAAAGCAGGATTTGAATAAACCCTTCAAATTAAAGGAAAAATATTTCGACATAATTGTAGCTAAAGATATTTTGGAACATTTATACGAACCCAAAATCCTAATGAACCACATTAAGCTAAGCCTGAAGAGAACCGGATACGCTGTTATAAATGTTCCAAACCATTTTTATTTACCAATGAGGATAAGGATATTACTAGGTAAGGGTATTGTCTGGAAAACAACACTGCATGATCATACCAAGGTGTTTAACGACTGGGACTACATGCATAAAATATTTTTTACATGGGCTGGTTTTCAAAAGTTTGTAGAAACTAGTGGTTTTAAAATTGAAAAAAAATATTTTGATTTTGGTACGCTGAATCATTATAGTCAGCCCGAATTGGCGATTGAATACTTAGAGCAGACTGGAGAAAATAAAACCAAATTAACGATACTAAAAACTTTGTGGCAAACTATTAATTTTCTTATCCCAAAAAAATTAAGAGAAAACATGGTGTCGTTATCCCCTGGATTATTTTGCGCGAGCTTCTACGTTTGGCTTAAGAAGGTGTAAATTATTATGTTAAAACCTATTAAGTTTGAGAATTTGACAAGATATATTAATCAAATCTTCCCTTTTTTATCAACAATCACTTTTTTTAGTTTAATTGTTGAATCTTTTACTTATAGAGGTTTTTTATTTAAAAATCTATATATTGATACAACCTTGTTAATAATTATTGCCGCAGGTTTCGGTATTGTAGACACATTTTATGGTCATGCCAAACAGAAAGGAACCGCCCTTTTACCAACAATCTTTTTGTACGCTAACAGTCTTCTTTTTCCCGTATTACTCTTAATCTCGGTACTTATGAATATAATAGAAGCCAACCATTATCCAAACTATATTTTTTCGACTTTGCATATTCAACCTGAAAATTATAATAGAATAGTGATATTTAGCGGCATTTTAGTTCTATGTAATGTTATAAAAAGTCAAGGTTTACGTTTAAGATTTATTTCTATACATAAACCAACACTACACTTAAAAATTAATAAAAATTATTATAAAATATTTAGCGATTTAAAACTGATCAATATTACTTCTCTGGCTATTTTTTTTTCAGAAATATTTTTTATCTCATTGCTGCTTTTTGTGTCGTCGGACAATAGTGTAAATCTATTTGACTATATGATAAAAAACTCTGCGCCAATTCTGAAAAATTTGTCAATGAGTTATCCGCAAAAAACTGAATATAAATTTTATGCATCTTACGGTAATTTTTATAATTACATGGAGATGATCAAGGTACATACTCCGCCTGATTCAAATATATTAATGCCACCACAGAAAAATCCTTGGCAGCTGGAAGGTAATCAGAGATTAGTGAGATATTTTTTATTTCCCAGAAATCTTTATTATGAGGAAAATCCGGAATGGCGTAACGTCGTAGATTATGTGATGATTGCGTGGGGTAATGAAGGATTCCCACCCGCTAATAGTGACGATTATGGATGGCCGAAATTTTCAATAGAAGCGGATTCTGTTTATTATTTCGACTTAAATTCTAAGCGTGTGAAATACATTACACATGAATATATACCTTCAGATGGATATAATGCGGGTTCTTACGGATTAATTAAATTAAATTAATAAATAAATGAATTGGATAATTTTTATCTTTTTAATTTCATTCGCGGGACTAATATTAACCTTAAGTATTATTCCAGAACGCAGTTTTATTGAAATATTATCAATTGGATTTGCATTAGGTATATTCTTTATTACTTTTACTAGTTTTATTTTATTAAGTTTGGACAGACCATTGAGTTTTAATTTTATTGTATTAACGACATATGCTTTTTTAATTTTATCCTTAATATTTGGGGGCAAAAATTTTATAAATAAAATAGAAAATAAGAGATTATTTATATATCGACTAAAAGAATATTTTTCAAGTGAGAAGTTAATATATAAATTAATTTTAATTTCAACCACATTATTATTTGTATTTATAATAATTATAGCCGTATATTGGCCTATAACTGATTGGGACGCTTTAGCATTATACGATTTGAGGGGTAGATTATTGTCACAGGGATATTTATTTAATGATCTAGCAAAACTTGATAGATTTGATCCTAATAATCCCGGATATTATTTTTCTTATCCATTGTTAACCTCTATCTTTCACGCACAAATTTATTTACTGGGTGGAAGATCGCCGCAAGTTCTTTATCCTCTTACCTTTATATTATTGGGGTTATTCTTTTATTCGACCATCAAAAAAAGATCCGGTAATTACGCAATATTTTATACGTATTTATTTATTTTCACCCCGAATATTTTACGGCAAGCTATCATTTCGTATACGAACTTGATATATATTTTTTATTATTTTTTGTCTACTGTTATTCTCTCAGAAATATTGGCTAACAAATCCAATAGAAGTCAGCTTGGAGCAATGTTTATTTCCGGAATATTATTGGGTGGTAGTATTTGGTCGAGATCTGTGGAGCCGTTCTATTTAGTAAATATATTGTTTTTGTTATTTTGGATTATAAAAAATAAACAAGGTTATATTTATTTTCCTGCATATATCTTTTTTCCACTACTTGTAAGATATTTGTGGAAAAACACTGCGCTTAAATATGCAAACAGCTTTTTTATAAATAGCTTGAATATTAATATTTTTGCAAAAGTTCTGGCTAATTTTAAGATCGAGTATATGTTAGAGGCAATAAAAATAATTTTGTTATTTTTACAGGATAATATAATATTATTTGCATTATTGTCGACTGTAGGATTAATCTCCCTACTTCAATATAAGTCCAAAGTAATTAAATCGGACTTTTTGAGAATTACTGCCACCATATTCATGATGGATATGGTGGTTCTCTTTTTGGGAACGTTGATAGTAAGTATAGAATTTCAGGAAAGAAAAGAAATTTTTGACTCGATATCAAGAACGGGTTTATTTATATACCCTTTTTCTTATTTACTTGTCGCAATCGGTAACCCGCTAGAAAAAATGATTGTTAAAAACAAACATTGATATAAATAGAGAATGTTGAATTTAATTCCGGTTTATTTTAATAAATATTACAAAAGAGTTTATGTTTTAACATTATTAATAAGTTATATTTTTTACTTAGGAGAAACGTTTATTCATCCCGGGATTTTTAGATTAAATGAAAATATACCCATATTTTTAATCTCTGTATTAAGTTTAATTCCCCATTTTATTAATACAGCACATACGAATTATTTCAAAAGCAATAATAATAACGTGGCAAATATTATTGCAGCAGTAACTACGCCAATATTTTTTAGTTTTTATCTAATTTTCGGATACATAGAAAGTAGTAATTATTCGAATTATGTTTTTTCAACTTACCATGTTTACTACCAAAATATGATTTTTATCGTACTGACTTCGATATTTTATCTGATATCAATTTCGAGAGTGAAATTGCCTGTTATCAAAAAATTACCACACATTAACTACGAAAAACTAAGAATCAAATTTACTTTCCCTAAAGCTATAAGTATTAGAGTATTAAAAATATTAAATAAGGGAATAAACAGCATAAATTTATTTTTTATTTACCTACATAAATTATCCTTCCGTAGTTTGTTGATATTTATTTGTATACTTTTTTTGAGTTTCGAAAATATTTCAAACTTAATAAGCCCGCTAACTTCCGAATTTGTTAATACATGGAAATATGTAGGAAAGAGTTATGACGAAAAAATGGGATTTAAATGGGGAGCGTTTTATAGCTATATGTTATTTATTAAAAATAATACTACTGAAGATTCTGTAATTTATCACCCTGCAGTAGTTGGACCCTTTTTGTGGGAAGGTAGTCAGGTCGTATTGAGGTATTTTCTTTATCCGAGAATTTTGGTTAACGATGAGGATATTAAGTCAGATTATCCCTCTGAAACTATTACACACGCGCTTTTGATAGGCCCCAATGAATTAGCTCCTGAAGGATCTATACCGAGAAGAGGATTCCCCGATCTAACTTTAAATGTCAGTGCAATTAAGATATTTAATGCCGGATCTATTAAAACAAATATATATACACCTGATTCAAATTTATACAGCGGCAAAAAGGGGTTGATTATTTTGAGAAAATAAAATGTTAAGTATATCCATATTAATTTTCGGTTGCTTGTTGGTTTCAGTGTTAGTTCCAAAATATAACATTTTAGAAAAGTTAATATTGGGGTTTGGAGTAGGTTTTGGAATCGTAAATTTCATAATTACTATAAATTTAGTATTTTCCCCGATAAATAAATTAATTATTATTGTATTTTGCTGGATTATCTCACTTATTATAATTTTGAAGATACCGAGAACAAAGAAACGGAATATCATAAATCCATGCTTATTACTTAAATTAAACCTAAATAAATATTTAATATCTTCACTGTTTATCTTAGTCACGATTATTATTGAATTTGTAATTACATTCTCACTATTAGTATGGCCGGTAAATATGTGGGACGCCGTTGCGCTTTACGATTTTAGGGGGCGTTATTTTAGCCAAGAACATACACTTACGGATCTGGCCAGTTATTCTAAACCAGCCCAGCTTAAATCCGGAGGTTTGTATTATTTTTCATATCCGCTTCTAACATCAAATTTACATGCGATTTCGTATTTGGACGGTATAAATAACCCAAAATGGGTTTATGTAGTTCTAAATGTTGGATTTATTTATCTCTTCTATAAGTTTTTGAGAAGAAGTAAAATTAATATTTCCGTTTCCGGTATACTCACTTTCTTATTGGCAAGTTCATATTATTTTTTCAAGATTTCGATAATCGAATATTCAAACGTTCCGTATGTTTATTATTTTGTTTTGGGAGTTCTTTATTTCTATGAATGGTTAAGCAAAAGAAGAAAGGGTTTATTAATATTATCTTTGTTTTTAATAATAATAAGTACCCAAGTTAGAAACCTTGAATCATTATACATATTTTATGTTCTTGGATTAATAGTAAGCATGCTCGTAATAAAAAAAGAAAGACTCAGGTTGTTGTTAGGTATAATTACGGTCACGATATCCGGTCAATTCTGGTGGAAAATAATTACACTCATGAATAAAGGTTTTATATATGCTTCGGAACAGGATTATATTTCAAGTTCAATTATGGGGGGTATTAATAACTTTTCTTTTATACGGGTTTGGGAAGTAGTATATTATCTTGCCAGGTCATTTTGGGCTTATAAATGGATTTATGCATTATTTTTCATTACTTTAGGATTTTGGGGAATTAAGTTGTTAAAGAAAAGCGTAAATACTAAGGAACATGTTTACTTTCCTTTTTATATTTTAGGAATGTCCGTCTATTTTATGTTGGGCACATACTTATTTAGTTTTGTTAATACTTCGTGGAATCAAGTAGATATATCGGTCCAAAGAGCGATGATGCCATTGACACCACTAGTGTTGGCATATGTTGGGGTGGGCGTATTCTCCGATAACAATATTAAGTTTATTTTTGGTGATGCAACGGATAAAAAGAATTCTAGTAATAATAAATAATATGAAAATAACTGAAGTAATTCAGAACTTTAAAAGTTGGTATATTCAACGCTATAGAGGACAACCTATTTTTGATGTGATTTCTTTTTTTTACGACACAATTAATTACCCTGCATGGAGATTTGATAAAAGGGGGATTATGAGCAGGGAGAAGTTGGGAAAATACAAAGACAAATACCTCGATAAACGATGTTTTATATTAGGAAACGGACCAAGTTTAAAGAAAACCAACTTGAAACTTCTAAAAAAAGAATACACCTTCGGCTTGAATAGAGTTTATTTAATGTTTGATGAATTGGGATTTACGACAACTTTTTTGGTGTCAATAAATAATTTAGTACTAAATCAAAGTAATAGGGAATTACAGGATGTTAATACGACGAAGTTTATAAGTTGGAAAGGAAGAAAGTATTTTAGAAACAACAAAAATATCGTTTATATTAGAACACTCGTGCGTGAGATATTTTCCCATGATCCAACGCAAGGAGTGTGGGAAGGGGCCACAGTTACATATGTTGCTATGCAACTTGCCTTTTATCTGGGTTTTCAAAAGGTCTATCTCATCGGCGTTGATCATGGTTTTAAAACTAAAGGAAAACCGCACAGTGAAATTGTGACCGAAGGTAAGGATAAAGACCATTTTCAAAGCAATTATTTCGGTCAAGGTTATAAATGGCATTTACCTGATTTAAAAACATCAGAATATGCTTATAGATTAGCCAAAAAAGCTTTTGAAAAAAAGGGAAGAGAAATTTTAGATGCCACAATCGGAGGGAAATTAAAAGTATTTAAAAAGGTGAATTATAAATCCTTATTTTCCGGGAATTAATATGAAATCGAATTTATTAAAGTTTCTATCGAAAATATATAGATTATTATTTTTTTGGAAATATCCTTATATATATTCATTAAACTTTGATAAAGCTAAAATTGATTTCTTTATTACTAATCGGGTCGACGAATTTAGGATCAAAAAGTGGGGAGGAGAAGAGGGTTATGTTAGATATATCTTATCTAAATTAAAACCCCACGACAATTTGTATATTGTTGGAGCCTCCGTCGGTTTTACATCAATTTTAGCCTCATCCAGACTTTTAAGGGGAGGTGTGATTGCGTTTGAGCCGGATGCAATAGTTTATAAGAAATTTTTAGATAATATAAAAATTAATAAAATAAAAAATATTAAAACATTTAAATATGCACTCGGCGAAAGAAGGACTAGAAAGAAACTATTTTATGTAACTGACAATAACATGTCTGCCAGTATGATAAATGTTAGAAACTTTAATAAATCGACTTATGTATTGGTAGTGCCAATGGATGATTTGGTAGAAAAAGAAAAATTACCCTATCCGACTGTGGTTAAGATTGACGTTGAAGGTGCAGAAATGAACGTGCTAAAGGGTATGAAAAACGTACTTAAAAGTAAACATAAACCCAGAATGATGTTTATTGAAATACACAAAAATTATTTGAAAGAATTTAACAGTAGTGAAGTTGATTTAGTAAAGTATTTAAAAAAGATGAATTATGAGTTGAAGAAAAAAATAGTGAGGAATCAGGAAGTTTTATGTGAATTTCGATAAGTTGTAAGCACTCCGACCGGAAGGTATTTCGGATTCCATTTACCCCACGGCATACCCGAGTTTCCCGTCGTGAAGTAATAAGAAGGTAAGTTATTTTTAAGCTGCTCCGAATGAAAAATTCTAGTGAAGATTAATTTATAATATTTATAGTTAGAGATTGGCTTTTTAAGTTTGAATAACTTTATTAAATCTTCTTTGCTAAAGCACCAGCCCTGGGATGGTTTATGAAACCAAGTTTTTTTATTAGTAGCACTGGTTGTGATGATAATAGGCGAATTTGGTTTAATAATGCGTGTAAATTCAGCGAACGATTTTTGTATTGTCTTGTAAGTTGTACAGTGCTCTATGGACGAGCATGATACAATAGCGTCTACAGAATTGTTTTTTAAGAGAGACAAGTTGCTAAAGTCACCTTGATAAAAATTAATTTCTCCGTGCTGCTTTCTATTAATTACCTCGTGTATGAACAATAGTGGGCTAAAGTACTTTAGCCTTTTTGATAAAATGAGTGCCTTTTGTAGGAGATTTCTATTTTTGAAAACACTGTTAATATGACTCATATATTTATATTTGGTCATTTTATTTTCGAAAATATTTATCTTGAAAAGCATTTTTAATGGAAGTAATTTTTTTCTTGAGGTAAGATCGACGCTAATTATTTTATAACCTTCTCCGGCCAAGATGAATTGCATGAGCCCGTATCCGCCACCGGCGTCAAGGATTACTGAACCTTTCGGTAATTTATGCCTTTTTAAATTATATAGGATCCAGGTAATGTCTAGAGGATAATGCCACCCAACTTCAGCGGCAACTACTTTTTTCCAGTATCTAAACTCTTTAAATTCCGAGGTGCTTAAAAGTTTAGGGTCCAGTAATTCTAGTTTGTCTTTCATGAATATTATATTTTAAAATAATATTAATTTTTAATATATAGAAACATGTATGTGCAATTTTCTAAGAGTAAACAATTGTGTATTGAAAGTATACATTGGAATTATAGACGAGTTATACTTCATATGACGCAGTAATAAATGAACAATTTTTGCGAGAAAATGATGGGTGTTGTAAATACTCTATGCAGATTGTTGCAGGCAATAGGTTTAATCGAGAGCTGCAGAGTTGTATTATCAACTCTATTTGGAAAAAGGATTATTCCGTTTAAGTACAAAGGGAACCGGCTTTATATAAATAACGATAGATCTACCCTCTATCACATTGGCCATTCAGTTAATAAACTTGAAAAGCTCGCACAAAGTATTGAGAATACTAATCCTAAAACAATTATTGTTGTCGGCGCGAATTGTGGATTATATTCATTTTTTGTTGGAAAAAGATTCCCCGAAGCTAATTTATACCTATTCGAACCTACACCTGACTTAATAGAAATTATTTATAAAAATCTTAGGGGTTTTCATAATTTTGAAGTTGTAGAAAAAGCGGTTTTGGAGAAACGTGGGAAAGTAAAATTTTATATAAACCCTCATAGCCAGCAAACGAATTCAATTGATAAGGAATCTATCGAATTTAATTTGCCGCAGCAGCTGAAGGAGGTTTATGTAGCATCGGTAAGTCTGGATGATTTTTGTAAAGATAGGAACATTAAAAAAATAGATGTATTAAAAGTTGATATTCAGGGAACTGAACTAAGGCTACTTAAAGGTGCCGAAAAAACCATAAAAGTCACGAGTGAGGCTTTTTTCGAAGTTACATTTCTTTTTAAGGAAGCTGCTTCACTGCTGAATTTATTGATCAAGGAATTTGGATCATACTCACTAGTCAATGAAATTATTATGGGTGCTGATCTCAGATTCTTTAGAAAGAATTATGGTAAATAAAAGAAAGAAAACGACATTACTTCTTATTTGCCTAGCCCTTGGTGCTTTGAATCTATATTTTTATTTACTGAATAAAAATATGTTTTTTTTAGGTTTTTCTGACGCAGCTAAGTTTGCTGACATTGCAAGAAGCGTTGTCACGGGTGAGGGATATACTTCAAATTTTACTTTCTTTAATAATTCCTCCTTAAAAGTTAGCGGTTTTCCGTCTATCTCCCGTTATGTTCCGCCTTTAATGCCATTCTCTATCGCTTCTAGTTTTAAGCTATTTGGGGTATCTGATATTAGCGTTATTATTCCTTCTGTAGTGTTTTTTCTTTCTTTAATAGGGGTGACTTACTTGTTGGGATCTAAATTATGGGGAAACCTTGTAGGTGTACTTTCCGCAACAGCAATTGTCTTTAATAACAATATTCTTGATTATGCTGTTAGTGGTGCATCGGAGTCGTTATTTATTTTTGAGATAGTTCTTGCATCACTCCTTTTAGTAGTGAAGAACAAGCGGGCAAATATTTTTGCACTAATAGTTATTGTTGCGATGTATTTTACCCGACCGCAAGCTATTATATACATCTTCGGGTTTTTACTTTTATTTTTACTTCTTAATAAGCCGCTTAAAAAGGCTGTTATTAGTTTTCTATTAGTATTTATAGTTGGTTCGGTCTTGTTTTTGCTTAATTCAAAACAGGGATTTTTCGCCATTACTCAGCAACTTCCTTCCCAGTCTGCTTCTGATGCGTTAAGGGGACTTAGTCAACAAGTTGGAGTGGTACTGATAATCAAAAAGTTCCTATACAATGTTTATAATTTTTACAGATTGTTGCCACAAATAGCGTCTCCTTACCTGTGGGCGTTATTTATTATAGGGATGTTTAAGTGGAGTAAAAGTAAAACAGAGAATGTTTTTAAGATAAGTGTTTTCTTTATGGTCACTATTACATTTTTGGTAGCGTCTATAACAGTTCCTTTTTTCAGATACATTCATCCAATTGTTCCACTTATTTATATAGTGGCTGTTGTTACCCTTGTGCAATTAGTTTCCAATTTCCAATTTCCAGTTCTTAATTTACGAATTTCAAAAAGTAAATTCGTAATTCTTACTACATCATTCATAATTCTATTATTTGCAGTGGGGCAGACGTTGGGTGTTATTTTTCTCGACTCACGATTCGAGAGAAAAACACATAATGTGGGTAAACCCCCAGTTTACGTTCTCCTTTCATGGAAATTGAAAGATATTACGGAACCTGATCAGGTTATTGTAACGAACCTAGATACTTGGGGAACTTGGTATGGCGAAAGAAAAACCGTATGGTTTCCCCTAACTCCGTCGATGTTGGATATAGGAGATAGTAGTAATCTGTTCGATGCGATTTACTTAACGAGTTATCTCATGGACGATGAGAACTATTATATGGGCAGCGAATGGCGGCAAATTTTTCTAAATCCCGACCAGCCTGAAGATAAGTTTATTCGGGATAACTACGTATTAAAAGGGTTGTATGGTATTGATGCGGATGATAATTATGAAAATGAGGATGCGCGAGCAGTTCTTCTGGTAAAAAAGTGATAGTCAGAATGATTTCTTTTTTGCTTCACCTAGGTTAGAATTTAATAGTGAAAAGATATTACAATCGGGCGCGCACCCTGGCTCTGTCTGCAACTGCACGCGACACCTATACGCTTTTTATCGGTAATGTCACATCTGCGTTTTTAGCTTTTTTATTTACGATACTTGTTGCCAGAGCTTTATCGGTAGGGGACTTCGGTATTTTTTCTGCTGCAAACAATCTAGTGCTGATGATTATTTCGGTTACTGATTTGGGAATTTCATCTGGGGTAATTAATTTTGCTTCAAAAAATTTTAGTGAAGGTAACACAACAAGGGCAAATGAATATATAAAAGCTGCTTTCTTATTGAGGTTAATTTCGGTAGTTGTTATTTCTTTTTTTCTGATTATATTTTCTAAATTCATTACAAATAAGTTTATTGCCACTTCCGATAGAGAAGTTGCATATTGGTCGGTTATTATTATATTTCTTTTTCTTCCTTGTACTTTTATTCCTTTTGTACTTAGGTCAAAAAGAGAGTTTTTAAAGTCGTCAATTGTAGATGTGTCGGTGGGTATTGGAAGACTTTTATTTGTCGGTTTGATTGTTGCTTTAGGGTTAGCGAGTATACGCCACACGCTATTAGCATATGCGCTTGGTGCATTATTTTCATCGCTCGTCGGTTTTTATTTTATCGGAGTTAAATTTGCAAGAGCGAGACCTCAAAAATTCATCTATTTGTCTTTGATAAGATTTTCCGGCTGGCTTGGTGTTAGTAGTGTTATTTCGGCTGTTTCTGGAAGATTAGATATAACCATGCTGGCAGCTCTCCTTGGCGCAACGGCGACGGGTATTTATTCCATTTCGTCAAGATTGGCCTTCTTTATAGTTCTTTTGGCGTCGAGTTACTCATCGGTTTTAGCTCCGCGTTTTGCGTCTTTTGGAGATCCGGCTAATGTAAAAACCTATATTAAGAAAGCCTGTTTGGCGTTAATTCCGATGGTGGTAGGAATCCTCCTATGGGTTTTAATAGCAAGATCCTTTATTATACTTCTCTTCGGTGAAAAATATATCGAATCGATACCAATCTTTAAGGCTCTTGCAGCGGCAATGATTCCATTTTTACTTACTGTTCCGGCAGTTACGGCAATAATATATGCGATGAAAAAACCGATACTTGTCGGATCTTTTGCGTTATTTCAGTTGATAGCAACTTTTTTCATGAATCTGTATTTTATTCCAAAATATGGATCCTTTGGTCCGGCTATAACCTTTGCTATTGTTAACACGATACTTGCAGTTTATGTATGGTTTATTGTCATTAAATACTATTGGCCATTCGATAAACAGCATGTTAAGTGACACCGATTTGATTAATAAATATAAGATTAAGAAAAGCGATGTGGTTGTCGATATTGGGGGAAGTATGAAGCAGCATACAAAAATCAATATTGATACACTTGTCGATTTAATAAAGCCTGAAGAAGCTCCCTATTCTCCCACCAGATTGACAGCAAAGAACTTTGTTAAGTGTGATGTTACGAGAGACAATCTGCCTTTTAAAAACAAAGAGTTTGATTTTTGCTTGTGCACCCATACTTTAGAAGATTTAAACCACCCTTTTATACTTCTTGAAGAAATGTCAAGGATTTCAAAAAGAGGTTACATTTCAACGCCGTCGTTCGGTTGCGATATAGTATTTTCTCATATAAATTTCACCGATTGGTTGTCTGGTGCAAGACGAGTTCCTGGTAATGCTCATCATAAATGGCTTTTTCTTAACGATAACAATACTATGGTAGTAATTCCTAAAAACTTTCCGCTTCTCTATACGTCGGAATTCCAAGCGGTTGGATGGAAGGGTGAGCCAGAACTTGAATATTATTGGGAAGGAAAAATTATTTATAAAGAAATGAAAGATGTAAATTTTCATAAACTAATTGATTTGTATAGAGATTTCTATAAAGCGCATACGAAAGAAATTGTAAAAGGCAGGGTGCTATATTTTATTGATTCTCCGTATTATTTACTAAAAGAGAATGTCAAACTTTTATTTAAAAGAAAATAAATTATATGACGGAAATTTGGGCGCATACACTAGTTAAGAATGAGGAAAATTACATCTGGTATGCGATAAAAAGTATCATAGATTTTGTTGATAAGATATTGGTTTGGGACACAGGAAGCAGCGACAAAACCGTTGAAATCATTCAATCTCTTAAAGGAGAGTACGGCAGTAAAATCGATTTTAAGGAATGTGGAAATGTTGATATTGACGGGTATACCAAATTGAGACAAGAAATGTTGAATATTACCTCAGCTGACTGGTTTATTATTCTTGACGGAGATGAGGTCTGGTGGAGAGATTCCATAAAAGAATTAACTGAAATAATACGAGTAAGATATAAAACTTTAGACTCGGTATTTACCAGAAATTATAATCTGATTGGTGATATCTACCATTATCAGGATGATGCTTTCGGAAAATATGAGATAGATGAAATACGAGGACATCTTAGTGTCAAAGCCATCAATAGACATATTCCGGGTTTATATACTTCAAAACCACACGGTCAACACGGCTATTTCGATAAGCAAAACATTCTAGTACAAGACATGCATCCAAAAAGAAGATTGTTTTTAGACAGAAAATCTTTTTTACACTTCACTCATCTGAAACGATCCGGAGGAAAATCAGATGAAAAGGTACCGAAAAGACCAATGAAATATAAATACGAGCTGAGTAATAATTTTCCTCTGGATTTTTATTATCCGGAAGCGTTTTTCTTAAAGAGACCGAATAATATTCGTAGTCCTTGGATTGAAATGGATATTCCTTATAAAGTAAGAGCATTTATTGATACTCCGCTTAGAAAAGTGAAAAGGAGGATGATATATGGTGGAACGGGTTATTAAAAAAGAGCTGACACACAAATTCGTCATTCTCTGTATTCTGATTTTTATTCACCTGATTCTTCTCATGAGCGTTAAATTTACGGCCTGGCCGGAGATGTTAGCCTGGCCGTACTTAATACTTAAAGGTTGGTTGCCATATCGGGATATTGCAGTTGCACATACACCTTTACTTATAGTTGATTTGACTCTTTTTTATAAAGTATTTGGAGTAGGTGTCATTCAACTTAAAATTTATACTTGGTTTTTGATACTCGCCACCGATTGTCTTTTATATTACCTAACAAGAAAACTTTGGAATAATAAAATAGCCCTTTTTGCACTTACGTTCTATATTCCGCTTCAAATTCTTTACGAGGGCAATGGTTTATGGTTTGATCTTGCCTTAGCGCCTTTAGCGCTTGTGATTTTTTATTTGCTTAATAAAAAACATTATTTGGGGGCAGGTTTTATATGGACACTGGCTTTTTTAACTAAGCAAACAGCTTTTTGGTTTCTGATACCAATTACAATATCTACCTTGCAGGAATCAACCTTTAAAGGTGAGACCTTGCAAGGTATGAGGAAATTTGCTATCGGTGCAACCTGCATATCTGGAATTATTGTATCTCTAATATATTTACTACATATATTGCCGGATATTTATAATTGGACGATTAAGTTTGGAATATTTTACCTGCCGAATGCAGCAGGTCAGATTTCCTATCCGACATTTCGCCAGATTGTTGTGACTCTCTTTCCGTTTATAATCGTAATTCCGTTTTTAATTCAGGCAAACAGAGATAAATTTAACTTATTTGCATGGGTATTAGCTGGTATATTGGGAGCGTTTCCGAGATTTGAATATTTTCATTTACAGCCGGCCATACCTTTTCTTGCAATACTGGCAGGAAGTGTAACTGTAAACACAATAACTACTAAATCATATAAATATTACGCTATGTTATATGTTTATATATTAGCAATTTCGATACTAGCTGGAAGATTTGTTTACCGAAATTTTAGCAAACCCACTCGGTTTGTCGAACCGGCTATTGTGGAAGTTGCTGATTTTATTAATAACTCAGTATATCCCGGTTCGGACATTTATATCGCAAATGCCTGGGATAATTTATACGCATTATCCGACACCCTTCCTGCAACTAAACCACTCATTCCCTACCTTCCATGGTATATGGATCTCCCGGGGGTTCAGGATAACATGATTGAAGATTTTAAAGAGCATAGGCCGAAGTTGATCGTAGAGGGTGACTATGCCATAAGCGGATTGGGGTCGTATAAGCCTTTGAAAGTTTCTAACTATATTTCTGAAAATTATGTAAAGGTCGATAAAGTGGGCATTTACTCTCTATACGTGCCAAAATAACAGGGTATGAAAATAGCGATTTTAAATATTTATCAGTGCGAAGTTGCACGGGGAGCCGAGACCTTTGTCTCAGAGCTATCCGATAGGCTTAGTTTTCGGCACAATGTTGATGTTTTTACTGAAAAGAAAAAGCCGATGAGGCGCTGGCCAATTATTTGGAGATTGTTCCTTGATCCTCCCGGAATTGCAATTGCACTTTTTACACTCAAACAACTGCCGAAAATATGGAAAAATAAATATGAAATAGTTATTCCATTAAATGGCGGGTGGCAACCGGCTCTCCTGCGGCTAATTACTTGGTTGTATGGAGGGAAAATGGTTATATCAGGGCAATCCGGAATCGGATGGGATGACAGATTTAATCTTTGGAGTTTTCCGGATGTATTTGTAGCCTTATCTTCAAAAGCAAAAAGTTGGGCAGGAAAAGTAAATCCGTACATAAAGAAGATTGTATACATTCCTAACGGCGTTGATTTGTTAAAATTTTCACAAGAAGGCAGTAAATACCCGGTTAATATTAAAGAGCCTATTGTGCTTTGCGTAGGGGCACTAAGCGCAACCAAGCGTATTGATTTAGTAATACAGGCCGTTTCAATATTGAAGGACGTCAGTTTGGTTGTTGTGGGCGAGGGTGAACTTAAAGTTGAAATAGAAAAGCTTGGGCATAAACTCTTGAGGGAAAGATTTAAGTTAATTCACCTTAAGCACAAGGATATGCCAAAAATATACCGATTGGCGAACTTGTTCACCTTAGCCCCCGACGTGAGTGAGGCTTTCGGAATTGTCTATCTTGAAGCTTTATCTTCGGGTCTCCCCGTCGTCGCAATCGACGATGATATCCGTAGGGAAATTATAGGCGACGCTGGAATTTTTGTTGATCCGATAAATATTAAGCATTATGCTAATGCCATTAATGACGCGTTAAATCGATATTGGGGAAATAAACCCCGAGAACAAGCTGAAAAATTCGGTTGGCATGAAATAGCCAATAAATATGAGACTGTATTTTCGGATTTAATCAGATGAATTACAGGAAACTTTTTGTTGTACTTGTTTTTGTACTTGCAATATTTATAAGATTTTATAATTTTTCTGACAGAATTACTTTCGGACCGGAACAGGCGATTAGCTTAATAACTTCAGGGAAAATGATTAAAGAAAAGTTCTCTTTGTTGGGAGAAGAGAATGTCCAAAGAGTTAATTCCTTGGGACATAGAATTTATTCAGGGGCACTTTTCACTTACAGCTTAATGCCTATTCAGCTTCTTTTTAGCTATAATCCGATATTAATTACCGCTTATTTCAGTCTTCTTAATATTTTTATCGGGGTACTTTTATACAAATTTGCGCTAGAAATTAGCAATCCGGGAACTGCTATTTTTTCGGTAAGTATTTTCCTCTTCAGCGGCATGATGATTTATCACTCGCTATTTATTTGGAACCAGAATTACATTATTTTACTTGGATTGTTAACTTTTTATACTCTTTATAAATTAACGAAGAGAAAAAAACCAATCTATGCATTGTTTTTAGGTTTGCTTTCAGGGACGGCATTATCGATCGAATATTATTATTTATTTACACTTCTTTTGGTACTATTCATTGCTTTAAAGTTAACCAAAAAGAAAGTAGCTACACTAATGCTTTTTTTGGTAGGAATAACTCTACCCAATATGCCGGCAATAATTTTTGATATGCGACATAATTTTTATCTATCGAAAACTTTGATAGTTTATTTATCCGACGTAATTCACGGATCAAGGACTAGTTCAATCAGTTATTATCATTTCTTACAGTTTGCACCGATTACTGCCTTGTTTTTGGGGTATGTGTTACATAAAATTTACTTATCTCGTAAGGGTAGTGCGTATATTCTTTTAATTATATTTATATACCTGAACATCCGTTCACCGTGGATTGACTTTAAAGCACCAATGGGTATGCCGGGAGATTTGTCGGTGAAGGGAATTTACAAAGCAGCTGATATGATAGCGAAAGATAACCCTGACAATTTCAATGTGGTAGTACTTGCTGATTTCGATACGCGGGGGCACGTATTAAGATATCCACTGGAGTTCAGTTATAATCTCACGCCCAAGGGAGTGACTGATTATTCCGGAGCTAAGAGCGTTTATGTGTTGTCAAAAAAGAGCTATGATTTTGATAACCCTGGCGTTTGGGAACTATCGAGTTTCTTGCCATATAACGAGAGTATTTTGACGGCTATCGGCAGAGAATATGCATTATACAAGCTTAGTAAGCAGATATGAAAATATCAGTAATTATACCGACATATAACGAAGCACAAGTTATCGGTGAGTGTCTACTTTCATTAGCTAAACAATCGATAAAAGATTTCGAGGTAATTGTCGTGGACGATGGATCAACTGATGATACCTTGACTGTTATAACAAAATTACAAGTAAGTTATAAGTTACATGTTACACGTCAAAAACATCAGGGGCCTGGTGTTGCAAGAAATTTAGGAGCAAAACAAGCTAAAGGACAAATTCTGGTTTTTGTGGATGCCGATATGATTTTTGGTAAAGATTTTTTAAGATTTCTTGTAAAACCAATTATAGAAGGGAAGTATAAAGGGGTATTCAGTAAGGAAGAATATGTAAGTAACTGGGATAATGTCTGGGCGAAGTGCTGGAATTTTAACGAGGGTTGGGAACATAAAAAAAGACACCCGAAAAATTATCCGGATAAACAAAAAGTATTTAGAGCAATATTAAAAAGTGAGTTTAATAAGGTTGGTGGTTTTAATAAAGGTGGTTACACAGATGATTATACTCTTTATGCGAAGCTTGGTTATATGGCCGAGTCAGCACCTGGCGCTATTTTTTATCACAAAAACCCAAGTAATTTATTTGACGTTTTTCATCAAGCCAAATGGGTAGCAAAAAGAGAATATAAATTCGATATTATCGGGAAGATTATTGCTTTATTTAGATCGAGCCTGCCAGTTTCTATAATTATTGGAATCGATAAATCAATAAGTAATCGAACGCCCGGATTTCTTGTTTTTAAGGTCATTTATGACTCCGGAATTTTCCTCGGTATTTTAGAAAATCTGTTGACGGGTAAAGTTTACAAATAATATGCTTCGTAATATATCCACAAGAGTGAATAATCGTGGTTTTTTAATTGTATTTGGCGTAATTTTTCTGATACTTACGTCGTATTTTTATAACCGTCATGCCCTAAATATTCATTTTGTAGATGAGGAAGAAAACATTGTCCTGGGAAGCTATATTTTAAAGGGGGAGAAACTGTATTCAGATCTATTTTCCCAACACCAACCATTAGCCTATATCTCCAGCGCTTTAATACAAAAATTAACACATCCGGGAAGTATTTTTACTTTAATTTCCAGGCATAGACAGGCAATGATTCTTTGGTCATTTATTTGGGGCATGTTCCTAACTTTGGGTTATGGTTCAGCGGGTTTGAGTTTTGTTATTTTGTACGAACTGTCAAAAATATATATTTTCGGTGACCTGTTCCTAGCTGAATCTCTATCAGTTTATCCCTTGGCTTATTTGTCGTTCGTTTTCTTTTACAACAAAAGTATTAATCCTAAGACGCTATTTTTAACGTCATTAGTTCTAGGAATGTTATTATCCAACCTACTATTTATTTGGCCACTGTCACTATTTTTGTATGTGGGCATAGTATTTAAGATCCCGCAGGGTGTAGTGAAAAGAAACTTAAAATATATAGTTGCGGGAGTATTACCTTATTTGCTTCAATTGCCTTTTATTTCTTTGTCTGAATATTTTTTTCAGGTGTTTTATATTAATGTTCAATATTATATTCCTACGACAGGAAATTTTGCGTTGTTTAAATCCTTTTTCTACCCGATATTACTATTTGATCCACGGATAGCCGCAACCCAATTTTTGATGATACTTAGGATATTATCTTTTATTTTAGTAGTTGGATCGTTTCTTTTAATTAAATTACGTAAGAAAATTGATTTTCTAATAGTTTACGTTCTCCTTGTTTTGGCGGCGTTGAGGTTTGTTCCTTTCGGAGGAGAATATTATCGGGGTTTTCATTTACTGCCTTGGTACGGTTTATTAATTTTTTCAATTATTATAGTGTGCACGAAGCTTCTTAATTCTTACTCCTCACTTTTACCGCTTTTTGCCATATTTGTTGCTTTACCTTTATCGAGCGCTACTTTAACCCAAAACATAAATAAGAACGAGCGTTACTATATCAACTATTCGAGACAATTCGACTACGGTGAAGCAGTTCGGATTATGAGAGATAATAATGATACTTTGTTTGTTGTGCCCGATGAATTTTTAATTTATTGGCAGGGAGACGTTGAGCATGCAATGGATTATTTATTTTATTATGATTGGATGATGAAAACCCCTTTAATTGCCGAAGCCGTGACGGCTCATATTAAAGAAACTCCTCCGACATTTTTTTACTGCGATTGTATGGGGAAGTCGGCTAACGAACTAACGACGGGTTACTTCAGGTTGAAGAAGGACGGTTATCCGACCAAGCTTTATGTATTACCTCAAAAGGTTCGACGGTTGAATCAAGTACAGCTCGGTCAACTTAAATATTACAATTTCAGTTTCTAACTTTGATTATTTCCAAGTATAATTAGGTAGTGAAAATCAGTTTAAAACTTGCGCTACTTTTGCTTGTAGCTTTCGTTCTGAGGTTGATTTCGGTAAACCAATCTCTTTGGCTTGATGAAGCGATTGGTGCTAATCTTGTAAAAAACGAAACCATAAACCGGGTGTTGTTGCATTTTCCTCTACACGATAATCATCCCCCTTTGTACTACCTAATATTGAAGCTGTGGACCGGCTTGTTTGGGTATTCAGAACTTTCAATTCGACTGCCTTCTATAATATTCGGCGTACTTACTGTTTATATAACTTATTTGATTGCCGGGAAGTTTATTAAGCATAGCAAAAGTATTTTTCCGATATTTTCGGCTTTTTTAATTGCAACGTCCCAGTTTCATATTTATTATTCACAAGAAGCAAGAATGTACTCGCAAACTTCTTTTTTTGCTGCAACAACCATTTATTTCCTGTTAGTTATCGGTCAAGTCAAGGATAACTTAAAATATTGGATATTTTTTAGCTTATCGCTTCTCATGTTAGTCTTTAGTGATTACGTACCTGTTTTTATTATCCCTGTTTTTTGGCTTTACGGCTTAGTAACGAAAAAAGATAAGAGTTGGTGGATTGGATTACTCATTTCTCACATTCCCCTGGTGGTGGTAGGATTATTGTGGTTGCCTATTTTTAGAGCCCAACTTGCAGGTGGGAAATGGGTTTTGGAAAATTTACCTGCTTGGAGAGAGCTGGCGGGTGGTTCGACTTTTAAACAACTTCTTTTAGTTTGGACAAAGTTTACACTTGGAAGAATCTCTTTTTATAACAAAATATTTTATTACACGCTCATATTGGTATCCTCTGTTCCTTTTGGATGTGCTTTAATTAACTCTTTAAGGAGAGCGGGTTCGTTTTTCTTAATCCACCTTTGGTTTTTTGTGCCGTTGACGTTGACATTTGTTTTTTCCTTTTTTATTCCAGCATTTATATATTTTAGGTTTATGTTTATAGTACCGGCTTTCTATTTATTAATTGCATGGGGCACCTCTAGTCTGATTAACTTGAAAGTCAGAAATTTATTAATTGCAATTTTTGTAATTGTTAATGCATTTAGTTTAGTTGTGTATTATTCCGATAACAAGCAAAAGAGAGAAGACTGGAAAAACACCCTAGCTTATCTTAATCATACGGTTAAGAATGATGAAATTGTGTTGTTTTCGAACCCTGAATCTTTTGCACCTTTCACTTGGTATAAAAATGCCGCTATTAACTCAGGGGGTGCTACAAATTCTGTTAGTATAAATGATGAGGAGACAAGATTTAAAACTGAGTTGTTGATAAAAAACAGAAACGGTGTTTACTATTTTAACTATCTGCAAGACTTAATTGACCCGAGGGGCATTGTACGAGATGTCATAGCAGTTAATAACTACAAGAAAGATAGCATCTTTGTTTTTAACGGCGTGGGTGAGATAGAATATTGGGTTAAAGAATAATGAAAATAGCAATTGATATTTCGCAAATTGTTTACGGAACGGGTGTTTCTTATTACACTAAGAACTTGGTTTCGAAGTTAATTGAGTTAGATAATGACAACAGATATGTAATTTTTGGTGGGTCATTAAGAAGATTTAACGAGTTGAAAAAGGAGGCAAGTAATATCTGTGAAAATTATGAAAATCGGAGTTTGGTGAAAATTTATCCTTTTCCTCCAAATCTGGCAGATTTTGTTTGGAATAACCTACATATTCTTCCGATCGAAAATTTAATTGGTCGGGTGGATGTATTTCATTCATCAGATTGGTCGCAACCTCCGAGCAAAGCATTTAAAATTACCACGATTCATGATTTGGTGCCAATTTTATATCCCAAAATATCTGATCCGAAACTTGTTGCTGTACATAAAAGAAGACTCAGTATAGTAGCAAAAGAAATTGATCGGATCATTGTTCCCTCCGTGACAACCGTAAATGATTTAGTACAAATAGGTTTTAATGAAAAAACAATAAGACTAATACCGGAGGCTCCAAATTCAATTTTTAAATCTCTAAAACCGGAAGTTATTGAGCCTGTAAAAAGGAAATACAAGATACTTGGTAAATATATGCTGACAATTGGTACGGCACCAAGAAAAAATTTAAGCAGGATTATAGCTGCATATGAACGAATCAAGCCTGATATGGATATAAAACTAGTTGTTGTTGGTGAGAAATCAAGTAGTTTCGAAGCTGGTCGTGGTGTGATATTTTTAGGTCGTGTACCAACACACGATTTACCGGCACTCTTCTCAGGATCGACCCTCCTCGTTTATCCGTCTTTGTACGAGGGTTTCGGATTGCCAATATTAGAAGCGTATGCTTCAAGAACACCTGTTGTTACCTCGAATATTGGTAGTATGAAAGAGGTTGCGGGTGACGCCTCCGAGCTGGTAGATCCTTATAGTGTTGACTCAATTACGAAAGGGATCCTAAACGCGATAAGTAATAAAAAAGAACTGATAAAAAGGGGAAGAGATGTTTCAAGAAAATATTCCTGGGATAAAACTGCTCACATGACTCTTGAAGTATATGAAGAATCTAAATTTTAGGCGATTAATTGGTATTGATGGTAATGAAGCGAATATAAGTATGCGTGTTGGTGTACACCAATATGCTTATGAAATATTATGGGGTATATATAAGTTAAGAAATGAATGGAAAGATGCATATGAATTTGAAGTTTTCTTAAAAAATATACCATTAGACGACCTTCCCGAGGAGATTCCTGGGTGGAAATATAGAATTTTGAAGGGTGAAGGGTTATGGATTGTAAAAAAATTAATGCCGGAACTGATAAAGAGTCGTAAACCTGACGTATTTTTCTCTCCAAACCATTATTTACCGCCATTTTCTCTCGTACCGATGGTATGTGTAATTCATGATCTAGGTTATCTCAAATTTTCGGAACAATTCAAAAAACGAGACTTTTGGCAGTTAAAGTTGTGGAGTGCCATTTCAATAAATGTATCAAAATATATAATAGCTGTTTCTAATTCTACGAAGAAAGATATTGTACGACATTATCCTTTTGCCATTAATAAGACTGTAGTTGTGCATCATGGTTATGATAAGTCACGTTTTAACTTAGATATACCGAATAATGATGTGCGACACATTCTTAAAAGATATAAAATCGATAGATCCTATATTATTTTCTTAAGTACATTAAAACCAAGCAAGAATCTTATGGGTATTATTCGGGCTTATAAAATTTTAAAGGAGCAATTTAGTGATCACAACCTACCTTTATTAGTTATCGCCGGTAAAAAAGGATGGTTATATGATTCTATTTTTCAAGAAGTCGCTCAGCTGAATTTGGAAGCGGATATTATCTTTACTGATTTTATAAAAGAATCGGATAAAGCATTACTAATTTCAGGATCAGAACTATTAATCTCCCCTTCCTTTTGGGAAGGTTTTGGCATGCATGTGTTAGAGGCCATGGCGTGCGGAATTCCGGTTGTTATTAGTAAAATGGGCAGCTTACCCGAGGTAGCCGGCAACGCCGGTATTTATGTTGATCCTTACGATCCTGAGGGTATTGCCGGTGGAATTAGAAAGGTTTTATCGCTGCATGATAGAGAATATAATATACTTAAGAAGAAACTGCTATTACAATCAAATAAATTCTCATGGGAGGAAGCTGCTAGAAAAACTTTATCGGTATTAACAAAAGCAATTTCTTAGTACGTATGATTTATTCTGAAAACATCAGATTTAGTAAAGGTAAATTGAGTTTAACTGATAAAAATGGGAATGTTTTAACTGCTCGGAAGGCATCAAAGAAAATTAAATCCCGTATTAGTAATTGGGCGCTAGATATAAAACTGTATGTAATACACGTAATTAGTTTTCATGTTCCTTTTCATGTATTAAGAAGAATTGTGTTCATTTTTTCCGGTGCAAAAATAGGCAAAAATTCTGTACTGCATATGGGGTGTAAATTTTTCGATCCCAAAGGCATAACTATTGGTATGGATTCAATAATCGGACGGGGAACTTTTCTGGACGGAAGAAATAAATTGGTAATTGGAGACCACGTTGATATAGCGACTGATGTATTGATTTATAATTCAGAGCATGACGTTGAAGACCCCGAGTTTAAAGCAATTGATGCGCCTGTTACGATAAACGATTATGTTTTTGTTGGTCCAAGAGCCATTATTTTACCCGGTGTAGAAATAGGAAAGGGTGCGATAGTTGCTGCAGGAGCAGTTGTTACAAAAAACGTTGACGCATATAGCATCGTAGGCGGAATTCCGGCAAAAATTATCGGTGAACGTAAGCTCAAAAACCCGAATTATAGGTTGGGAAGAGCCAGATTGTTTCAGTGAAATGGAAGGCGATGAACATGAGAAAAATAATATTTTTTGGATATCTCCTGGTGTCGGTTATTTTTCTTCTTTATTTATCTTATCCCCAACCTGATTTTCCTTCTCCGCCCCCGGATGCACTTCAGTCGAAAGAACCGGGTGATAGCGAAACGCCATTGCGCCGTGCATATTTTACGAATTACACGCGCTCGGAGGTTATGGATTATTATTCTGGTGAATTTAAACTGCCCGGGTATTTTGGTTTAAATTTACTTTCATATAGATTAAATTACCCTCCTGAAGATGCCCAAAGTATTATTAGAGACCAAACCAGAAGTACATTTTTGGAAGAAATAGTTCATCCCTTTAGGGAGTCCGTTTTTATTAACGGTTTTGAGCCGAAAGATTCGAAAGATGCGATTTTTATCGAAGGGCGCGTGTGGAGTCAGAAAATAACCGTCAGGTATATCCGCTCAAGTGTTTTTGTACGCATAGTGTTTGGTCTCCTGACTGTGGCACTGATCTTTATATTGACTAAAGAAATAATAAAAACAATAATCTCTTTTCAAAAATATGGGAAAAATTGATCTTTCTATAGTTATTACAAGTTACAATACTAAAGAACTTCTTGTGGGGTGTTTAAATTCTATTTTTAATAATACGCATAACTTAACTTATGAAGTAATTGTTGTAGATAATGCTTCGACCGACGGCAGCGTAACTGCAATACGCAAGCTCCAAAAAACAATGATTCGGCAAGCTCACGATCCAGGACAAAGTCAAGCAGATTCGGCATTACAGATGAAAATAATAACTAATAAAAAAAATGTCGGGTTCGGGAGAGCGACTAATCAAGGCATTAATAGAGCCAATGGTAAGTATGTGCTTTTACTTAATTCGGACACCATTGTAAAAAGCAATGTTTTAGCCGGCATGGCTGGTTGGATGGATAAAAGGCTAAAAGTCGGTGCAGCTACTTGTGCGTTATTAAATAGTGATAATACTTTGCAGGGAACAGGCGGATACTTTCCGTCACTCTTCAGAGTATTTGCCTGGATGTTTTTTTTGGACGATATACCCTTAATTGACACACTTATTAAGCCATTTCATCCAATGCACAGGAGATCCCCTTTTTACAAAGGAGAAATATATTATCAATCACCGCGTGAAGTAGAATGGATAACCGGTGCCTTTATGATGTTAAGAAAAACCGCCTTGGATAAGAGTGGACTATTTGACGAAGATTATTTTATGTATACCGAAGACACTGATTTATGCTTTAGAATTAAAAAATACGGCTGGGAGGTGTGGTATCTTCCTCAGTGGGAAATAACTCATCTAGGAGGAGCGAGTTCAAAATCCCCCTATCCGATATTATCCGAATACGCGGGAATTAAACTCTTTTATAAAAAACACTATTCTGTCTGGAAGTATCCTATTCTGAGAGTAATATTAAAAGCTGGTGCGCTATTTCGTATTATTGTATTCGGCCTGATTGAAGGAAAGGGTGCGATAAAAACATATGCACGAGCGTTCGTCCAAGCTTAAAATAATATACAAGTATTTAGTTTCCGCAATTATTCTTGCTGTTCCACTGTACCCTAAATTTCCTTTAATCGAGGTCCCGGGAACCTTTGTCTCAGTAAGGTTAGAAGATTTTCTTTTGGCTTTGACTTTTTCTTTTTTTGTGCTCATATCAATAACAAGACTGAAAAACCTACTCAAGTCTGATATTGTTATTGGGATATTATTGTTTTTGATAATTGGATTGGTATCTACTCTCTTTGGAATTATAGTACTTAAAACCGTGCTTCCTCATTTGGGTATATTACACTGGATAAGAAGGATAGAATATTTCACGGCGTTTTTCATAGGTATTTTAGCAATCAAACTGAATAAAGGAGATTTGAACTATTATGTAAAGCTCTTTTTAATAGTTATTGTGCTTTGCTTTATATATGGCTTCGGTCAAAAACATTTTTATTGGCCGATAATAATTACTCAAAACGCCGAATATTCTAAGGGAGTTGCATTGAGATATATTCCGGGTAGTCACGTAAATTCAACCTTTGCAGGCCATTACGATTTATCTACTTTTTTGGTTTTGACTTTACCTTTTTTAATAGCTCTGTTTTTTATTCTTAAGAAGTATCGTGACAAATTGCTCATTGGTGGTGTAATTTTTATGGGGCTTTGGCTTATGGTAAATGCAGCCTCAAGAATTTCCCTTTTTTCTTATTTACTGGCGACAACATTGAGCTTATTAATGTTAAAAAAGTATAAAGAAATACTAGTGATATTTGTAATAAGTTTGGTTTTTGTTGGTTATTCATCCAATCTGATTGCGCGATATTCGAGAGTATTTGATGTCTTAAAAGGCAAATATTTGATTAATTATTCGTTAACCGCTCCTCTTGTATTTGCCTCAGAGAATTTAGTGTCGCCAAGGCGAGACCATCCGACTCCCACACCAACCCCGCAACCTCCGATTGAAGATCGGTCGACTTCAATTAGATTGAATGTAGAGTGGCCTAGAGCAATTAGGGCGTTAATTAAAAATCCTTTTTTAGGTACGGGTTTTTCATCAATAACTTTAGCTACCGATAATGATTATCTTAGGCTTTTGGGAGAAGTCGGATTATTGGGTTTTGCCTCTTTTCTCCTTATATTTGTGAGATTATTAAAAGATATATTATTAAAATTCCCTTTTTCTTTACATTTTCAGAGGTTAGAACTGGCTTTTATTACTGGCGTGTCAGCGTCTCTAATTGGAGTTGGTATCAATGCGTTTTTTATTGATGTCTTTGAGGCATCGAAATTTGTTATCGTATTTTGGCTATTAGTAGGTATTATCATAGGTATGGTAGATAATCATATATATGAAGAATAGAATTACTCATATTTTAAAAACAAAATATATTGAATACATTATTTTATCAATACTTATTTTAATAGGCTTTGCTGCTCGACTTTATAAAATTACTAATCCTATTGCCGATTGGCACTCCTTCAGACAAGCAGACACAGCATCTGTTTCGCGAATTTATATCGTGGATGGCATAAATTTATTTATACCTAAATATCATGACATATCCCGGGTTCAAAGCGGCTTATTTAATCCCCATGGATATCGCTTTGTAGAATTTCCTATTTATAATGCTCTTCATGCATTTGTTGCAAAGAATTTTACATTTTTATCCTTCGAGGTTTGGGGAAGGTTAACTTCCGTTTTTTATACCCTAACCACGAGCTTTGTTATATTTTTAATCGGTAGAAAGCTTTATGGGAAATGGCTTGGTGTAATAAGTTCTGCATGTTATTTACTACTGCCTTATAACATATATTTTACCAGAGTTATTCTACCGGAACCCTTAGCCATATTATTTGCAGTTACAGCACTCTGGTTTTTTCTGTTATACCAAGACGATCAAAAATACAAATATCTTCTACTTTCTTCGATATTGTTGTCTTTGGGTATTTTGGTTAAGCCTTATGTAGTTTTTTTCGGGTTACCACTAGCCTATTATTTTTTTAATAAATACGGACTTAAAAGGTCATTAATTAATAAACATGTCTTGATATCTATAATTATTGTCGTTCTTCCGTTTATGCTATGGAGAGTATGGGAGCAGAAATTCCCGGAAGGTATACCGTTTTGGACTTGGACATTTAACGGCGACGGAATTAGATTCAAACCTGCCTTTTGGAAATGGATTTTCGGTGACAGGTTGGGATTTTTAATTTTAGGAGTATGGGGAGTTATTCCTTTTACCTTTGGCATTTTAAGCTTAAGGAAGAAAGATAATTTCTTGATCTCTTTGCTTCTTGGTATGTTTTTATATGTCTCTATTATTGCTACAGCAAATGTAAGGCATGACTATTATCAAACATTGCTTATCCCGGTTGTATCACTCGTTTTAGCAAAAGGGTTATTGGAAATGTGGAAATTAGATTATGGCAATAACATTGTTCGCAAGTTATCAATCTTGTTTTTTGTATTTTTATCTATGATAACGAGTGCTTTTCAGATACGAGAATTTTACAAAATTAACCATCCCGAAATTATCGAAGCAGGAAATGCTGTCGATAGGTTAACACCGAAGGACGCTATTGTAATCGCAAATTATAACGGCGATACGGCCTTTTTGTACCAAACTAAAAGGCGGGGATGGCCGGTCGTTGAACTGCCGATAAACGAACTTATTGACGAAGGAGCTCAGTATTACGTATCGGTTAATTATGACGAACAGACTAAAAAATTTATGGAGCAATTTCAAATTGTTGTAAAAACGGATAAGTATGTAATTCTTAAGTTAATATGAAAATACTCATGCTCTTGCCTTATCTTCCCACAATTACCATGAGTGGTGGCCAAACCCGGTGGTACAACATAATAAAATATTTAGCCAGAGAGCACGAAATTACATTATTTTCATTAATTAAGGATGACTCCGAACGCGATCTCATTCCTGAACTTAAAAAATACTGCAAAAAAGTCAGGGTTTTTACCCGACCGAAGAAGCCGTGGATGTTGAGGAATTTAATTTTATGGGTTTTTGGCCCTTTCCCCCTTTTAGTTATCAGGAATCAGTCTGTTGATGAAAAAAAGGCAATTCAGGATGAGCTGAAAAAGGAGAAATATGATTTAATTCACGCTGAAACTTTTTATGTAATGCCGCATTTAGGCAGGACAAACGTCCCGACAATTTTAGTCGAACAGACGATTTGGCACAACGTCTATCGGCACTATGTAACAAGTAAAGTTCCTTTGATATTACGAGCCTTTTACCTTTATGATGTCCTAAAAATAAAATACTGGGAAAAATATTATTGGGGAAAGGCAGACAAATTGTTCGGCGTGTCTGAAGAAGACAGAGTTGAAATGCTAAAAATTGTTCCGAGAAAGGAAGTCGGTATAATCCCGAATGGTGTCGATACGAAATTCTACGGTGAAAAGAAAATTGCTAAGAAATACCCTCCCCGGATTCTCTATGGTGTAACGAACTATGAATGGATGCAAAACCAGGAAGCGACAGAGATATTGATAAACGACGTTTGGCCTAAAATAAAAAAAGAATTTCCAAATTCGGTTATTTGGATAGTCGGAAGAAAGATTCCGGAATCTATTAAAACATTGGCAGGAAAAGGAAATTTGGAGATAACAGAAAATATACCATACGCCAGAGATGCGTATGGAGGCGCAACGATAATGGTTGCACCGATAAAAGGTTCCGGAGGAACCCGATTAAAAATCCTCGAGGCTATGGCGGCCGGGTTGCCTGTCGTTTCAACGTCTGTGGGTGTCGCAGGGTTAAAATTAAGAGATGGTAAGAATGTTTTTATTGCTGATACAAACGACGACATGGCCGAAAAAGCTATTAAGTTATTAAAGAATCCTGAGTTTGCTGAAAAAATTGGTGCGAGCGGCAGGGAACATGTCAGGAAATATTTTGACTGGGAATCTATCGGTAAACTTCATGACCCGATTTATAAGGAGCTAGTTAACCATAAATGAAAAAAATAACGCTATCGGTTGTAATTTTAAGCTATAACACTAAAGAAGTGCTTCGAAATTGTCTGCGGTCTTTGAATGAAGTAAAAAATGAGGTTGGTTTTGAAGTCATAATCCCCGACAACGGTTCAGGTGACGGATCTCCTGAAATGGTAGAGTTAGAATTTCCCTGGGTAACAAAAGTTATCAAAATTGGAAAAAATCTAGGATTCGCAGCCGGGAATAACTACGCAAAACCATTTATTAAAGGCAAATATGTTTTATTTCTAAATCCAGACACACTGATTCATAAAAATACCCTTAAAGAAACGGTTAAATATATGGAAAGCAATAAGAGCGTGGGAGCACTTACATGCAAGCTTCTGCTTCCAAACGGAGAATTGGATAAAGACGCAAGGAGATCTTTTATTACGCCTTGGGTGGCTTTAATACATATTTATTTAAAGCTTGATAGAATTTTTCCCAAATCTAAATTGTTTGCTAAATATTGGTATGGTTATCTTTCGCCGGATTTAATTCATGAAGTAGACGCTTTACAGGGAGCTTTTTTTCTCACAAGGAAAGTTATTCTTGATTCGGTGGGGTGGTTTGATGAAGCTTTCTTCCTGGATGGTGAAGATTTGGATTTGTGTTGGAGAATAAAAGGAAAAGGGTGGAAAATTATGTATTATCCGAAGGTTTCAATAACGCATTTTAAAGGACTATCAAAAGGTAAAGTCGAAAGCAGAAGTAGAAAGGAGATGCCTTTGTCGGTTAGGCTAAAATATAGAATGGCAGGTGTAAATTCAATGGAGTTATTTTACAGAAAACACCTTTGGAATAAATACCCATTTTTATTTAATGTGTTTGTTCTCTCGGGAATTAATTTAATAAAAGTATTAAGATTTATGCGGACTTTATTGCTCGGCTAGTTCAAAATGATTGACTTTTACTACACTACTACGTAGTGCTGTAGTAAAATTTTCGACTAAATAAATGAAAATATTGATTGATGCACGGTTGTACGGATTAGAAAATACCGGAATCGGTAGATATTTAATTAATCTTATAAAAGAGCTTAATCGAATAAAAACTGATCAGCAGTTTACAGTACTATTAAGAAGAGATTATTATCGTGATTTAAAATTAGAAAGTAACTGGAAAAAAATACAGGTCGATATTGGACACTATACTTTAGAAGAACAAGTCAAGCTGCCATTTATTATAAATAAGGAAAAGGCGGATTTAGTACATTTTCCCCATCTTAACGTGCCTATTTTTTATAAAGGAAAATATATATTAACTTGCCATGATTTAACTATGCAGAAACAAGGAAGAAATGCATCCAAGTTGCCGCTTCCAGTTTATTATTTAAAAAGAGGACCCTTTTTGTATATAGCTGAAAAGGCTATTAACGGGGCAGTGAGAATAATTGTTCCGAGTATGTTTGTGTCGAAAAGTATCACTAGCTATTATGGTACCGATAGAAGTAAAATTTCGGTTATTAACGAAGGAATTGATAAGGATAAGTATCTTGCCAGCGGTAATTTGGGTGAACTGGAAACACTTGCCAAGTATGGTCTGGTCAATAAAAACTATTTTTTTTACGTAGGAAAAGTTTATCCACATAAAAATGTCGATATCGTAATCAAGGCTATAAAAAACCTGAATGAGAGTAAAGAACGCGAAGCACTTTTTGTTATTGCAGGTGCCCAAGACGAATTTATGGGACGACTCGTAAAATTAATCAATTCGATCAGAGTAAAAGACTACATCAAGCTATTAGGATTTGTTAAAGATGAGGATTTAAGAATATTGTATAGGTATGCTTTAGGTTTCGTTTACCCTTCGCTTTCGGAGGGTTTTGGTCTTCAGGGGTTAGAGGCTATTGCCTCCGGCTCAACACTTTTATGTTCTAATATTGAAACATTTAAAGAAATTTACGGAAGATATGCTTTTTACTTTAATCCAATGGACGTAAATTCCGTTTCGAGTACAATGTTTAGTGTACTAAATATGAGCGAGTTAGATAAAAGGAAATATATTAATAGTGCACAAAAATTTATAGATAAATATTCCTGGACAAAAATGGCTGAAGAAACTTTATCCGTCTATCACTCAGCCTTAGAATGATTTGAAAAAATGAGATTTTATAAAAATAAACCAAGACTTGAATGCGGAATTTATTCTAATCGCGGAATTTTTAATGACACTCTTATTATTTAAGTATGAATAAAATTAAAAAATGGCGGCTTTTGAAAGAAGAAGATGTTTCGCCCAGTCGATGGTTTCCGTTATATAAACATACAGTTAAGTTATCTAGTGGAAAAATAATTGACGATTATTATTTATCTAAGGTAGGAGACGTTTCCATGATTGTTGCCGTGACCAAAAACTATGAAGTTGTTTTTGTAAGGCAGTATAAACACGGAGCAAGTGAAGTTTTGTTAGAACTTCCTGCGGGCAGAATAAAACATGGAAATACCCCCGAAGAAGAAGCAGTTACAGAGTTAGAAGAGGAAACGGGATATATTGCAAAAAATGTCGAACCTTTGGGTTATATGTTTGCCGAGCCTTCAAAAGATACTCAAAAAACATATGGATTCTTAGTGAGGGATGTTGATCATAGGAAAATGCAAAAACTCGACGCGACTGAAGAGATAGAAGTCAAATTAATCCCCGCGAAGGAAATAGATGATCTGATTTTAAAAGGGGAATTTAAAGCGACTGATGCAGTTGCGATATTAAAACTTGCCCAATTAAAAGCTCCGGATATTTTTAAATGAAGACAGCAATAGTTTATGACAGAGTAAACAAGTGGGGAGGAGCAGAACGTGTTCTTCTCACCCTTCATGAATTATTTCCCGACGCTCCGATTTATACATCAGTTTATTCGCCAGAAAAAGCAACATGGGCTAAGGTGTTTCCTGAAGTGATCCCTTCATTTTTGCAGAATATTCCATGTTTAAGGGATAAACATGAGTATTTGGCCCCATTTATGCCCATAGCTTTTGAGAGTCTTAACTTGACAAGGTCCGACCTTGTCATATCTGTCACGAGTGAAGCGGCAAAAGGAGTAATTACGAAACCTGGAACATTACACGTTTGTTACTGTTTAACTCCCACACGATATTTGTGGAGCCACTTTGACACTTATTTTTCCGCCAGAGGCGGACCAGCCTTTGGCTGGAAAGGGATAACAAAACCAGTAGTTACTTATTTAAGATCGTGGGATAAAATTGCCGCCCAAAGACCAGATGTGGTGATAGCAATATCGACTGCTGTTCAGGATCGCATCAAAAAATATTACAACCGAGGTTCAGAGATAATATATCCACCCGTTGATATTGAGAAATTTCAAAGGAAATCTGTTGATACTACATCACTACGTAGTGATGTAGTGAAGCAGAGACGATACTTCTTAATTGTTTCGAGATTAGTTCCGTACAAAAAAGTGGATTTGGCAATTGAAGCTTTTAATGAGCTTGGTTTGCCACTTGTAGTTGTCGGAACGGGTAGTGAGGAGAAAAAGTATAAGTTTAAGTATAAGTTTAAGAACATTATATTTAAGGGATTTGTTGACGATGAAGAGTTAGTTTCCCTTTATTGGGGGGCAAGGGCGTTAATAATGCCCCAGGAAGAAGACTTTGGGATAGTGGCTGTGGAAGCACAAGCGGCAGGTTGTCCGGTAATTGCTTACGCGAAGGGTGGCGCGTCAGACACTGTAATTAATAGTGAAACAGGAGTTTTATTTGATACGCAGTCTAAGAATTCGTTATGTAATGCAGTAAACACGTTCAATTTAATGATATTTGATAGAGATAAATTAATTAAAAATGCTGAAAAATTTTCAACACGACGTTTTAAGAAAGAATTTGTAGACTTAATAAATATAAAAGTTTAATATAGATATTACTAATGAAAATTATTATTTTTTGCGGTGGCTACGGAACAAGAATGTGGCCGACAAGTACAAAGAGTTATCCTAAACAGTTCAGGAATATTGTAAAAGGGCGCTCTTTTTATAGAAGAACTTTTGAGAGATACACTACGACCTTTAGTGCAAGTGACATATTAATATCGACGGAAGCACGTTATAAGCAATTTATAATAGATCAAACTCCTGAAATTCCACTTGAAAATATAATTTTGGAACCTATAAGAAGAGATAATCTTGGTGCGATAGGCTTAGTTGCGGCAATAGTTGAGAAGAGATTCCCCTCAGAGGTAATGTTCTTTTCTTGGGCGGACCATTTTATTGGTAGGGTTGATGAGTTTACTAAAGCTATTAATGCGGCGTGTGAGTATACAAAAAGAACTGGAGTATCTGTTTCGTTGAATGAAAAACCTACTTACGCTTCTATACATAATGGTTGGATAGAATTTGGTGATAAAGTTGGCGAGGAAGGAGACTATCCGGTATATAAAATTGTAAGACATATCGAGAAGCCTGACGAGAAAACGGCTAAGGAACTCTTCGCGGCGGGAAAATATTTAATTCATACTGGTTATGCGTCGTGGAGGTCTGATCTTATGCTTACATACTATAAAGAATATGCTCCGGCCGTTTATGAAGGGCTTGTCAAGATAATGGATGCCTGGGGAACTGAAAAATATGAGGATGTTCTTAAAACAGAATACTCGAAATTTGAGAAGGTTTCGGTTGATTATGGTTTGTTTGAAAAAATGCCCACTGATTTGAGATTAACTATAGCTACAGAAACGGAGTGGGAGGACGCGGGGACATGGGAGCTTTTCTATAAAGCAATGATTGAACCAAATGAGGAGAATGTAATAGAAGGAGAAATTAAGACTAAATTTATTGAATCATCAGGGAATCTTATAATTGGCGAGGGTGAGAAAATGATTTCACTGGTGGGATTAAGAAATATAGTTGTCGTTGATACTCATGGAGCACTTTTGGTGTGTGATATGTCCGACACAGCTAAAGTGAAAGATCTATTTAAAATTCTTGAAGAGGAAAACCCTGAGTTTGTAGATTAGATCGTGATATAATTGCCTGCCCGATATGTATTACGAGTTTATTAAACGAACTATTGATGTTATCGGTTCAATATTTCTAATTATTCTTTTTTCTCCGGTAATGTTACTTACATCCGTTGTAATTCTTGTAACTTCTCCGGGGCCGATTTTTGTGGAAAAGACTAATTCGCACATGAGGCGTTTAGGTAAAAACGGCAAGATATTTAGGTTATATAAATTTCGCTCGATGATGGTGAAAGCTGATGTTTTAGAAAAAACTGACCCAAGGTTTAAGAGCGTTTATATCGAAAAACGAACCAAGGGAAATTATAAGGTTATGAACGACCCTCGAGTTACAAAGGTGGGAAGATTTATTCGGAAGCATTCGATCGATGAGATGCCACAGCTTTTTAATGTAATTAAAGGTGAGATGAGTATTGTGGGGCCGAGAGCATATCTTCCAGATGAACTGAGAGAACAACAAAAAAGGTTTCCCGGAACTGAAAAACACTTTAAAGATGTATTGTCCGTAAAGCCGGGTATTACGGGGTACTGGCAAGTTACAGGAAGAAGCGACGTGAACTTTGATAAGCGGATCGAAATGGATGCCTATTATGCGAGAAAAAGGTCAATTATTTTTGATATACTGATTCTCCTAAAAACGCCTTGGGCAATGATCTCAGGAAAGGGAGCGGTGTAATCAAGCTTCAGTCTTTATGTAAACTTTTGAAAAATGGTTATATATTGTATGATGTTAAAGTGTAAACGTATTTCAAAACTCGGCTCAAGCCTCGTTATATAGGCTAACTCCAGGTTGAATGAAATAGTTAACCATTTATGGAAAATATACCGCAAATCAAATTTGGTGATGATACAAATACCTCTAACAGATACCACGTAAAAGTGTACGAATCCGACGATGCTAAAGAGGAGCCGGTATTGATTCCGAAAATAAATATGCAGAAGGGAAGTAAAAAATCAACTAAAAAATTTAAATTTGCCTTTAAAAAGCATCCGAAAATCATTCTCATGGTTCTAGCCGTTCTGGTTATTTTTGCATCGATAGTTAGCATTCTGAGCTTTGTTGTTTACAAAAAGGCTATGGCTTTCAAGGCTTCCGCGGTTTCTCTTAAAGAATCAGCAAAATCTCAGGATTTAGGTAAAATCAAGGAAAGTTTAACGAAAACAAAACTTTCCTTAAAAGAGTTGGACGGGTCATATAAACTACTGATCCCGGTGAGAATAATCCCCTTTATCGGATCATATTATAGCGACGGTCAGCACGCATTAATTGCTGCTAAGGAAGGCCTTGATGCTGGCGATATTTTAATCGACGCGATAGCGCCTTATGCCGATATCATAGGTTTTAGCGGGAATGAAAACACCGCCGGAGATGGCTTTCAAACAGCACAGGAGAGAATAGACTTTGTCATAAAAAGCATACCTCAGGTACTTCCAAAACTGGATACGCTATCCCAAAAAGTAAATCTTATTAAAATTGAGGTAGATAACATCGACCCCGAGAGATACCCGAAGGCGTATAGGGGAATAGCTGTAAGAGAAAATTTAGTTAACGGAATTTCATTAATAGATTCAGCATCGGAGTTATTGACTGACGGTAGGCCACTTCTTGAAAATTCTTCGTATTTACTGGGCGTCGATTCGCCGAGGAGTTATTTGGTTCTGTTCCAGAATGATAAAGAACTACGTCCGACTGGAGGTTTTTTGACCGCTTACTCGATTGCTAAGGTTGATAAAGGAAGATTCACTCCAGTACTTTCCGATGACATTTATAATCTCGACAGTAAATATACCCCAACCGTTGCTGCGCCTGAGCCTTTTTATAAATATCTTAAGGGACCTTATGTGATATCACGAAAGTATAAATTAAGAGATATGAATTGGTCGCCAGATTTTTCTGAGTCGATGTCACTTTTTGTAAAAGAAGCTGAAAAAGCTGGGATTAAAAAAATTGACGGAGTCATCGCGGTAGACACGCAATTTTTGGTTAATCTCCTGGACGTTCTCGGTACGATAGGTGTTCCGGGCTACGGAGATTTCAGTACTAAAATAGTCTCTCAATGTAATTGTCCTCAGGTAATATACGAGCTTGAGAGCTTTGCAGATATAGAAGGCCCCATTGTCTGGAGTGAGAATGAACCGGGGAAGATCGTCTTTGCCCCTCCGAATTACGATAACAGGAAAAAGATAATAGGACCTTTAATGAATTCGATTCTCGCAAACACCATGGGACAGCCAAAGGAGAAGCTTCCGGCATTATTTGAAGCCGGTATAAAATCTTTGAACGAAAAACATGTACTCTTTTATTTGTTTGACGAGAAATCTCAGGATGCCGTTGAAACCCTTGGGATCGGTGGAACCGTAAAGGAATACGGCGGTGACTATCTTTACATAAATGACGCCAATTTAGGAGGAAGAAAATCGAATTTATACACTACTCAGGAAGTAAGTCAGGTGGTTAAAATAGCCAAAGACGGCTCAGTTGAGAAAGAATTAACACTTACCTACAAAAACCCCGAAAAGCAAGATGGTTGGTTAAATTCTGTACTACCTGATTGGATCAGAATATATACTCCTAAAGGAAGTGAGCTGATTTCTGTAGACGGGTTGGAAGAGAAAATTGACCCATACGAAGATTTGGGGAAAACGGTATTTGCCGGTTTTTACAAATTAAGACCTCAGGGAGTTGCAAAAATTACCGTAAAATATAAACTACCATTTAAAGTTAAGGATAGTTATAAGCTACTCATTCAAAAACAACCCGGCACTGATTCTCCCTTACATAGCATTAAATTAGGTAAATATGACCAGGAATTTACCCTAAAAGGAGATAAAGAATTCAGGCTTAATATATAATGCTCCAGCATGCGTATACTTCACTTGGAATTGTCTTAGCCAGAAGAAATTATTCTGAAGCCGATAGAATAGTTGTCATCTTCAGCAAAAATTTTGGGAAAATTAGTCTCATTGCAAAAGGCGTTAGAAAACCAAAAAGTAAAAAGCGTGGATCTATCGAAATTTTTAATATAGTGAAATTTTCTGCGTCAAAAACAAAAAGTATCGATATTATGACAGAATCTATCCAGATTGAATCATTTATCGACATAAAAAAGGATTTAAAAAAAGTTGCAGTTGCCTATTATTTGATGGAGGTAATAGGTAGAATTACGGTGGAAAATGAAGCACATGATGAAATATATGAGTTAATGGTAAAATATTTGAACTTACTAAAAAGCGGTGATAATTTAAAGGATCTTCGGCAGAATTTTATATATGAGGTGTTGACCAATTTAGGTTTCTGGCCAAGGGGGAAGACTATCACAAATCCGGATCGAGTTATCGAGGACATTGTCGAGCGAAAAATGAATTCTGCGAGGGTGGGTAGAAGAATGTTGAGTTGAGTGTTAGAATCGTAGGAGTTATGGCCACCAATTTTAAATGTCCTCATTGCGGCAAAAATTTTGAAATAAGCGAGGCTTTGAAACATGAGATAAAGCTTGAGGCAGAAATGGAGATTAGAAAGCAAGTCGAGAAAGAAGTTGAAGAAAAACAAAGCTTGGAAGTTGGCGATTTAAGAAAGCAACTTGAGGAAAAAAATGAAAAAGTTGAAGAACTTAGAGAAAATGAGCTTAAGTTAAGAGAAGATAAGAGAAAGTTGGAGGAACGTGAGAAGGAAATGGGGTTGGAAATTCAAAGAAAAATAGATATCGAAAGAAAAAGAATTGAAGAAGCAACGCTTAGACAAGCGGTTGAGGAACATAGGCTAAAGGACAAGGAAAAGGATAAGTTAATTGATGACTTAAAGAATGCCTTAGAAGAGGCTAAGAATAAAGCTCAGCTGGGTTCTCAGCAACTTCAGGGGGAGGTGTTAGAGTTGGATCTGGAAGAGACTCTACGAAGAGCCTTTCCTCATGATGAAATTGAAGCCGTTGGAAAAGGAGTGAGTGGTGCGGATGTTAGGCAGGTTGTAAGAAGTCCAAAAGGTTTTGTCTGCGGGACAATTTTATGGGAATCTAAAAGGACAAAGGCATGGACGGATTCGTGGCTTATCAAACTCAAGAGCGATTTACGAGCTGAGAAGGCGAATATTCCAATAATTGTAAGTTCAGCTCTTCCGAAAGAAGCTGAAAGCGGCCTGGGTTTGAAAGAGGGGGTTTGGGTATGCGGATATGGACAGATGTTACCAATGGCAACAATTTTAAGAAAAAACCTTCTTGATTTAGGTTTTCAAAAAGCGGTTTCTGCGCATAAGGGAGATAAAGCTGAAAATCTTTACGACTATATTACCTCACATGAGTTCAAGCAGCAACTTGAGTCTTTAGTCGAAGTTTATAAAGAAATGCAAGACCAAATCCTAAAGGAGCGGGCTTCTTTTGAGAGAGTTTGGCGGGCGAGGGAAGGGCAAATGCAAAGATTAATTACAGCTTCGGCTAATATCGTCGGGAATGTGCAGGGAAGAGTGGGTTCATCAGCGCTACAGATAAAGGGCTTGGAGTTGGCAGAGCTTGACAGTGGTAAATAAATCTAATGTTGTTGTGTAATAATTTACCAGATGTGTAGATTTGTTTCAGTTGGGGCTATTTAAGTGGAAGCCGAAGTCTTGCCTGGATCCTCTTTCTCTGGATCTTTCGCAAAGTAAGTTCCACCCCAGCCTATTCGTACAATGGGTTTTAGTACAACCTTTTTTTCTGGTTCGTTAATGGTGAATGTACCTAGAGTAATATTTCCAGGATTCTCTATGTAAAATTCACCTTGTCTAAGCACACTGATACCCATCTTATTAAGTGTATCTAAAGCCTCGTGCTTTAATCCCATGTTTCATAATAAGATATTAGTGGATAACAGTCAATGACTAGGGTTATAATTCAATTGCATGGATTTGATGGAGAAAATAACGTCTTTATGCAAAAGAAGGGGATTCATATTTCCTGGGAGCGAGATATATGGTGGATTGGCAAATACATATGACTACGGTCCACTAGGTGTTGAATTGTTAAGAAACATAAAAAATCTCTGGTGGAATTATTTTATTACAACCAGGGGAGACATATACGGTCTTGATACGAATATATTGATGAGCCCAAAAGTGTGGGAAGCTTCAGGACATGTTGCACATTTTGCTGAGGTAATGATTGATTGTAAGGATTGTCAATTCCGTGCAAGGGGTGATTATTTAGTGGAGGAGTTTTACGCAGGAAAAGATGAGAAAAGATCTGTCGAGGGATATAGCGCAGAAGAAATTGAGAAAATTGTTAACGAAGAGAGGATTCCTTGCCCAAATTGTCATAAATTTAATTGGACCAAACCTCGGATGTTCAATAATTTATTTGAGACACATATAGGAATTGTTTCTGGAGAAAAATCTTTAGCCTATTTACGTGGTGAAATTGCCCAGGGCATGTTTGTCAATTTTAAGAACGTTTTGGATTCGATTTCGCCGAGACTACCGTTTGGATTGGCTCAGTCAGGATCAGCTTTCAGGAACGAGATTACAAAAGGGAAACTGACGTTTAGAACACTCCAATTTAATTTATCGGAGTTTGAATATTTCTTTGATCCGGAAAGTCAAAAATGGGAGGACGTATATGATTTTTGGAAAGGGGAAATATGGAATTTTGCTACACAAGTACTAGGTCTTGATGATAAAAAGCTGAGATGGCGGGAACACACGGATAAAGAACGAGCACATTATTCTAAAAAAACCGAGGATTTAGACTTTGAATATCCTTGGGGCTTTAAAGAAATGTTCGCCATTGCGTATCGAACCGATTTTGACCTTAAAAATCACATGGAAAAGTCAGGAGTTGACTTACGCTACACGGATCCCGCTACGAATAATAAATTTATCCCGCATGTTATTGAACCAACTTTTGGTATGGATAGGCCTCTTTTGGCTTTATTGCTTAACGGATATAAGGAAGATCATGATAAAAAAAGGGTGGTTATTAAAATAAAACCGCAATTAGCACCTTATAAGATTGCAGTCTTTCCTTTATTGGCAAATAAGTCCGATCTAGTATCTAAAGCAAGGGGGGTTTATGCATCTTTACTTGAGTTGTTTAGTGTAGCTTGGGACGAAAGGGGAAATATAGGCAAAAGATACTTTTCTCAGGATGAGATTGGTACGCCCTGGTGTGTTACGATTGATTTTCAAACCCTTGATGATAATTCGGTTACAGTTAGAGATCGAGACACAACCAAACAGGAAAGGGTTTCAGTTGACAAGTTAGAGAATTACTTTGAAAATAGACTGAAAAGCTAAAAAATAAAGAAATGAAGAAATATTTACCGTTTATTATACTTTTAGTCGGAGTAATTGTTTTAGTTGGTGCTTTTCTTTTCGTCAAAAATAAAAATAAAAATGTCGATATCGAAGAGGGTGAGGAAACAATTCCCGAGATTGCCTTGAAAGACAGACCGTTTGTTTCCCTTACTCCCTCAGAAGACGGCCATTGGTTAAATCTAAAAATTGAAAGAATCAGGGTTTCGGCAGACTCGCTTGATTATGAACTTTTATATAATCTTCCGGATGGACGAATCCAGGGCGTTCCGGGAACTATAAAATTGGAAGGTTCGGGGTCGATTGAGAGAAAGTTGCTTATGGGGTCGGAATCTTCAGGTAAATTCAGATACGACGAGGGCGTAAAAGACGGGAGCCTATCTTTAAAGTTCAGAGATGAGGAGGGCAAGTTGGCCGCTAAATTTATGACCGATTTTAATCTTTTTTCACATACTGAAACATTAGTGTCGAAGGATAATAAGTTCAGTTTTAATTTGAGCTCGGTTCCGAAGACCGGTTTTTTTATCGTCATGCAAACTTTCGGTTTGCCAAAGGATTATGATGGAAATGTAGAAGCTGGGCCTTATGGTATTTTTTCTTCAACAGATGGGACAGAAAATGGTGAGGTTGCTTTAGAAGATGCAAATCGACAGTTTTATTTTGGTGGTGACGATTGGGTGAAAATAGAAGAAGATAAAACATACGGCATTGGAGTTTTTATCGGGACTTCAGAAAGCTAACCTTCCTTCAGCACAGCGACCGGAAATTTATATAGTACTTCGGGTAATATTTGTCTTGACACCTCCGTGAAAAGATATCAAAATGGTAGAAAGTGGTGAAAAGCGGTGATAAAAGGAACAAACTGTCATATTAAAAAAGTTCATGTTGATAGGACATTATATAGCCAAGTTGACGGAGAAAAACAGGGCTGCTTTACCTAAGAAATTTAGGGAAGAAATAGGCGATTCGGCTATTATTGCCAGATGGTATGAGGGATGCCTTGTAATAGTATCAAACAAAAGCTGGAGTGATCTTTTAAATAAATTAACGGGAAAAACTGATCTTATAACACTTCCTGTTCGAGACACGGATAGATTTATCTTAGGAAGTGCGTTTGAAATTGAAACGGATAATCAAGGGAGATTTGTTGTTCCTAAGGTTTTGATAGATTACGCAAAAATTACACATGACATCGTTTTTGTCGGATTGATGAATAGAATTGAGGTTTGGGATATGGAAATTTGGCAAAAAAGGGAAGATCTAGTAGCTAAAAATTCAGTGGACATGGTCGAAGAGCTTTCCCGCCAAAGAAACTTGGGGGTAAAGAAGTCGGGTGAATAATTTGAAAGTAAGACATGTTCCGGTTTTAGTTAACGAAGTACTATCAGGACTTAATGTTAACTTAGCACCTTTAAAATCTCAGGAAATTGTTGACACAAAGAAGTATATAGATGCGACGGTAGGCGCGGGAGGACACACAATTGAAATTGTCAAACGCGGAGGGCGGGTCTTAGGTATCGACGCTGACCCGAAAATGATTGAGGTTGCCAGGGAAAATTTAGAATTTGCCCTCCGGGCAGGAATGCCCTCCGGGTTGGATACTTGCCCAACTGACAATCCGGATGGTTGTTATACCCTGATTTGTGGAAACTTTAGAGAAATATATTCAATTGCCCAAGAGCGTGGTTTTAATGAAGTCGAAGGAATTTTGTTTGATTTGGGTATAAGTAGCCTGCATTATGGCTTTCCCCGCGGATTTTCCTTTAAAAACCCCGACGCACCCTTGGACATGCGTTTTAATGACCAAAAGCAGGGAGTTACGGCTGCTATGTTACTTTCTGCGCTAGGTATACATGATCTTGAAAAAATGTTTGCTGAAGTAATGCCTGTTTATTTATCGAGGAAAATTTCGGTGAGCATAATTGAGGAGCGAAGAAGCAAAAAAATTGAGACAGTAGGTGATTTTATAGAAATCCTGGATAAGGCAGGTATTAAAAGAAAAAAATCTAAGTTTATAGGAAGCATTAGTTATTCAACTCTACCCTTTTTAGCGTTACGTTTAGCTGTTAACAATGAGCTTGAGAGTATAAGTATTGCCTTGCCTAAAGCCTTTAGTTTATTAAAAAGTGGCGGAAGAATGGCAGTAATTAGTTTTCATTCCGGTGAAGACAAGCAGGTAAAAAACTATTTTCAAACGCTTGTCAGTTCAGAAAAGGCAAATATTATATATAAAAAACTAATTAGACCGGCGCAATCTGAGATTGGTAGTAATCCGAGAGCCAGGAGTGCGAAGCTCAGAGTTCTCGAGAAAATATGAGAATTTTTAAAGTAAAGAAACATTTAGAATCGGGTAATAAAAGAAACTGGGTCTTGTTATCGTCGCTTTCCGTGTTTGTAATTTTGATTATAAGCACAGTAGTTTTTACCATATATACGGCTTCATTAAGTGACAGAGTTATATTACTTGACAAAAAAGAATTAACTATAATATTGGCTAATAACGAGCTGAATCATGAACTTGTTGAATTAAGCTCATTAACTAAATTAAATGAAGAATCAAACTTATTAGGTTTTATTCGATCTAGTTCTATTTTTTATATAAAAAGCGAGGAGAGTATTGCAAAATTGCCGTAAGCCATTGAAGTTCTTCCTTAAAATATGCCACGATTGAAGGTGTTTACTATTCTTATTTATTTAGCTTTTGCTTTGGTAATCGGGAGACTTTTTTATTGGCAAATAATAAAAGGGGACGCCCTCTCAGCTTCAGTTCGCTTTCAACACGAAGCCGGTTATGTAATTTCAGCGCCGCGCGGCAATATTAAGGCACACGATAAATCATTCCTTGTTGCAAGTCAGGACAACTACCTACTTTTTGCTTCTTTGAATGAATTGAGCCTAAGTCCGACAGAGCTTTCAAACGAACTCGCGCCATTTCTAGCCGAAGATCAGAGCGTCGTGGGTATTAAGAATGAAGAAATGCAAATTAAGGAAGCGTTATCGAGGACTGGGGTAGTTTGGGTTCCGATTAAACATCAAATAACTAGCACTGTAAAGAAAAATATCGAAGCCCTTAAAATTCGCGGTATAGGCTTTGACCCGGAAGAGGGTCGTTTTTATCCAGAAGCATCTTCAGCGGCGCAGCTTCTGGGTTTTGTAGGTAAGAATTCACAAGGTGAGGATAAGGGTTATTTTGGGTTGGAGGGTTATTATGATTTAGTTCTATCTGGAAAACCCGGGTTTATGGAAAGGGAGGAAGACGTTTTCGGGGACCCGATTCTCATTGGAAAAGTAAAAGAGATTGGGGCAATTGAGGGGGTCGACCTAGTTACCTATATTGATAAAACTGTTCAGTTAGCCCTAGATGTGGAATTAAAAAAAGGTGTGGAAAAATACGGCGCTAAGTCGGGTTCGGTTATTGTAATGGATCCGATGACGGGAGGTGTTCTCGGTATGAGCTCATACCCAAATTACGATCCATCGAAATACTGGGAATATGGGAATGAATTTTTTTTAAACCCCGCAATTTCATCGTCATTTGAGCCCGGGTCTGTATTTAAAGTGATAGTTATGGCTTCTGCTCTTGATGCACACATTGTAAACCCTGATACTAAATGCGAAACATGTTACGGCCCCTTAAAAGTTGATAAATATTCTATTGAAACTTGGAACAACGTATATCACCCGAATTCCTCAATGACTGAAGTAATTGTAAATTCCGATAATGTAGGAATGGCGTTTACTGCCAGAAAACTTGGTGAGGAGAGAATGCTAGATTATCTGAAGAAGTTCGGTATAGGAAGCCGGACAGAAATTGATTTACAAGGTGAGTCTTCTCCGGCCTTAAGGAGCGATAAAGATTGGAGTGAAGTAGATTTGGTTACTGCCGGATTCGGCCAAGGCATTGCCGTAACGCCAATTCAGCTGATACGGGCAGTTGGTGCCATTGCTAATCGGGGAATTCTAATGAAACCGAAAGTAGTATCAGAATTAACAGCCGGGGATAGGGAATTTGCGGTCGATAAAAATGAGGGCGTTAGAGTTATATCCCAAGAAACATCGAGTCTTATTACCGCAATGATGGTTGAGGCGGCAAAACATGGTGAATCGAAATGGACGTATCAGAAGGGTTTTAAGGTGGCTGGAAAAACAGGTACGGCGCAAATTCCGATTGCAGGTCATTATGATGCTGATAAAACGAACGCAAGCTTTATTGGTTTCGCGCCGTACGACAAACCGAAGTTTATAATGTTTGTTACCCTACAGGAACCTGCAAGCTCTCCTTGGGCTTCGGAGACAGCAGCTCCTCTTTGGTATACTATAGCCAGAAAATTATTCTTATATTTTGATATGCAACCGGAGGGAGAATAATTTTCTTAAAAGAACCTAAAAGTTGTATAATTGTCTAATTGAAGGCTAAATGGATATCAGTATAAAAGGCGGACAAAAATTACAGGGGGAAATCACTCCATCCGGCAGTAAAAATTCTTCTGTTGCGATAATACCTTCAACGCTGATGTTTGATAAACCAGTAGTTTTGCAGAATATACCTGAGATAACCGATGTTACGAAACTAGTTTCTATTATGGAGAAACTTGGGAGTAGGATTAAGTGGGATAAAGAAAAAAGAGAAATGGAAATAGATAATTCAGATATATCTTTTTCAGGAGTCAGTAGGGATGATTGGAATACAATGCGGGGAACCTCGCTACTCTGGGGTCCAATGCTAGCAAGATTAAAGAAAGTCGAATTTGGAGGTATTCCGGGAGGATGTACTTTGGGTTATCGAACATTGGTTCCGCATTATAATGCATTTCGAAGTATGGGTGTGAAAATAATAGATAATGATACAGGAATAAAAATGAATGCCGAAGAAGCAAAACCTGCGGAATTTTGGTTGTCTGAAATGAGTCCAACTGCAACCGAAAATGCGATTATGCTTGCGACATCTTTAAACGGCGTTACAAAAATAATTGGGGCTGCTTCGGAACCCCAAGTCCAGGATTTATGTTATTTTTTGAATCAGGCAGGTGCCGATATTCATGGAGTCGGCTCATCGGTTATCACTGTAGGCGGGGGAAAATATCTTGCACCGATGAAATACAGCATTTTCAGCGATCATTATGAAATTGCAACATTTCTTTCAATGGGCGCCGTGACAGGTGGTGAGGTTAAAGTATTAAATGCGCATCCGGAACTTTTTGTAAAGATAAACGAGGTGTTTAAAAATTTCGGAGTGGCAATAAAATACGATGGGAATAGTGCGATCGTGGAAGCCGGTCAGAAAATAAAAATTGCTTGTGAAGAAGGACGAAACCTACTGACAATAAAAGCTCAACCTTGGCCTGGACTACCTGTTGATATGTTACCTCTATTTATTCCTCTAGCTATGGCAGCCAATTCAGGTCAGGTACTTTTCCATAATTGGATGTATGATGCCGGACTTTTTTGGACATCCGAACTGACAAAATTAGGTGCAACCATAATAATGGCTGATCCCCACAGGATTGTTGTAATCTCCGGCGGTAAACTTATTGGAGATGTTTTGGAAGCCCCGTATATTATTAGAGCAACTGTGGCTATGGTTATGGCATGTATGATTTGTGAAGAAGAATCTACAATATTAAATGCTGATGCACTCTATAGAGGACATCCATATTTTGCCGAGAATCTCCAGAAACTTGGCGCTAAAGTTACAGAGTTAAAATGAAACTTGATTTACTTCTTAAAAATATCGCCGATAAAAGTTTTGACTTCGTCATTACGGGAGAAAAAAACGTCGCTTTTAAAAAGATAGTCGATGATACACGAAAAATAGAAAAGGGAGATCTTTTTGTTGCAATAAAAGGGTTACATATTGATGCACATCTACTAATTCCGGAAGCGGTTAAAAAAGGAGCCTCTATAATCGTGGGAGAATATATTCCCAAGGATGTAAATAAAAATGTAACACGTATCGAAGTGAGTAACAGCAGACGTGCTTTAGCACTACTAGCATCTTCATATTTTAATAATCCGGCACAGAAGATGAAAGTTATTGGGGTAACCGGGACCGACGGAAAAACTACAACTGCCAATTTAATATATTGGTTTTTGCTGAAAAAGGGTCTTAGGGTTGGTTTACTTAGTACGATTTCAGCTAAGATTGGTAATCAGGAATACGAAACGGGTTTCCATGTTACAAATCCGGAACCTCTTTTACTTTATGAATTTTTGGCCGAAATGGTTGAGAATAAAGCTGAGTATGTTGTCATTGAAGTAACTTCACACGGGTTAGATCAAGAGAGGGTAGCGGGAATAAAGTTTGACACAGGAGTTTTAACGAACTTAACGCATGAACACCTTGATTATCACAAGAGTATGGAAAGTTACAGGAAATCGAAAGCGAACTTATTTAAAAATGTTAAATATGCAGTATTGAATAACGACGACAAAAGTAGTGCCTTTTTTGAAAATATTCTTAATAAAGAAACCCGCTTGATTAGTTATGGCGTAAAGACAAAATCTGATTTAATGGCTGATAAAATAAATTTTGAGGATAAATATATGGATTTTAGATTAAGATATGGCACTTCCGAGAATATAGTTAAAACAACGCTTTTAGGGGCCTATAATGTTCATAACATATTGGCAGCGACTGCGGCTTGTCTCCCTTATGGTGTCGGTGTTGATGACATTGCAAATTATTTACTTGATTTTCCTCTCCTTTCAGGCAGACTCGAGAAAGTTAATAATGATAAAGGAATAGATATTTATGTTGATTTTGCACATACTCCAAATGCTTTGGAAAATGTTCTAACTTTAATCAAAAAGCAAACGAAAGGGAAATTAACTGCAGTTATCGGTTGTGCAGGTGAAAGAGATAGCAATAAACGTCCATTAATGGGAAAAATTTCTGCTGAGCGTGCTGATTATACTGTTTTTACGGCTGAGGATCCAAGAAGCGAGAATGTCGATGATATTATTGACCAGATGGTTGTCGGAGCCAATAAGGCGGCTTCATCCGAACTGAAATCAGATAACTACCACACTACAGCGCGCGGTAGTAAGGGGTATAAGCTGTTTTTGAGAATTCCAGAGCGAGGCGAAGCTATATCCTTTGCGATTAATAAACTTGCCGAGCCTGGAGATAGTGTAGTTATTTGCGGAAAGGGTCACGAAAAAAGTATGAACTATCGAGGAGTCGAGTATCCTTGGAGTGATCGTGAAGCGGCGGAAATGGCATTAGCGGGGAGTGTAAAAAATATTAGTCGAGTTGAGTAATTAGTGGATTAATACTACAGCACTACGTAGTGCTGTAGTGAAAAAGATTCTGCGTTAGTCTTTTAGTATGGAAATAACAAAGTTAAAACATATTCATTTTACGGGTATTAAGGGTGTGGGTATGACTGCTCTTGCCTTATGCATGCGTGACTTAGGCATTAAAGTTACAGGTAGCGATATAAGCGAAGAGTTTGTAACTGACGAGATATTACACAAAAATAACGTTGCATGGAAAGACGGTTTTAGCGTTGGGAATTTACAACCCTTACCGGATCTTGTTGTTACAACCGGAGCTCATGGGGGATTAATGAATCCCGAAGTTGTAGCTGCCAGAAAAAAGAAAATACCCGTTCTAACGTTTGCAGAGCTCCTGGCAGAGGTATCAAAAAGTAAAGATTTAATTGCAGTTTGCGGAGTAGGAGGAAAGACGACTACGTCATCCATAATTAGCGTTATCTTGGATACAGCTGAATTGCAACCATCCTTTGCAGTTGGAGTAGGAAATATTTATCCATTAGGTACACCTGGAAAATATGATAAAAATGGATCTCACTTTATTTGTGAAGCCGATGAATATGTTGTTTCTCCGGGTATTAATAACTCGCCGAAGTTCATGCTTCTTAATCCAAAAATACTTATTGTTACCAACATTGAATATGATCACCCGGATATATATAAGAATTTGGAGGAGACTAAAAATATATTTCGAGATTTATTTTTAAAAATTCCTAAAGACGGCCTACTTGTTGCATGCATTGACAATGCAAACGTAGCCTCTGTTATTAAAGATATTAATGTTCATACCGTCACTTATGGTTTTAGTGAACATGCAGATTTCCAAATTAAAAATCTAAGAAATAATAATCAGAAAGTTAATTTTGACATATACATTAAAAAGGATAAGAGTGAAATAAAAAATGTTGTTGTAAATATTCCCGGTAAATATAACGCACTCAATTTGCTTGCTGCGTTTGTAGTAGGTTGGCGGTTAAATATTAGTTATGACTTAATAAAAAGAGGACTTGAGAGGTATTTGGGATGTCGGAGAAGGTTTGAGGAAATGCCACATTTCAACGGTGCGGTTTTTGTTGACGATTATGCACACCATCCTAAAGAAATTCAGGCGGTCATTAAAGCAGCTAGGGATTGGTATCCAAAAAAACGGATTATTGCAATATTTCAACCGCACACATACTCCAGGACAAAAGCGTTATTTGATGAATTTTCAGAAAGTTTCAAGTCGGCGGATATTGTTGGATTTATGGATATTTATGCGTCTGCCCGGGAGGGTAAGGATGAAACAGTTACGTCACACATGTTGGTTAAGACTACAGGAATATATAATAGTAAGGCTTTTTATCTGGGAGATAGTAAAAAAACACTAGAATGGATTAAGAAAAACGTCGGACCTGAGGATGTCGTTTTAACAATGGGAGCAGGAGATATCTTCCATCTTTATGAAAAACTCAAAAATTGATAATTTCCTTAAAGTTAAAAAAGAATTAGGCAATAAAGTTATATTGAATGAACCGATGGCTTTTCATACGACCCTGGATATTGGAGGACCGGCCAGACTTTTATCAGAAGTAAATGAAGATGAAGAATTGATTAAATTGGTAAAGCTAGCGTTTAAATATAAAATTCCCTATATCGTTATCGGGGAGGGCAGCGATCTGCTTGTATCTGATCTGGGTTTTATGGGGTTTGTGATTATCAATAAAGTAGATGATGTACGAATTAATGGCAGTAAAATTATGGTAAAGTCCGGAACGAATTTACAAAAATTCATAAACTTCACAATTGGCAAGGGTTATTCCGGTATAGAGAAAATGTCCGGAATTCCGGGTACGGTGGGGGGTGCGATATACGGCAATGCCGGAGCATACGGCCAAACCATTAGCGACCATATTTTAAAAGTAAAAACTTTCAATGGAAAGATAATTAAGTGGTACACAAAAACTGATTGTAAATTTAGTTATCGGGATAGTATTTTTAAGAAGAAAAATGAAACGATTCTAGAAGCTGAGTTTGAGTTCGAAAAAGGGGTGTCAGAATTTATGAAAAAAGTGTCTTTGGATATAATTGCCATGCGGTCACAAAAGTATCCTCCGGGTATAAAGTGTCCGGGTTCTTTTTTTAAAAATATTATTGCTGATGAGTTATCGGCATCTGTACTTAATAAAATTGCGAAGGAAAAAATTGTATACGGAAAAATTCCGGCCGGCTATTTAATGCAAGAAGTTGGAGCACGGGGACAACAAAGGGGAAGCGTAAAAATAGCAGATTACCACGGAAACCTTATCGTAAATTTGGGAAACGGCAAAGCCGACGATTTTTATTCTTTGGCTTACGAATACGCAAATAAAGTTGAAAAAAAATTTGGAATTAAACTTGAACCGGAGGTTCAACTTTTAGGCTTCGAAAAACTATGAGTAACAGTTGGAAAAATAAAAAAGTTGCAATATTAGGCTGGGGAATTAACGGGTCGGATGCAGCTGAGTTTTTAATAGAAAAGGGAGCGGATATAACAGTCTTCGATTTGAAGGAAGAAGAAGAATTGGATTTCGGTGTGATCGATAAGTCTAAATTAAAGCTTATCTTAGGTAATACATATCTGAAGAAAGGGTTGAAAAACTTTGATGTAATTTTTCGAGCCCCTGGGGTTTACAGATATCTTCCGGAAATTGTCGAAGCAGAAAAAAGGGGAACAATTGTAACCTCAGTTACAGATCTTTTTTTTGACTTATGTCCTGCAAAAATAATAGGTGTAACAGGGACAAAAGGAAAAGGAACGACGAGTACATTAATTTATGAAATTTTAAAGAAAGGCGGTTTTGATATACACCTGGCGGGGAATATCGGCGCTCCTATGCTAAGACTTTTACCAAAATTAAAAATTACGAGCTGGGTAGTATTGGAATTATCCTCGTTTCAGCTAATAGATATGGCTAGAAGTCCTCATATGGCAGTTGTTTTAAACATAACAGAGGATCACATGGATTGGCATAAAAACAGGGAAGAGTATGTTGACGCCAAGTTAAGAATAGTCAAATTTCAGAACCCAACGGATTATGCAATCTTAAATTATGACTTTGAAGCTTCTCGAAAATTTGCTAAACATACACAAGCCCGAGTTTATTATTTTTCAAAAGATAAAGAAGTATTGGGGTCATTCGTTAAAGATAACGAAATTAATATCGATGATAAAAGCAAAAACGTTAAATTGGGTGATGTTAATAGTCTGTTATTAAGAGGCAGACATAACTGGGAAAATGTTTGTGCGGCAAGTTGTGCTGCATATTTAGCAGGCGTAAGACCGAATATAATAAAGGATGTAATTTTCTTGTTCAGAGGTCTTGAACACAGACTTGAGCTTGTCAGAGAAGTAAATGGAGTTACGTATTATAACGACTCGTTTTCAACCAATCCTCAAACAGCTCTAGCTGCAATAAATGCGTTTGAAGAACCGTTAACGGTTATTCTAGGAGGATTTGACAAGGGTTTAAAGTATGAAGAAATTGCAGAGGGATGCAAGTCAAAAACGAACATAACAAACGTTATACTAATTGGGGATATAGCAGATAGAATAAAAGACAGTTTGACTACAACAAAATTTGCAGGCAAAATTTACAGTTTGGGAAAAAGTAATATGAAAGACATCGTGAAAAAATGTATACAAATTACACCCAAAGGTGGGGTGGTACTACTGTCACCAGGAAGCTCTTCTTTCGATATGTTTAAAGATTATAAAGATCGGGGGAACCAATTTAAAACTGCCGTATCACTTCTTTGAGTAATATGAACAACAGTCCGATTGGTGTATTCGATTCGGGATTAGGCGGGTTGACTGTTGTCAAGGAAATTAAGAAAGTACTACCTGACGAGAAAATCATATATTTAGGAGATACTGCACGAGTACCATACGGAACCAGGAGCAGCTCGACGGTAATCAAATTTTCTTTAGAAAATACAAAATTTTTAGTCACAAAAAAAGTTAAATGTATCGTTATTGCCTGTAATACCTCATCAGCTTGGGCGACGGATGCAATTAAAAATACGACTGATATTCCGATTCTAAACGTAATTGACCCTGCAGTTGATAGTGCCATAGAAGGGAATATAAGAAAAATCGGAATTATCGCAACCGCCGGAACAGTAAGAAGCGGAGTTTATCAGAAAAAACTTAAAGCTAAGAATTCCAATATTGATGTATATGCAAAAGCGTGCCCACTCTTTGTTCCGTTAATTGAAGAAGGTGAAACTAAGGGTAAAATAATCGAATTAGTTGCAAAAAAATACCTATCCGAATTAAAAAGTAAAGATATTGATGCATTAATTTTAGGATGTACGCACTACCCAATAATTGACAAGGTAATTGGTGATGAAATGGGGAGAAACGTTAGGTTAATTAATCCCGCTGTCGGTTTAGCACAAGAACTGTCCAAAATACTCGATAAAAGTGATCTTTACGCCGAAAAACGATTCGATGACGATGAATATTATCTGACGGATGATCCGACGGGGTTTATTAATGTTGCAGAAGCTTATTTGGAAGAAGATATCGATAATTTAATAACTAAAATAAGCCTAACGTAGCAGATGCATAAAAAATTAAAAGTGCTTGTCTTGATGGGAGGCAAGTCACCCGAACACGAAATATCATTAATTAGCGGTCGTGAGGTTGTTGCAAATTTATCACCAAGCAAATATGAAATTTTGCCTCTAGTTATATCTAAAAAAGGCGATAAGTGGCTCTTAACTTCTAAAGAGATAATATTAAAATTAACAAACGTCTTGGATCTTAAGGGTACCTCAAAAGAAATTTCATTAAGTACGTATGAAGTAGTTTCTTCGTTAGGAGATAAGATAAAGGAATCAGATGTCGTTTTTATAGCCATGCATGGTGTATTTGGTGAAGATGGAACTATCCAAGGCATGTTGGAAACGGTAGGCCTAAAGTATACGGGGTCTGGGGTATTAGCAAGTGCTTTGGGTGTGGACAAGTTGGTTTTTAGAAAATTAATGCAAAGAGTAAATGTTCCTATCCCAAAATATGTCGCACTTAGTAAAGGTGAAAAAATAACAAACTTAAGAACAAGGTTGGGTGATTACCCTTATTTTGTTAAACCCCATAACCAAGGATCGTCGGTAGGAACATCTCTTGTAAGAAAACAAAAAGATTTGAAATCTTCGTTGGAACGTGCTTTCAAATATAGTAATACTGTTTTAATTGATGAGTTTGTTCAAGGTAAAGAGGTTACGTGCGGCATTTTGGGGAACAATATGCCATTTGCGTTACCTCTCGTTGAGATACATCCATTAATAGGCAAATATTTTGATTATGACTCCAAATATAAAGAATCTGGTGCAGAAGAACTTGTTCCGGCTAATATTACGAAAAAATTAACCCAAAAAGTAAAGGACTTAGCGATTAAGGTATATAATGAAATTGGTTGTAGAGGTTTTGCAAGAGTTGATTTTATTTTAAAGAATAACGAAACGCCGGTAGTATTAGAAATAAATACTATACCCGGCCTCACTCCAACGTCGTTATTGCCTAAAGCAGCAAGAGCTGCGGGAATTAAATATACTAAACTCCTTGATAAAATAATAAATTATGCAACAGAATAAAGTTAATAGCCTTATTAAGTGGTGGGTAACACCCAAACTTCCTTATCAGGATGTCTATGGTTTACCACTCCTAAAAGAAAAAGGTGTATTAAGTCTGATTAATTACAGAATAATACAGTGGTTTAGTCACCCAATTAAAAGAAGAGCCGCAAGGCAATATTTAAGACTATTACAACATTTCACTGACATAAAGGTGATAGGAATTACTGGGAGCGTTGGTAAAAGTACTACATCTCAAATGATCAATTCGATACTTAAACAAAACGGGAGTGTGGTGTGTACCCTGCCGAATGTTGATTCTGTTTATAATATTCCCAACACTATTTTAAGATGCCAACCCGAAACGAAATATTTGATATTGGAAATGTCCGTGGAATATCCGGGGGAAATGGACTATTACTTATGGCTGGCAAAACCCGATATTGGCGTAATAACAAATATTTATCCAACACATACTTTATTTTTCAAAAATGAGCAGGGAGTTTTGCATGAAAAAAGTAAATTGGTCAAAAGCCTTGGAGTTAAAGATGTTGCGATACTAAATTGGAATAATAACTATTTAAGAACTCTAATACCATTAATTAAAGCAAAAATAATTTGGTTTGGTGGTAAAGGTGTAAGATTTGAGAGTCCTGTTATTACAAAAGATTACAAGTATAGTTATAAGCTTATTCTTGGTAAAAACGCTAGATATCGATCCAAAATATACTTGCCCTTGGTGGGAGATCAGTTCGCAGAAAATTCTTTGGCCGCTGCCGCCGTATGTAATGCCTTGGGGGTAGATATAAAGGATATCAAAAGGGGTTTGGAAAACTTCAAACAGCCGGAGCACAGAATGAAAATTATTCAGGGAAGTGGAGGCGCCCTTATAGTAGATGATTCTTATAACAATAATCCCCTTGCTGCAATGGCAGCGCTGCAATCATTTAATCACATAGCAGGTAAAAAGAAAAAAGTTGTAGTTTTTGGAGACATGCTGGAATTAGGTAATTTGGAGGAAAAATACCATATTGATCTGGGAAAGTATTTAGCCAAACATAATTTAGATATGCTAATTTGTGTGGGTAAAGCATCAAAGTTAACCGCGAATTCAGCCTCAGTTGTAATGGGTGAAACCAAAGTAGTGTCCTTAGAAACGTCAAGTGATGTTATTCCAGTACTGAAAAAATATAACAAAAAAGATTACGCAATATTGATTAAAGGGTCTAGATCAATTGGTTTAGATAAAATTGTACCGAACTTTACATGATTTATTGTGAAAATAGGTATATTATAGATATGTTGTTGCCGTTGTTTTCTTTGCCATACTTTCTTCTAAGAAGAAAGTATGAATAACTTATGAATTTGCCAAACCTGCTGCCCTTGGCGTTAGGCCTTATCCTTTTTTCTTTTTTTGTAACAAGTTTACTAATAGTTCCCTATATTAACCTTCTCTATAAATTAAAATGGACAAGAAAAAAGGAGGCTCCATCAGTCGGTAAGGTGCCGTTATTTGATCAACTCCATGATATCAAAGCCGGTACGCCTCTCGGTGGCGGAATTTTAATAATTGCCGTAGTTACGATACTGTTTTCACTACTTTTTCCCTTTGCCTCACACATGGGTGTGTATATAAGGAGTTCTTTTGATTTTAAACCGGAGCTTTTCGTTATCTTTTTTACATTTTTATCCTTCGGGGCTCTCGGACTAAGCGATGATTTAATAAAAACGTTCGGAAAACCCAAGAAGGGTACTCTGGGCCTTATTTTTGGTTTGACAAGAAAACAGAAATTTATTTTACAGTGGATTTTGGCTTTTATTGTAGCCTATATCCTTCATTACAGCCTGGGGATTAACATCCTCCATATACCCCTTGTCGGTTCAACTATAAATTTAGGGTTTTGGTATATGCCTTTTTCCGCTTTTGTAATTGTTGCCTTTGCCAACGCTTTTAATATCACGGACGGTCTTGATGGTTTGGCTTCGGGGCTCCTTCTGATTTGTCTCGGTGCTTTTGGGATGATATCTTCATCTTTTCTTGATACACCTCTTTCGTTATTTATAGCACTGCTTTTCGGTTCGCTTATTGCGTTTCTCTATTTCAATGTGTGGCCTGCGAGAATATTTTTAGGAGATGCCGGTGCCTTAGCTTTCGGAGCGACTTTGGCGATCATTGGGTTATTAACCGGAAGTATAATTGCCCTGACAATAATCGGAGGGGTTTTCGTAGTTGAATTACTATCCTCTGCAGTTCAAATGATTGGCTGGAAATTTATCAAAAGACCGATATTTCCTTTAGCTCCCGTTCATCATACATTATTGGCGATCGGTTGGGAGGAACCGAAAATTGTAACGCGGGCTCTTTTGGTTGGTTTCGTTTTGGCAATTTTTGGTTTATGGCTTGCAACGATATAAGTATAGTGATTACATTTCCCGCAATTTATGAAAATAAGATTAAAAAAACAGAGAAAATCATATGACAAAATACTTCTACTAACCACTGTTACATTTACCTTACTCGGGATATTATTCATTCTTGATGCATCCGGGCCGGAAGCATTAAATAAGTTTTCAGACAGATTTTATTTTGCCAGGCAGCAATTATATTGGGGGGTGTTGGGAACGTTTTTGATGCTATTTGTATCAAGAATTAATTACTCTGTTTGGAAAAAATTCGCTGTTGTTTTATTTTTTTTGACGCTTGTAACATTGATTGTTGTTTTGATTCCTCCAATTGGCGTCAAAGTATTAGGAGCAAAAAGATGGATAGTTTTAGGAGAGTTTACATTTCAACCGTCAGAAATTGTAAAACTAACCTTAGCCATTTATATTGCTAAAGTTGCAGCTTCAGGAAAAAAGATATTAGCTTACCTCGTACCTTTAATAGTTGTTCTCTTTTTGGTAATGTTACAGCCTGATCTGGGCACGGCTTTAATTATTGCTGTTGTAACATTTTCACAGTTATATATTTCGGGTTTACCGATATTGAACCTATTTTATATAGGTTTTGGTGGAGTAATAGCCTCTCTGCTATTAATAATCGGCTCAGCATATAGGAGAAGCAGGTTGTTGACTTTTTTGCATCCGATAAATGATGTTTTAGGTCGGTCATATCATATAACACAGATTTTGTATGCCTTAGGATCTGGTGGTTTATTGGGTGTAGGTTTGGGACAATCAAGACAGAAATATTTATTTTTACCGGAAGCGGCAACCGATTCGATATTTGCAGTTATATCTGAAGAAATCGGATTCGTAGGCGCATTTATTGTGATCCTATTATTTATTTTTTTTATTGCCAGATGTATAAAGATAGTTAAAACTGCTCCAGATAAATTTTCTTTTATACTTGCACTTGGAATTACATCATGGTTGGCAAGTCAGACTTTAATAAATCTCAACTCAATTGTTGTTTTAACTCCGCTTACTGGTGTCCCTTTGCCTTTTTTCTCTTATGGAGGGTCATCAATTATTTCAATATTGATTGCTATAGGGATACTATTAAATATAAGTCGACATGCAGAAACTAGATAAAAAAATACTAATAGCAGGCAGTCATGCTGGTTCTACCTCTTACGCGGTGATTGAAGAGCTTAAATTAAGTAAGAAATATAACTGGAAAATATTTTTTGTGGGAGCTAAAAGTGCGGTAGCAGGTAAAAAAGTGCCCACTCTAGAAAATACAATTTTCCCTAAGATGAATATTAAATTTTATTCGATAGAATCAGGCAGAATCCAGAGAAAATTTACCAGACATACGATCCCGTCAATTTTGAAAATTCCTTCAGGTTTGTTGAGTGCGTATTTTATCTTTAATAAAATACAACCGGACATAACGCTCTCTTTCGGTGGGGCTGTGGGATTTAGTATTTCCGTGGCATCTTGGTTAAAAAAGACACCGCTCGTTATACATGAACAAACAGTTGCGGTGGGTTTTGCTAATAAGTATTCGTCTTTATTTGCGAGGAAAATTGCATTGGCTCGGAAAGAAAGTCTTAACTATTTTCCGGTAAATAAGTGTGTCGTAGTCGGTAACCCCATTTCCAGAGAGGTTTTATCTCTTAAGGTTCGAACAAGCCTTCATGAAAATAAAACGATTTTTATAACCGGTGGGTCCCGAGGATCAGAAACAATAAATGATACAGTCAAACCAATATTAATAAAACTTTTGCAAAAATATTATGTCATTCAGCAAACTGGATTTAGCCAGTTTGAGGAATTCAAAAATATTAAGCAAAAACTTCCCGACGGATTAAGGCAGAAAATTGAAGTTTATCCGATGATTGAGTCGTGGAATTGGTACAAAATTCTTGATCGGGCCGATGTCATTGTCTCTAGATCGGGCGCTAATGTGGTCTCTGAACTTATTACGCTAAAAAAACCGGCTATTTATATTCCAATCCTGTTCTCTTATGAAAACGAGCAATTTAAAAACGCTAAGATTGCAGTTGACCTTGGAATTGCAAAGATCATTGAACAGGATAAACTTTCACCCCTCCTTTTATATGAGACTATTGAAGACGCATTCGGTAATTGGGATGAAACCATATCAAAGATGAAGACTTCTGAGTTGGGAGACGAAAAGGCTGCCCAAAAACTTGTAAATTTGATTGAAAATTTATGCTAAAGAAGCTTGTTAAGATATTAACACTACTAATGATCCCGACCTTAGTAATCTTTTTGATAGGATATATTCCTAAATTGGTACCGATTAACGAGGTGAATTGTTTTAGTCAGTATGGGAATTGCAGCGAAACGCTAAAGAAAAACTTGGAAAATGTTGACAAAAAAAATCTGTATAATACAAAAAAAGAGATTTCGTCCGAACTACGTAATAATTTGATGGTTTCGGATTATTCTTTACAATATCGAATTCCTTACGCCATAATAGTAAGGGTACTAGAAAAAACCCCGATATATTCTATGACAGATTCATCTAACGCTAAATACATGCAAATAGACAAACGCGGTTTAGTTTTAAGTGAAAGTAACAGTACTAATTTACCCTTTATTATTAGCGATAGTACGCTACCTTTGCAGGGGACTAGTGTCGGAGCCGATGAGCTTTTCGCACTTTCAATTATTAGAGTTATTCATCCAGGTTTTAATGTAAAAGTAGCAAGGATTGAGAATAATACTTTAATAGTTGAACTGGATGCCGGGCTTAAGATACTATTTCCGGTAGAGGGTGACAAAGATGCGTTGGTTGGATCAATGTTTCTCATTATGTCAAAGATTAAAGCCGGTAGTGACATTATGAATCTAATCGGTGTAAAAGAAATTGACCTCCGATATAAAAATCCAATCTTACGCGTTGGGAGTACGGAAGTAAATTAATTTATGGCTAAACCTAAAACAAGACTAATTGCAGGAATTGATCTCGGTTCTTCAAAGATATCAACTGTGATTGCACATTCGGTTAGTGAAGAGGGTGGATTAAGTTCGAATTTGAATGTAGTGGGAGTTGCAACTTCAGAATCTAAGGGTATCAGAAAAGGGCAAATTGTAGACCCGGAAGAAGCAATTGATTCGATTATTGAATCTATTGAAGCTGCTGAGCGGATGGCAGGCTACAATTTAACAAGCGCATACGTTTCTTTGGGTGGTGCAAATGTCGGATCGCAGAATTCGCATGGTGTTGTTGCCGTATCCGACCCGAACGGCGAGATTGTAGCAACAGACGTTGATAGGGTAATTGAAGCCGCATCAGCTGTATCTCTTCCGACGGCCAGGGAGTTGGTACACGTCATTCCCAGAGAGTTTGTAGTTGATGGGGAGGTGGGGGTTAAAAATCCCGTCGGTATGTCAGGTATAAGACTTGAAGTTGAAACACATATTGTTTCGGCATCTTCTGCCGCGATTAAAAATGTTGAAAAAGTTCTGCATGAGGCCGGAATTCAAATTGAAGAAATGGTTTTTACAGGTTTAGCTGCCTCTGAAGCAGTATTAACTAAAACTGAAAAAGAACTTGGTTGTGTGTTGATTGATATTGGGGGCGGGACAACTTCGGTTGCTGCATATATTGACGGCGCATTGGCGTCTTCATTTATTATCCCAATTGGCTCGAAAAACGTTACAAATGATTTAGCTATAGGGTTAAGGTTATCACTTGAGTCTGCTGAAAAAGTTAAAATATCCTTATCAAGGTACGCTGGAAAAAGGGTTAGAGAAACCCCGGAAGAAGATCAGGTTGATGTTTCGATTCTAGGAGCAGATGAATCAAAGAAGATTTCAAAAAAAACTTTAATTGAAGGCATAATAAAACCCCGATTAAATGAAATATTTTCTATGGTGAAGATACAACTTGATCGGGATAATTTAAGTGCAAGAATCCCGTCAGGTGCGATAATAGCCGGTGGAGGGGCAAATGTAATCGGATGCGAGGAGTCGGCAAAAAGAGTCATGGGTGTGCCAACAAGAATTGGCAAGCCAAGAGGTGTGAGCGGCCTCATAGATGATATAATGAACCCCGCTTTTGCAACGCCGGTTGGCTTAATACTCTGGGGTGCATCCACCATTCCCAAAAGTCATGTACCTAACTTTACAGATAGGTTAAAATTACCGACGAAGGGATTTACGGGAAAGTTGATAGAGATTATTAAAGATCTTCTGCCCTAAAAATAATTGCGGGACTTGTTTTTAATGGACTTCCTATAGTAGAATCTTGCCCAATAGCGTAAGAAGCTAAAAGTTTTCTTTGTCATATTTTATTTTTCTAAAAGAAAGTATGAGATGTTTATGGCACTAGTTAAACCAGATTCCGGCAGAATTGCAAAAATTAAAGTGATAGGCATAGGCGGTGGTGGTGGTAATGCTGTCAGCTCAATGATTGAGGGAAATGATATCGCGGGAGTTGAATTTATTTCAATAAACACTGACGCACAAGTGCTTCTTGCTAACAAAGCCGGAACAAAGCTTCAAATAGGTGAAAAACTGACAAAAGGCCTCGGAGTTGGGGGAGACCCTACAATTGGATCGCAAGCTGCTGAAGAGTCGTTGGAGAAAATAAAAGAGTTGTTGGTTGATTCAGATATGGTCTTTATTACGGCCGGGATGGGTGGCGGAACCGGTACCGGCGCGTCACCTATAGTTGCAAAACTTGCTAAAGAAACAGGCGCTTTAACCGTTGCTGTTGTAACGAAACCATTCCAGTTTGAAGGGACAAGAAGATCTGTTGTTGCCGACGAAGGCATAGAGACGTTAAGGAATGAAGTTGATACTTTAATAGTAATTCCTAACCAACGCTTGATGGATGTCATCGATAGAAAAATGACGCTTCTTGAAGCTTTTAAAGTAGCTGATTCGGTTTTAGGTCAGGCTGTCGGAGGTATTGCGGAAATTATTACAACCCCTGGCTTAATTAATGTCGACTTTGCTGACGTCAGAACAATAATGAATAATGCAGGATCTGCACTCTTGGGTATAGGAACCGGAGTTGGAGAAAATCGAGCACAGATGGCTGCGAGAGCATCAATTGCGTCCCCACTGCTTGATTTATCAATTGAAGGAGCAACGGGTGTACTTTTCAATATTACTGGTGGACCTGACTTAACGATGTTTGAGGTTGATGAGGCAGCTAAGATTATAAGTAGCGCTGCCGATACCGACGCCAATATTATTTTCGGGGCAGTGATCAAAAATGATTTAGCTGATCAGATTAGAATTACAGTTGTTGCGACGGGTTTTGACGAAACCAGAGCAAGGCTTGCAAAAATAAGCCAGCCAAGGATTCCTCCGATTCAGGGTGTAGTAAGCGAGTCCCCGATTCAAGCTGAGAAAAGAGAAGACAAAGAAGAAGAGCAACCCCCAACTGAAGGTGGGGAAGATGACACGTTCGGAGAGAAATTTGAGATCCCGGCATTTCTTCGAAGAATTCAGTAGTTCTTAATTTTCATATTAATTAACGATTTCACTTGGCGTTGGAGTTGGGATTTGAGTTGGAATGGGTGATGGCCGGAGAGGGAGTACTTCGAGACCAGAAATGCTATCAACAACAATTAATTGATCTTTAGTATAGTACTTGCCGGTTGCAAGAATCCTTTTTCCGTCATAATTCGATACGTTAAAGCTTGAAGGAATATTTAATTTTATAGCTTCGCCGGACGGCATAATTAAATAATATGTACTTTCCGCGTCTCCCACCATTATTTTTAAGAGTCCTGCTTTTGAAACATTGACAAAATCAGGCTCTTTTTCAACTTCGACAATTTTTTCCTTAGGTTGTGTTGTTACTTTACCTAGTCCGAAAAATAATCCAGCAAAAGCAGTGATTAATACGGGGAGAGCGATAAGAGGGATTCCCAAACGAAAGGTGATTGTAGTTGTTTGTTTTTTCTTAAGTTGGTTGAGAAGCTTGTAAAGTCTAGACAGGGGATTATTGACTTTGATATCCAATAGGGGTTCGTCAAGTGTTTTTTCTTCTGACGCATCTTTCAGTTTCTTCAATGCGCCGGTCATCGTTGACGACTTATGCACTAATTTCGGAAGGTCTTGTTCGCTAATATTTTCCGCTTCTTCTTTAGAAATATATTTTCCTGACTCACCCCTAGGTCTGTCCATAAAATTGGTATTATTTTAATTAAATACCCCAGTGTAGTACATGTCAAATTTGTGAAGATAATTACAGAATTGTTGGTTGTGATTTAGTAAATTCTGAGAATAATATGGCATTTAAATTTGAGTTAGAAATCGTAGATTTGGGCGGTAAAACACCTCAAATATCCATATTAAAATGTAATTACGGTCCTAATAATCCCGCTTCCGAATGTCTGATAAAACGTATACAAAAAGTCGGTAGACAAACTCAGGTGCTGGATTATTACGGTGATGAACACGTTTTAGCAAAGCGGGGTTTTGGAATGGTTTACCAAGCAGGAGAATATCAAATTAAGGGAGATTGTGAGGAAGGTAGAAGTACATAATGTACTCCTCATACCTTATAAAAATGATATTTTTAATTATTGGAGAATATGTATGATATGTTGTCGCTATTTGTAACAAAAGAAGGATTTGCACGGGTACATTTTATAATATATCTGGAGTTATTTTGGTTTAGCTAGTTCTTCCGCTCTTTTGCCAAGATAGCTTATTAAGTTGCTATCTACTTTGACATTTGGAGTGGAATAAATTTTATGTAGCATCACTCCTACCTTCATAACCTCTGTGGGATCTTGACCTTGCCCAACTATAAACCATGAAATAGATTCTCCACCTGGAGTATTAATTTTTGAAAGGAATCCTTCTCTTCCGTCAGGTCTTATCAATAACCCATGAAAACCATCAGGTAAACTTTTTTCTTGATCGAGGATTTGTTGGGCAATTGATCTTTCTACCATAACCGAGGTATTATATATGACTATAGGTACTTTTGCAAATTCAAATAGGTAAAATTGTTATATAATTAAGTTGCTAGGATGAATATTGCTACCAAATGCAGATGGGGCACTATGCAGGCCTCCCGCTCGGTGAAAGTTACCCTTTAAAGGTGAGACCTTGCAAGGTAAGAAATTATGTAAATAGATAGTGAGATGTTAAATACAAATTATTTTGAAAATTGGGGATAATGCATTATAGTTAAAACGAAAATGACCAGATATGAAGTTATTACCGGTGAATCTTCCCGTAAAGACGCACACAATCAAGACGATCTATTTGAAAGGTGGTTAATAAAAAGAGGTGGTGAATTAAGACCATATCAGGAAATAGTCCCACCACGTCTAAATAATGACCAACTGTTATTTACAATGAACCTAGAGAATATAGCTTCGGCGCGAACACAGCAAAAATTAACTTTATCTTTTTCTCGAAAAATTGAAAGTTTATTGGGTGGTATTGATAAAAGGAACGCGAGATTGAAGCGGAATTTGGTAGCTAAAAGAGAAGAGTTACTTCCATATTTACGGGCTTCAAATAAATTTATAAGTGAATGGAGTAGTTTTTCAAGCCGTAGTGTTTTAGGGAAACTCATAGATAGTAAAGATCCTGATCTTGCAGCGTATGCACAAGTAGCAATGAATATACTGGAGAATGGAAACGGGAAATTAAAAGAAGATCCCAAAAAAGCAAAACAATTTGGTGAAATTTGCGATCACATTCGTGATGTTATGATGGATAGGACGCTAAGAGAAAGAGGAACCGAAAAGTGAACATAAATATTATGATGCAAAAGTACCTCATTTTATTCTTAACAGACATCATCCTCCGTAGTGAAAGTACGAAAAACATATGAAAAAAGCATATTTTGAACCAGTTGACTTGAAAATAAATTTTTCTGAGAAAGAAACAGAGCTTCTACATCATTGGTACGAAAAAGGAATTGTTAAAAAGTATCTCGAAAAAAATAAAAACTCAAAAAAAATATTTTCGTTTTTGGATGGTCCGATCACTGCAAATAACCCCATGGGTGTTCATCATGCTTGGGGAAGAACATATAAAGATGTCTGGCAAAGATACAAAAATATGCGAGGGTATAGACAGAGGTTTCAAAACGGTTTCGATTGCCAAGGCCTATGGGTAGAGGTGGAGGTTGAAAAGGAACTGGGTCTTAAGAGTAAAAAAGAAATAGAAAACCTTGTACCGGGGGATCCTAAAGCCTCGGTTGCCAAGTTCATTGAACTCTGCAAAGCACGCGTTTATAAATATGCCGAAATACAAACAGAGCAGACAAAACGGTTGGGAAATTTCATGGATTGGGAAAATTCCTACTATACATTGTCTGATGATAATAATTATATGATATGGCATGTACTCAAAATTTGCCATGAGTCAGGCCTTATTTATAAAGGAAGAGATTCCGTTCCCTGGTGTCCGCGATGCGGAACAGCCATAAGCCAACATGAAATATTGACAGAAGATTATAAAGAAATGGTCCACGAAACGGTATTTTTTAAAGTTCCAATTCAAAGCCGCGATTTTCAGTTATTAGTTTGGACTACAACTCCTTGGACGATCCCCGCCAATGTCGCATTAGCTGTTAACCCGAAATTTATATATAAAATTTGGAAATTAACTAATGGTGAAAAAATAGTTACCATGAATGAAAAAGAAATTAAAGAACCCGAATCGTTACAGTGGTTTACAAGAAATATAGTTGAATCGGGTTTTTCTCAAAGTACTAGCACAGAGGATATAAGTGGTCGAGACCTAGTTGGCTTAAAATATCATGCCCCGTTTGATGACCTAGAAAGAATTCAACAAGCTAGAAAGGAAAATGATAGTACTTTCCACTCAGTGGTTGCTGCGGAGGATTTGGTTGTATCAACAAAAGGAACGGGCATACTGCATGTTGCACCTGGTGCCGGAGAAGAGGATTTCAGATTAGGTAAAGAGAAAAATCTACCGGTAATTGATGTTATAGATGAAGAAGCAAATTACTACGAAGGCTTGGGTGAATTTTCCCGCCAGAATGCAAAGAAACATCCTGAAATAATAATAAATTATCTGAAGGAGAAGGATGGGGGTAAATTCTTACTAAAAACTGCAAACATAACTCACAGATACCCCGCATGTTGGAGATGTAAGACTGAACTTGTGTGGCGTGTAGTTGATGAGTGGTATATCGCAATGGATAAACCACTAAAAAGTTCGAAAAACGATGAACGAAGAACGAATAACACATTGCGTGAAGCAATGATCGAGGTTGCTAAAAAGATTACATGGATTCCCGGTTTTGGACTCGAAAGAGAACTGGATTGGTTAAAGAATATGCATGACTGGTTAATATCCAAAAAAAGATATTGGGGATTGGCGCTGCCGATTTGGGAATGCTCAACATGCGGTAATTTCGAAGTAATAGGAAACTATAGTGAACTAAAAGTTAGAGCAACAGCTGGGTGGGATAAATTTGACAGGCATTCTCCGCATAAACCTTGGATTGATGAAGTAAAAATCACATGTTCAAAATGTAAAAGTGTTATCAATCGAATTCCAGATGTCGGTAACCCTTGGTTAGATGCCGGAATTGTTCCTTTCTCAACTGTCACACAAGATAATAAAGGTGAACCTTTATATTTGAAGAACAAAGAGGTATGGCGAAAATGGATCCCAGCTGATTTTATTACCGAAAGTTTTCCCGGGCAATTTAAAAACTGGTTTTATTCCCTTATTGCTATGAGTACTATCCTCGAGCAAAAAGAACCCTTCAAAACTGTTCTAGGTTTCGCTACACTTTTCGCTGAAAACGGTCAACCCATGCACAAAAGCGCAGGAAATATGATTGAATTTAATGAAGGAGCGGAGAGAATTGGCGTTGACGTGATGCGGTGGATGTATTTAAGGCAAAATCCGGTGGACAATTTATTATTTGGATATGGGGTAGGGGATGAAACGAGAAGAAAATTTCATCTCAAAATTTGGAACGTCTATAATTTTTTTATCACATATGCAAACCTTGACGGATGGTCACCGAGCCGATACCCCCAACCAGTAGGTTCTCCCAATAAAAACTCCAAAACTCCAAAACTCCAAAACTCCAAAAATGCATTAGACAGGTGGATTCTCTCAAGACTAAAAGAGACGCTTGATGTGACAACCCACTATATGGACAGTTTTGATGCTTTTAAAGTAAGTGGTGTAATAGAAAGTTTTGTTGACGATCTTTCAAATTGGTATATTAGGCGGTCAAGAGAAAGAGTTGGGGCCTCATATTCCTCCAATGAAGACAGAAATAATTTTTACGAAACTACTTATTTTGTATTAGTGAATTTGATGAAAATGCTTGCTCCATTTATACCTTTTATGGCCGATCTTATTTTTAGCAATTTGACAAAAGAGCCATCTGTCCATCTAGCTGATTGGCTGGATATAAAATTCAAATCTGATGATGCACTTGTCGATACGATGAAAGGTTTAAGGATGTTAGTTGAAAAGGTTCATGCTGAAAGAAAAGTACAAGCTATTCCCGTGCGCCAACCATTAAATTCGCTTGCGACTGCTTATTCAAAACCGTCCGCCGAACTGGAGGTAATTGTTAAAGACGAAATTAATGTAAAAATTATTGACTGGTCAGCTCTTAAAGGTGAAGAATTTGATATTAAACTTGACACTACTTTAACTCCGGATTTAATTGAAGAAGCGAAAACCCGAGAGTTAATTAGAACTATTCAAAGCGAAAGAAAGAAGCTGGGCGTTGAACTCGATCAAAAGGTAAATATTACGTCAAATTGGTATCCTGATAAAACCGAGTTAAAGGACATGATTATCAAAAAAGCATTAATAAAAGAGCTTAATATTGGAGATAATTTTAAAGTCGAAAAAGCTGCATAATGCGTCAAGCTATTAAGTTAATTTACGTAGAACCGCTTTTTACGATATCGGTTTTTGTTTTAATAGCCTTAGGCCTTTTAGTGCTAAATTCTATTGCTCCGCAGATTTTCCCAATTTATTATTTTTACATAATCGTTTCGATCGGAATATTTATACTTTTTTCCAGAATTAACTTTAAGACAATATCGGCTTTTGCCTGGCATTTTTATATTTTAAGCATATTATTTTTGATCATTCCTTTGATAATCGGACAAATTACAAGGGGTTCTATTAGGTGGATTCCGTTAGGACCGATTACAATTCAGCCGTCGGAATTGGTTAGACCGTTTTTATTAATCTTTTTTGCAGTTTACGTCAACGTAAAAGAAGTAAGCTTAAGGCACTTATTTAACATAGCGCTTCTTGCCCTAATCCCGCTTGTGTTAATTCTTATCCAACCTTCATTAGGTGTAAGCGTAATTACACTGCTGGGGGTTATGGGAATTGTTTTGTTTTCCAAAATTAATAAAAGGCTACTTATCAGCTTAATACTGATTATTTTAATTACGATTCCTTTATCCTGGGTTATTCTTGCTCCTTATCAAAGACAAAGAGTCTTTAGTTTTATAAATCCCTTTACAGATCCTAAGGGTAGTGGTTATAACAGTATTCAGGCAATGATAGCCGTCGGTTCGGGAAAAATCTTCGGTAGGGGTTTGGGTAAGGGGGTACAAACACAACTGGCCTTTTTACCGGAAAGACATACCGATTTTATATTTGCATCGGTGTCTGAGGAGCTTGGAAGTATTGGTGCGGTCGTAGTTGTACTAGGTCTTTTTATTATTCTTTGGAGAATTACCGTATTTATCGAGACCGCTAATGACGAGACCGCGAGGGGGTATTTGATAGGAGTCTTTTTTGTGCTGTTAGCTGAATGTATTATTCATATCGGCATGAATATGGGGCTTTTACCGATCACCGGAATTCCGCTACCTTTAGTGTCGGCCGGCGGGTCTGCCCTACTTGCTACATCAATTTCACTCGCAATAGCTATATCTGCTTCGGGATTACTTAATACCTTGAGTTAATCAGCAAATAAAGATATAATCTCATCTGTATGAAATACGCAATAATCAGAATAGAAGATCGCCAGTATAAAGTTAAAGAAGGCGAGGACGTTTTGGTGGATAAGCTAAATTCTGAGAAACCCAACGTCGAGATATTACTCTTTATCGAAGAGGATAAATGTATCGTAGGCAAGCCTATTATAGCAAAGGCTAAAGTTGATTATAAGATAGCGGACAATGTAAAAGGCGACAAGATAAACGGGTTGAAATATAAAGCTAAGTCGCGCTACAGAAAAAGATTCGGATTCCGGCCCATTTATACGAAGTTGACCATAAATAAAATTAGCGTTTAACTTTTTTATCTCCAACATACTATATCAATATATATCTTATTGCTATCTTGACATCCGTGAAAATTTTGATTATAGTAAATCTAAAGTAAGTTTCTACATAATTACAGAGGATAAAGCTTTTTAGTCATGTCAAAAAAGAAACAGGGCGGAAAATTAATCCAACAGAAAAGACCTAGGCCAAAGTATTTAGGTCTAAAGGTTGGTGATGGCGAAAAAGTTAGTGTAGGCTCCATACTCATACGACAAAGAGGTACTAGGTATTTAGCGGGTGTTGGTGTCAAGGTAGGTCGTGATCATACGCTTTTCTCCCTAGTTGACGGTAAAGTTAAATTTTCGACAAAACTGGGAAGGAAAAGAATTTCGGTAATATAATATGGTAGAAGAAGTAGTACAAATTGCGGTTGATCAGCTTCAGCCGAATCCTTTACAACCACGGGGTGCAATAACCCCTGAAAGTTTGGTTGATCTTGTTGATTCAATAAAGGAACATGGGATACTTGAACCTCTTGTTGTAGCAAAGACGCCTGCCGGTTTTCAAATTATTGCAGGTGAACGAAGGTGGAGGGCTTCAAAACTAGCAGGTCTAACTCATGTTCCTGCGATAATTCGTGAAACATCACCCAAAGGTATGCTTGAGATGGCTCTAGTTGAAAACGTACAAAGAGTTGATCTTAATCCACTTGACAGAGCAAAGGGTTTCGAAAGGTTAATGACTGAATTCGGACTAACCTCATCTGAAATTGCCGTAAGAATAGGGAAATCTGTCGCTTATGTTTCAAATTCGATTAGGCTTCTTACTCTTCCCGATGCCTTGAAAGACGGACTAATCTCTGGGTTAATTACAGAAGGGCATGCCCGTGCGCTTGCGGCGATTGACGATCATGATTTAATGGTAGACGCCTATAAAATAATTCTCCGCGAATCGGGTTCGGTTAGAAGAGCCGAGGAACTAGCCAGGCGTATGAAGGTAAAATCTCAGCAATCAAGTGTTAGAACAGGGACGACAGCTACGCAAATGAGGGTAGTATCGGAAGAGATCGATAAAATGGAAGATGATATGGAAGGCATTTTCAAAAATATCGGTAACGGGAATGCAAAAAATTCTACGGTCAAACTTATCAGATCTCAACGCGAAACAAGAGTTGTATTTATATTTAAAGGAAATTTAGAAGACACTGAAGAAAAACTTCAGAAAGTGTATAAATCGATCACCTCTTAACTATGCTTACGTAGCGTAGCTTACTTTTTGGACAAATCCTGAACTTTTGGGTGGCCAGTATATGAGCCAGGCACGGCCGGTAATTTTATCTTTTGTGATAAAACCCCACGCCCTTGAGTCGGAAGAAGCTTGGCGATTATCTCCGGAGACAAAATATGAATTTTGTGGAATGTATAGTTCCTGTCCTGTTTTCAGAAATAAATTAGGAAACGTCTTTATTGTCTGCGGGATATATGTTTCACTGAGTCTTTGACCATTAATGTAATAAAAACCGTCATTAATTGAGATTTTTTCACCAGGGAGTCCGATTATTCTTTTAATAAATTCTTCGCCATTTGCGTCGGGCGCCTCAAAGACAATTACGTCACCCCTTTTAGGTTCATGTAATCTGTATGACAGTTTGTCGGTCAATAAAAATTCTCCATTATGGAAATTCGGCTCCATGGAGGCACCTTTGATTTTATGCGGTTGAACTAGGAGTAAGTATACGAAAAGGAATATCGCAATTGCAGAAACTATAACTTCCAAAATATCCAAAAAAAAGATGCCCAGACGTTTCAGTAGCATGTGTTAATTATATTAAGTTAGAGCTCTTAAGCACAAGGACTATTTGTCTGGAATTATATGACAGGGTCAGACCCTGTCAGAGGAATTGTTAACGAGTTAATCTGCTATAATGGTTGATGTTATGCCTAAGTTTACCCATAAAATTTCCTACTATGATGGGGACGCTGGACTAGCTTTTTCAGATGTATATTTAAAACCTGCTTATTCTGATATAAGGTCGCGCTTTGGTAAACAAATCGATACATCCACTTTCTTAGCCAAAGGGGCACCTAAATTAAACATACCTTTTATTTCTGCCGGAATGGACACTGTTACGGAAGAAGGTATGGCTGCTATTTTTGCGCTTAACGGTGGTATTGGGGAAATACACCGTAATAATACGCCAGATGAGCAGGCGGATATGGTTAGGTTAGTTAAGGAGAGAATGAGATTAATAGAAAAATATCCTCCGACCGTATCCGAGAATGCGACAATAGCGGATGCACTCAATTTGCTGAGTAAAAGAAATAGAGGTTACGTGATAGTATTTCAAGGTAATGCTTTTGATGGCCATTTTTCCGGTATAGCTACAAGTCGGGACTTCTTAGCCAATGATTCAGATACCCAAATAACGGAAGTGATGACACCGTTTAGTCGTGGAAGAATTAGTAAATTAATTACAGCTCCTTTTGGTACAACGTTAACTGAAGCTGTTAAAATTATGCGCGCAAAAAAAATTGAAAAATTACCGGTAATAAAAGATGACAACACACTTTTTGGTGTTTATTCGTTAAAGGACTTCGACTATATAAATAAATATTCAAATGCTGCATTAGATAAAGAAGGACGTTTAATTGTCGGAGCTGCTATTGGTGTACATGGTATAGACATTGAAAGAGCTCATAAAGTAGTTAATGAGGGTGCGGACGTTTTATTTTTAGATATTGCCCACGGACATACCGTCTATTCCTCAGAAATGATAAAAAGGCTGAAGGTTAAAGAACATATAAATACTCCGATTGTCGTAGGTAATTTTGCAACAAAGGAGGGAGTGTTATTCGCATATGATATCGGTGCGGATGGCATAAAAGTCGGTATCGGACCGGGTTTTGTTTGTAAAACCAGAAATATTGCCGGAACCGGAGTTCCTCAGGTAACTGCAATTCTTGAAGCCCAAGAAGCTCTAAGCAAGAAATCTGATCCTCCTCCAATTACTGCAGACGGTGGAGTACGTGAACCTGGAGATCCGCCAAAAGCCATAGCTTGTGGTGCTGACTGTGTTATGTGGGGTAGTGTTTGGGCAGGAACTGAGATGAGTCCGGGTGAAGTGGTTAAGACCGGTGGAAGATTACAAAAACGAATACGAGGCATGGCTTCGAGATCAGTTTTCGAAGACAGAAAGAAAATGGGTGATTCAACCACCAACCCTGAACTTTATACACCTGAAGGAAGGGAAATATTTACCCCATATCAGGGTTCAACTCAAATGATACTAAATGAATATATAGGTGGGCTTCGCTCAGCAATGAGTTATACAGGTTCACACTCCATAAAGGAATTACAGAAAGCTAAACTAATCCACATTAGCGTGAATGGATCCAATGAGCAGGAGAGATCGTTAAATATTTAATCTTTTCTCCAAACATCACTTGAATGGTAAAATATATCTATCGGGGTGCTTAGCTCAGTGGTAGAGCGCTTCGTTCACATCGAAGAGGTCGTTGGTTCAAATCCAGCAGCACCCACAAGATAGCTATAGTTTATTTGGTATTTTAAATCTATGTCGGGTTACGCTTCTAAATTTCTTTTGGTTCTGATGAAGTACAAAGCGACGTTCCCAGATGTTCCTTTTTAATAACCACTTCCCCAATAGCGCTGTTCAAATTGAATCTTCCAGTCTTTTCATCATAACTGGTTATATAGGATTTTACTTGATGATAAAGATTCGAAGGTTTAACTTTAAGTTCTGCAGATGTCTATCTTTATCGCTATCGAGATCATAGCTTGAATGAATACTGAATCTAATTCCAGTACAGGTATTATATTTATATAGCGGGCAAGACGGACAAAGAGCTTGTTGGTATATTTTAACTTCTCTAGCTCCCTCTATGCTTCTAGGCGTATCAAGCCTTAATTCAATTTCATTTAAGCTTTTAGTGTGGGGATTAGTAATAGCATGCAAAGGAATAATTTTACCCACATTTGCTAACGCTTCGTGATTTCCAGGCATAATGATGCTAGTAATATATCTTGGATATGTGGTGAAGTCAAGAGAATAATCTATTACTAAACAATAGTTATTAGGAAGCTCTTGATAAATTACGAAATTTAGGCTAAAAATAAATATATAAAGGAACATGACAAAAGATTCGAAATTTTGGGATGCAGTCCATAAAAAAACTTCAGGTGATATAACAAAGCACTCTTATCTTGCCGAAGAGAGTGAAAGGTTTTTCCCGCGTAATGCAACTATCTGTGATTTAGGAGGAGGATTGGGTTTTGATGCATTATATTTTATTCAAAAAGGCCACAATGTTGTTCTTCTTGATATATCGACGTTTGCTTTAAAACGGGCTATTAATCAAGTGAAAGCTTTAAAATTGTCAAAGAAACTTCTGACGAAGCAAGTCGATTTTGGCTTAGGTGGCCTGCCGATTAAAGACGCATGCTGCGACGTTGTCTTCTCACGAATCGGTCTTAACTATTTCCCGATGAGAGAAACGCAAAAATTATTTTCCGAAGTCAGACGCATACTGAAAACCGGAGGCAAGGCATATTTAGCTCTAAAATCACCCGATGATAAAGAAGAAATGAAGTTTCTTAATAGTGCAGCCGTTGAGATGGAACCTTCCGTATTCATAGAAGGCGAACAAATTCGTAGTCGATTTACACGAAAAGAGTTAGAAGCAATGTTAAATGAAGTTGGCATCTCCGATTTTGATACCCGCGCTTATCAGGAGGGTCCCGATGTTAAGCGGGATGAGTTTGGAGTTACGAAAGAAAAGAAGCTTTATTTGAACCTTATAACCTTCACAAAACTCTAGAAATAACCACAAAAACTAGACTTATTATTACTCCTACGCATAGAATCGCATAAGGATTATAGATTTTCTTATTGGTTTTGTTTATTAAATAATAAATTAATACGAAAAATATATTAAAAATAATAATTTGCAGGAATAATGCCAATTGTATTGGTTTTACGGGTCGGCCGCCTGTAGGTAAGACTACATTTTTAGTATTTGTTACTATCTGGGACGTTATAGATTGGATAGGCGAAACAACTGCACTTTTACTTGGTAAGGATAGTATGGCAGCGTACAACCCAAACAGTTGATATGCGGTTGCAAAAGCCCATAACTGAAAATTTAGAAGCGTATCCTTGAAATTAAATTTTTGATATTTAGCCCTGTCACTTTTTTTGGTCATATATATTTTTACTACAATAATTGCACACGGTCAATGCTATTTGATGAAGCTGGTATTCACGAGATCTGCTATACTTATTCTGTGAAAGTAACGGTGGTTGTAACGGTTCTGAATGAAGAACCAACAATTGCTGCCCTTCTTGAATCGCTTCTTAACCAGTCAACAAAGGCGGATGAAATAGTTGTCGTGGACGGAGGTTCAAGCGATAAAACTCCGGATATTGTAAAAAGATATCAAAAGGCTGAGAAGAGTATTCACTTGTTTCAGTTTAATACTTCAAGGGCCGAAGCAAGAAATATAGGTATCAAATCAGCGAGAGGAGAAATTATTGCCACGACCGATGCAGGTTGTATTGCCGAAAAACACTGGCTAGAAAAAATTACCAAACCGTTTGAGGATGAAAACGTAGATTTAGTAGCGGGATTTTATGACATGATCGGGGATACGCATTTCCGAAAAGCGCTTTCGGTTTTTATCGGCATTACACCGTCAAGATTTGATGATTATTATTTAGCTTCGGCCAGGTCCTTGGCTTTCAGAAAAACGCTTTGGAGTATGGTGGGGGGATTTCCTGAAAATCTTAAAGATACTGCGGAAGATACGGTTTTCAGTTTAAAAATTATTGAAGCAGGAGCGGATATCGTCCGGGAAAAAAGCGCTATTGTATTTTGGAAATTACCGACGACATACGTTGAAGCCATGAAAAAAATTTATTTATATGCAAAAGGTGATGCAAAGTCCGGAATTTGGTGGCACCCGGTTAAGAAATTTTCGACGCACAATATTAAAATATTATTTATTTATTTCAGATATTTGGTCGCACTATATCTTGTGTTTTTATCCTTTTTTATTACATCACTAGATTTCCCAATAATATTGGGTTGTGTTTTTTATATATTCTGGGCATTCAGAAAAGTTTATATTGAGACAAGTGACTGGAAAGCGGGTTTATTTGGAATTCTACTTCAATTTTCTTCCGATGCGGCCGTTATGGCTGGCTTCTTTATAGGTCTTGTTGTAAAGTAACTTAGCAATGAATAAACCCCAAATATCGGTTTTAATTGTCAACTACAACACTAATAGTGAATTAATAAGTTGTATTAAATCATTGGAAAAATCCATTAGGGCTATTAAATATGAAATTATTATTGTCGATAATAGTGTCAATAAAGACCTTGGACGATATAAGAATAAGCACGTTAAATACGTTAAATCCCGAAAAAATTTAGGCTATGGAGCAGGAAATAATTTAGCGGCAAAATATGCTAAAGGAGACTTTCTTTTAATATTAAATCCGGATACTCTAGTGCTTCCCGGCACGCTTAATAAACTATGCGAACCTCTCATTAAAAATAAAGAGATAGCGATAGTTGCGCCAAAGATAATTGACACTAACGCAAAAGTTATCTACCAGACAGGGTATGGGAAGTTAACACCGCTAACAGCTATTTTTGCACTAACATTTATAGCCAAAATACTGCCTGACAATAAATATGCCAGAGCTTATTGGTTGAAGGAAAATATTAACGGAAAACTAAAAGAAGCTTTTACGATACCGGGTTCTGCATTTTTGATTAGGCAGAGTGTATTTGAAGAAGTTCGCGGATTTGATGAGAACATGTTTTTATATTTTGAGGAACAGGATTTGTGCAAAAGAGTACGGGATGCGGGGTATAAAATATATTTAAACCAGCAAGCGAAAATTATTCACTTTTGGGACAATAACAAGGGTAACGAAAAGTTAATGACTTATTTTAGGAAAAGCAGGTTTTATTACTTCAGAAAACATTTTGGATTAATTCAGGCCGGTATAGTTGAACTATTTGCACGCTTTTCAAAATATTCTGCACTTATTTTGGCTCTGACTTTAGTCGGTTTATTGTTAAGAGTCTATAAACTTAGTAGCGTCTTTCCTTTCACTTCAGAGGTAGGTGACAATCTTCTTGAAATTAAAAACCTTGTTCTATATCGGACAATTCCGTTAATTGGACCACCAACATCACATCCGTGGCTCAGATTCGGCCCATTATTTTACTGGATTTATACACCAATATTACTTATTACCAAATTCAATCCCCTGAGTTACGCATATTTTGGTGCCTTTATTTCTGCTTTAATAATTCCTCTAAACTATAGTGTAATTGCAAAATTATTCGATAAATACGTCGCTACGATTTCATCACTATTAATTGTCATCTCGCCTTTATATCTGAGATTTTCATTGGAGGCGAGATTTTTTAATATCGTGGCACTGTTAATTTATCCTTATATCTTCTTGTTATATAAAATTATCGAGGGTGAGAAGAAATATTTGTTTTGGCTATTTTTTACTCTGGGTATAATGTTTAGTTTTCATTACACCCCCCTTTTTTTAATACCGGTTACGATATTTCTGATATATGTTAAGAAAGTATCAAGTCATCCTTCGACTACGCTCAGGATGATACTGAGCCTGTCGAAGTATCGTTTAAAAGATTTTTACTCCTCAATTATAGGTATGCTACTTCCTCTTACACCACTTTTAATTTATGACGCGAAGGGTGGTTTCCGAATGGTAAAAAATCTGTTACTTTGGATACCCTTCAGGCTTCTAGGCTTTGCTGGTTTATATCCAAAAAACAATTTGTCTCCATCCTCGTTCATGAATAGCGCTAATTCCTTAAACGAATTTTTATTTTTAAGTTTTTTGCCTAAACAAACGCCAATAGCTTTTGTGTTTGTTATTTCGATAGTTCTTTATGTAGTTATCAAAGTTCTACTTATTTTAATACACAAACGAATTACAAACTCCGACTTAGTCATGTTAGCGATATTTAATTTCGGAATAGTTGCTTTGTTTTTGCATGGCGAAGCGCCAGTTCATTATTATTTACCGATTTTTCCATTGCCTATCGTATTATTTTCGCTTTTGTTAATAAACGTATATAAGAGTAATTTATCAGGAAAATTACTAGTGACCTTAGTGCTGGGACTATTAGCAATTATAAATATAAACTTTTTAATAACTGACCGTAATCACAAGAGCCAGCAGAACTTTATTTCTGAGGAGCCCTACTTTGTGCCTTACAGCTTACAAACCGATGCAGTAAAATATATAAGTGATGATGTGCATGGTGCAGCTTTTTCATTAAAGCGAAGAGGTATTTACGATTATTTTGATTATGATTTTGCTCGGAATTATCAGTATTTGTTGTGGTTAGAGGGAAATGAACCACAAGCAAATGCCAAAATTATTTATACAATTTATGAAGGAGGGAACTATTTTCCGAATAACTTCGGGAACATTGTCTACCAAAAAGGAGGTTTGTTAGTAGGAAAGTAGATATATGAAAAACGTTAATAGAAAGGTTGTAATTGTTATGCCGGCCTATAATGCCGAGAAAACAATTGTTAAAACATATAAGGATATTCCGGCAAATCTAAAGGAGATCAGCAGTATTATTTTAGTTGACGATAAAAGCTCGGATAAAACAGTTGCGATTGCAAAAAAACTTGGTATCAAAGTATTTGTTCATAAAAATAATTTAGGATACGGCGGTAACCAAAAAACATGCTACCGAAATGCCTTAAAACTTAAGCCTGACATAATAGTTATGATCCATCCGGATTATCAATATGACAGTACTTTAGCAAACGAGCTTATAAGGCCGCTTATGGACGGCTGGTTGGATATTATGTTAGGCAGTCGGATAAGGACACGCAAAGAAGCCCTTGAATCCGGAATGGCTCCGTATAAATACTTTTCCAATAGGTTTCTGACGTTAATAGAAAATATATTTCTGGGTTTGAATTTAGGTGAATATCATACCGGATTTAGAGCCTATAAAGCAGACGTTTTAAAAAATATTCCTTTTGAAATGTTTTCAAACGACTTTGTATTTGATCAGGAACTCTTAATTTCTGCTGCATATTCCAGATACAGAATCGGCGAAATTTCAATTCCCGCACGCTATTTTCCCGAAGCCTCGTCACAAAATTTTAAGAGGGGAGTAGTTTATGGATTGGAAACTCTTCAGTGTCTAGGCAAATACTTGTTGGATAAGGCTGGTTTGTTTAGATCTCCTATTTTTAAGCACTAATACCATGCTCTCGACAGTTATTTTGACAAAAGATAATGAGTTGAATATCGCAGAGTGCATTAAGCCTTTGGATTTCAGCGATGAAATCATAATTATCGACGATTTCTCTGGTGATAAAACCGTTGCAATTGCTAAAAAACTCTCCGCAAAAGTTTTTAAAAGAAAGTTAAACGATAATTTTGCCGCACAACGCAATTTTGGTTTAGACAAAGCATCCTGGGAGTGGGTATTATTTTTGGACCCTGATGAGCGAATTTCCGACAATACTGCGGCTGAAATTTTGATAGCAATAAAGGAAGAAAACTATGCCGGATTTTATTTTAAAAGAAATGACTACTTCGCCGGTAAATTGCTTAGTCATGGAGAGGTTGGTTCTGTCAGATTATTGAGACTGGGAAGAAAAGATGCCGGTAGATGGACAAGGCGTATTCATGAAACCTGGAATATTGATGGTTCGAAGGCCGAACTTAAAAATCCGATTATGCATTACCCCCATCCGAGGATTTCAGATTTTATCAAAAATATAAATTATTATGCATCTTTGCACGTTCGTGAAAATATGCATGAAGGCAAGATCTCAAATATTTTTAAGATTATTTTTTACCCCAAATATAAATTTATTAAATTCTATTTTTTTAAATTGGGATTTTTAGACGGGGTAGCCGGTTTTGTTTACGCGGTTATCATGAGTCTACATTCATTTTTGGCTTGGAGTAATATATGGCTAATTCAGAGAAACACGTTACACAAATAATAGGAAAAACGTTGGTATATATATTTTTAATACTTTTTCCTTTGGGACAGCTGATGCGTTTTGAGAGTATTTATAGTTTCGGAAGATTGTCTATACAACCGATTGATATAATTGCACTTCTTTCCCTACCTTTCCTTGTCAGGCGAAATATTAAACAACCACCATTCTTTAAGTATGTCGGCAATTACTTTTTAGTAATACTATTTTCCGGTATATTAGCCTTAGGATTATTTTCTTTCCAGGTAATAATTACCGGACTGTTTTACATACTAAGGTCACTTTCCTACGCTTCTCTTTTAATAGTTGTGTATAACTGTTTCGTAGAAATTAAGGAAAAACGTACACTCATTCTATATATGATTTTTAGTGTGACTTTGGTTGCCCTTTTGGGTTGGGTGCAATATATTTTTATTCCTGATTTAACGAACTTGAAATATATCGGGTGGGACGACCACTTATATCGGTTGGTCGGATCTTTTCTTGACCCTGGGTTCACAGGAATAATACTTGTGTTGGGTTTTATATTAATACTTGCTAAGTTTCTAGAAATGAAAAACATTAAATTAATTCCACTTTTACTATTTTTTATCTTATCAATTGCTTTTACTTATTCGCGGGCTTCATACCTTGCGCTAATCGCATCGCTTTTGATAAGTTTGTTTATTTTTCATAAAAGTCTTAAGTGGTTATTTATTTTTCTAGGTTTCTTTTTACTAATTGTATTTAATTTACCCAGACCGGCAAGTGAAGGGGTGAGGTTGGAAAGGCTTCCGAGTGTATATGCGAGAGTAGAAAATTATAAGGAAACGGTAAAACTATTTAAAGTTAATCCGCTTTTTGGCGTCGGATATAATAATATGTGTGCGGCGAGAAGGAAATATTTAACTAGTGATTCAATAATTTCTCATTCCTGTTCGGGCAGTGATTCCGGGTTACTAACTATACTTGCAACCACGGGCATTATCGGATTTATCATTTTTATTAAATTAGTATTAGAAATTATAAGAAATTTAGACGCAAGCGTTTTTTCAAAAAGCTTTATCATTTCCTCCGCTGCGGTTCTTGTTAATTCCAATTTTATTAACAGTTTATTCTATCCTTGGGTATTGGGTTGGATGGTACTGCTACTCGGAATATCTGTAGAGAGGAAAATTAAGAAGTAAAAAAAAGAGTCAGAAGCTTTTCAGAAGAATTTCCGGCTGGATCCTGAGCTTTGATTGTGAGTTTATTTTCGCCCTCTTGCAGATTATAAATATAATTGAATTTTCCGTCATCATTTACGAGTACAAACCTATCGTTAATAGTTAACGCGGCTTGGGCTTCTGTTGACCCTTCAATTGTAACCCGTTTTTGCTTAGTGCCGTAAAAACTCGAACTGTCAGCCGGTTTTGCAATCACAATTGTAGGCTCAGTTTTATCATATTCAACAACTGCCGTTTCAGTTGTACTGCTAATATTACCTGATTTATCGATCGCAACAGCATATAACTCATTATCTCCTTCGTCTAAAATAACAGTGAATAAAAAGTCGCCGCTCGAATTAGCCACAGTTTCGGTATTTTCGCTATTCAGATATAGTTTGACGATAGCGCCGGCTTCCGTATTGCCGTTAATCTGTAGTTTATTTTTATTTGTTGCGATAGGCATTTGGTTGATTCTTGGTGGGGGAGGAGGAATTTTATCACCACGATCTTCAACTTTAGAGCTTTTATTAATATTGGTTAAAAATTCCGAAAACTTAGTAAGCACGGGGATGCCGAAGAAAAATATAGTTGAAATGGCTATGAGAGTTAAAAAAAAGAACTTAAAAGTACTTTGAGTGATTTGTTTGTCTTCGGTTCTTGATTTATAGGAATAGTATTTAGTCATATATCTAAGCTTTACCTATCCGCTAATAAATGAGCCGAGGGTGGGAGTCGAACCCACGACCTAAGCTTTACGAAAGCCTCGCTCTGCCAACTGAGCTACCTCGGCACATAGATTTTGTATATAAAACACCGTTCTAAAAAACCTGGATACCAAATTATATCAAATTTTTCGCAGTATTACGTAATTATATGAAGCTATTTAGCGAAGTAGCCGGAGTCGCCAAGGCAATTATTAAAAACTGAATCGAATTCACCTTCGCCCACTTCTACGATATCTTTAGATTTTCTTAAATTTGTTGTTTTTTCGGCGATGTCAGTACATGACGCGTAGATAACCTGAGGTTTGTAGTTATTCCAAACTCCCCAGGCTAAAATTGCCGAGGTAAGAACAAATATTGTTAAAAAAATTGTACTTTTCACTTGGTCTACTTTCATAGTATATAAATCATAACACAAATGCAATTACATGTTTTGACTTGAGCCGGATACCGTATTGGGTAAATTTATAAATTTCTTTTTCCCTTGACCAGTTCTCCGCATCCGGCATTGATATCTTTACCTCTCCCGGAAAATCTGCATGTTTCTACTTTAAGTTCTTTTAGCCAAGATTCAAAACGGTCTGCTTCTTCGGGTTGAACAACAGATTTGTTATCATTGGAATTTAAATCTGAGATCTTTAAAACTAAGCCCCGTCTTTTTTCAAGCAGTGCTCCCAATTTTTCCGCGTCAGCTTTATCATTATTGAATCCTGCAACAAGTACATAATTTAATTTCACTACTGTGTTTGTAGTTTTTGCATAATACTCAGCTCCGTCAAGCGTCTCTGAGATGGAGGATGCATAAGGAATTAGCTGTTGTCTTTGTTCGTCAGACGGACTGTGCAGAGAAACGTGGAGTTTAACGGGTGTTGGATACATTCCGGATGCTACTTCGTCGGCCAGTTCTCTAATACCTACGGTATTAAAAGCTATCGTTGACAATGTTACCCGAGACTTAGGGTATTTTGCTCCTAACTGCCTGATTGAATCTTTCACAGCACGAAGATTTGCAAATGGTTCGCCCATGCCCATATAAGAAAAAACTATCCCTGCTGATTCTTGAGGAGGAGGTACATCATCAAAAGTATTAAAAGCTTGATCAACGATTTCTTGAGTACTTAAATTTCTTAATATTCTTTGAGGTTTCCCGGGATAAAACTCATAAGGCTCTGTGGATCTACAGAATTGGCAACCCATCCCACAACCTATTTGTGTTGAAAGACAGAAAATTGATTCGCAACCTACCTCATATCTTCCGGACTCTATAGTAGCAATACCCTCACGTTTAATTATTTGGATTAATTTAGCTGAAGAGCCATCGGAAGATCGCAATATTTTGTCTACAATAACAGAGCGCGTGGTATTAGGCCGGTCTACTTCTCTTAGCATTTTACTCTTTGAATTCTAACATTCCAATTCAAATTGATAAACTGAAACTGGGTTAAATTAACTAACTCAAACTTCAAAAAAAGTTGATTGCAGAGTTAAGTTGGGAGGTTTATAGGAACTCCGATAAGGAGCGGGATACGGGAGTCGAACCCGTATATCCTATTTTCCTTATAAGTTTTGAGCAGCGGACCGGATTCGAACCGGCGACCTTCTCCTTGGGAAGGAGACATTCTACCGCTGAACTACCGCTGCATTTTCAATAAAATAATTTTCATTCCTTCTTTTTATATATCCTCTTCCGAAACCTGTCTTTAGTTGAAATTCTCTTTTTCTAGCATCAGTCTTATTAAGACAAGCTTCATAGTATATAAGATCGATTATATCAAAACATTTTGTAGTTTTATTCGATTTTGATTTATGGTCAAGAATCCTTTGTTTTAAGTTTTTTGTAGATCCAATATAGTATTTTGATCGATTTCTATTTAAATCAGTACATAGAAGAACATAAGTGTAGTGCATTAAAAACATTATACCTTGCCCGACAAAAACATAGTATTTTGACGGGTCCGCCATAATAGGCATAACCTTTTAGGCGGAGGAAGGAGACATTCTACCGCTGAACTACGCCCGCCTACTTATTGATTATATCAGTTTGGAGAATAAAGCTCGATATTTTACCGAGGAAGAGTCAGGACATTTCCGGAGTGAATTACATCAGGGTTAGCAAGTTTATTGGTTCGGGCGATTTCCACCCATTTATAGCCGTCGCCATACGCCCGAACAGCTATTTTCCACAAATTATCTCCCTTGACCACTGTGTATGATTCTCCGCTAATTGCTTGCTCACTATTAGTTGATGTTATGGTAGCCTTTTCGGTAGGCGTAATTATTGGCGCTGGTGGTGTTGCTTCATTATATGCGGTAACGGTTTTTGGAACAACTGATGGGATAATAAGTTCGGTGCCTTCTGCTACGGCATCAGCATTTTGTAAATTATTAACCTCGGCCAGATCAACCCAGTTATACCCGCTTTTATAATATTGCTCAGAGATGCTCCAAAGAGTTTCCCCTTTTTGTACGACATGCTTATTAGATAAGGTCGTTGGTGTGTTTTCTGTGCCAATTGGTGGAATGATCTCTCCTTTTTTATTTCCGCTAAGATAATTTATTAAAGCAACTCCGAAAATAACTAAAACTATTGCACCGAGAGCGATACTAATCGAGGACTCATTCAGTTTTAAGGTTTTAAGAAACTTTTTTAGTGTCATGTAATCATTATCGGGTGAAATGTATGAGATATTTATATCTACGCAGAATGTAAACTATGAGGTAGAAGTTGTCAAGTGTTTTTTTCAAAAATCTTAGTATTTAATGTTTGGGCAATTAATTTATACCCAAGTCTTTTTAAATAAGCATAAATTTTAGTTGTTTTGGGAGTATTTAGAATTTCGATACATATTATTTTCGGCGAATATAACGACCAGTCGTTTGATTTAAGAATTTCGAGTTCACTCCCCTCAGCATCAATATTTAATAGATCTATTGTTGTATTTTTCGGAAGTTTACTTTTCAAAATATCCTTAAGTTTCTTAGTTTTAATCCTAAGACTGTGTTTATATCGTGATTGGTTTGAGGAAGTAACAGCTTTAAAGTGATAACGGCTGAAGGTATTTAAGGCTGACTCATCAAACATGTAATAGATAGTATCTTTGTTGGTGTTAGCGATTGCTGCCTCAATGTTTATATCCCGCGGACGTAATTTGGAAAAAAGTGCTTTTGACCCCGGTCTGGGTTCAATATTAATACCACGCCATCCTCGTTTATATAGCAGGTAGGTATTCGAGAATTTATACGGATGATATGCTCCGACGTCAATATAGAAACCGGATTTTTTTACATCAAAGATATTTCCCAGAATTATATCTTCGCCCTCCTGAGAGTAATATGGACTTGAATACAAAAAATCTAATTTGAAACTTGAGGCTAAAATATACTTCAACTTTCCAGGAAGCATTTTGTAGTCCATTTTATTTTATTAGAGTTTGGGAAGAACTTTTTTGTATATGTTAACCTTTTTTTCTTTGGATAAACTTGCGTAGCGGGGTGAGGGAGAGGGGAGTGTAATCAGCTCGATTTCTTTATGGTTTACAATATACTCTTTGAATAGTTTTCTGAATTTACTTTCGACAAATCTGCTGGAGAAATATATTTTTTCTATATTAGTATTTCTTAAAATCTTACTTATATCCTTTATGTTATAAACAATATTTATTAAATTTGTATCAAGATTGTTGTATTTCTTTCTTTCACACCGATAAATAATATCAGCTACTGCCATATGGAGTTTTGCCATCAGGTTTTGCATACTTTTTCTGGTTTGCAAATCGACATCGTATATATCCTGTAACATCGGCCAAAACTGATTTCTGCCGCCGTTAGCATAATACCATGTGTAGTTTGCCCGTTTCTTGTTATCAAATGCTTCCTTAGTTACAAAACTGCCCAAAAGAAGATATTTTGTTTTAGGCGGAACAAATGGAAGAAGTGGGTGCGTTTCAATCATTGAATTCTTTTCAATTTTTCAATATTTCTTCCTTCTTCTTTGGCTTTATTTATTTGATCGCGAGTCCACATATTAATTTTCGCTGATAACATAATTGATGCTTTCACTAAATTATATGTAAGTCCTTTATTCCTTCCATTGATCTCATAACTTCCGAATATTTGCAAATATCCTTGAATGACATTAATTGGGATGGTCGGAATTTAACAAGTCTCACATTCCTGCATCAAGTTTATATGCAAGTTGATGCTTTCTAATATCTTCCTCTCTTTCAGTCATATTTATTTATAAATTTATGTAGTTTATTATAACGAAAAGTGAATTGCCAATTCAAAATTTGTTATTGTCTTGTGCGTCAGTAGGAGAAAAATATATATGAGTATGGCGGGGTCGAAGGGAATCGAACCCTCGATCTTCCGCGTGACAGGCGGATGTGTTAACCGCTACACCACGACCCCAACATGTGTAGATTTTACTACATTTTAGTACGGTTAGCTATAATATTTACCAGAAGAACTTATTTGCAAATAAGACACCCTTTTGCTGATTATTTTTTGATTGACTGACTCTAATACACAAATACTTTTTTCCAATAAATACATTTGGCGGAAAAAAACAAAGTTTATTAACTCTTGGAAGGTAAACAATCAACCCATCGACTTCCTCTTTTTTATAGGTATAAATGTTTCTTCTTCTATCTTTATATTCAAGTTTCACTCTCACCGAACCATCACTATTACTCATTTTTCCGTCTGCATATTTTACTTGTACACGTTTTAATTCATTTAAATCGTCCAATATTAGATCGTATCTTGTATCAAATATTGGTTTACTTGGAATATAACCTAACTCTAGCGCTCTAAGCTCGGTTTTACTTAATGCAAGTTGACCTTTTACGTTCGAAGTTATTTTCATAATAGTATATTACTTGTTTTTGAGAGCGAGAGCAAGGGAGAGGCAGGTCTAATTTATTATTCTGCTATTAAAGATATGATCGATGCAACATAAAATAATCACTTTTTAGCTTCATAAAAACAATTATACCTTACGAGGTATAGGACTTTTAACAACTTTTACAAAATAAATCAACCAAGTTGTTCTTTTGCTTATTGTCCATTTATTAAACATAATAACCTCTAAATTGTTTCTTTTCAGTACTTTGTCAAATTCGGTTTTATGATAAAAAGCCCAAAATAATTTTAAATTTCTATTACTTCCTATGTAAACTTCCTCAATGATAGGTTCACCTTTACCTTGCTTAACAGAGATAAACCCTAACCCATTATCTCTAGTTACTCTTACGACATCCTGTAACGCCTCGTCAATTCTTCTTTTTGGTATATGAAGAAATACTGCCGAAGCCCAAAAACCATCAAACTTACTATCTTTAAATCCCAAATCATATACACTCTTACAAAGAAACTTTCCATTTTTAACTAACCTTTTAGCCACTTTAACAAATTCACTTGATATATCTGTGCCAATATAGTCATATCCCATTGAAATCAAAACCTTTGCGTCTCTGCCACCACCGCAACCTATTTCTAATATTTTCCCACTCGGCAAAAGTCCTTTGAAAGTCGCCAATTCTTCTTTCCAGTAGTTTGTGTCTGAATGTTCTTTTACCCACTCAACTGCATTTTCGCTGTAGGCTTGAATCGTTAGTTCTTCTTGAGGCGTTAATTTCATTTTTATCTGAAAGTATTATATAACTTTTTCTAAAAAAATTTCTGTTATACTTCAAAGTAAAATGAGAGTTAGAGAGTTTATAATAGAGAATATCGGATATAGGTTAGCTCCTTGCCTTTATAACAGATTCCACGACCCGCTATTTGAATTTATTGAATCTAAAATTCCAAAAGGCTTTTTGTATAAAAATATTTATGACTTAGGGTGTGGGGATGGTGAAAATACTGCAAGGATTCAAAAAGTGCTTAAACCAAAGGAAATAATAGCTTGTGATAGAAGCGAGCCAATGCTGGAAAGGGCAAAAAGAAAAGGATTTAAGGTACAGTTTCTGGATTTTAATAGCGAATTTCCGAAAGGTGAAATGGCTACTTTTACATACTCGCTTCACCACGCATACAACAAAGAAGGGGTTTTACAAAAAGCTGTTAATAACTTTCAGTACTTATTTATCTGTGAACCTTATTTGAAAATATTTCACTTCTTTAATTGGGGACACGTACCTCCCAAAAAATACTGGATACAGTTGTTTGATAAGGTTCTCAAGAGATATGATTTATATGAATACAAAAACAACCTTATTGTGTTCTATAAGGATTAAATTATTATGCCATTAAACAAGACAGAAAAAGATAAATTATTGCAGACTGAAATTGTATATCTCGCCACTTCAGATTTGATAGGAAAACCTCATCTAAAGCCAATTTGGTATGTTTACGATAAAGGGAAAATCTGGTTTGAGACTGATAAAACGACAAGAGCTTACAAAAATATCAAAGAAAACAACAAAATTATGCTCTGTTTTGGAGGAAGGGAAACTTATTTGGTTTGGGGAAAGGTAAAATGGTATGAAGAAAAAGAATGTCCTATTCCATTTAGAAAAATGCTCTGGGATAAATATGGTGAGGATATGGATGATAGCTATATTACATATAAGACCTACATTTTTGAAGTTATACCGAGCAAAGAAATGTCTTGGCATTATGTCGACCAAGACTGGGAGTAGATTAAATGAAAAAAGCTACAAGTGCGGGTGGAATCATTGTAAAAAAAGAGGGTGATAAATACTACCTTCTATTGCTTTATTATTCTGAGTATAAGGACTTGGGGTTCTTAAAAGGACACGTCAAGGAGGGAGAAACTATCGAGGAGGATGCGATTAGAGAAATGAACGAAGAAACAGGTTTACAGAACATATCCATAATCAATAAAATAGGTTCATTGATAAGGGAATCTGTAGAAGATAATGGTGAAACCGTATTAAAAACAATTCATATGTACTTGATGGAATCACAAGACTTTAATCACGGTGATAAAGCTGAAGAAAAGTATGGTTGGTACGAATATGATGAAGCTATAGAAAGAATGGCTTTTAAGGAAGAGGCTGAATTCTTAAGGAAGCATAAAGAGGCAATGACTAAACAGGCTGATAATATGAATTGATATTATCAGGCAGTATATTTAGGCTCGATAAAACCTTGTATTGTTCAACAAGCTCTTTAGCTAAAAGTTCTACTTTATACACACCTTGTTGTTTACATCATACTTCCTGTAACGTTATGTCCAACTATTGACTTCAGGAAATAAAAAAGTAAAAAACAATTATTAAATATTAAAATGACTCAAGAGCACTCCGACAACAAAGGAACCAAACTGTGTGCATCTTATGCTTTATTGTTACGGCAGGCAGTCAGAATTGGTATGGAAAATTCTGGAGGTCGTCTTACGCCAGAACAAGTAACAGCTGCACGAACCATCGCCGTCAAAGACCAACAATTTCATAAAGAACGTGTTCCATTTAAGCCTATGGAACTTTATGACTTAAGTCAGCAAGTAACTAGAGAAACGTCAACTACTTAATTTTAACTCCAATAAGTCTATTTATTATAAATAGGTTGATAATAAGTATCTATGTTTTCAGGAAGTATATTTAATTGAGAAAGAACTTTGTATTGCTCAACAAGTTCCCTTGCAAGAAGTTCTACTTTTGAAACACTAAGCATGATTTAAACGTTAAATAGTATCCCATAAATTAGGAAGATTGTCGGTGTAAAGAGCGGTTCCGAACCATGCCCAATTTTGATCAAAATAATTATTCTTGTCATCCCAATAACCATTGCTATAATCAAACTTTTTCTCAAAAATACCTTTATATATTTCATCAGCGTAATTTTTATCCGTAAATAATAACGCGGACAGAGTACCAACGGTAGTGCTCAAGCTTGAGTAATCCACCTCTCTTTCACCTTTCGTAGTATAAATTGATGCAATGTTTTTATTATTTGACCATTCTGTTTTATAAAAATCTGTATATTTATTTAGATATGTTATCGCTCGGGGGTCATTGTTCCATTTTGCGTCGAGAGCGACTCTCCACATTAGCCTAAACGCATCAAAACCAAAGTTGTTGACATCACCATCACCGATGTATTTTGAAGCTGAGCTTATTTCTCCTGTATTTTTATTAATACTTAACCAATTTGGTGGAAGTAGATTATTTGATCCTTGTCGTGAACTTATATTATCGAGAAGTTTATAGCTATCTTCGGCTAGCTTATTCCAGTCGTTTTTGGGGTCAATGGTTGCGAATATTTTATATGTCGCGGGTGAGACGTATGAAGGGTTTACGATATAAACATCTCCACGTAAAGCATCTGTCCCCATCGTCATGACATATTCGCCGTTTATGAATACGACTTCTTTTTTCCAAATATCATTGATCATTTCTCTTGCGTCTGACAAATATTTCTCTTCATGCCATTTTTTATATGCAAACAAGAGAGCTAGTGTGGTGTCTTCATCTGCGTCGGATGCAGAATTAGAATCAGCTAATTTATACTCCTGTCCGTTTTTGGACCAAAGCCAGGATATAAGTTTATCCTGCGTTCTTTTTTGTAAGTGGTCTTGGGTCCATTTCCACACACCGTCAAAAGTAGTTTTATCATTCAAATAAACCGATCTTAACAGGGCATATGCTTGTCCTTCGGAAGTTGTAATATTATTGTTTGTAGGATCGATGACCTGGCCATAAGGCTGAATGAAATTATTTTTATAAAAAACCCACGCGTGTGACAGAATAATATTACTTTCGTCTTTTAATTTATATATAGCAATCCAATCGCCGTTCGTCGAAATTTTATTATCGATATCTAAGTACGTGTCTTTTTTCCAAGTAATAACTTCTTGAGAGTTAATAAAGGCGTTTTCTATGAAGTCTTGGGTACCAAGACCCATTTGTTTTAATATTTCATGGCTAAGTGCGATATATTCTACCTTTTTCCAGTCTTCATTGTATTTTCCATATCTTACCTCAGGGTCATAATATATTTTCCAAAACCAATCGGCGTTCTTGAAAACTTTATCTCCTGGAAATCTTTGTGCATGCAAATCTACATAAGAGTAGTCATCAATGGCAATGTAATCGTTTTCATTTAAGTTGTTCTTAATCCAGTCAATAGCTTGAATTTGGGGAGAAGTTTCATCTTTTGTAAATTGTTTAAGCGATTCGCGAATAGGTAAGTATAAAGATGAGCCAATAAGAGGTAAAGCCATTAGGTTATATACGTAGCGATTTTTAAAACTTACCTTTTGCACTAAAAGTGTTGTTAAAATGCCGGTATTTAGGGATAGGAAAGGAATTAAAGGGATAATATAAAATTCTATAACGAGCTTGCCTCGTAATAGAAAGAACCAGAAGAAAAGAGAGAATAAAACGGGTATGCGGAGGTACTTATATTTTATACTCAAAATTAAACTTAAGGCGGTAGCGACCGCTCCGGAAATAATTGTAACACTGTCTTTAGAGAGCCAGGTTTGAAAGTTATTATAAAATTCACTTTCCCTGTTCCAGAAAGGCAGTTCATTTCCTCGGGTTAATTGCGTCTTAAGTGTTCCAAGAAGACTGACGTGGTCTCCGGAGGAGCCTAAAAAATCGGGTGGGAATAACTCATCTTTAAGCAATGCGTATAAAAAGTATGTTGAGATTAAAGAAAAAGATATAATGATCCAACTTAAAAATGCAAAAGTTTTTTGATCGTTTTGTGTCTTTTTATTAAGGACATATAGAAGGGGAGGTAAGAAAAATATAGCGTTTTCTTTCGTTAATACCGCAAGGCCAAATGCGAGTGCACTTAAAAAAAAGGAAGTTAGTTTTTGTTTACTGAAAAGTAAGAAATAGAGTGATACAAATATCCAAAAAGTCATAATATTATCGAGTAAGACTCTGCGTTGAAAATATACTGCCAATGGCGAGAGTGAAAATATAATAACGGCAATAATTCCGGCTAGTTGATTGTTACTCAGTTTTTTTGCAATTTTGTATAAAAGAAATGATGTTAAAACATGGATAATAAGCATAAGAACTCTTCCTGAATTTATTGAAGAACCGAAAGTAAAAAAACCACCCGTCAGTTTTACCCAAAGAGCAATTAATATCCACCCAGCGGGTGCGTGGTCGTACCAATAAGTATAAGGAGCAATTCTGCCTTGAGTTAAGATTGACCAGGCTTGGGACATGTATGTTCCCTCGTCATTTTCGTAGTACGGAAAGTGAAACATGTTATATCCGTGTGTTAAAGCTGAAAATACGAGAATAAAAATGATTACAAGATGTTCACGGTTATTTTTAATATAGTCTTTGATTTTGTACATATTAACTAACTTCGTAAGATGGTTTTAAACTAGCTTCTTGCCTATGGGTGTTGAGATGGAGTGTCTTTTCCCATTCATCATGATGGGTTAATTCTCGATAAAGAGCCCGTAATGACGAAAACGCCAATAACGCTTGGTAGGGATAAAATGTGAGCGCAACCATAAGAGGTAACCACCAATGAAATTTGTATCCGTATGCTTTTGTAAATTTGTATAACGCAACGAGCGAAATAAAAAATTGAAAAACAAATATATAAAACGGGATAAAAGAAATTAATGATACGCTAACGGGAAGTTTGGAATTTAGTGCAAGATATATTCCGGTTGGAAAATAAATGAATAAAGTTGCCTGAAACACCGGCGAAATGAGAATGTACAATGCAAATATTTTTTGTCTTGTTAATTTAAGGGATTTCCATTCGTTTTTAAAAAGTATTTGCAAAAAACCCTGATTCCACCGGGTACGTTGTCTGACAAAGCTTCTTGTACTTGATGGTGTTTCTTCTCTTGTCACATGTTTTTCATCATACACAATACGGATCTTGGCAAATACTGATGACAGCCTTACTCCTACATCAGCATCCTCAGTGAGAGCATTATTATCCCAGCCTCCGATATATTTAATCCATTGTGTTTTGAAAAAGACGGTATTGCCCCCAAGAGGTGTTACTCGGGATAGACTTTTAAAAAACTGCAGACCTGACTTAAACCAGAGATAATATTCTACAACGTTTAACGGCGAAAACCAATGCGACTTGTAATTCATAAGTTGAATTCCTGATTGAACAACGTCAGCATTTTCTTTTAACATAATTGTGTTAACTATATTGTAGATTTCTGTGTCTGGTTCATCCTCAGCATCGAAAATGGTGACAATATCGCTCTCGGTTTGCATCAATCCTATATTTAATGCATGGGGTTTATTTATAGGATGATCGAAAAATGTAATTAACTGTATATTTTTTTCCTGATTTTCATCAATTGCCTCCTTAACTTTTTTGACAGTATCCGCGTCGTCCGAACTGCATATAACTATAATATTTTTAAGATTTTCGGGATAATTTATGTCACGGATCGAGTTAATAGTATCCTTAATAACTGATTCTTCGTGCCTGGCAGGAATTAACGCGGTAAAACTCAATTTAGGAATTGCATATTTCTTCGGTATCGTCCACTTTTTTGTTTTAGTTGGATTTTGCCACGCGTATAACATCCAAGAGATTGTAAATATACCTTGTGTAGTTAGAATAAAGGTTATTAGTAATACACCTATAGATATTATATTAACCATACTGTTCATCGTTTAAAAAAGTAGTGATAGTTTATTAAAATAGCGGTAATAATTCTGTAAGATTTATATCAAGAGTTATGAGCAGGTAATTTCTTAGGAGCTGGTATAATTAAGAGATGATCGGAAAAGACATGACGAACCTCGAGATAGCTGAACTTCTGCGTGATGTGGCTGCTTCTTACCAGCTAAGGGGAGGAAAAACAAATCTATTTAGGATTACAGCTTATCAAAGAGCTGCAGATGCAATAGAGCATGCGTCGAGTGAATTAAAGGATATTTGGGACGAAGGTAAATTAGAAGACGTTCCAGGAATAGGTGAAAGTATAGCAAAGCACCTGGACGAGCTGTTTCGGACAGGGAAATCAAAACATTTTGATGCTGTAATGGATAATTTGCCTCCTCAAATGTTCAGTCTTATGAAAGTCCCGGGAATAGGCGTAAAAACAGCATATAAGTTAGTAGAAATATTTAAGTCAGAATTATCACAAGAAAATCCGATAAGGGACTTGGAGAAAATCGCAAAAGCGGGAAAAATTGCAAAATTGGATGGCTTTGGTGAAGATTCTCAAAAAGCGATGTTAGACTCAATCAAAGAAGTAAGCGGTCGTGAGGTAAGACTACTTCTACCTTACGCACTTGAACTTGCGCATACCATTATTTCATGGTTGAAAAAAAATAAAGCCGTAAAAAGAGCGGATGTCCTTGGTAGTTTGAGGCGGCAGGCGTCGACTGTAGGAGACGTTGATATAGCCGTATCGTCATCCAAACCCATTTCGGTAATTGACCATTTTACCAAATACCCGCAGGCTACCCGGACATTGGAAAAAGGTAAAAGAACTGCATCTATTATTGTACCTGGCAACAAACGGGTTGATCTGATGGTTGAAAAGCCTCAAAGTTATGGTTCACTTTTACAGCATTTTACGGGTAGCAAGCATCATAATATTGCACTTCGTGAGTATGCACTCAAAAAAGGGTTATCTGTTTCAGATTATGGTATATATCTTATTGATAAAAATAGAAAACGAAGGCAGCTTAAAAAATTTGCAACAGAGAAAGATTTTTATAACTTTCTTGGGATGGAGTATATTCCTCCTGAGCTTAGGGAAGATAATGGAGAAATTGAAGCAGCACTTGATCGCCGACTACCAACATTGGTAGAAACTCAAGATATTAAAGGAGACTTTCAAATACATAGCGATTTTGATATAGAAACGAGCCATGACTTGGGCGAGTCTTCAATGCAGGACATTATAAAGAAAGCTTCTTCATTGGGTTATGAATACTTGGCTTTCACCGAACATAATCCCAGTCAAAGGCATCATAATGATCGACAGAAAATTGACCTTTTGAAGAAAAAACGAAAAGTGGTAGATGACATAAATGCGTCTTTAGTAGAAAAGCACAAAGGCACAGTAGTGAAAGTATTTAACAGTCTTGAAATCGACATTTTACCTAACGGTAAACTTCCGGTTCCGGATGCAGGTCTTGAAACTCTGGATTTTGCTTTAGTTTCTATTCACTCCAGTTTCAGACAAGCAAGAGAAATTATGACTCAAAGAGTAATTTCGGCGCTATCACATCCTAAATGTAGAATATTTGCACATCCGACTGCGAGAAAATTAAATGACAGGGAGGGGATAGATTTGGATTGGGAAAAAGTATTCCAATTTTGCAAAGAAAATAATAAGTGGCTTGAGGTAAATGCTGACCCGATGAGGTTGGATTTACCTGATTTCCTTATCAAAGAAGCGCTAATCCATGGTATAAAACTAACGATGGGCACGGATGCACACCACACAGATGGTTTGGACAATATGAAGTATGCGGTCGCTACAGCCAGACGTGGATGGGCAGAAAAGAAAAATATTGTAAATACTAGGTCATTAAAAGAATTTGAAAAGATGTTAGAATTAAATAGTTAATCAATTTGTGTTGCCCGGGACTCATTCAAAACCCGAAGTCGTGTAGGTACTGTAAATGGCCACCGGCTCGGAGAGCCTCTGGCTCGGAGAGAGGTGATTATTTATGGTTTTTATATGGGTTTTATTAATTGCAGTATTAGCAATAGTTGCTTGGGTAATTTCTACTTATAATTTTTTTGTATCATCCAAAGCAAGAATAAAAGCTTCGATACAAGAAATTGGCAATCAACTAAAAAGACAGGCTGATCTTATTCCAAATCTTGTCGATTCAACAAAAGGCTATCTAAAGCACGAAAAAGACATTTTTGTTAAGTTAACAGAAGCTAGAAAAAGCATTAATCAGGCTATCGAATCCGGTAACCTACAGAAAATGGCGGATGCGGGGACTAAACTGTCAGCCATCTTGCCTGATATAAAAGTTATTGTTGAAAGTAATCCTGAAATTAAAGGGTCTGAGGTTGTCAGTAAATTAATGGATGAACTGAGGGATACATCCGATAAAATAATGTACGCACGTCGACTTCTTATAGATTTGTCTGCTGATTTTAATGTAAAAAGAGCCACTTTCCCTTCCAATTTAGTTGCAAACTTATTTGGTTTTACTGAAATGCAGGGCTTAAAAACCCCGGAAGGTAAAATGGAGGTTGACGAGTCGGAAATGACAACACCGAAAATTGATTTAGAGTAAAAGAGCAGGAGAGTGTAAAAGTATAAGATAATATTTCTTTTACTTCTACCTTTCTACTCTTAAACTCTTATACTCTGATATGCGTAATATTTACGAGGTTCAAGCAGCTAATAAAATAAAAAGTGCTGTAATAATTGTATTATTTACGCTTTTTATTGGTATATCAACTTATATTCTAACCCAAGCCTTCGGCCTATATATGGGTTATAGACCCGGAGGATTGGGTTATTTTGGTCTTGCAGCTATACTAAGCGGAGTCATCTCTTTTGTCAGTTACTACTTTTCCGACCGTATTGTTTTAGGTATATCAGGAGCGAGAAAGGCAGATCGGAACCGAGATTTTAATTTTTACACCTCTACCGAAAACATAGCTTTATCAACGGGTTCACCCAAGCCGGATTTGTACGTTATAGCAGATTCAGCACCAAACGCGTTCGCAACAGGCAGGGATCCAAAGCACGCAGTAATTTGTGCAACGACCGGTCTGCTTGAGAAATTAAGTAAGTCTGAAATCGAAGGCGTTATTGCTCACGAGATGAGCCACATAAGAAATTATGATACGCGTTTGATGTCTATTGTTGCGGTAATGGTCGGTATGGTTGCACTCTTAGGGGACTGGTTTTTAAGATTTAGTTGGAGAGGTAGAAGAGGCAGAGATGACGAAGGTGGACAACTTGGAGCAATTCTTATTATACTTGGGATAGTTTTCGCCATACTTTCTCCGATTATTGCTACGCTAATTCAGCTTGCAATATCACGTAGAAGGGAATTTATGGCGGATGCAGGATCTGTTTCGATAACAAGGCAACCCGAAGGACTTATATCAGCTCTCAAAAAAATATCGACTGACCCTGAACCTCTGGAGGCAGCAAATAAGGCAACTGCACACCTATATATTGTTAATCCCTTTAAAGACCGCATCAAAACCGGTGTCAGCTGGTTTTCAAATCTTTTTAATACCCATCCACCCATAGCTGAAAGAATTAAGGTGCTTGGGGAAATGCAGTGATGATTACTACTTGATATTTGAACTAAGACTTATGTATAGTTAGAATATGGTTGGTGGATTCGGAATAGTTATTCTGATAATTACTGCGATACTGGCAATTGGAATTCTTTTTGTCGTAAATAAATTTACCCACAAAAGGTGAAAAAGCTTCTTGAGAGTTTTCTTCTTCAGAGTTAAGATTGAAAAGAATTAAATGACTATATTATCCGGATCGGACGTTAAGCATATAGCAACACTTGCATCCCTTAAGCTAAAAAAAGGCGAGCCTGAGAAATTTTGGACTCAATTGACTAAGGTAATTGATTATTTCGAAGAGTTAAAAGAAGTTGAGACAAATATAACCGAGCCGACAAGCCAAACGACGGGATTACAGAATGTGACCCGCGACGATAACGTACAGAGTTGCTTGTCGCAGCAAGATGCATTAAGCTCCTCAGATAAAACTTATAATAACTATTTCGTCGTACCGATTGTTTTAGAAGAAAAAGATTTTTAAGATGATTATCCCCCTAGTAATATCAGAGCTGCACGCAGACTTAATTCAAAGTAAGTACTCGATAGTTGACTTGCTAAACGCTTATTTTGAACGTATCGAAAGCTATGATAAAAAACTTAATTGTTTTATTACTCTAACCAAAGATAAAGCTTATGAAGAAGCAGAAAGGTGTGACAAGATCCTCAAGGATTCAGGTCCAGATGCATTTAAAGACTATCCGCTTTTGGGGGTAACAGTATCGTACAAAGATTTATTTTTAACCCAAGGTGTGAGAACAACTGCAGGATCACGCGTACTTGAAAATTATATTCCTTCATATTCTGCGACCGTTGTTGAAGCTCTTGAAAACGCGGGTAGTATTATGATTGGAAAAACGAATTGTGATGCATGGGCACATGGGGCTTCGGGTGAAAATTCAGATTATGGTCCGACAAAAAATCCGTGGAACACTGACTATGTGCCCGGTGGGTCATCCAGTGGCTCGGCAGCAGCCATAGCGGCAAATTTTTCGTTAGTAGCTACGGGAACGGATACAGGAGGCTCGATTAGACAGCCGGCTAGCTTTTGTGGGATGGTTGGTTTTAAACCGACATATGGGGCTGTTTCAAGATACGGAATTGTTGCCATGGCATCGTCTCTTGATTCAATAGGGCATTTTACGAGGTGTATTGATGATTGCGAAAGGGTATTTTCTGTCACAAAACAGTTGGATTATCATGATGCTACACAAGCAAATTTTCCCAAGAGCGCAAATTTAGCGTCTAAACCGCTTATAGGTTTACCTAAAGAATATTTCATTGGAGGTATCGATGCAGAAGTAAAAGAAAATGTATTACACGCGTGTGAGGTGTTTACAAAAGCAGGCTGTAAGATAGAAGAAATAAGTCTACCTCACACCAAGTATGCGATTGATGTCTATTATATTATCCAAACCGCCGAGGTCTCCTCAAATTTAGGTCGATATGACGGTATCAGGTTTGGTAATAAGAGAGATGCATTTGGAGATGAAGCAAAAAGACGAATCATGTTAGGTAGCTATGTTTTATCCGCAGGTTATTATGATGCCTATTATTTAAAGGCGATGAAGGTCAGAACTAAAATTATTGCAGATTTTGATAATGTATTTAATAAAGTTGATGCACTTATCGCACCCGTTTCCCCAACACCCGCATTTAAAATTGGTGAAAAAGTTGATAATCCACTTTCAATGTATTTGGCCGATATTTTAACTGTGGCAGCAAATCTTTCCGGGATACCGGCAATTTCTTTTCCATTTAATGCAACAAAGAACGGTTTACCCTTGGGTTTTCAAATCATGGGTCCGAGGTTCTCAGAAGATAGACTTTTTGGTCTCGCAAAAACTTTTGAAGTATCATCAAAATACAAGCCAAAAGTGGCAGCTCTTTAACTCTTATGATGATCAGCAATTATAAACCGATTCTCAAAAATAAATATTTTATCTACCTCTGGCTTTCACAGATTCTTTCACAAGTCACAATAAACGTCATGAACTTTTTACTGCTCATTAAACTTTTTGAAAGAACGGGTAGTTCACTGGCCACGTCATTTCTATGGGTTTCGTATGCAATACCTGCTATCGCAATAGGTCCGTTTGCTTCGGCAACAGTCGACATTCTTGATAGGAAGAAAATACTCATTATCACCAACCTATTGCAAGCAGTGTTAATCTTTTCTTTTGCGCTTTTGCATGGAGGAAGATTGTTTCTTTTTTATGGTGTAGCAATATTATATTCTTTTATCAATCAATTTTATGTTCCGGCAGAAAGCGCCTCTCTTCCTGGGGTAGTAGAAAAGAAAAATTTAGTTCTGGCGAACAGTTTATTTTTTATTACCCAACAAAGCTCTCTAGTTTTTGGTTTCGGTGTTGCGGGTTTTCTTAACCAGTATTTCGGTTTCACGAATTCACTCATCATGTGTTCAGCACTCTTATTTTCAGCTTTTATAAGCGTTATATTTCTTCCCAATATGCCCGTTTTACTCCAAGCAACCAAGAGCTTTGAAACAAAATTTATGAATTTTTTCGGAAGTATATTCGACGGCCTTAAATTTATAAAAAATAATAATAAAGTGCTTCTGCCTTTTTTGATATTAATGATGATTCAAACGGCTCTGGCAATTATTATTGTTAATATCCCATTACTCGCAAAAGACATTTTTCATATTAGTATTAATTTAGCCGGGATTTATATTGTTGTACCGGCAGGTATCGGCACAATTACTGCGGCTCTGGTAATTCCTAATTATTTAAGAGGGTTATGGAGAAAGAAAGCATTGATTGAAGCGAGTTTCATGGGATTGGCTATCATTATCTTCGTAATAATATTTATAATTCCGCTTATAACTAATGTCATAAGAATTCCAATTTCTTTGTTGTTGATATTTTTATCGGGTTTCCTTTTTATCAGTGTTTTAATACCAGCTCAAACTTTCTTACAGGAAGAAACACCGGGTGGTTTAAGAGGAAGGGTTTTCGGTAATTTTTGGTTTATCGAGACAGTAATTACAATTATCCCATTAGTGTTATCCGGTGCAATTTCGGAGATATTAGGCATAAAATCCTTATTTTTCGTGCTTGGAACACTTTGTCTTTTCGCTGTTTACTTTTCGAGAAAGATTGGTCAAGAATTACTCAATGGTAAAAGTTTATTAAGGTTATTCGTTGTATGAATTACATCCCGATAATTGGTTTAGAAGTTCATATCGAAGAGGAAACGAAAAGCAAAATGTTTTGCACATGCTCTGCGTTTCATTTTGGTGAGAAGCCGAATAGTCACACATGTCCAACATGTCTTGGGTTACCCGGTGCGCTACCATACCCTAATAATTTAGCAATCAAAAACACACTCCTTATGGGTTTTGCATTTGGGTTGGAAATTAATAAATTCTCGAAATTTGACCGGAAACATTATTTTTATCCTGATCTTCCGAAAGGTTATCAAATAACGCAATACGATATACCTTTTTGTAAAAATGGTTTGTGGAAAAATGGCGAAGACACGATCAGAATCAGAAGAATTCACCTCGAAGAAGATACTGCAAAGTTAGTTCACCAGAAAATAGATGGCAAGAAAGTCAGTCTAGTCGATTTTAACAGAAGTGGCGTACCTTTAATAGAAATGGTAACTGAACCGGATTTCCACGATGTAAATCTTGTAATTAAGTTCTTAAAGGACGTCCAACTCATCGTACGATACCTTGGAATATCGTCAGCCGATATGGAAAAGGGGTCAATGCGCTTGGAAGCAAACATATCTTTGCAAAGTCAAACGTCAAAAGTTAAAAGTCAAAAGTTACCAGACTACAAGGTCGAATTAAAAAATATAAACTCATTCAGATTTCTTGATAAAGCAATTTTGTCTGAAATTAAAAGACAAAGCGAAATTCTCTATAAGGGCGAAAGGGTTATACAGGAGACAAGAGGATATGATGAGGCAAAAAGTACTACGTATAGTCAGCGCATTAAAGAAGAAGCACAGGATTACCGTTATTTTCCCGAACCGGATATACCTCCAATAACTTTTACTGATGAAGAAATAGCAATGATCAAATCTAAGTTGATCGAATTACCGCAAGATAAGAAAAAAAGGTTTATCTATTTATACAACTTATCTGAAAATTATTCGGATATATTGATACAGGATAACAATAGGGCTGATTATTATGAAAGTGCTGTAAAAATAGGCGAAAAATACAGTATCAGTGCGAAAACAATTGCCGATCTTATGGTCAATAAAAACCTGGACAAGGGTTACTCTGAACCGGAATTATTACTGAAGAAAATAGTAGAATTAACTAAAGTTGATTATGCCTCGATTGAGGATGTCGAAAAGGCCGTAAAAAAAGTATTATTAGAAGAGCGAAAGGCAGTAAATGATTATCAAAACGGCAAAGGAGCAGTGACTGGATTTCTAATCGGTATGGTACAAAAGAAATTAAAAGGTAAAGGAGATCCTAAAGTTATAAGTAGTTCATTATACAAATCATTACAGATTAAATAATCATGGAGCAAAATGACTTCGATGGTATGCTAGAGTGGGTTAAAAATGACCCAGAAGCAGCAACAAGAACTTTAATAGACCAAAACAAAAATTTGTTAGTGGATACAAAAACAGGGTTAAATAGCCTGTATTTATTTAAAGAATTAGCAAGACAGCAACAGCGAATACTAAAAAGGAGCGGTAAAGGAGAATCAGTTGTCTCTATAGCGGATATCGACAACTTTAAAGAAAAAATAAATGATCCCTATGGGTTACCAGTCGGTGACGTTGTAATACAGTTTATAGCTGAAGCATATAAATCATCGATGAGAGATTCTGACATTGTCGGAAGGTATGCGGGTGATGAGTATATAGCATATTATCCCGATACAAATATTAACACCATTAAGGTAGTTGAAGAAAGAATAAAGTCTTATATTAAAGATCATGCAATAGAGTATTTAAGAAAACATCTGGATAGCGTTATTTATAAAGAAGTAGATGTAGAGAACCTAGCCCGAAAAATTGATATCTCTACAGGTTACTCTCAGGCTAATCCAGACGACACAATTGAAAAATTAATTACGGAGGCAGATAGAAATATGCATAATGTAAAAAAAGAAAAGAAGGTAGGAAGGTAATATGTCTAGTAAATTCGTTCATCTTCATGTTCATACAGAATATTCTTTACTAGACGGTCTGAGTAAGATTAAGACTTTATTTTCTTACGTTAAAGATAAGGGTATGGATTCTCTTGCAATTACGGATCACGGTGCAATGTCCGGTGTAATAGAATTTTATAAGAAAGCAAAAAGTTATGAGATTAAACCAATTCTTGGTATGGAAGGTTATACGACAAATCTTCCATTAGGTGAAAAAGGAGAAAGAGGAAAAACACAAAATTTTCACATCCTACTTCTTGCTAAAAATTATGAAGGTTATAAAAATTTGATGAAATTATCATCAATTGCACATTTAAAAGGTTACTATTACCGCCCCAGGGTCGATAAAGAAACACTTTTTAAATACTCGAAAGGGCTTATTTGTACATCAGCATGTACTTTAGGTGAATTATCACAAAGTATATTAGCCGATGATGTAAAAAAAGCCAAATCAGTTGCCAAGTGGTTTTACGATGTTTTCGGTAAAGATTATTATTTAGAGATGCAAAGACACAAATATAGAGATTTTGTTCAAAAACTAGATAGTGGCGAGCTTAAAAACCAACTTACCGATATGGCTGATAATGAGGACAAAATAAATAAAGGCATCGTTAAAATAAGTAGAGAAATGGGAATACCTCTTGTTGCTACAAACGACGTGCATTATATAGACCCGAAAGATGCGGAAGCGCAAGATTTGTTAGTTTGTATTGCTACTGCGAAAAATGTCAAGGATACTAAAAGGCTCCGATTTATTGATGCGCCTACTTTTTATGTTACGACTCCAAATGAAATGACTGAACTATTTCATGATTTACCGGATGCACTCAAAAACACCGTAAAGATTGCTGATAAATGTGACGTTGAGTTAACTCTCAACAAATGGTTTTTTCCTGAATTTAAACTGACGATGGCCAAAACTCCCGAGGAGGAACTTGATATTAAAGCAAATGAAGGATTAAGGATTAGATTCGAAAGAGTAACTGAAGAAATTAAAGAAAGATTAGATTATGAGCTAGATATTATTAAAGGCAAAGGTTACGCAACCTATTTTTTAATAGTATCGGACATGGCTAAATGGGCAAAGGACAACGTAATTGTAACAAATACCCGAGGATCAGCGGCAGGTAGTTTGGTATCCTATGCGCTTGGAATAATAAATATTAACCCTCTACGTTTCGGTCTTCCGTTTGAAAGATTTTTGACGCCATGGAGGCCATCACCCCCTGACATCGATTTTGATATTGCCGACGATAGAAGAGAAGAGATAATTAATTATATGAGTGAAAAATACGGACACGATAAGGTTGCCCAGATTTGCACTTTCGGAAGAATGTTGGCCAGAGGATCTGTAAGGGATGTATCACGAGCGCTAGGTTATCCGTATTCTGTTGGGGATAGAATATCAAAATTAATACCCCCGCCCAAGCAGGGTTTTCCGGTCACTATAGAAAATGCACTAGGTACTCAGGATGAACTTAAAAGAATTTATGAGACGGAAGCAGATGCAAAAAAAATACTCGACTTATCAAAACAAATTGAAGGTAATGCCCGTCACATATCGGTCCATGCAGCGGGTTTGGTCATTGCACCGACAGATATAACCGATTTTACACCCGTACAGCTGGACCCTGAAGGTAAAAAAATTATTACACAGTACGACATGGACGCACTTGACCCGAACGTTTCTCCGAATGAGGCGGTTGGTTTACTTAAGTTTGATTTACTCGGCCTAAGAAATCTATCGATTATAGGATCAGCTATCAAAATTATAAAAGAAATAAGAGGAATAGAGATTGATTTAGAAAAAACGCCTCTTGACGATAAAAAAACCTATAACATGCTTGCAAAAGGCGAGACCATGGGTGTTTTTCAGCTTTCTGGTAGTGGCATGACCAGATATTTGAAAGATCTTAAACCTACAAGAATAGAAGATCTTATGGTCATGGTTGCACTATATAGACCTGGACCAATGTCCCAAATACCAGAATATATTGAAAGAAAGAATAATCCATCAAAAGTTAAATATTTTGATTCCCGAATGAAGGTATATTTAGATAAGTCGTACGGACTAATGGTTTATCAGGATGATGTTTTCGCAACAGCCATAAAAATAGCTGGTTATACCTGGGAAGAAGCGGATAAATTCAGAAAAGCCGTTGGTAAAAAGATACCACAGGAAATGGAAAAACAGAAAAAGAAGTTTTTAGAAGGTTCTGTAGCTAATGGCATGGAACAGAAAAAGGCTGAGGAGCTCTTCTCGTTAATTGAACCGTTTTCAGGATACGGTTTTAACAAAGCCCATGCAGCTAGTTACGGCATGTTGGCTTATCAGACTGCATATTTAAAAGCGAATTTCCCCATAGAATTTATGACTGCCCTTCTCACTGCAGAGAGTAATGATGTTGACAAGGTGGCTCTTGCTGTAAATGAGTGTAGAAAAATGAAAATTATAGTCCTGCCTCCAAATATTAATGAGAGTGATGTCGGATTTAAAATAGTAGATAACAAAGATTCGCTGCACAGTAAGGCAATACGCTTCGGTTTTTCAGCAATTAAAAATGTCGGTGTTGCCGCAATAGAAGCAGTACTAAGTGTACGGCAAGATGGTAAATTTCTTAACTTTACGGACTTCCTATCACGAGTAGACGCTAGACGTGTAAACAAAAAAGTACTGGAAAGTATGATTAAAGTCGGGGTATTTTCTGATTTTGGAAAACGAGCCTCTCTTCTTGCAAAATTGGACGAAATTAGAAGCAGAATTTCTCCCAAAAGCTTGGTAAATAATCAACAAGGTCTTTTCAGTTCGGAGGATGTTAAAAAAGTAACAATGATACAAGATGTGTCTTTGGAAGGTGAGGAGTTTAATGACGATGAAATAAATTTACTTGAGAGACAGCTCCTGGGTTTTTCTCTTTCAGCAAAACCTCTAAATATTGTAATCGGTAATTTACAAAATTCCGCAACTCATAAAATCTTTGAAATTACGACTGAAGATGAGATCAAAGACAATATTAAAATTGCCGCCGTTATTGTGGATGTCCGTATTATAGTAACAAAAAGAACGGGACAGGAAATGGCATTTGTAAAAGCAGAAGATGAAACGGGGAGCATCGATTTAGTCGTTTTTCCGAGACTTTTTGAAAAAATCAGAAATACACTTATCGACAACACTGCAATTTTGGTAAGTGGAAAAATAGATATTAGGGACGAGACTCCGTCGATAATTGTCGAAAATATTTACACAAAAGATTCTGTTAAGGGGTCTGACCATTTATATATAAAAATCCCCGAAAATACAAATAAGACCAGTTTGGATAAACTGAAGCGGATTTTAATTAATAATCCAGGCAGCCAAAAAGTAAGTTTGGTATTCATGACGCCCAAGAAAAACAGCTTAGATCTTCCGATAAAAATTACATGGAGCGAAAATCTTGCACATGAGATCGATTTAATTTTACAAAGGAATACGATTTCTTCTTGAGAAGTAGCTAGGTTTAAGCTAAAATATCATATTATGTCGTTAACACTAAAGTTCGGTGAAAATATGTTCGGAGTCGGCGATAAAGTTAAAGTATATCAACGGATTAAAGAAGCAAATAAAGAACGTACTCAAATATTCGCCGGTATCGTTATTAAAATAAAGGGAGACGTTGACAATAAAAGTTTTACCGTTCGTAGACTTGGCGCTAATCAGATAGGCATTGAGAGGATATTTCCTGCAAAATCTCCAACTTTAACGAATGTAGAAGTTACTAAAATGGGAGTAAAGGGTGTCAGAAAAGCAAAACTTTATTTCATACGGAACAAATCCAAAAAGGAGATTGATTTAATATATTCGCGTGCTTCTAAACGCCAAAAGTGATTTAATGCTTAGTAAGCGCTCTAAAGGTGACATCGGCGAATTATTTGCGATTCGGCTTCTTAGTAACTTAGGTTACAATTTGATAGAACGGAATTTTCATTCAAAGTTCGGCGAAATAGATATTATTGCACAAGATGGAAATACATTATCATTTTTGGAAGTAAAAACACGTTGGTCTAAGAAATACGGAAAACCAGAGGAATCAATAACACCGAATAAAATTAGAAAAATTAAGAAAACTATTGATTATTATCTGTTAATGCATAATTTAAAAAATATAAAAAATTATAAAATAGAAATAGTTGCATTAGAAGCTGATGCAGGAATTATAACTTCAAGTAAAATTATAAGGTATGACTAAATGTAGCACAAGAAACTTCCAACAACTGTTAACTCAGTTAAATATGCATAGTCGTTTTTAAAAACCGAAGCGGAGCCACCGTCTAAATTAATAACGTCACTTAATATAAAATGATTTTCTTTTTCATATTTAGTTAATATTTCTGGTAAATCTTGTAATCTCGGCCCGTCAAAGAAAGAGTTGGTTTTATAAATACTGAGAATAATAATTTTTCCATCATTACTTAGGGCTAGTACATTTCTTCGTGCAGAATCGTTATTTAGGTTAGATAAATCAAGATAGTTAGATTTAAATTTAATAAGCGGACCCGTTTGTATTGCCATGCGATAACTTTCTGTAGGTGCTTTTTGATCAATAAAAATAGATCCGTCGCCAGAAACATAAAAAAAACCATTAAATATTGTGTTTTCTGTGTCTTGAGAATATTTTTTGTTATTTGTATAAAACAGGCCAATGGGTTTGTTGTCTGTTGTGTAAAAACCCGCACTAGACAAATATTTACATGACTTATTCTTTATAATTTCTTCGGAACTTAATTTTTCCTGGAAATTAGGTATTAAAAAGAAATTTTTGGTGTCTTCAACACGAAACCAATTAATAAAATAAGTAATGTTTTCTTTCGATATCTCATTCTGAGCCTGATTTATAACTGGAGTAGGAGATGCAATTTGATCCGATTTCTGGACGAGATTTGAGCTGTCATTAACAATGTGTTTCTGAAAAAATAAATAAATAAATATTACTAAAAATATTAACAATAAAAGTCGTCTTTTCATTCGCTAAGTATAGCAGTTTCGAGAAAACCCCGAGCTTACGCTCGGGGATGAATCGAGCCCTGACCCGCTTCGCTCAAGCCACGGCGAGGCGAGTATGTCATATCTTCTTGTCAATAGTCTATTAAACTATTATTATTAAGAAATGGCGCAATTAGGAGGTATTAAATTATTTTTTCTGCTTTGGGCAATTTCAGCTGCTATCGCGTATTTCCAGTTTTCTAAACCTGGAAATCCAATGGTTTTGCCGGGAGATATTTATATTAGAAAAATGTCTAAAGTTCTTTACATACCGACCGGAACATCTTTTTATCTAGCCATAGTCCTTTTTATTATTGTTAAGTTTCTGTTTAAATTATTTTAACTGTGTAATTTATATTTTTTTGTGTTACTATTTGCGCATGGCAAAAAAAGCAATTAAATCCAAAAATAAAAAACAAGTAAGTTCTGCTGGTACTAAAAAGTCTTTGGCCAAAAAAAGTAACAACAATAAAAACGCTTTATTTCCTCAAATTAAAAGTAATCGAATAATAATTCTTGCATCTGTTGCAATACTTCTTGTTATTGTTTTAAACGCACTATTCAGAAGATACTTCATCGCGTCAGTGAACGGTAGATTGATAGCCAGACACCAACTTTACAGTGAACTAGAAAAAAAAGATAAAGGCAAAGTTCTTGAAGATATTATTACAAAAGAAATTATTTTTCAGGAAGCCAAAAACAATAATATTAAAATATCTCGAGACGAAATAACTAGTGAGTTGGCAAAAATTTCCGAAAGCATTAATCAACAGGGAAGCAACCTTAACGACGTTCTTGCACTACAAGGCATGACTCTTGAAGAACTCAGAGAAAATATAGAAATTCAAAAAATATTGGAAAAATTACTTCAGCATAAAATAAGTATCTCTGATGAAGAAATTCAACAACGGTTTGACGATAATAAAAGTTCATACTCTCCTGAAACTAAATATGATGACGTAAAAGAATCGCTAAAAGCTCAGATATTTCAGGAGAAATTATCCGATTTATACAGGAGTTGGATCGAAGAAAAACGTACCAACTTAAAAGTGAAGTACTTCATGTAATCATGTCTCAGTTTTTACAGAACTTTAGTTACTTGCCCGTTAATAATAAATTTTTTGCTTTACTGCTTGTTGCCTGGTCTTTATTTATTAAAGGTTATACACTTTGGAAAGCTTCCAGAAATAACCAGAGATATTGGTTTATTATTTTGCTTTTGTTAAATACTTTGGGTATTTTTGAATTGGTATACCTTAAGTTCTTTCAGAAAAATTTAAATCTTGAAGAATCTAAGACATCCCTAAAGAAAACAAAAAAGGGTATAATTGATTAATGATAATTTTAGGTATCGACCCCGGTACTGCTACTACAGGATACGGAGTAATTGAAACGAACGGCAAAGGCGACTTTAAAGTAATTAATTGGGGGTTAATAGAAACTGATAAAAACGGCTTCAAAGAAAACCGACTGGAAATAATTTATAAAGAAATATTAGCTATTATAAAAAGTTATAATCCACATGTCTTTGCGTTTGAGAAAATCTTCTTTGCTACAAACGCAAAAACAGCCATTGCAGTTGGCCAGGCACAAGGTGTACTTTTATTGGCAGCTTCAAAGACAAAAGTAGAAGTAGTTGAATACGCACCCGGAACAATTAAAAAGATGATAACCGGTAGTGGTCGAGCCAATAAGAAAGATGTTCAAAGATCTATAAGAAAAATATTAGGTAATAATATTAAAAGTAAAGCACACAAGAAAACCCATTTTGATAATGCTGCCGATGCATTGGCGGTAGCCCTGACACATGTATTTCAGAGTAGGAAAGGTCCCAGTTAGATAGTCTGCGACATCTAACGGGACCCCGTGAGATGTCACGTACGTGACTATCTCACAGGGGGAGGTGATATAAATGGCAGATTTTAAAGTCGGTGTAGTTACTCATTATTACGATAAAATCAAAGTTGCGATAGTTGAGTTGGATGGTAATTTAGCTGTCGGTGACAAAGTTAAATTTGTTAGAGGTGGAGAAGATCTGTTTGAAGAAAACGTCGATTCAATGCAGGTTGAACACAATAATATTCAATCGGCAAGTAAAGGAGATATAGTCGGTCTAAAAGTTAGTAATGAATTAAAAGAGGGGGCTGAGGTTTACAAAGTTTCATAATACTAATTATATATCTGTACTTAAGCTACCTGACCGCGATCGTTGGCAGTCTGGTATAAGAATACTAATTACCTTGACTTTAGAGAATGTTCTTTGATCATCACTATTATTAGGAATTAGTTGCATTCGCATATATTAGTAGATTAGTATTATAACTTAATGCGAAAAAAGAAATGGGTTAGTGTTGACTGGAAGCATGCTCCTGATATTAAAAAAAGAGTCAAAATATTAATATCGTCGTTGGATTTAAGTTGGTTAAAATCTTCAGATATTTATACGTTCAGATCGACCACTTCCTCAACACGCGCTTATGCAAGGATCTGGGGCCTATCGAGGGTTTGGCAATTAGCACTAAAAACTAATCCCTCATATATCGTTGAAGTTATCTCACAAAGATTTGATAAATTACCTATAAAAGAACAGGACAAGGTTCTGCTCCATGAATTAGCCCATATTCCAAAAAACTTTTCTGGGAGTTTGCTTCCTCATACACGTTCCCGCGGTAAAAGAAATTTCCACGATAGGGTAGATGAATTGTTCGCTCAGTATCTGAAAAATATAAAATATTAAAATGCACATTATTCTAATTCACGGTGATAATACGATAGAGAGTTATACTAGACTTCAAACTTTATTAGGAAAAGCCAAGGACAAAGGGTGGGAAATCGAAAAGATCGACAATAAAAACCAAAACGTAAAAGAAGCTCTTGTATCACAAGGACTTTTTAATACAAAAAGATTAGTTTTGGTTGAATCGTCTTCGCTTATTAATAAGGATGATGTTATTTGGGTAAAAAAGAATAAAGATTTGGAGGAAAGAATGCTTCTAATCTATTCGGATTCACCTATTACAAAAACTGTACTGAATTCGTTCCCCGAAGGTTCTAAGGTCGAAGAATTCAAGCTTCCCGTATATATTTGGAGATTACTGGACTCTTTCTACCCCGGAAATTCGTTAAATATTCTCAAACTACTGCATAGTTCAGTAAGTAATATGCCTATTGAATTTATCTTCAGTCTACTAGCCAAACTCATGCGAGATTTTTACTGGGTAAAATTGGAGCCTTCTTCTATTCCTTATCAAGATTGGAGGGTAAGTAAATTAAAAAATCAGGCATCAAAGTTTTCAGTCAAAAAAATAACTGAAATTATTTCAAAATTAGCCAAAATAGACGTCAAAGTTAAAAAATCCGAAGCCGAACTTCTTCCGTCTCTTGATTTACTAATAATAAAATACTTAGAATGATTATGATATGCAAATAAATCCTTTAATATTTAGAAATTATGACATAAGAGGAATTGTTGACGTCGATCTGGATCCAGTTAAAGTCGAAGCAATTGCAAAAGCTTACGGAACATTCCTTAGAAAGCGAAAGATAAAACAAGCTGTTATTGGTTATGACTGCAGATTAAGCGGACCTTCATATCATGAATCATTTATAAAAGGTCTAGCGAGTTGTGGAATCGATCTTATAGATTTGGGAATGGTTATGACTCAAATGGTTTATTATGGGCAATATCGTTTTCAAACTAACGGCGGAGTTATGATAACCGCCTCTCATAATCCATGGAATTATAATGGTTTTAAATTAGCAATAGGATTCTCTTTGACTACCGGTCCGGAAGAGGTTCAAGAATTAAAACGTATTGTTGAAACTGAAAACTTTTTTCAATCTGAAAGGGTGGGTAATGTTACGAATGCAGATATAAAAGAAGATTATATTAATGATGTTTTAAAACGAATTGAAATAAAAAAGTCATACAGAATTGTTATGGATACTCATAAAGGTACTACAACTCTCTTCAATCCTGAAATTGCTAGAAAAACAGGTTGTGAAGTAATAGAAATTAATTCCGGAGTAGACGGTTCTTTCCCCGCAGGAACACCAGATCCGACTGACGCAAAATTAATGGAAAGTTTGTCGAAGGTAGTTCTAGAGAATAAAGCAGATATAGGATTGGCATACGATGGAGATGGCGATAGAATTGGTTTTGTTGATGAGAAGGGTCGCGTACTTTGGAACGATGTAGCCGTCGCAATTTTTTCAAAAGACATTCTCGAAAGATTCCCTAATTCCAAAATTGTATACAATACACTTTGCTCTCAAGTTGTAAGAGAAGTTATTAAAGCAAATGGAGGTACTCCCGTTATGTGGCTTACTGGACATGCTTTTATAAAGGCTAAGATAGCTGAAGTGGGTGCAGCTTTTGGTGGAGAACTTTCAGGACACTTCTTTTTCGCCGATAATGCATATGGGCACGACGATGGCACATATGCAACATTGAGAGTTCTTGAATATTTATCAGAAAAAAATATGACTCTAAGTCAACTTTACGAAACTTTTCCTCAATTTATATCTTCTCCTGAAATAAAAGTTGGATGCCCGGACGGTAAAAAGAAAGCTGTAATAAAAGACTTATCAGTAAAGTTTAAAAAAGATTTTTCTGGGGCGGAAATTACTGACGAAAATGTAATTCCTGGTGATGATGGTATACGTGCAGATTTTGAAGATGGAATGTTAGTTATACGATATTCACAAAATGGACCATATATTACAGTCAAGTTTGAGGCTAAGACACAGGATGTTTTTGAAAAAAGGAGGCAATATATTAAAGATATACTACATAGTTACAAAGAAGTTATTTGGGATGATCCCCTTTGTGTGAATATAGATTTTGTAAAATAAATAAACTATTGACAAGGTCGGACCTTGTCATATGAAGATGGTAAATATTGATGCAAGTGAAGACATTAAAAAACTCGATAGCCAGAATGTGTTGGGATCTATTGACGAGCTACCTGACCAATGTCTCCATGCGTGGGAGGAAGCAGAGAAGGTTGACGTACCCGACTTTTACAAAGATATCCAAAATGTTGTTATGTGTGGTATGGGAGGCAGCGGTTTGGGTGCACGAGTAATTGAATCTGTATATGGAAGTGACCTAAGATTGCCTTTAGTTAGAGTGAATGACTATAACTTACCTGGTTTTAGTGACATTCATACGCTAGTTATATGTTCGAGTTATTCTGGAGAAACCGAGGAAACGTTGCAAAATGCCAAAGAAGCAATAGATAGGAAATGCAAATGGATGGCTATCGGGAGTGGTAATAGTCTTATAAAGCTAGCTCAAGAGAAAGGTGTTCCATGTTATATAATTGATGCAAAATATAATCCATCAAATCAGCCTAGAATGGCCATCGGCTATTCAATTGTCGGTCAATTGGTTTTAGCCTCAAAAGTTGGTCTTTTCAAACTCCAAAAAAGCGACATTGATGAGTCTGCAGAAATCATGAAAACTATTCAAACAAAAAGCCATTCTGAAATAACTGAAAACGATAATCCCGCCAAACAACTTGCAAGAAGCATGTATGGAAAAGTTATTATCTACGTCTCTTCCGGTCACCTAATCGGAGCAATGCATACTGTAAATAATCAGTTGAATGAAAATACAAAAAATATGTCTACGGATGTTTTTATTCCTGAACTTAATCATCATCTTATGGAGGGATTAAAACATCCGGAAATGAACCCCCAAAACCTTTTTTTCATTTTCGCCGACTCGAATCTTTATCCGGAAAGGATTAAAAAGAGGTTTACTATTACAAAGGAAGTTGTTGAAAAAAATAATATTGGTTATTTTGAATATACTTTGAATTCTATAAATAAACTTACACAATCGTTCGAACTTATTCAATTTGGAGCATATACGAATTTTTACTTGTCCATGCTCTATGACACCGATCCGGCTCCAATTCCCTGGGTTGACTACTTCAAAGAACAACTTGGCCAACCCCTCGGTAAATAATTAAGCAAAAGAATGTAGTTGAAAAAGAAATAATTATCTGCCACTATGATATAAGCTGGATATGACATTAAATACTGACCTAATTTTATTCTTTAAAGATATCGATAAAAATGACCTTGCTCTTGTAGGAGGAAAGGGTGCGAACCTCGGAGAAATGGCAAAAGCTGGTTTTCCGGTGCCCGGCGGCTTTGCAATAACCGTCGCTTCATACCAAAAGTTTTTGGATTTTAACCGGATTACAGAACAAATAAATGACCTCCTTAAACAAGTTGATGTTAATGACGCCGAACAACTTGATCTAGCTTCCAAAAAAATACAAAAAATTGTTAATAATTCACAAATACCTGATGATGTTGCCCGCGAAATTACATCTGCTTACAAAAAATTGTCCGGAACTTTCAAACAGGCGTTTGTCGCTGTCAGGTCATCCGCTACAGCTGAAGATTTACCCGGTGCCTCATTCGCCGGACAACAGGCAACCTTCCTAAATATCAAAGGCTTCAATAACTTACTTATGGCCGTAAGAGAATGTTGGGCTTCTCTTTTTACAGCCAGAGCAATATTTTATCGAGTACAGAATAAAATTGATCACGATAAAGTAAAGATCTCGGTCATTATTCAAAAAATGATTCAGTCCGAAGCGTCGGGTGTTATGTTTTCAATCGATCCAGTTACAAATGAAAAAGATAAAATCATTATCGAAGCAATCTGGGGACTGGGAGAATATATTGTTCAGGGATCGGTTGTTCCGGATAAGTTTGTTGTTCAAAAAGATACCTATTCAGTACTTTCAAAAGAAATTGCCGACCAAAAAGTGGCTTATATACGAAAAGGGTTAGTGACTAAAGAAGCAAAAGTCCCTTCGAAATTACAAACAAAGCAAAAAATTAGTGATAGCGACATAATTGAATTAGCAAAAATATCCGATAAACTTCAGAAACATTATTACTTCCCTCAAGATACCGAGTGGGCTAAGGAAAAAGGCAAAATCTATATAGTCCAAACACGCCCGGTAACAACAATAGGTGATGTCAAAAAAATAAGTAAAATCAAAAAGGAGACCATGATGGGGGCGGCAATACCGATACTTGTTGGTACCGCTGCAAGTCCAGGTATCGGAACAGGAATCGTTAAGGTGTTAAAGAGTCCTAAAGAAATTGAAAAAGTAAAACAGGGCGATATACTCGTAGCTAAAATGACCTCTCCCGATTATGTTCCGGCGATGAAAAAGGCCGCAGGAATTGTAACAGATGAAGGCGGTTTAACTTCGCATGCAGCGATTGTCAGTAGGGAGCTGGGCGTACCTTGTGTCGTAGGCACAAAAGAGGCTACTAAAAAATTAAAAGAAAATACGATCGTAACTGTTGACGGTAGTAAGGGTTTTATTTATGAAGGAAGCAATATTGTCAAAGAAATTAATGTAAAACCTCATAAAAAATTAAAACTTAAAAAATTAAAGACTGCCACGCGTTTGTATGTTAATTTAGCCGAACCCGAAAGAGCACTTGAGGTATCAAAGTTTAATATCGATGGCGTCGGGCTATTGCGAGCTGAATTTATGATAGCAAATATAGGAATTCATCCAAAAGAAGCCATTAAAGAGAAAAAACAAGAGCATTTTATTCAAAAACTTGCTTCGGATATGATTACTTTTTGTAAGGCGTTCGATCCCCGACCTGTTGTATATCGGACGACAGACTTTAAAACTAATGAATATCGCTCGCTTCCGGGAGGAGAGGCCTGGGAGCCGAAGGAAGCAAATCCAATGTTAGGTTTTAGGGGTGCATTTCGCTATATTTCAAATCCGGAAGTATTTAACCTAGAGCTACAGGCAATAAAAATTGTTCGCGAAAAATATAAAAATTTGTGGCTAATGGTTCCATTTGTCAGATCGCCAGAGGAGCTTTCTAGGGTCAGAAGAATTGTCACTTCGGTTGGACTTTTCGACAGTCCTACATTTAAATTTTGGATGATGGTTGAAATACCGATAAATGTTATTTTAATTGACGAGTTTTTAAAAGTCGGCATTGATGGGGTATCGATAGGATCGAATGACCTCACGATGCTTATAACAGGAACCGATAGAGATAACGCCGAAGTTGCTGAATCATTTAATGAGAGATCTCCAGCTGTTTTATGGTCATTACGGCGCGTAATTAAACACTGTAATGCCGCCAATGTCACCTCGTCAATTTGCGGACAGGCACCCTCGGTTTATGAAGACTTTGTTAAAAAACTGATAAAATATGGAGTAACAAGCATTTCCGTAAATCCTGATGCTATTGATCGTGTTAGAAGTGTAATATATGAATCAGAAAAAGCAATTGCATTAAATTCGCACAAGTAACTATGTCAAAAATATCAAAAATATGGGCAAGAGAAATTTTGGATTCGCGAGCCATTCCTACTGTTGAAGCGTCTTGTCTTTTAGATACCGGACAAGTGGCTATTGCCTCAGTACCGTCAGCTACACCGACCGGAAAATACGATTCTCTTGAGCTTAGAGATCAGGACACTTCAAGATATCACGGTAAGGGTGTATTAAAAGCGGTTAACAATGTAAATAATATCTTAGGTCAGGTGCTTATAGGCATGGATCCAATCGACCAGGAAGTAATAGACAAAAAACTCATCGATACCGACGGAACAAAAAATAAATCAAAATACGGTGCTAACGCAATCCTCGCAGTCTCGATAGCTACCGCAAAGGCTGGATCACTTTCTGCTGGTAAAACCTTATACTCCTACATTAACCAAATGGCTGCTAAATTCGGTATCAAAGCAAAAGAACACATACCAACTCCTATTTTTAACATGATAAATGGCGGATTACATGGTGCTGGTAATCTGGATTTTCAGGAATTCCATGTAATACCAGCAACCTCCAAAAAATTCAGCGAAGGACTCAGAATGGGCGTCGAAACTTACATGACTATCGGCGACAACCTTAAGAGACGGGGAGCAATTCATTCTGTTGGTGACGAGGGCGGATATGCCCCCAATCTTTTTACTAATGCTGACGCTTTCGAAATACTCGTTGAATCAATTAAAGAAACCCCATATCAATTGGGTCGCGATGTCTTTCTCGGTCTTGATGCTGCCGCATCTGTCTTCTATAAAAATGGTAATTACTCAATAAGGGATAAATCGTCTCCTTTGACTGATGATGATTTGCTTGAATACTATAAAACCTTAAATAATCAGTATCATCTAGCAATACTCGAAGACGCTTTTCAGGAAGATGCCTGGAATAGCTGGAAAAAGCTTTATACTGAGATGTCTGAGCAACTAACCGTTGTCGGTGATGACCTGCTCGCGACAAATCCGGAAAGAGTAGTCAAAGCGATTAAAGAGAAAGCCTGTAATGCAATACTTGTCAAACCAAATCAATTAGGAACAATTACGGAAACGTTAAGGGTTATCTCAAAAGCACTTGCGTCTTCGTGGAAAATAATTGTCTCTCATCGTTCCGGAGAAACTAACGAATGGTTTATAGCAGATTTCGCTGTAGGTATTGGAGCGGATTTTGTCAAATTTGGTGCTCCGTCGCGGGGAGAAAGGGTCGCTAAATATAATCGCTTATCTGCAATCGAAGTTGAACTTCTAAGCGGTCGGATGTAACTTCATGATAAATTTTTCCTATCTTGTCGACATCTTACTTCATCTTGATAACTATTTATCGATATTAATTTCACATGTCGGGGTAGGAGTATATGTCGTTTTATTTTTTGTAATTTTTATGGAAACCGGTTTTGTTATTACGCCCTTTCTTCCGGGAGATTCGATACTTTTTGCAGCAGGTACCTTAGCAGCACTCGGCTCGATGAATATCTATCTTTTATTTCTCGTGCTTTTTATTGCTGCTGTTCTTGGAGATACAGTAAATTATTGGATCGGTTACAAAATAGGTCCGGCCGTATTTAAAAAAGACCCTAAATTTATAAAAAAAGATTATTTAGATAAGACTAAGGCATTTTACACTAAGCACGGAGGAAAAACAATTATTCTTGCACGCTTTGTTCCGATAATCCGAACATTTGCACCTTTTGTGGCCGGCGTTGGCATCATGCAGTACACAAAATTTATAATATTCAATATCGTTGGCGGATTTCTGTGGACTTCCATTTTTGTCTTTGGAGGTTATTATTTCGGTAATATAGCTTTTGTTAAGAATAATTTCGAAATAGTTATTGGCGTAATAATAATTATTTCACTATTTCCAATTTTACTAGAGGTTGCTAAATCTAAAAGAAAAAAAGGGGAAGTCAATTCCTAGTGTACTTCCTTATAAGCCCTACGACCTTTCCCTGTATTCTTACATTTTTAACAAATATAGGACTCATTTTAGCATTTGCCGGCTCAAGTCGTATGCGTGTAGCTTCTTTAAAAAATCGTTTCAATGTTGCCATACCATTATCAAGTAGCGCTACAACAATGTCTCCATTATTGGCAATCTCAGACTGCTCAATTACCACATAATCGCCATCCCGAATCTGTTCTTCAATCATAGACTCGCCTTTTACCTGAAGAAGAAATGTGCGTTTTGTTCCTGTAACGAAAGAGTAGGGTATTGCCATGCTCGCATTTGGATCAGTATAGGGCTCGATGGGCGTCCCCGCTGCAATATATCCAAGAATTGGGACAGCAATACCCTCGGGTGAAAAATTAATATCATTATCGGCTAGTTTTATAGATCTATTTTTTCCGTATTTTCGTTTAATTAAACCTTTTTCTTCAAGCGTGGTTAAATGCTCGTGTACTGTAGCGAGTGAAGAAACCCCGATTGCCTCTGCTATTTGCTTTAATGTGGGGGCTGAACCGGTAGATTGAATATGTTGTCTGATAAAATCTAATATCTGTCCTTGGCGTTTGTAAATTACTGGTGCCATAAGTCAACACAAAACTAGAAACTTATAACTCAAAATTGTATTTTAGTTTTAACATTTGAGTTCTAAGTTATGAGTTAAATCAATATACTAACAAAACCCGAATATGTCAAGTGGGAAATATAAGAAGAAAATTACAGATTTAATTCGGCGGCTATTTCCATCAATCGATTATATTTTTGCGTTCGTTCGCCCCTGGTTGGACCGACCTTAACATATTCCGCTCCTATTGCTACAGCTAAATCTATAATAAAAGTATCAGTCGTTTCGCCACCTCCGCGGTGCGAAACTATTGTTTTAATATTATTATCTTTAGCCAACATGACTGTCGCCATAGTCTCAGTTAAGGTTCCCGCCTGATTAGGCTTAATTATTATTGAATTTATCGTCTTTTCGTCGATCGCTCTTTTTAATCTTTTTTCCTGGGTTACCGTTAGATCATCACCTACGATCATTATTTTTTCACTGAGTTTCGTAAATAAAGGCTTCCAGTTGTCCCAATCCTCCTCTGCCAATCCGTCTTCTATCGAAATTATCGGATAATTATCTAAAAGATTTTCGTAATAAGTAATCATCTCCGATGAATTAAATTTTTTCTGATCTTTAGACAAATTATAAAAACCCGATTCGTAAAATTCAGAAGCGGCAGGATCGAGTGAAATTCCTACGTCTTTTTCGGGAATATATTTAGTTTTTTCTATTGCATTTTTTATATATAGCAAAGGGTCAATGTTCGATTTCATTGAGACCGCCGCATACGCACCCTCTGCTCCGACATTAATATTGAAACCGTTAAGCTTTAGCTCACGCCCTAAAGATCTGTATATTTCTATACCGGCTCTCACAGAATCAGAACAGTTAAATTTTCCGATTACTGAAACAGAATATTCCTGAAAATCTGTTGAATTATCAGCATGTTTTCCTCCTTCTAACACGACCATGTTTGGTTTAGGCATGTTAGTAATACCACCATCGAATCCGTAAGTTTTTTGAATATAAATATAAAGAGGCAGCTTTTCGATAACGCTGGCAGTTTTAGCACACGCAAGAGAAACACTCAACAGACTATTACCGCCCAAATTAGTTTTTTGTGGTGTTGGGTCTAAATCAAAAAGTTTCTGATCAATCTGTTTTTGATCGGTTACATCAACTCCCGCAAGTTGAGGGGATATAATTTCGTCTACAATTTTGACTGCCTTAAGCATGCCGTAGCCTTCATATCTTGACTTATCTTCATCAAAAATCGTCACAGCCTCGTATTTACCGGCAGATTCTCCATAGGGAATAGAAACAGAAGAATTTGTACCATTAGCGCACAAGACAGTTGTTTCAAGTGTCGGTAAACCGTTTGAGCTTAATATTTCTCTCGCTTTAATAGATCTAATTTTGCTGTCCATGTTTTTCTTTCGTTTACATGTTATACCCATGATAAATATGTTTGCAACCGCTCAAAGAAAGTAGATAACAACCATATGGTATAATTTTCGGTATAGTTTCGGGATAATAATATGCAATTTAAACTTCAAACGAACTATAAACCGATACCGGATCAGGAAAAAGCAATTAATTCTCTAGTTGAACGCCATCTTCAAGGAATTAACCGTCAGGTACTTCTAGGAGTTACAGGCTCCGGAAAAACATTTACCGTTGCCAATGTTATCGAGCGTTTACAAAAACCCGCCCTGATCCTTTCTCATAATAAAACGTTGGCAGCACAACTTTATCAGGAGTTTCGGGACTTTTTTCCGAATAATGCGGTCTCATATTTTGTTTCATACTATGATTTTTACCAACCCGAAGCGTATATACCGTCAACCGATACGTATATCGAAAAAGACGCTGATATTAATGAGTTAATTGATAAATTACGACTTGCTGCAACTTCAAATTTGTTAACAAGATCCGATACTATCGTCGTTGCTTCAGTATCCTGTATCTATAATATCGGTTCCCCTCGTGAATACGGCAAATTCATTTTTGAATTTGTTAAAGGCATGAAAATCAATCGCTTACAAATAATCGACAGACTGATTGATCTTCAATATGAAAGGGGTGATTTCGGCTTCAGGAGAGGAACTTTCAGAGTACGAGGGGATACGATAGACATCTATCCTGCCTATAAAGACGAAGGTTTAAGAATTATCCTTGATACCGATAAAATATTAAATATTGATATCATTAACACAGTTACCGGAGATAATATTCAACCTTCAGAAAATATTGACAAATACGTACTATACCCAGCAAAACATTACATTACCGATCCCGCGAAAAATAAGGACACTTTTAACATGATCGAGTCGGATCTTAATAAAAGATGTCATGAATTAACAAAAATCGGAAAAATACTAGAAGCATACCGTCTTAAACAAAGGGTTACGTACGATCTGGAAATGATCAAAGAGGTGGGTTACGTTAAAGGCATTGAAAACTATTCACGCTATTTCGACGGAAGAAATCCGGGCGATCCCCCCTTCACGCTATTAGATTATTTCAGTGAACCATATAAAAACGACTGGCTACTTTTCATCGATGAAAGTCACATAACTTTTCCTCAAATCAGGGGTATGTACATCGGTGATGTATCACGCAAAAAAACACTGATCGATTATGGTTTCAGGCTTCCAGCTGCATTAGACAACCGCCCTTTGATGTTTGAAGAATTTGTACGAAAAATTCCGGGTTTTATTGCAACCTCAGCAACACCCTCACCTTGGGAAATTAATATGGCTAATGATGATGCTTTAAAATTAAAAAACTCAAAAACTAAGAGGCTAAATAACAAAAACATTGGAGTAGTGCAACAACTCTTAAGACCGACAGGTATTCCTGACCCTAAAGTCGATATAAGACCAACCGCAACCCAGGTAAAAGACGTTATCGAGGAAATAAAAATTCGCGCTAACCCGCCAAAGGATAAAAATAAGGAACGCGCCCTTATTACAACTTTGACTAAAAAGACAGCTGAAGATTTATCAAATTTCCTGAAAGAACAAGGCATACATGTCCATTATTTACATAGCGATATCGCAACTCTCGAGCGTACTAATATACTGGAGGATTTAAGAAAGGGAAATTACGATTGTATTGTCGGAGTTAATCTTCTGCGCGAAGGGCTAGATTTACCTGAGGTGTCTTTAGTCGCTATTCTTGACGCAGATAAAGAAGGCTTCTTAAGAAGCGAAGTATCTTTAACACAAACGATGGGGCGCGCCGCACGACACGTAAATGGAAAAGTAATTTTATATGCCGATAAGAAAACCGATTCCATGAAAAGAGCCTTGGATGAAATTGACAGAAGAAGAAAATTCCAAAGAGAAATGAACAAAAAATACGGTATTGTACCGAAATCAATAGAAAAACCTATCCGTGAAAGACTTGTTGACGAAGAAGAAGACAGCGATGTCGAGAAACTTTTCAAGCGTGACTTATCACATTTCGAAACACTGCCTGATATTGACACGGAAAGTTTAGCGCCGATTGATAAACAAAGGTTAATCACCAGGTTAAGAAGAGAAATGAAAATAGCGGCACAAGATTTGAACTTCGAACTCGCGGCCGTGATAAGAGACAAAATAAAAGAACTGGAACTTTGATTAAGCGTGTATAATTAAGAACGCTCCGGGAAACCGCTCCGGATCTTGCGTGGCGTCCGATGATATGGAAAATACAATACGTATAAGAGGTGCGAGACAGCATAATCTAAAAAATATCGATCTGGATATACCCAAAAATAAAATTGTCGTTTTTACGGGTGTCTCGGGAAGTGGAAAAAGTTCGCTTGCATTTGACACCATATACGCCGAGGGTCAAAGACGCTACGTCGAAAGTCTCTCGACGTATGCAAGGCAGTTCTTAGGGATTATGGAAAAACCGGATATCGATTTAATAGAAGGTTTATCTCCGGCAATTTCAATTGATCAAAAAACAACTTCACGCAATCCTCGCTCAACCGTAGGTACAGTTACCGAGATTTACGATTATTTAAGGCTTTTATTTTCGCGCATCGGTCACCCCCATTGTCCTATCTGCGGAAGAGAAATAGCCAGCCAGACGGTCGATGAAATTGTAAGCTCATTACTAAAATTATTATTGGATAAAGCTAAAGACAAAAGGATCGTCAGGATTTTAATTTTATCTCCCGTCATAAGCGACAAAAAGGGTGAGTTTAGTTCACTTTTCGTCAACCTTAAATCAAAAGGCTACAAACAACTTAGGGTTGATAATATCATTAAAAATACTGGCGAGGATTTTTTTCTTATTAAAACCAATAAACACACAATAGAGGCAGTTATTGATAAAATCTCATTTTCTTTCAAAGATTTAAAAAACAAAATATTTGCCGATAATTTAAAAGCACGGCTTACAGATTCGATTGAACAGGCATTAAAATTGTCTGACGGTAAAATTATTGCGACTGAGGTCAATGATGACGCACTGGTTATGCCCGAGTTTCCAAAAAAATTCGACGATCATCTCTTTTCTGAAAAGTTTGCTTGCCCAAATGACAATATTCAAATTACAGAAATCGAACCCAGATCATTCTCTTTTAATTCTCCTCACGGAGCATGTGCTACCTGCTCGGGGATAGGGAAAATTCTTAAGATTGACAGTAACCTCGTTTTTTCGCCTGAAATTAGTATACGCGAAGGTGGAATATTACCGTTTTCTAATATGTTTGAACACGACACCTGGTACTCAAGACTAATTAATAAAGTCTGCCTCGATTATGATATTGATACAAGACTGCCTATTAAATTACTGAGTAGTGATGCAAAAAATCTTCTGCTAGCCGGAACCGCAGATAAAGTGTACGAAGTTGAAGGAACGAATAGATTCGGGAGAGTAACTAAAATTTATGAAGCGTTTTCGGGCATAATGCCTGAGCTTGAAAGAAAGCACAAGGATAGTACTTCGGATTGGGTTAGATCGGAAATTGAAAAATATATGCGCGAAAATATTTGCCCGGATTGTCATGGTACTCGACTCAAAAAGGAGTCGCTAAGCGTAACAATTAATAAACTCTCAATCGCCAAAGTTAGTTCTTTCACCATCGGGGGTGCTTACTCGTGGATTAACATACTTCTTACAAATGGTACGTCGCCACTTAATTCCCGGGAAATAAATATATCAAATGAAATTTTAAAGGAAATATTATTGAGACTGAGTTTCTTAATTTCAGTCGGTTTGAATTATTTGACGCTTGACAGAAACGCAGGATCGCTTTCTGGAGGCGAAGCCCAAAGAATCCGTTTAGCTAGTCAAATTGGATCTGGCTTAACTGGCGTTCTTTATGTACTCGATGAACCAACAGTTGGTCTACACCAAAAGGATAACCAAAAATTAATAGATACCCTTAAAAAATTAAGGGATTTAGGTAATTCAATAATCGTTGTCGAACACGACAGAGAAATGATGACTCAATCAGATTATATTTTTGACTTCGGTCCGGGAGCAGGCAAGCTCGGCGGCTCCGTAATTGCTGCAGGAACTCCTTTTGAAATATCCACTAACGCAAAATCCATTACCGGACTGTATTTGAGCGGGAAGAAAAAAATTGATATATCAAAAAGTAGCGCAGGTATAACAAGTAGCACAAGTACTGCAAGCAACCAATCACATATCACCAATCACCTTTCAAAATCCACCAATCACCAGTCACTTACAATCTTTGGTTGCTCACAGTATAATCTAAAAAACATTAATGTTACTTTCCCATTAAGTAAATTAGTTGTAATCACCGGAGTTTCCGGTTCCGGCAAATCCACCCTTCTTGTTGAAACTCTGTATGCTGCGATGGAGCGTGAATTTAACTCCAGATTTAGGGGAGATGTTGGTACATATAAAACAATTGAAGGCTTGGAAAAAATAGATAAAGTAATCTTAATCGACCAATCTCCAATAGGCAGAACTCCCCGAAGTAACCCCGCAACATACACAAAAGTTTTCGATAGCATTAGAGACGTTTTCAGTTTTACTCACGAGGCACGTGCTGCAGGATTTAAAAAGAGCCGATTTTCATTTAATATGAAGGGTGGTCGCTGCGAAGCATGCGAAGGCCAAGGTCAAGAGAGATTTGAAATGCAATTTATGAGTGACATTTGGATTACGTGCGATATATGCAAAGGGACTCGTTATAATACACAAACTTTGGAGATAGGTTATAAAGGTAAAAACATTGCCGACGTGTTAAAAATGTCGGTTGACGAATCCTTAGAATTTTTTCACAACCATCCCAAAATTGTATCCAAGTTGTCAACGCTACAAGAGGTGGGTTTGGGGTACATTGAACTTGGCCAGTCGGCGACGACTTTATCAGGTGGTGAAGCACAAAGGGTTAAATTATCATCCGAACTGACAAAAAAGGCGACGGGGAGAACGGCTTATATACTTGATGAGCCGACAACAGGACTTCATTTCTCAGACGTTGAAAAGCTTCTGAGAGTATTAAAAAGATTAGTATCAAAAGGAAACAGTGTTTATGTTATTGAACACAATCTTGATGTCATAAAAAATGCCGACTGGATTATAGATTTAGGCCCTGAAGGAGGAGAAAAAGGAGGAGAAATTATCGCACAAGGTACTCCTAATGACATCAAAAAAATTAAAGGTTCGCACACTGCAAAGTTCCTCTCAAATACACTTTAACATGTATAAGAAAATAATAACTTTAGTAATATTTCTTTTATTTAATTTTTTTATATTTACCAGCGTTGCCTTAGCCGATGATTACTTTGACGCTGATTTGCATATTTCTTATTCCATTAATGGCGACGGAAAAACTAGCGTTACAAATGAGATTACAATAGAAAATAAAGTTACAGAAAAGTATTCGCTGCAATATAATCTCAATTTAAATAATATAAATCTAAGCGACTTAAAGGCTATAGAAAACGGTCATGAACTAAATGTAATACAAAATAAAGACGGGGATAATTTAACGCTCACGATTAACTTCGATGATAAAGTCGTGGGTAAAGGAAAAAAAAGACTTCTTGAAATTATTTATACATCAAACAATTTCGCCCGGAAATCCGGGGAGGTTTGGGAAATTTCGATTCCTAAGGTGGGTGATGCTGGCTCTTATAGAGACTATTCAATATCGATTATCGTTCCTAAGTCTTTCGGCAACGAAGCATATATTTCACCTAATCCAGGTACAGTATCTGAAACAGAAAATAGCTTAACTTATGTGTATAACAAAAAAAATATGGAAACCTCAGGGATAGTTGCAGGCTTTGGTACATTTCAGGTATTTTCTTTCAAGTTGGGATACCATTTAGAAAACACTAAAAATAAATATGATCCTGTTGAAATTAGCATACCGCCTGACACGTCATACCAAAGGATGTACTACACAAACATTTCTCCAAAACCCGTAAATATTGTTACCGATAAAGACGGAAATTGGATAGCCATTTATAACCTTAAGCCCAAAGAGAGAATAGATGTTGAGGTTAGTGGTGACGTTCAAGTGTTTGCAAATCCGAGAAAATATTTAACCCCGATGCCGATTGAACTTTTTGCAAATTTGAAACCTCAAAAATACTGGGAGGTAGACGATACGAATATTCAAAACCTCGCAAAAGAGCTTAAAACCCCTGAAGCAATCTACAACTTTGTGACGCAAAATTTAAAGTACAATTCCGCAAAAATAAGTGAAAAAACTCAAAGATTGGGGGCGAAAGCAGTTCTCTTTGACAAACAAAACGCTATATGTATGGAATTTACCGATCTTTTTATAACCTTATCACGAGCAGCTGGTATTCCAGCGAGAGAGATAAACGGTTACGCTTATACTGAAAATCCGCAAATACAACCCTTATCACTTGTTAACGATGTTCTGCATTCATGGCCCGAATACTGGAACGATGAACTAAAAGCCTGGGTCCCTGTCGATCCAACTTGGGGATCAACAAGCGGGATAGATTACTTTAATAAATTTGATTTAAGGCACTTCGCTTTTGTTATTCATGGCGTAAGTTCAGAAAGTCCTGTATCTGCAGGCTCATATAAACTTGGCAGTAACCCACAAAAGGATGTTTTTGTAGGATTCAGTCAACTGCCCACGGACAGACATGAAGATATCACCGTTACGGGATCTTACAGTAAAACGTTTTTCGTTGACCGAAAGGTAAATCTAAAATTAGAGAATACCGGCTCAGTTACTGTTTATAATACGTCTATAAAAATATATTTTGATAATAATCACTTTGAAGACATCGGTATTGAAACACTACCGCCTTTTGGCAATTATCAAAAAAATTTAACCATTCCTTTTTCATTGTTAGCAAAAAAAACACCTAAAGTAATTAAAGTCGAAGCGTATAATAAATCCATCGAAATTCCAACTCTACACAATCAGGACTTACTCTTTCAAATTATAAGCATGTTTTTGTTCTTTATCGTAGTTATTTTTACATCTTTAGTTAAAATTAACAAAAAAAAGCATGCGAGGATTCATTAATATTAATTTATCTGAAATTAATCTTTCTACCCTCCCGGAAGGTCCCGGAATATATATATTTTCAGATAAAAAACATGTTGCTTTATATGTTGGCAAAGCAAAAAACCTCAAAGCCAGACTCCGATCATACTACGGAAATAAACTATTACCTAAAACAAAAGAAATGATATCCAAAGCAGACCATCTATCCATAATACAAGTCATGAGTGAACTTGAGTCACTTTTATTAGAAGCAAAAATGGTAAGAAAATTGGACCCTTTTTACAACTCAGCCCTCAAAGACGACAAACACCCTCTTTATATAAAAATTACGAAAGAAAAATACCCGAGAATATTAACCGTTCGAAAAAACGATACACTACCGTCTCTCGCACTCTTCGGACCGTTTCCTAACTCCACCGCAATTTATTCCACACTTAAAATGTTGAGAAAAATATTTCCTTTTTCTCAACATACAATAGGACATAAAGCATGCCTGTATAAGCAAATAAAACTTTGTAATCCGTGTCCAAATGATATAGAAAATTTGGAAAATGGTGAAGAAATATTATTTCAGAAAAGGTTATATTTGACTAATATCAAATCTGTAAAAACTATTTTATCGGGTAAATTTTCAAGAGTTATAAAAGATCTAAAATCCGAAATGGACGAGTATTCTACTTTAAACGATTATGAGAATGCCATACGGGTCAGAGAAAAAATAAAAAGATTGGATTACCTTACCCAGCCGATAAATCAAATCGATGAATTTATAAAAAACCCTAACTTTGCGGAAGATATTATTAACTTCGAATTAGAGCATTTACATCGGATATTACATAATTACATTAAAGTCGATAAAATTAATCGAATTGAATGTTACGATGTTGCACACCTTGCTTCCTCCTACCCTGCGGCTTCAATGGTTACTTTTATTGGGGGGGTTCCGGAAAAAAAACTATACAGGCACTTTAAAATAAGACGAAACCGTGGTGATAACGACATTAGTTCTTTAAGTGAAGTTGCCGGTAGAAGACTGAAATATTTTAAAAAGTGGGGTAAGCCTGATTTAGTGTTGGTCGATGGAGGAAAATCTCAAGCGTCTGCGATGAACACCATTTTTTCTGAGTACGCCATACCTGTTTTCGGTATCGCCAAAAGAGAAGAAATGCTCGTTATACCGATAAAATCTTTCGATAAATACAGATTCCAGCTGATAAAAGCATCTCCGCCGGCAAAATATCTCGTCCAAAGAATTAGAAACGAAGCTCACCGTTTCGCACGAAGATATCACCATTTATTATTATCGAAAGCTTTATTACAAAATTAAATAATTTTCTTTGCCCGACTTTCTTTTTTAAAAAAAAAGCCTGATAATGTATTAGTGAAAAGAATATTAAGGCATTTTGTTATCGACACATTTTGTCTATATCTCGTCTCCCAACTTGCAACTGGTCTTGAATTTGCCGGCGGAGCAAAAACATTCCTACTTACTGGCATAGCAATTACGACCGTTTCTTTGATCGCAAAACCAATAATTAACATACTTTTATTACCTATTAATTTAGTTACTTTCGGACTTTTCAGATGGGTCGCGTCATCTGTTGTAATATACCTTGCAACTCTTCTCGTACCCGGTTTTAAAGTAATAGCCTTTTACTTTTCAGCATTATCAACAAAATGGATCGACATTCCTCAAATTAATCTACAAGGCATCGGCGCGTTTATCGGTTTTTCATTTTTACTTTCTTTAACCAGCTCAGCAATTTATTGGCTAATAAAATGAAAAGGTATATAATTCGAATATGCAAAACATAATTATTGCAATACAAATAATAATTTCTATTCTTTTAATAATTTTTATTTTAATTCAAAACAAAGGTACAGGATTAGGTCGGGTTTGGGGAGGAAGCAGCGTTTCATTTTCAAGGCGGGGATTAGAAAAAGCCTTATTCAAATTTACATTTATTACTGTAGGCTTATTTATAATCATTTCAATCCTGCAAACAACCCTTTAAATATTAATAAGCCTTTATTTAAATGCATATACTTCGTTACTATTTAAGATTATTATTGGCGTTTTTAAGTAGGTATAAGGGTATAATTTTGTTAAGCTCCTTCGCTGGAATTATCATTCTATTTTTATATATCTTTATTTCCCCACTTGTAATAAGTACAAAAACCGAGGTTATCGGTATTACAGGCAGATTTCATGTAAATACGCTTCCAGATGACATCTTAAACACGATAGGATTGGGGTTAACTAAAATAGATGATAAAGGCATTCCTCAGCCGGGACTTGCGATATCGTGGGGAACTGATGATAAGGGTAAAACATGGAAATTTAAATTAAATGAAAGCGTCTATTGGCACGATGGCAAACCCTTACAAAGTCAAGACATTAAATATAATTTTTCTGAAGTCAATGTTACATATCCCTCCTCGGACACTATAATTTTTAACTTGAAAGAGCCCTACATTGCATTTCCATCAGTCGTTTCGCGTCCTGTTTTTAAAAAGGGTTTATTGGGTACGGGATCGTGGAAAGTAGATAAAATTACGGTTACGGGGGAATATATACAAAAAATTATATTAATAAAAGGTAAATCCAAAATTATATATAAATTCTATCCATCCGAAGATCAAGTTAAGTTCGCATATAAAATGGGTGAGATAAACAAAATGGTTAACGTTTTAAATCCGCAACCTTTTGACAAATGGATTAACTCTAAAGTCACAAATATCGTAAATAAACATGAAGCCGTAGTAATATTTTTCAATACTCAAGACCCAGTACTTTCGGAAAAAAACATAAGACAAGCTTTAAGTTACGCTATCAATAAAGACATTCTTTCATCTGAGCGTGCAATAAGTCCTATTGACCCAAATTCGTTTGCTTTCAATCCCCAGGTGAAACTCTACGACTATGACCCAGCTCGTTCAAGAGAAATCATCACCGCTCTCCCAAAAGAAGTAAGAAGCAAACTAAATGTTAAGCTCGTGAGCACTCCATCGTTAATCGGCATCGCAGAAAAAATTGTTAAAGACTGGAAGGATGTCGGGGTTGACGGCCAAGCCTTAGTCAGTTCGGTTATTCCCACCGACTATCAGGCTTATCTTACTATTTTCGATATACCAACCGACCCAGATCAATACACTCTTTGGCATTCAACACAAATCGATACGAACATTACAAAATATAAAAATCCACGAATTGACAAACTTCTGGAAGATGGCCGTACACAAGAAAATTTCGAAGAAAGAAAACGAATATATTTGGACTTTCAAAAATACCTCTTGGAAGATGCACCGGCAATCTTTTTATATCATCCAAACTGGTATAATCTTGAAAGAAAGTGATATAATCGCCTGAATATGGATTTACATAAAACATTTCCTAAAACCTCGAATTATTTAAACTCACTAGACATCACCAGCGCTGATAGTTTAGATAAAACCGCAAAGAGGCTAATGGACGATATGAACGCCTATGAGCGTGCGTCACAGGCCTTAAGAAGGCGTTTTGTAAGGGGAGCAGAGACGGTTCAAGGAATTGATCGGGGAGGCCGATTGATGAAAATTAAAAGAGATAAAGAAGGCGGCACTTATAAATATTTTGTAGAAGGAGGAAATGGTTCTTGGAGCCATCCTGAGGAGAGAATATGGGTTGTTGCGATGTATTGTCTCTGGCAGGATTCTAAATGACGTCCTCCCCGCCCTCAAGGGCGGGGTTTCTCTAAGGAGGACGATATATCAGAGTTCAATTCATCTCCGCCCTGAAGAGCGGAGTTTTCTTGAACGCTGTTATAACCTCAGCACTAAAGTTAATGGATTATTTTGATAAAAGAGTAGTAAAGAAGGAGCTTGTCAGAAGATCTCCCGCTCTAATTTTTTTAATAATGCACCTTTTCATCACCGTTTACTTAACCTACCGAGTCAATAATTAAACTACTTGAACTTCTTCTATAGGTGTAGCAATATAGCATTATGTCAGATAAGGAATATTGTAATAAACGTTGTTTTATGAATGAAAACAGCATTTGCACAGGACCCAAAAAAGTTTTGCAAATTAGAAATGCAGCAGCTGATAGTCGAATTGACCAGGAAGATGCTAAAGATGTACTGTCAAGTATGCAAGATGAAGCAATAGTAAATCAGTGTTCCAACGGCTTGATAACAAATATACTTTACAGTTCATAAGGAGATAAAGATAAAATACATTCTTATTTTAATTTGGGAAATACCGCCATTGTTTTAAGAAAAAGTCCCGGTATTTTCGGAAGCCTCGCCGAAAGATTAGACGACAATATTGTAATGAAATTAGGACAGTAACATTCTACAAAGACCCCACAAAACTCACTAAAGTAAAACTTTAAAGCATTCAGCTAATTCAAATTTGTTAAGTTACATTGCTCTATTGCTATATAACAATAGAGCAATACATGCTTATTTTAATTGATATCTTGCTTATTTAATACGTGAGGAAATATTATTGCAACTTTCATGATATTGAAAGTATGAATTGAAATTTTATTAATTAGCGAATATATTAATTAAATCTTTTTATTATATGGTACTATTAAACACATCTAATGAATATTATTATCTTCATATTTGCACTGATGCTGGGGTATATTCTAAGCAAATTGATATCAAAGGAAGGAGACATTATTAATAAAAAACTTCCGCTCATGAAAATAAAGTTTTTTCAATTCAGCCCGGAAATTCACATACATTTTAAAAACAAAACACTGCACCTGCACCATTGGCTTTATTTTACTATTGTTCTGGTTATTACTTTAACTTTCAACATCAATTTTCTCGATAATATTTTTGCAAAAGGTTATTTAGTGGGTGGAATTCTCCAAGGGTTATCCTTCTCTGACTGGAAAAGAATCATCGTTCGTAAAAACTAAGCTCAAAAGACTTAACCTACTGCCTGGTAACTTACCCCCACGCCAAATATGCTGAACGAATCTTGATCTTGTGCTCAGTCAAAGGAATCGAGGGGGGATTACAATGGTGAGTAAAACCGAACTACGATTTTAAAACTTTCTATTCTGCTGTAACCTGAAGTTTCGTTTCAATATTAGTTACTCTATTTTCAATTAATTCAACTTCTCGGTTAGTATCTGAAGTATTCTTTACAATCTCATCTAATTTATTAAATAATTCACTTTTATATTCAGTGAAGTCATCTTTTGTAACAAACGTTTCACTTAATCTATTTTCAATTTCGTCTAAATCTCTTTGAGTTATTGCCATGGTTAGATTAAAGCGTTTTATTTAAACAAAGTCAAGAATGTTAAAATGACATAACTAGTCTTGTTGTTTAAAGATAGAAACCTTTAGTCGTCCATTAATCGACGTTCGAACTAATTTAGCCGCAGATTCGAAAGAATAGGAGATATTAAGGGCTTAACTTCTTTCAGAAAATTCTAATAATTTAACGGGGTATATCTAATCCTGGGAATAATTGTTTATGCAAAGTAGGTGTTCCACCAGTAGCTACATTTTTTCTTTCTATTGCAATTTCCACAGCATGTTGATAACTTCTTACACCTACATAACTCATAAATAAGTTTATTGCGTCAGCCTTAACATCAGGGTCATTAGTTAGTTTACTAACAGCATCTCCCGATATCTCTTCCATTCTTTCTCTTCGAGTTCTAATTTTAGACTACATCATATCACAGAAACTCTATTTTTCCAATTGATTTACTATAAATTAAATAGATTGAGGTCGCTTAACAGACTTATTTAGAACCAGAGAAGTTGAATTTGTTATTTCTTTTGAAGATATTGGGAAACTAATAAATTTACAAATTATTCCTAAACAATTCGTATAGTTAAAAAGTTTTTAATTCTCTGTATAAGTTTTGGGGGTTCACCTTCGCATAGTTTTTTTCTTCTATCTTCATACATTTCTGCAACACCCGTATCAAGCAAATTTATAAATGAATAAACACCTAATTCCTGTCTAAGTTCTCTAAGTATTTTTTTTCTTAAATCGGTATCCGACATTACACAATTACACAGATACCCTGGAAATTTTAAACACTGTCTATCTTCTGGTAATCCTTTCACTCTCTTAATTGGTTCCTTGGGTTGAGGAATACGCGTACGTTCTAGCATATTTGGGGTATTATATCTCTACATCAAGGGTATACACAAATGTTAGAAGTTTAATTTTATCGGGGTGCGTGGTGCCCACCCGCCTCTGGTGGGGGACGATTTTATAACTTTTGAATATCAAATTATTCCGAACTAATCATTGACGAAAAAGATAAAATGTCATAAATTAAAACATGAGTCTTACAAATAAAGATCTAAACAATATAAAGGATTTAATAAAAGTAACAATTAGCGAAGACGAAACACTTGTTAGAAAAGACGACCTAAAATACCTTCCTACTAAAGATGACTTTTATGAACAAACCGTAAAAATACTAAAAAAACTTGACAATCTCGAAGGGTCTATGGACATAGTATCAGAAAGACAATCAAAGCATAGTGATCAAATTGAAGCTCTAGAAAAAATTCATCCGAATGGAATGCATTCCTTATCATAATATTACTTAAGAAGATACGAAAAAATATATTTTGAGGAATATACTAAAAGTAAATTTACATACCTAGAGATATTGAAGAATAAAACGGGTATGACAATAAAACTAACTCTATGAAAGATGTTCCGCAAGCACCAACAAAAGATTTGTTTGAAGCGGCAGAAAGGTTTGATAAAGCTCGAGCAAAAGGCAAAAGACCTATGTTGACCTGGGATGCTGTAAATTTACCTGAAGGTGTTCGAGTCAAATACTCCGATGATGATACTAGAAAAGCAAAAAATCCTTACGACGAGATAATTAACAGACTAGGTGATGAATAATTATAAACCGACACTTTTCTCCTGTTGGGTGGCCGATAGGACAGTTCGAAAGACTTATATTTTTTGAAGTGTTCTTTTTAAAATTTCCTTAAGCTGTTTACGACCATAACCGCTTTTTAAAAATCTTTCTCGTGCTTTCGCATCTTCCAGATTAATAAAATATTCGTAATGGATAAGCTTTAAAGGAACCCCAGTTTTTGTTGCGTCCACCATTCTATGCGAGTGTTCAAGAAGTCTTCGTTTTAAATTATAAGTAAGACTAATATAAAATCCATTATCTCTTAAGGAGTAGGGTATATAAACATAAAATCTCATTTTGGAAACGTCAGACGTTTCCTTCATTTAACTATATATTTGATTGGTCGCGTCAAACGCGACACCTCCTCAAATTCGGGGGAACCGAGTTTGACTCGGGGGTAGGCAACGCGATTCGAACGCGCAACCTCTTCCTCCACAGGGAAGCGCTCTAACCGTTGAGCTATGCCCACCAGGTATATCGTATTTTACCAAATTTGATAGGGTGTTGACAAAGATTCTTTTATGCATAAAAATGTATATTAGTTTAATATATGGCTGCCGATAGTAAAAAGACAAGCGACAACGAGGAGGAGGAAGTCATTACCGTAAAAACAGGGGATACTCTGAAATCGGCGGAACTAGCCAAAAATGACGATCCGGATCCGGCAGACCCCCCAAAAAAGAGTTTCGTTCCTGATTTAAAAGCCGAGCCTGCTGCAGAGGACGCTCCAAAGGTGACATCTTTTGGTCTCATTGATTCAGATAAACCGGCAGAGGATGCATCTGCAAAATCAAAGGTTCCAACAATAGCCCAAGCTGATACCGGAAGTGTTCCTGAAAAAGATATCATGTCGACTGACTTTTCAAAAGACAGTGTGAATAAATGGATAGAAAATTACGACGAAACAAATAAAACTCCGGAGAAAAAAGAAGGAAAAAGTTTTTTCAAAATATTTTTAATAATACTCTTGGTTTTATCACTCTTGGCAATTATCACTGGCGGTTTCCTTTACTACCAAAAGAATATGACTAAAAAGACGGGGGACGAAGGAGATACAGAACCCACAAGTACGCCTACTATTACCATTACCCCTACTACAACTCCGGGAGCCACCGAATCGGGTGAAGTTAAATTTTCTGACTACAGCATTCAAATACTTAACGGCTCAGGTATTCCAGGAGAAGCTGGAAAGGTAAAGGATCTTTTAGCTTCAGCTAAATTTAAAAAGACTGATACTGCTAATGCTGACAATTATGACTATGAAGATACCGAGGTTAAGCTCAAAGAAAATACGCCATCAAAAGTATACGATAAAATCGAAGAACTACTTAAGTCTACATACTCCGTGGCCAAATCTGACACTAAAGTCGCTTCCAGCTCTTCTTATGACGTAATTATAATCGTCGGCACAAAAAAATAATATATTTGCCTCTTTACACGTCTCAATAGTAAAATATACTATCTTTGTTCCTTTCGACGAGTCGGGATGGCGGAATTGGCAGACGCCTCAGCCTTAAGAGCTGATGAGACATTAGTCTCGTGGGAGTTCGAGTCTCCCTCCCGACACCGATCCGGGGACGAGTTCGACGGTAGAATGCTCGCTTTGGGAGCGAGAGGCACCGGGTCCAATTCCCGGGTCCCCGACAAAAACATATTATTTGATTGTTAGAAACCAATCCTGAGCAAAGCAGAAGGATTGAAAGGAGTAACCGACTAGCGTTAGTATCCTACGCAAAGGCATTGTGATACGATTAGTGCGTCGTGTTACGACGCGCGGGTATGGTTCAATGGTAAGCGGAGCTTGGCATCGCTACGCGCTGTAAGCAAAGCTTGGCATCGCTACGCGCTGTAAGCAAAGCTTGGCATCGCTACGCGCTGTAAGCAAAGCTTGGCATCGCTACGCGCTGTAAGCGGAGCTTGGCCATTGAAAATATGTAACATATGCGGGTATGGTTCAATGGTAGAACAAGAGATTTCCAATCTCTTTATGGGGGTTCGATTCCCCCTACCCGCTCTGTTTCGACAAGCTCAACATTCGCGGGAGCGTGTCGAAACAAATTACTTCTCTTCGAGTTTTGTAAAGAATTTCTTCTTGAAGATTTCCGTAACAATAAAATATGAAACAAGGTCAACGATAATTAGCCCCCAAACATACATCGGCAACCGCACAAATTTAAAAATATTTACCTCTAAAAATGATAGAGCTAGAACTATTGCTGCAGAACCCATGCTCAACCCAATTAACCACTTACTTGGCCTACTTTTATAGAAGGGGAGTTTTGTTCTGATGGTAAAAGTTACTAACATTTCGGATAGACTCGACTCAACGAACCAGGCCGTCCTGAATACGTCAACACTTACGTTAAAGAAAAATATCATCGGAAGAATTAAAACCAAGTCAAAAGCGGAGCTTACAAATCCGTACGAAACCATAAAATTCTTAATAAAAGAAATGTTCCATCGCTTGGGTTTTTTGACAAAATCGGGATCTACATTATCCGTGGCTACAGCGAATAGGGGAACATCACTGATAAAATTATTTAAAAGTATTTGTGAAGGCAGGAGGGGTATAAATTTCAGAAACAAAGATGAAAGGGCAACTGTAAACATGTTACCGTAATTCGCAGATATCGTATTCAGAATGTACTTCATAATATTACCGAAGGTTTTTCTACCGGCCTCGATACCTTCAGAAAGTACTTTTAAGTCTTTTTTAAGTAGAATAATGTCTGATGCATCTTTGGCAATATCGACTCCTGAATCTACAGAAATACCAACATCTGCCTCCCTCAACGCGGGAGCGTCGTTGACCCCGTCCCCTAAAAATCCGACAATATGACCTTCATAATTCAAACTTTTGATTATTTTATATTTATGCTCCGGAGTTACACGCGCAAAAATTTTTACCCTTCTTACTGTTTCTGAAAACTTCTCTTGGCTCATACCTTCAAGTTCATCACCGCTTATCATTTCATTATTTTTAAAGTTTAATCCAGCTTCAAATGCAATATTTTTCGTTATTATAAGGCTGTCACCACTAAGTACTTTTAAAGAAACTCCCAAATTAGTAAAACGCTCGATTGCTTCTTTGACAGAAATTTTAACAGGATCACTAAAAAGTAAATATCCCATAAATACCATATCTTTTTCATCGTTTTTACTCGAAGTACGTGATGCCAGATCTTTTTTAGAAATAGCAATTACTCTAAAACCATCTTTTTCCATCTTATTTAGGTCTTGTTCGATTCTTTTATTAATCTCCGGAGTAAGTCTCACGTTTTTACCGTTAATGTTTGCGTGAGTCGATATTGATAATATAGACTCTGGCGCACCTTTCGAAATTAACGAACTTTCGGCGCCGGATTTTACCAGAACGCTCATCCTTCTTCTTTCGTAATCAAACTCATTTCCATCAATAAACTTATATGTTGCCAGCTTAGCTTTAAGCCTATGTGATTGAACGCTTTGCCAAATTGCACGATCAATAGGATCCGAAATTACACCCTGTAATCTCTCTCCTAAACCGCGGGTACACAATAGTCCAAAAAGTATTATTTCTTCTGACTTCTTTCCTTCCAAATCCTGATAATTATCAAGCGAGAATTTTCCTTCAGTAAGTGTGCCCGTTTTGTCCATGCAAAGAGTGTCAATATTCCCGAAGTCTTCAACAGAAATCAATCTTTTAACTATAACTTTTCTCTTAGCCATTTTAATGGCCCCCTGTGAAAGCGTCACAGTAATTATTGCAGGCAGCATTTCAGGAGTTATCCCGACTGCAAGTGCAAGTGCAAAAAGAAAAGATTCGAGTATTTCCTTTTTAAGTAAAGAGTTACTTATAAATATGAATACGGTCATAATAATTATGACTTTAAAAAGAAAGGCGCTGAAGGCTTTTATTTGTTGTTGAAAATCTGTTTCAGGTTCGCTCTTCTCTAATATTTGAGCAGTTTTGCCAAAAAAAGTTTTATTCCCTGTGGCGATAACCACACCTGTAGCTTTTCCGGAAGATACGGTCGAACCCATAAAAACTATGTTTTTAAGCTTCGATGGATTCTCGGAAACCTCAGTCAATGTACTATCAGTTTTATTAACAGGTAAAGACTCTCCCGTTAAGATAGATTCATCTATCAGCAATGAATCAGCGGAAAGAATCCGTATATCAGCCGGAATTTTATCCCCGATACGAACCTCAACTATATCTCCCGGAACAACGGTTCTGCTGTCAATTAATACCCACCTATGGTCTCTTAATACTCTGCATTTATTAGTAATGAATTTTTTAAGATCAAAAATTGTCTTATTGGCCTTGTATTCCTGTAAAAAACCGAAGGTGACGCTTAGTAAAACTAAAAATATAATTACAAGGGCATCGATATGTTCACCTAAGTAGAAGGAGAGGATTGAAGCAGATAACAAAATTAATATGAGCCAACTTTTAAATTGGTTGAAAAAAATTTTTATTGCGCTTGGAGGTTTTTTCTCGCCGATTATATTGTCACCATATTTTTCGAAGCGTTTTATAGCTTCCTCGGTGCTTAAACCATCATCACTTGTTTGAAGTAATTCTAAAACCCTGTCACCGTTTAAATTCCACAATTTCTCCATATTAATCCGCCCCGCATAGTTAATATTAAAGTTAAATAGAAGTAATTACAATTTGTGAATTATGGTATCGATAAAAGCTAAAAATATCGGATGTGGGGTTAGTGGACGGCTAAGATATTCCGGGTGAAACTGGGTACCGATAAAAAACGGGTGACCTTTAAGCTCTATCGCTTCAACCAATTCACCATCGGGGGATACACCCGAAATAATAAAACCGGACTTCTCAAACATATCTTTGTATTTATTATTAAATTCATATCTATGCCTATGGCGTTCATAAATAATAAGTTTGTTTGATGTATCATTGGGGTTTATTTTAGATAAGGGATTCGGTTGGTACCAAGGAGCAGTCCGACCATTACTATTATCACGATAGGTTTTTTCAAGTAGAGTTCCCTTTTTTATTACGCACGGCCACGCACCGAGTCGAATCGTCCCGCCATATTGTTTATTTTTAAGATACTCAACCTGATTCGGCATAATATGGATAACCGGATATGCCGTTTTGGAATCAACCTCTTCGGTATTTGCACCCTTCAACCTAACTACATTTCTGCCAAATTCAATTGAAGCCATCTGCATGCCAAAACATAAGCCCAAATAGGGTATGTTATTCTCTCTTGCAAATTTTGCGGCTCTAATTTTTCCTTCTGTTCCCCGAGTTCCCCAACCCTGAGGTACGATAATTCCATCTATCCCAGAAAATACATCAGTAACTTCTTTATCGCTTTTAGCTTCTAAGATCTCTGAATCTATCCACACTGTGTGTGGATTTACACCACTCCTCCATGAGGAGTGCTTAAGCGCTTCTACAACACAAACATAACTGTCTTCAAGTGTATAATCTCCGGTTTTTTGATACTTGCCTACAATCGCAATGTTAACTTGCCCCTTTGCTGCCAGTATACTTTTTGTCATCATATGCCATTCTTCAAAATCCTTATTGGTAGCTTTCAACCCAAGTTTAGTCATAATCCGTTTGTCAACTTTTTGTTTTTTTAGCACTTCCGGAACTAAATAAATGCTTTTAACGTCAGGAGCCGAAACGATATCTTCTACTGGAACCCCTGAGGCTAAAGCAATTTTTTCTCTTCTCTTACTGTCAATTTCTCTCTCAGCCCTGCCAACAATAATGTCTGGATGCAGCCCTAACGAATTCAGTTGTTGAATTGATTGCTGAAGCGGTTTAGATTTTAGTTCACCTATCGATGGCGGTAGAGGTAGATACCCCACATGTACAAGAATCACATCACCGGGTTTCTGAAGTTTTAGCCTCCTCACCGATTCAAAAAAAAGCAGACCTTCATATTCGCCGACAGTACCACCAAGCTCAACAATAACAACATCAGCATTATGTACTTTACCGGCCTCATACCAGCGGGATATTATTTCTGGGGGGAGATGATGATATGGTTCTACACATTTACCGTCGTACTCTAGTGCACGCTCTTTATCCAACACGATCTTATATATTAATCCGTTTGTTAAATAATTCTCCCGAGTCAGAGTAACATTAATAAATCTCTCGTAGTGGCCCAAGTCTTGATCTGTTTCCACGCCGTCGTGGGTGACAAACACCTCACCGTGCTCAATCGGGTTCATTGTCCCTGCATCAATATTGAGATACATATCACACTTCATCGCTGTAACCTTTATTCCGTAGGATTTAAGAAGAAGTCCTATTGAAGCTGCCGTAACTCCTTTACCAAGACCGGATAAAACGCCACCGGAAACTATTATAAATTTCATCTCACGATGTAAACTTCACACCCTCAAATATAGCACATTATTTGACGTGGTGCGCCTGGGAGGAGTCGAACCTCCAATTGTCGGTTCCGAAGACCGCCGTTCTATCCATTGAACTACAGGCGCTTAATACAGGCAAAGCTCAAAACCTGTATAATTATACCTCAAATGAGTGATTTTTCCGATATTGATCATATAGGTGAACAAATTTCAGCCATTCAAAAAGAAATACGCGACACACCTTACCATAAAGGTACCGAGCACCATATCGGAAGGCTCAGGGCTAGAATTGCAAGGCTGAAAGATAAACAAATAGAAACATCCTCAAAATCAAGAGGTGGAGGAGGTCAAGGCTATGCAGTAAAGCACCAGGGAGATGCAACTGTAATATTAATAGGTCCACCGTCAGCCGGAAAATCAACTCTTCTGAATAGACTTACAAACGCAAGAAGCAGAGTGGCTCCCTATTCTTTTACAACCGTATCAGTTATTCCGGGCATGATGGAGTATAAAAATGCCAGAATCCAAATCTTGGATGTTCCTGGTCTAATTGAGGGTGCAGAAGAAGGGAAGGGAAGAGGACGTGAAGTTTTGTCGGTAGCTCGAGGGGCTGACCTGATAATTCTAATGACGGACATCGACAGACCTGAGGCTATTGAAAGAATTAAGGCTGCACTCGAAAGAAACGGAATTAGACTTGATATTGTGCGACCAAATATAATAGTGGACAAAAAAGTTTCTGGAGGACTTATCATTCACTCCAATATTAAACAAGACCTCACGAGAGAAACTTTTAAAAGTGTTATTAGTGAACTTGGAATAAAAAACGCGGAAATAACAATCAATGAAAACTTAAGTTTGGAAAGATTAATCGATGCATTATCACTAAATCGCGTTTACACCCCCTCAATTTCTGTTATAAATAAATCGGACATGTTAAACAAAGAAATTATTATGCAGCCGAATGATAATGTTACATACCTACCCGCGGATGCTCTCGCCCGAGACGTTTCGCGTAGCGATGCGAGCGGGACGCATCAAGCGTTGCAGGCGGGTAATGATATATCATACATAAGTGCAGTAAAAGATTACGGACTAGACCATTTAAAAGAAAGGATTTGGGAAACTCTTGGTTTTATCAATGTTTATCTTGTTCGCCTCGATGAAGAGCCGAATTTTAATAGCCCTATCGTTATGAAAAAAGGGGCAAGTTTATTCGAAGTTGCACAAAAAATTGGGCCTGATTTCGCAGAAGAAAGAACGCACGCAAAAATCTGGGCTATCGGTTCAAAATTCCCCGGCCAAGAAGTCTCCCTATCCTTACAGGCTCTTGACGGCATGCAGGTTAGATTTATTTAATATGAAAGAAAATTTACTGCAGTTCATATTCGCTTAGAAGTTTTTTATTTCCTTCTATTTGGTACTGGAGGAGTTCAGAATATACGCCTTTTCTCTTAGCAAGCTCGCTTGGTCTTCCGATATCGGCAATTTTACCTTTATCGATAACAACAATTCGGTCAGCGTCTTGGATGGTTGAGAAGCGGTGGGCTATAATAATTACAAGTCTTTTTTGGAATAATTTTTGTAGCGCATCCTGAACAAGTCTTTCGGATTTAGAATCTAAGCTACTCGTTGCCTCATCCATAATTAATATAGGCTTATTATGCAAAATTGCTCTGGCAATTTGTATTCGTTGTTTTTGTCCTCCCGAAAGTTTAACTCCCCGCTCACCAATCTTTGCGTCAAGTCCGTCTTTGAATTTCATGACAAAATCATAAGCATTTGCCTGTTTAAGAGCAGTAATAATCTGCGTATCTGTTACTTTATTGGCTCCATAGGTAACGTTTTCCCGGACTGTTGAAGAAAACAACTCATTGTCTTGGAAAACCAGTGCGATGTGGTCACGTATCCAGGCGTGACTTACTTTCGAGTAATCCTTTGAGGACAGCATCATTTTTCCACTCGTCGGTTCATACAGCTTTAAAATTAAATTAACCAAAGTTGTTTTACCGGCACCGGAATGTCCGACAAATGCGACGGTTTCGTGATTTTTCAGATCAAGTGAGACACCTGACAAAACGGGCGAACCGTCCTCGTAAGCAAATTTTACCTTCTCTAGATTAATTTCAGGATTTTTTATTAATGGAGAAAGTTTTTTTGTATGAAAAACTTCACGACTCGGAAGATCCAAAACTTCAAAAAACTCTTTAGAATCAGACCCTGCCCGCTGAATCTGCTCTAAAATATAACTCATGCCAAAAAGCGGCCAGCGCAGTTGATTTAGAATTTGAATAATTAAAACCATTTCTCCGAGTGTCAGATCCCCCAAGAAAGTTTTGCGGAATATTATATAAAGGATGATTACGAATGTAATTTCCAAACCAAACTCACGAATGAAGTTTAGAATATGATACTGGAGCGACTGTTTATCGTATAGGTTATTAATAGTTTGATATTCATCTGAAACATACTTCCACTCGTGCCCCTGGGTATTGTAAGTTTTTACCAATTTAATATTGCTTATCACCTCTTGGATACGTCCCCGGGTCGCATCCTCGTGAATATTTTTCTCTTTTTGAATTTCACCCCATTTACGTGTCGAGTAACTTGAAATAGCTATGTAGACAGGAAATACAGCAAGCGCCATAACAGCAATACCTAAGTCAAAATAGGAAAGAACTGCTATTCCGAATATTGCCTGGAGCAAGGCAGGCAAAATAAAATTTGTCGACGTCCCGACAAATTCACGGATTGACAGAATTCCCCGATTAAGTTGATTAACGATTTTCCCCGAGATTTCCGAATCAAAATATACCTGAGATAAGGTAAAGATTTTACGGTAGTAAATTTCGGTAAGATGTCTGGCTAGTCGGGAGGATATGTAGTCGCCCAAACGCTGACTGACAGCATTAATAATTACAATTGCAATATTGATTGAAAGAATAAGAACAAATAAATATGTTAATTTCTGGAAATTGCCATTACCTTGGCTAATTTGCTTTGATAATTCATCAACAACATATTTTAGTGTGATTGGAGTTAATTGCTGCAGAATCGCCTGGATTGTAATCAATACACACGCAACAATAATTAACTTATGTTGCGGTTTCGCTAGTTTTATGATCTTATATATACTTTTCATTATGCCTAAATAAAAATCGCAGGAAAATAAATATAATTTTCAGAAGCCCAAATTTTCATTTACAAGAATAAAATTAATCTTTCTGGTACTCGATGTCACCTCGCCTTTAAAAATTAAAACTTTATTCAGACCTGTGTGGCTATTATACTTCGCCATTGACGCTTTATCCTCTAGGGGATAAACATAATCCTCCAAACGCCTCATAGCTATTTCAAGAGCGGGAACGATCTTTTTAGTACTGACTACAAAAATTAAATTTGGGGAGTTGTAAACAACGTGCGGAAGCTGACTACTGGTATTACTCGCTATTACAAATTCACCATCTTCTGTTAGTGCGTGAACACTTCCTAAATAATAATCGGATAAAGTTGATTCTTTTCGTAGTTTAGCCCTTTTTTCTTTATCGTTTTCTGCGTTAACCCTTGCGTGTAAATCAATCCAGCCGTGTTTACCGGATTTAAGATAATCAATGTACCCAATCTGCTCCAATGTAACCGAGCTTCCGTTCATTACGGATGAACCTCGCGTAATTATTTTCTTAATCTTATTTAAAGCTTCAGAGCCTTCTTCAACCCTGTAAACGATGTAACCAATTCTTTGAAGCGCCTTGGTTACTTTATTTACAGAAATGTCACTGGCTAAGTCGTTATAATTCATACTTTTCAATATATCTAAGAATACATTAATTTTGAAATATATAATATTTTTAATCGGTAAAAATAATTACAAATAAGGCTGTTTTAGTAAAAATCTGATATAATATTAACCGTCCTTTTAAATATAATATTGCCCTCGTGGCGAAATTGGCAGACGCGTAGCGTTCAGGACGCTATGAGCTTTAGCTCGTAGGGGTTCAAATCCTCTCGAGGGCACCAAGTCGAATCTAAACTTGCAGCTTTTGTTTTGAGCTTTTGCTCAAAACTTTAGCTTACGTTTGCTTCTCCTCTCAAAATTTGTATAAACAAATTTTGTTAGAATATAAAGACAATCGTGAGTGAAGTCAAAGTATTGAAAGGGAGCAACAGATAAGCGGATGGAGTTCTGCAAAAGCAGAATGAAATTTAGCGTGTCGTGTTACGACGCGCGGGGATGGCGAAATTGGCAGACGCGCAGTCTTGAGGAGGCTGTGGAGTAATCCGTGGAGGTTCAAGTCCTCTTCCCCGCACTAACGTTGACATGGGGTTATTAAGTCCCGAATTGCTCAAAGTCTTGTTTCAATCTTATGATTCAATATTGACAATAGAACCCTATAATAATATAATTTCATCTAATGAATTTAGAAATATACCGATGCGATAAAAGTAACATTTCTGGTGAAGCACCTAAAGTAAGACTTACAAGTCGAAAGGATGAAATTTTATGTACTGACTATGACCCTAGAGATGGTAATGCTGATACAAACATTAATATCGAAATGGGTATTCAAAAGATTCTTCAATCAGATAAAAAAACAGTAATAGGGTATACTACTTGTGTTAATAATGTTTGTGTATTTTATCGTATGTTTTGTGCTGGTTCTGAGACAAAAATAGAACTATAAATCCTATTCATCTTCCGTAATTAAGCTTTTTTATTTTTAAACTATTAACTCTGAATTGCTCTATATTTGTTTAAATCCCTACATAACAAATCATTATCCATGTATTTCTCTTCATCACGAAGATTCCCTATAGAGTGATTTAGGCATAATAAAACTGTGATTCAAAGTTGGGATATGCTAAAATAAGCTGCTGGAAATTTCTTAATATTGGTTCAATCTTAGGAAACTTCCTCGCACTTTGGGTCGCTTGGCTCAGTTGGTTAGAGCGTCTCGTTTACATCGAGAAGGTCGGGGGTTCGAATCCCTCAGCGACCACTCATCAGAGATCAACTTTACCGCTTTGTTTCAATTATATTGAAACCTCGCTTACTAGTTGGCTCTTCCTCTCAAGATTGCAATGCAATCTTGTATAATGTATAAACAAAATCTCTTTGAGATTTTGAGTGGAGAAATGACGAAGCGTTAAGTAAAAAGCGTTAGCGTTTTACAGAAAGCGAAGTCCATTTCGACAAGCCGAGGTAGTCAGGATTGTTAGTTTAAGTTCACTCTCCTTTATATTATTTGCCATTTAATTTTGTAAAAAGTATAATTCAAAACACGACAAAATATGCCAGTAGAAAATCCAATACCGTTAGATAGAAAAGTAAGAGTTAAAGAAGACAAAATTCCAGAATTGGTTAAAAAATTAAAGGACGAAGGTATTAAATTACCAAGACACGAAGGAGGATTACATTTAGGTGTTTCAAGTGTTTGGGAAATTGCTAACAAACCTGTTGGTATTCCTTTAAAATCTTATCAAGTGTCGCAAGGTAATTATGGTGGAAAGGTTATGTATGCTCGGCATAGGGAAGATGCCTTTGCTGTTCGCAGACAGTTTGCCGATTTCTTAGAAGAAATTCCTAATGAAGAAGAATAGCTTCACTATTTAAAATAAAATAAACCTCCTTAAACCTCAGATTAAATAGAATCGGAATTTATCTGTTATCTCTTCTGACAAATTTGCTATAATATGACGCAAGATAATGTTCCGTGGGGAATGATTTCCTTGCCGAGGTAGCCAAGGTGGTCACGGCGCGTGTCTGAAGAACATGAGATTGAGGTTCGACTCCTCACCTCGGCACATTTCGCCTCTTAGCTGAGGCTCAATGTAAACTATTTAGGGTTTAACATTGCAATGTCTTGGTTTGTCTATATACTTAAGTGCAAAGATAATTCCTACTATACGGGAATTAGTTGGAATCTCAAGAAACGTATCAAAGAGCACAACTTAAGAATCAAGTCTTGCTTACAATTAAGTAAGATACCGGTCAAATTAGTTTATTGGGAAAAGCTAACAGATAGGTATAAAGCCGCTCGAAGAGAAAAAGAGATCAAAGGTTGGAGTAGACTTAAAAAGCAAAATTTGATTAATAGTTTACATTGAGGAGTTTATCTCCGAAATGCGGTGGTAGTTCAGCGGTAGAATGTCTCCTTGCCAAGGAGAAGGTCGCCGGTTCAAATCCGGTCCACCGCTCTCGGTTCCCTCGAGCAGGTTGAATGCTTTGAAAGCGCCAAGAATTGAAGAAGTTGTGCGCACAAATCCGGTCCACCGCTCAAGAAGTGACAGAAATGGATAGAAAGTTACTAGGAAATTACATAAAATAACAGAATAGTAACAATATAAAAAGATGAAAGAAGGCCAACCAATTCCTAACAATGAAGCAAAAACTGAATTTGAACTTGCAATTGAAAGGCAAGTTGGAGATATAATCGAATCTATTCGTGAAATGCGGATTAATGAGCGAAGAAAGCTGGTAAAGGTAAAACATGGTAAGCCAATGAAAGTTGTTTCTCATTGGCCATTCATAGGAAGACACAGACCACCACAACTGTTAAGTAAAGAAGAAGTAAATAAATTAGTTGATGAAGCTCTTAAATAAGCTTAGAAAAACTTTTATTCCTAATTCGAGGAAATATCTTTCTCACTTGTAGTATATGGCAGCCTTTCTTTACCAGCGGCATCTCGCATGGTATTCAAGAGTAGTCTTTTTAAAATTTCCTGGAAATTTACTCCATACATGTCAAGAATTGTTGACATCGCAACGTCGAGTTCTTTCGGCCCGAATGCCGGATTGCAGTTTGAATCGATGAAAAAATAACGACCGGATTGGTCAATTCTTACATCAAATTTTCCGTAATCATACATCTTGGCTACATCAAAAGCCCGTTTAACATACTCCCTTAATATCGGGTCTTCATATTTTTCGTAAACAAACGTCTCAGAACCTTTTTTAAGCCACTGGTCTTCGAAAGTTGAAAAAATATATTTCCCATCAGTTTTTTTAAAAACCTTCTCAGCAAGATAAACCTTTTTATTGAGCCCCTCCAATAGTATTGCAGTAACCTCACGACCAACAATAAACTCCTCTATTAAAACACCCTGCTTATAAGTATTAATTAAAAACTTCAGTCTCTCTTTTAAATGTTTCTCAGTATCTGATACTGAATTTTCTGTTATCTCAACCGCGCCGTGAATTTCGTTTAATTTCGAGATTAACGGATAACGTAGAGTCGGATCGATAAAGTCATTTGGGCTAGTAATAAGTTGATAATGGGGAACCGGTACGCCGTTTTGCTGGAGAATTTTTTTTATTAAAAATTTATTTGTATCCAAAGACATGCCCAAGATGTCTGCTCCTGTATAAGGAAAATCCAGAAGCTCCAAAACCCCCGGAATTGAAGACGCTAAACTTTCAAAACCCTTTACAGAATCGACAAGATTTATCACCATGTCCGGTTTAGCTTTCTTGAGAAATTTTGTCAAGCGAGAATTCCCTGCATAAAGGTATACTTCAATATTTAATTTATCTAAATATGAAGCAATTGTTTTGGCATCTTTATCGGCATCTTTTTCAGTTAGGTATTGAGCTTCCGTAGGAAAATATTCTCTTTTAACATCGCTATAGACAATCCCTACCTTTTTGGGGAATTCATAACCGTTTTTTGTTGATGGACTAACCGTAATATTTTGCACTTGAATTCATTTACAATTAAAAACTATTTACCTCAAATGTCAATGATGAAGTTATAACCCTATTATGTCAGTGTAATAATTTTCCCTTTATAGATTTTCGATTTCTTGACTAACTGCGTAATATTCCATAGGTTAACCTATACTTTTTCGCAATACCGCCGCCTGTGATAATTCCTGGCTGAAATCCTTTCCTGCAACGAGTAACTTAAATATTTTACCAGTTATTTTACAGTGTTCTACATGATCTGTGTTTTGAGGCCCCAGTTCTTTACCCAAAAATTGCTCAATATACTTTACATCTTCCATTACCCCAGTCCATATTGGGTTTGAACAGGATAACTTATATAAGTTATCCTTATTCAAGTACAAACCTGCTTTAATAAGATCCTGCTTTAGGTTAAGATAATGCTGTTCAATATATTTCAAAAGTGTTAATTCCTCAGCTTTCTTAAGACCTCGCCCTGTCCCAATAATTTCAGGAGGAACACCTAAAGAATATAAAGCACCAGTAAAGCCAATTGCTCTTGGCAACTTCACTCTACCAACGCCTCTTGAGTAGCCAAATAGTCCTATATGTTGGACGCGTTCTCTTCTTTTAGGTAGTTTCGATGCAATATCGTTAATAATGGTAGCTATTTCTTCAACGGTCTCTTTATAATCCTTCTCTAAGAGAGAAATTGTTTTCATTAATTTTGTTTCCTCAACTTTTGATATCTCTACCGCTTTTGTATAAGGGAGGATAGACTCCAATTCTTTTATGGCTTTTATTACTTTGTCCTTATCATAGTCATATCGAAAAGCACTTTGCAGTAGTGCCGTTCTTACACCCCCATATTCCCTTGTAAAATTACCTATTGTTTCTGGGGTAAGCCCACCCCGAAAAGGTAGCGAAGCAGAACCGATTATTGGATATAGCTTAATGTTTTTAACCGATTCGAATCGTCTATAGCGGGAGAGAGCCATTTTAATTGCTAATACTGTCGGAATTAATCCTGAATTTAGAGCCGGATCAGACCTCGCAATATAAGGTCTTATATAATCAGGCTGTCTTCCAAACTTTTTCTTGTGTATATCAATATACTCATTCAAAATTTCATCTGATCTTATAATCGTGTCTACTTTTTCAAAAAGAGGTATTAACTCAACATGCTTCAATGAACCGTTTTTAGAACTATTTAAACGGTGTTTAAGTGAAGATATTTCTGCAAACGCTTCTTGTATTTCAATTATCTCTTTTGCAGATTCTGTCATTGGTAGTATAGCCTCAAATAAAGGAGGTGTGTGTAAACCCACTCCTTTAGCTAAACCGGCAGCGCTGAGTAGACCCATAAACGCTCGACCCAGTCTGTATTCGCTTTCTACTCTTGGGTTAGGCAAACGAAATGTAAGAAACTTTTCTTTACCTAATTGATATTTTTGAAAATAGTCATAATGATCCATGAATAGCCTTTCTACAACTGACTCATCGACAAGTTTTCCTTCCCAGTCCCATTTATATTCAGAGGAACCCAGCTCAGAAAAAGATAAAAAACACTCTTTAGATTCGTTGTGAGTTCCAATAAACTCTTCTTCCAGCCAATAAGGTTTACTTGCATGATCTGGGTGTTGAGAAATCATAGTTGACGGTATTTTTCTTGTCATAGCTTCAAATAAAACTTTTTATGCGACTCACCGCTTCAGAAATATTAGTTATAGAATTAGTAAAACTGAGGCGGAAATATCTAGGATATAAAAATGCTTCACCGGGAACAAGTGCCACACCCTTTTCTTCTAATAGCTTAGTACACCAAATAGATGATGTCGGATATTTCTTATTAAGTAGCTTCTCTATACCCACAAATAAATAGAATGCCCCTTCAGGCCGCGTAATAAATAAACCATCAATTTCAAAAAGAAGTTTCAAGATAATGTCACGTCGCCTTTTGAGATCTTTTAACATTAAATGCACAGATTTTTGAGGTCCATTGATGGCAGCAAGAGCTGCCATCTGACTTATCGATGAGGTATTAGAAGTCGTCTGACTTTGCAAAGCAACCATGGATTCAATGATTTCTTCTGGACCCGCAGCATACCCCACTCTCCAACCAGTCATAGCATACGCCTTTGAAAATCCGTTAATTGTAATTGTTTGTTGTTTAATATCATGCCCAAACGAAACAATAGAATAGTGCTTCCCAGAGTAGAGAATTTTCTCATAAATTTCATCGGAAATTACAAAAATATTTTTCTTAACAGCAATGTCTGCGATCTTTTCCAACTCTTTCTTTTCTATAACTGCACCTGTGGGATTTGAAGGGGTATTTAATAGTATAACTTTAGTTTTTGAAGTGGTTTTTTCGAGCAAATCTGATGCTTTTAATTTAAATGGTGGTTTTAGTCGTACTAAGACAGGTGTCGCTTTAGAAAGCTTAATCTGCTCAAAGTAAGTACTCCATGTGGGAACGGGCAATAAAACTTCATCACCCTTTTCGCATAACACCTGAAAGGCATGATAGAGAAGTTGCTTACTTCCTACTCCAATAACTACTTCTTTAGGTGTATATTTAACTTTGTTTTCAGTCAATAATTTTTTAGTAATTGCTTCCCTCAATTCAAGAACTCCAGCTGTATTGGTGTAGTGAGTAAAGCCTTTTTTTATAGAAAGTATCGCTGCTCTTCTTATATGTTCGGGAGTAATAGTATCTGGTTCACCAAGAGATAGATCTATCACGGAAACACCGGCCGATTGAAGTTGTTTTGCTTTTGCAGCTAGTTCTAAAGTGGGTGAAGGTTCTATTTTACCAATATTTTTTGTAACCATAAAAAAACTCGCCTCCACTCCGAAACAAATTCATTCGGAAAAGGGGCGAGTCTTCTAAACCCGCGGTACCACCCTTATTTTCTCTTTAGGTTATCGACTTATTCAGGCAGCAAACCCTTTGTGCTGTAACGGGCACTTCCCGCAAGGTTCTAATTTCCAAATATGGATTTCTTCCTTAAGCTCACTCGGTGTTAGCCAAGTTCAAACGCTTTTAGTTTATTTCGACTTTCTGAATTATATGACCTTATATAAATTAAAGTCAAGCGAGTCAGACTCAACTACCCTGTAATAATATTAAATTTTCTTTATTACTTCTAATTTAGTAAAATAATAGTTATTAACAAAATTGCATGCAATTTTGAGAGGAAAACAATGTAGCGTAAAGCAAAAAGCTTTGCGATTTGCTGAAAGCGTAATTTGTTTTGACGAGGCCCAGTAGCTCAATGGACAGAGCAACTCGCTTCTAACGAGTAGGTTGGTAGTTCGACTCTACCCTGGGTCACAAATTTCCGTTTGAAGCAGAGGAATCTTGGGCCACGAATTATTAAATTAGCTAATCATTAACTATATTACATAATTACATAGGGAAATTAGCTTTTTTGTTTTCCCATGTAAATCCACAATCCCTACATTTATAACAATATTTCAATCTTTCATTATCAGGTGTATATCTTTTTGCTGTTGCAATAAATATATAAAACAACCTACGCTTCCAGCTCGGTAAAGCATCACCAATATTCTTACCCTTACAAAAAGGGCATTGAACAGAACTTTGATTCATAAAATACTCTAACTTTATTTTAATACATTTTGCATAAACATCCCTTACGCCTTTTAAAATTTCTAATAAATTATTAACATGTTTGATTGAAGTGGGGGAATATTGCTTTACACCCAAATAATATTGTACGAAAAATTACTGCTTCATTAAATTGTATAATAAAGTGAAGCAAGGCTTATAACAGCATTCAAGAAAACTCCGGGCTTTCAGCCCGGGGATGAATTGAACGCTGATATGTCATGCTTCGATAATACTCAGCATGATACTGAGCCTGTCGAAGTATCATCCTCCTTTGAAGGAAACCCCGCCTTTCAAGGCGGGGAGGATGTCATAACATTTAAGTTAGTACATATTTAATTAATATCCCATATTATGTTTATAATTATCCCTAATAATGTATAATACATGACCTATATTGATATCGTGCATGCTAAAAACTATAAAGTTACTTAAAAACAAATACTTTAGAAAAGTTAACAAGGAGAAATTTCTGTTCTACCTGATAATATTTCCAGCTTTAATAGTCCGCATCATTAATTTGAATTACAATACACCTTTTAATGACGAGGCAATATATGTCGTTGTAGGGAAAATGGGGTTATTTGCAAATGACTGGTGGAGTTATGGTGCCAGGCTTTGGATGGCGGGTTTACCTTATCTGTATCCCAGTTTAACTGCAATGGCATATCAGGTTGGAGGCATAATCGGATCCCGACTTTTGAACGTGTTCTTTGGAGTTTTTCTTGTAGAAGAAGTTTACCGCTTTACCCGCATGCTTAATATTTTCAATAGCAAAAAATACAACCTTCCTGCGGCTTTAATTGCATCATTCATCGTTGCATTTTCCTACGTCGGAATTTTTGTTTCAAAACTTGCAACCTACGATATACCAACTTATTTTTTAATGCTCTTTTCAATCAACTCTTTTATAAAAGCTAATTACTTTAATAATGGAAAATATTACTTTCTGGCAGCTGTCAGTTTATTGGCTGCTTTTTTAATGAAGATAGTTACTGCACTTTTTTTTCCGGTTCTATTCATTTTATCAGTTATAGAAATTAGAAAAAGAAATAATTTCCATAAAAAATTATGGTATTTGTACGGTTTAGTCCCCTTTGTACTCGGAATACTTTTTTATGCCTTATTTTTTGGTAGAGACATACTTATTTATGCATCATCCCAAACAACCAGAGATTCTGACTTTCTTCAATCGATTATTCATGTGATATGGGAAAACTCGTATGTAACTTTAATAATGTCTTGTATTTCGCTCTATATTCTTCTTCTAATCAGGAGAGTTAAAAGTGTCTTGGGTTTATTGGCACTCGCGCTAATAATTCCGATTTTTCATATATCTCTCATGCGCTATCCAACGCTGAACAAACATATTTATCTGACAATTATTTTCTTGTCGCCAATTATTGGCTATACATTCGCTTACCTAATGGACAGCAAAAACAAAATTATTGCTTTTGTTATAAGATTATCCGTTTTAGTGCTTGCAATAATTTACTTAGCTATATTACCTAAAAACCTTTACCGACTTGAACACGATTGGATAAATACAGCAAATCTCAAAAAATTCTTAAGTACGAATGTGCAAATGGGAGACAAAGTACTTGCCGAAACCGGCGCCGACGTTGTTTTAAGTTTATATAATAAAACATATCCCCCGGGTAATATCTTCACTCTGGATTGGATCGAGTATTCAGGCATGAGCGATGATACAGCCTATATCCAAGCAATAAGGGATAAGTATTTCGACTACATAGAGCTAGATAATAAAAACGAAGCGAAAAAAGAACTGGCAATGAAAATTCTTACAGAAATAGACGGAAGATACAAATTAATATATGAAGAAGGTTTTTTTAAAGTTTATAGCAGATCTCGAGAAAACTCCGAGCGTTAGCTCGGGGATGTCGCCGACTCTAAGAGTCTCTGACTCGTAGAGAATCGAGCCTGATATGTCATGCTTCGACGATACTCAGCATGATACTGAGCTTGTCGAAGTATCATCCTTCTTTAGAGAAGGAAACCCTGCTTGTAAGAGCAGGGAGGATGTCATGAAAAACAAGAAAATAAATAATTTAGTTCAAAAAATCGGTAGCCCGAAAGACGGCCAACATTCTTTCCTGTTTTGGTTAGTAGTACCATTAATAATCCTTTGGCTTGTCATTGGTTATGTTTTCGGTTCAGTATCCGATACTCCTATTTGGAGGAGTGTGCAAAATTACAGTACGACAAATCCTGCTAATCCTTTTTTTAAAGATTATGCCGCGTTACCAAATAATACCGATGGTTACATAACCTTTTGGTTTGACGATGCGTGGCTGTCACAATACATGGTTGCCTATCCATTAATGAAAGAAGCGGGGTTAAAGGGAACCATTGCAGTCCCGGTTGTTGCAATCGGCCAAAAAGATTACATGAATTGGGCACAGTTAAGAATTATCCAAGACGACGGCTGGGAAATAGCAAATCATAGTTTGAAACATGATTGCAACATGCAGTCATTAAGCGAAGATCAAATAAAAACAGATTTAACTACCGCCAGGAATATACTTTGGAGTCAAAAATTATCCGCCACTGTCTTTGTTACACCGTGTGGGGTAGACAGTCCGACGCTCCGCAGTGAAGCCAGTAAACTGTTTCAAGGATATCGTACTGTCGATCCCGGTTTTAATCCTGTAGATACACTAGATCCCTATAACATGAAGGTTAAAAATATCGAAAATAATACAAAGGTTGATGATATAAAGTTATGGATCGACCAAACTAAAAAGGATAAAGCATGGTTGATCCTTTTATTCCATAAGGTCGGCGAACCAATTAAAGATGTCAACAGTGAACGTTACGACATTAATAAAGATGACTTTGAGGACATTATTAAGTATGTTCAAGAAAACAATATCACTGTAATTACGCCAAGTCAGATAATTAACAAATCATAATATGAAAAAATACTATACACACAAGGAAGAAGTCGCAGTAATAATTCCAGCTTTCAACGAGGCTAAAGTAATCGGCACGACACTTAAAGCAGTATTAAAAATTATCAAGAAAAAGGATCTGTATGTCGTCAATGACGGCTCTCGAGATAAAACAGCAACAGTTGCTAGAAAATTTACACACCATGTTCTGACTCTTCCCAATCAAGGCAAGGCACACGCCTTAAACACTGCTATAGAAAAATTCAAACTGACTAAAAAATATAAATACATTTTTTTCGTTGATGCTGATACCTCTCCTGATGAAAATTTTCTTACATATGCATTACTTCACTTTCAAAATGATCGACATAAAAAAATAGTCTGCGTTGTCGGGCGGGTGGAAGGAATTGGCGTAAATTGGATTTCAAAATACAGACAATGGGAATACTATATATCGCATTTTATCCATAAACGTGCACAGGCTAATTTAAAAAGTATATTGGTAGTTCCTGGGTGCGCTACTATCTACCGCAGTTATATCTTTGATAAGGTTAAAATTCCCTACGGTACAATGACAGAAGATATGGATTTTACCTTCCTGCTTCACAGGATGGGGTATAACAATATGATTTTTGAGGATAAAGCAGTCGTATACACACAAGACCCCAGAAATATAAAAGATTTCGTAAAACAAATTACCAGATGGTATACAGGATTTTGGCAGTCTGTTAAAAAACACGAGATACCATGGCATGCACAAACCCTCGATCTTGTCGTAGTATTACTCGCAATGGAAGGTATATTTAACGGTTTAATAGTTATATTTTTTCTGATGTCGATAATTCCAATTGCATCCTTGGGAAAAATTACTATTTTCAAGGCGCCGTTATATATCGACTTTTTTGCATTTTTCCTGCCCACAATACTTTGGAGTTCTGTTTCTGATAGGGATTATTCAAAAATACGATACGTGCTGCACTTTTATTTTCTAAGATTATTATCAAGTCTGATATTTTTAAAATGCTATTTTGCAGGTTTCTTAAGCAATCAGAAAGACTTTGTTTGGGACAGCAATCGCTATAGTTTAACGGAAGGAGGAAGTCAATAATGGCAATGGCAGGACCTCAAATAGGAGGCGTATCTTTAATTTTAAGCCTTCTAATTAACCTTACTTTTTATTTAAAAAGGCAAGTTGGCAGTATACTAATTAATTCGACCACTGCGTTTCAAAGAATTTTTCGTCCATCCCCCCAAGGTGCCAAATAACAAATTTATTAATTCCGAGTGATCTCAGTAGATCAATCTTTCGTATCATACTTTCTGAATCTGACAAGTATCCAGTAAACCCAAGGGATTTAATAATTAATTCACCCGAATCTGCATCACGCTCCGAAGTATAATTTACATTATCAATAAACCTTTCGAATTCATCATATTGAAGTCCTTTTGTCTCAGCATTACCCCAAACGTACCCGTATGATGGAATTCCGAAAACTAATTTATTTTTGTTGGTAACTATTGAAAGATTGTGCTTCGCAACTTCACTTAACCAAGAAAGAGGAGCAATGGGACCCGCATCAGAATCCCCACTGTGGTAATCGTACGTCATAATACGTACCTCATCCGCAATCTCCGAGATATTTTTAATATCTTGCCCCAATACGCCTTCCCAGTCCGGTGTTGAAGTCTGAGCATGAATGGTTACCGATAAATACAAATTATTTGATTTTAGTGCTCCAGAAAGACCGACTAAAAAACTTTCATATAGTTCTTTATTTTCTAATTCAATGCCTTCAAGATCGATGTCGAGACCGTCGGCACCAAGTTCTATAATATCGGTCGTTAATTTTTCGGATAATGTTTTTGTCTTTTTGTTATCTGTAAAGAAAGGGGTTAACTTCTTACCGCTTAATTCAGACCCAAGTGTAGGCAAAACTATAATTCCTTTATCTTTATATTTATTTACTACCTCTTTTTTATCATTTTGCCCCACCTCGAGCAACTCCAAATTAGTGGATACCATATACCATACGGGTGATATTGACCTAATACTTTTTACACCGACTTTAACAACCAAATCATAAGCTTCTTTCTCTTTCCACCAGGCTATCCAACCGGATATCTCCGGGGGTGACTTATAAATAATTTCCGGTTTTTCCGTAATACTACTGGATACCTCATTTTTAAATTGATAATTTGGAACCTTACCCTTGCGTATCAAAAATATTAATACAGTCAGAAGTACTAAAAAGATAACCAATAACGCTATGTAAAATCCTCTACCTTCTTTACCAAACATGCACTAAATTATATAATGATTCGTTTTAAACCAGCAAATATTAAAATAACTACAATAATACTACAATCGTAAACTGACATGAAAAAATATTTACTCTTTATACTTACGGTGTTATTTCTAACTTCTTCTAGCCACGCATCGTATGCACTAAGCGACCCGAGATTGAATGCCAATAATATTTTCGGAATCCATATTTTTGACGAAAATGATCTCGAAGATGCGGCTGCATTGGTCAATTCAGCTGATGGGGATTGGGGATACGTAACTATCGTAATAAGAGAAGACGAGAGAGATAAAACCAGGTGGCAAAATGCTTTTGACAAGATGAGGAAATTGCACCTTATACCTATAATCAGGCTTGCTACTCGCCAGAAAAATGGAGGTTGGGCAAAACCTAAATTTGAAGATATTGAAAATTGGACGAATTTTTTAAACTCATTAAATTGGGTGGTAGAAAATCGCTACATCATAATAGGCAACGAACCAAATCATGCAGCCGAATGGGGTGGAGAGGTTAACCCGGAGGAGTATGCCTCATATTTAAAATCGATATCCAGCGAACTAAAGAGTTCATCTAACGATTTTTTCATAATTCCAGCAGGATTTGATTCAGCTGCACCAAATAATAAGATTCATATGAGCGAGTTTCTCTTTATCAAGAAAATGATCAATAAAGAACCGGATATTTTTGACTTTATAGACGGTTGGTCTTCACATTCCTATCCCAATCCCAATTTTTCAGGATCTGTCGAAGCTTCCGGAGCAAATACAATTAAAAGCTATCTTTGGGAATTAACTTTATTAAAAAGCTTGAAAATAAAAAAGGACCTGCCGGTATTTATTTCAGAAACGGGGTGGGTTAACGATACTATTCAAATGGAAAAACTTCAGGAAAATTGGATAAAAGCGTACGACTTTTGGTCCAACGATCAAAACATTGTTGCCGTAACTCCGTTTATCCTGAATTATCAAGAGGTACCCTTTAATAAATTTTCATGGAAAGGAAGTGACGGATTCTATCCATTTTATCAAACAGTTCAAAGCATGCCTAAAAAAACAGGGGAGCCTGCCCGATTAGACAAAGGTAAACTTGAAGCTACGTTAATCCCGAAATTTATAAAAAAAGACGGTAAAATGTACGGCGTCACTATTCTTGAAAACACAGGTCAGGTGATCTGGCAAAAGGGATCAAGTTATCAGATTAACCTCGATGACAGAACCAAAATCGAGACAAATGGTCCTTTATTCTTTGACATCGAACCCGGTCACTCCGGGATATTACTGACAAGAGAAATCAATCCCCTAAACTCCTATAAAATAGCTCCTAATATTCTTGGTAGTTACCTCTTTAAGGAGGATGGTTCATAATTAAATGCAATTTGAACCTGAATCTGATAAAATTATATCTGTTCTAATATCAATTCCGAGCATGGCGAGGAATTGAAAGGAGGAATTGCGAAACGATAGGTGTAAAGCTTTGCGGTATACCGAAAGTGAAGCACATTCCGACGCCGCGGGCCTGTAGCTCAATGGTAGAGCAGTACCCTCTTAAGGTAACGGTTGAAGGTTCGAGTCCTTCCAGGCTCACAATATAAACTTAAACGAAATTTCCTAACTTTACACCACGTCGCATTAATATAGTTAAGATTTATCTGCCTTCATTCTTAAATGTCAAAGGAACGTCGAGGTAAACACATAAAAATAACCACTGATCTTGATAAACACCCGTATATGAAAACCTTGGCTTTTCATAAGCTTGTTCAAAGCGTAGACGTCTTTACACAAAACTTTTTTAAAGAAAATTCCTTTTTGGATTTGTGGAATAAGGCTAATAATTCCGGAAATTTCTCCGATGTTAATTTTATAGTTTCGCTAGCTTATGGAACGATTTCCACCGAAGTAGCAGAAAATATTAAACCCATATCTAGAAGGTTTTATGATCTATTATGTAACGCTAATAATACAGCGCAAATAAAATATAATACTGATTCTTATGCCGTTCTCTACAAAGTTGCACTAAATACAGGAGATTTTTCAAAAGTAAATAAAATAACAAATTTTGCTTACAATGTAGTCGGAAATGAAGAAGAATATTTCTCTGATTATAATAAGTGGTTAAAGAACAAAAATAAGCATAATTTGGACTTCCATAATTGGAGAGTATTACATAACAAAAATTACAAAAAAGAATACGCAGGGTATGTAGTTTTCTTAAAAACGAAGCCGAATCTTGACTAATAAACTGAATTTATGTCATGCTTTGCTTAAGTTATACTCAATAGCTAGATATGCATATCTTTTCGATCTTCAACAAAATTACATTTACAGTTTTATTTTTTATAATTACACCCTTGGTCATCGGGACAGTTTTTGTTTATTTAACGCTTACGAATTCGAACTCTCTTCAAAATGAATCCAGGCCAATTAACAATAAAGTACTTTCTTACGAAACTACGGGTACCCAAATATTTGCATCGGTTCCAAGCTCCTACCCGAGTATAACCGGAAACATTTTAGCCGGTGATGCAAGAGGTGAGATTATCAAGTTATATCTTGAAAAATATCAATCCCCGTTAGTTCCATACGCACATTTAATCGTTAATACAGCAGATAAATATAAGGTTGACTTTCGCCTGCTTACTGCTATATCTCAACAGGAATCAAACCTTTGTAAAAATTATCCAGAAGGAACTTATAATTGCTACGGGTGGGGGATACATAGTAGGGGTACTTTGGGCTTCTCTTCATTTGAGGAGGGAATCGAAACCGTCACAAAAGGGTTAAAGACAGAGTATATCGACAAAGGCTACACTAATCCTGAAGAAATTATGGCAAAATATACTCCGTCCAGTAACGGCAGTTGGGCGGAAGGCGTAAATAAGTTTATCTCCGAAATGCAGTGATCTTTCTGCAAATTTGCATATTCCAAGTATAATTTGTGGTGTAATATATATGTCTGCAGCATACGACACATTTGATTATCCGAATTATTGGGTTGGACGCGAATACGAACATAAGGCTGAAGTAATCGCAATTTCCGGCTTTCTCTCTAAAATCAAAAAGATAGGTAAAATACTCGATATTGGGGTCGGCTTTGGCCGCCTTACACCGACATATATTTTTCGAGGTAAGAATATCATTTTGACAGACCCATCGGCCAAACTATTAGCGATAGCGAAAAAAGAATTTAACAGAAAAAACGTAAAATTCATACGCTCACCGATAGAAAAACTACCGTCAAAAATAAGAAAAAATTCAGTCGACTTAATCCTGATTGTCAGAGTTCTCCATCATATTAAAGATCTGGATAAATCAATAAGAATAATACACAACCTATTAAAACCAAATGGCTATTTAATCATTGAGTTTCCAAATAAAATTCACCTCAAGGCGGCTATTACAGAATTATTAAGAGGCAATTTAACTTTTTTTCTGGATATCTACCCTAAAGATGTTCGAAGTAGTAAATCAAAAAAAGAAAAAACTTTACCGTTTTTTAACTATCACCCGGATATTATAAGACAAAAGCTTAGAGATAGCGGCTTTACAATAATAGAACAAAGATCTGTTTCTAATATAAGAAGTAACTTCATAAAAAAACTTTTAACTATAGAAACTCTTCTTTTCTTGGAAAATCAGCTTCAGAAACCATTCTCCAGAATCAATTTCGGTCCTTCTATTTTCATACTTGCAAAAAAGACGTAATCAACCCCCACAAGCTTGACAATCCTGTAGTATTATGCTATATTAGCATCATGTTCTGAGGCAATTCAGACTTATAGTCTTGAAAAGCGTCAGAATTTTTTATGGGAGGTACCAGACGGTACCTCCCTTCTTTTTGGAAAGATTATATGAGAAATGTAAAAGTATTTTCAATTGTGATGTTTATTCTATATGCAACACTTACACCCAACGCAAGGGCAGCTGTTAGCGTACCTAATTATTCTGATTCCTATACTATAACCAATATTGGTAACTATGAGATGGATTATAGAACACTTAAACTGAAAATATTCTTTAAAAAATATAATTCACCCCTTACTCCTTATGCAAAGTACTTTGTTTATTGGGCTGACGTTTATAATATTGACTGGAGGCTGATTCCGGCAATAAGTGGTGTAGAATCTACGTTCGGTAAAAGAATACCCAAAAATTCATTTAATGCATATGGTTGGGCGAACGGAGAATACCGTTTTAGTTCGTGGGAGGATTCAATTGAACATGTTACCAAAACCTTAAGACTTAAATATAAGGATAAGGGAGCAGTAACAATTAAAAGCATTGCACGCCGCTATGCTCCTCCAAGTTCAACTTGGGGTGGAAAAGTCGAATTTTTCATGAGCAAAATTGATTCGACACCGCTCGAATTCGATTTATAAATGTTATAATACTTCCAAACTACGAATTATATGTAATGCCCTCGTGGCGAAATTGGCAGACGCGCAGGATTTAGGATCCTGTCCCGTTTAGGGGTAGAGGTTCAAATCCTCTCGAGGGCACATAACTCTAACTTACAATTCCCCGAATTATTATTTATAATTTTATTTAATGGATAATAAAATTCATATTTACCCCAAGCATCCTTATAATAATATCGCCGTACTTTTATACTTCTTCCCATTTATCGTCTTTATCGTCACTCTCCTTATTTTCACTACACTCTTCAATAATCTTTAAGGCACTTAACGAACTTGACAAAACGATAGTTTTTTTCATAGAATATATTCATGCCAAAATTTATTACTGCCCTGGCAACTATAATTCTTCTGGGAATTACTCCAAGTTTTGTATTTGCAACTACTTCAAGTGATTCATCTAAACCAACAAAAGAGGAGCGTACTGAAGAAAGGCAACTTAAACTCTCTGAAATAAAGGAAAAAAATGCAGAAAAACGCGCTACTAACTCTGCTCGTGTCAGCCAAGCAAAAGAAGAACACGTAAGAGCATTTTTCAATCAAATGGTGACACGAATTGGGGCACTTATATTAAGGCTTGATAAGTTAGCTGGAAGAATTGAATCCCGTGTTGCCAAAATTGAAGCTTCTGGAACTCCGGTAGATCCATCTGTAAAAACCCAAATAGCTGACGCTAAAAAGTTATTAGCTGACACACAACTTCTTTTACAAGATACTAAAACTAAATTAGAAGAAGTTCTTGCTTCCGAAAATCCAAAAACAGCCTTCAAAGAGGTCAAAGACAATATCAAAAAAATAAAGGATAATCTGACAAAAGTTCATAAAATTCTAGTACAAGTTATCGGCCAAATAAAAGGGTTAAGAGTAGGCAATACAACGCCGGCTCCTACCTCAATAGTTGAACCAAGTGAAACGCCTACTCCCACTGAGACCCCGGTACCAACTAATACACCGACACCCGAACCAAGTGAAACGCCAGTCCCAACACCTTAATTATGATATTAAAAAATAAAAATAATAATTTTCTCTTAACTTTATCTATCGTATTAATATTAATGGGTATAGTTATTTTTTCTTTCTTTTCTCAAAAGAGAGCTCCTGTTACTCCTGAAAAAGCCTCTACTGAAATCCGTCAAATCCAAACGCAATCACAGTCCGATGATGTAGAAGCGATAGAAAAAGATATTAATGACACCGATTTGAGTGAAATTGACAGAGAAATCAGTGCTATTGAAAAAGAACTTAATGCTTCATACTAGTCTGAATGACTAAACATAAAATCTCGATAGCAATTGCAGCTCTCGTTATCGTGATTGCTGTTTTCTATAAATTCGCATTTCGCAACCCCAATGTTACATACCTGCCCGCAGATGCTCTCACCCGAAACGTTTCGCGTAGCGATGCGAGCGGGACGCCTCAAGCGTTGCAGGCGGGTAAAGATATATCATCCGAAGACACAAAAACCGTTGTAGAAAAAGCTAAGAAAAAGGAGATCAAAATTGCGGATAAAACTCTTACCGTTGAAGTGGCAGATACTCCAGCATTACAAACATTGGGTCTTTCGGGACATGCACCGATCAGCGACGAAGAAGGAATGATTTTCATTTTCGCTTCAGACTCCATACCTCATTTCTGGATGAAAGAAATGCTTTTTCCGCTCGACATGATTTGGATCGATAACAAAGGAATCATAGCTGATATTGATAAAAATGTACCCAAACCATCTTTGGATACTCCAAATTCAAAACTACCCACATATTCTTCTACGCAACCTATTAGATATGTTCTTGAAGTCAATACAGGCTTTTCCGATAAATACGGAGTAAAGCTAGGAGACAGCGTTGATTTGTCACAGCTTTAACGGTAATCACCAAAGGGTTTTTGTTAGCTTAGTGCAAATTCTTCTAGCTCCTTAATCCCGCCGAACGCGATTCTGTCTGGAACTTCGCTCGAAGCACTAACCATGCGCGCCGGTGTAACCACAAAATCACCCCAACGCTCGTTCACCCGATCAACCGCTTTAGCTAAATTCTCCTTAGCAACAGCATCCTCAAAAAGTTCAAGCTGAAGGCTCTCCTTTCTTCGCAAATCGAAGACCGAAATAGCCAAATCTCTGACCGGCCTACGATACGGAGACTGACAAAGAATTCTAAGTGAACACTTATAAATCTCTCGTGACTCAAATAAGTTTTTACTGAAAGTCACACCCTTATGCCAAAAACTACCGTCCCTATAGCCTACGGCAACGTGCACTCCGCGGGCAGCATACCCCGCATGCCTAAGACGGGCACCTGTCTTAGTTACCAACTTAGTCAAAATAGGCGACAAGTCTTCCGGTGTGGCTAGAGGGCGGGGGAGCGCATACGAATTGCCGTAGCTTCGTCTTCCGAAAGCGACATCATCTATTTCCTGCCCCCTTAACCTCAAATACCAATAATAACCATTAACTGACTCAAAAGCTGCTTTCAATTTCCAAAGCGGTGCATGATAAAAATCGACAACACTAAAAATTTCCATACGATTAAGCCTAATGGCGTTACGCATTTTAATATAAGGCAAATCAGTAAGTTCAAGTTGAGAATAAACTCCCAAGAAATTACCTTTATTAATTTCATCGAGGCCGTCCGGTTTATGCAAACCCGACGCAAGTTTTGCCAAAAACCTATTCGGGGCAATTCCAATCGAAACAGTCAGCCACTCTCCAACCTCTTGCTTGATACGCTGCTTGATCTCTTGAGCAACTCGACATAACGGAGAACCGGAGCCCTCAGAAAACTCAGGGGACCCGAGCATCGGATCACCAGATTTCCGGAATTCTGACTCTCTGGCTATCTGACCATCTGAATACTCCGAGTTTTCCGATCCTCTGATCCCTCCAACTCTCTGAAAGTCTAATACAAACTCATCTATGCTCTTAGGCATAACGTCAGGTGTGTAGTTTGAAAGCAATTGCCTTAGGCTAAGATGGACGTTGCGGTATTTCCAGGGATCGGAAGGTAAAATTATTAAATTAGGACACAAAAGCATCCCGTCCTTTACTCTCATTCCGGTTTTTACACCATATTTCTTAGCCTCAATAGAGGGAGCAAGGATACAGCCATTAGAGCTCGTGTAAGCCGCAACAGCAACGGGTTTCCCCCGGAGATGTGGGTTTGCCTGCTGTTCGATAGTCGCAAAGCAGGAATTAAGATCAATATGTAGGATTGTAGATGGCCTGGGATTAAAATTAAGAATATTTTCCATACCAGTATTCGTATATTATTCGGTAATGCTTGACATTAAAGTAGTCGTCTAGTACTATGTAGTTAGCAAGTAAATCCTCGTGTGTGGGCATCCGGATGGTTGCTCGTAAATAGCACACGGGGTTTTGTTTTACTTAAACAAGTTATTTTCCTCAACAACAAGATCTTTAATAAGGTGGTAATAACTTGGGTCTCCATGTTCATATTTACGAAAAATTGACCAACTTACAAAATCAACAGCTTGAAGGGTTTTTTCCTGAGCGGGTGTTTTGATTTCAATATCCAAATTAAGCCTGTGTCTATTTTTTACTTGATTTTGAAGATAATTCTTAAAATTCAAATTTAAAAATTTGTTAGTCTCTCTTTTCGACGCAATTAAAATTATCTTCCCCTCTGGGTCAATTAACCTCTTTGTAAGTATCCTGTCAATTAATATATTAGCCACATAGTTATAAAGCACGTGTTTCTCATTCTGCAGCTTCGTGTGAACCCTTGACTTATTTAAACAAATAAGCATCACGGGGAAATCGTGTCCTTTTAAAAAATTTAACAAACGTTTTCTTGTTATTGGCTTCTCTTTAGCACAATGCAACACACCGCCACTCAGTCTTTTTACTTTTTTTCTCAGCATTTTGTGTACCTTTTTAACAATTTTCTCCAGAGGTTTTTTATCGGCAGCAAAGACCATTGTTATTAAAAAGAATTTTGAATTTTTCTTTTTAGGATCAAAACCCAAATCACCAGATTCGTCCAAAAAAATGTATGCCATATTTATTCTGCTAAACTTTTCTCAACCTCCGTATATAATAATTGCTAAGTATATTTACTAACAAACCTTCGCATATTCGCTACAATCATTTCGCTAAGCTTTAAGTAGGGGAAAGGGGAATCCTTGGATTGAAACCTTACTGAAGCAGAGGTGTCAACCAAATAAGGCTTACTAGTTCCTTCTTCAACTATAATATTGGGTGTATGTTCCGGATGGGTACCTGGAGTAAATTTTGTCAAAAATGACCTACCACCCTTTCTGGGTCCAACGAGGTCGGGAATTCTTCCATCCTCTTCCCACATTTTAATTATTCTCTCAAACAACACAACTAAATTTCGTTGCAGTTGGATATTTTCCTTAATTTCCTCATCTGTAAAAGATAATAAAGTTCTGCCGGCAATTTCTTTTTGTCTGACAATATTAACCCTTCTTCCTTTTTCATCCTGTCCGATTAAAAATTGCGTTTCAGGTACATATTCGCCAAGTCTGCTTTTAAAAAATTCATAGTCAGCTTTATTCTCTGCAAGTTGCTCTTTACTATTTCTGGATTTCCTATAAGTAATTTTCAAAACCCAACCGGGTTCGTGTCTGTACACCCGCGATTCAGACCATCCTCTCGCTATTTCTTCTCCCGGCTGAACTCGAAACGGGTATGCCGACATGTTTTCATCAGATTCCATACTTTTTTATTATAATAAGTTTAAGCGCTAATTTGTCATTCCATCGGAAATCTCTTCCAACCTCCAATACAGGGTTTCGGTATCTAGAACCAATCTAAAAAATAACGTCTTGCTGGCAACGGAGAAAACATGGAAAAGAGTTCGCCCCTGCCTGTAAGTGTGGTGAAGTCCAGTCTTAACGATAGGGTAGAGGCGGCCATGCCAAATCACAATTTTAGGCTGGACACGTCGACTAGTGCTGTCAAAAGTCATCGATACGGACACTGGCGTCGAGATTTTCTCAATCATGACATTAGAGTAGAAGAGTAAAAGAGTGTAAGAGTATCGGTATTTAAAAACTTAAACTCTCCTGCTCTCTCGCTCTTCCACTCTATTATTATCCCGAAGTAAACCCGAATCAAGAGGCGATTTTTGTCAACATATAAACTACTCATGCCTAAAAACATGAGTAGTTTCGCCTTTCAGGCTCAACAAGTTTGTTTTTGCGCGTTCGATTCATACTGAGGCTAACGCCTCTGGTATTCTCGAATGCTTAAAATAAATACTAGTTTTAACTCTCGAAAGAAGAGCGGGCCAAGAGGTAGGAAATTGTAGACTCAGCACCCTGGTTAGGATTAAAACCCCAGGGTTCCAAACCGTCATATATTCCACAAGTTATTTTGTCAATCAGCGAGATCCCTAAAATATTCTTGCCCGAGTACCAGGATAACGCGATTTTTGCAAAATCTAAATATTTACGTTCTTTTGTGATCTTAAAAACCTCAGAACAAACTTCAACAATACTTCCTGCTTCTATTGGCTGTTGGCCAAAAAGGGCCTTTTCACCGTCTTTAGGAAACCATCCTCTATAGCCTGGAAAGGAAAAGTAGTCCTTCGAGTTATCGTAAGTTTTATCTATCAGGAAATCTAAGGATTCTTTGGCAACTTCGAGATATTTTTTATTTCCGGTGGTTTGGTAAGCATAGAACAAGGCTAAAGGGAGTCTGCCATTATCATAAGTAATTAGATCTTCGTACCATTTCCAAGAAGAAGATGAATTAGTAAGGTAAAATTTTGTTAATCTGTCTGCAAGACGGATCAATTCTATTTCTAAATTTCCTGACAACCCAACTAACGTATTTCCCTCTAGTTTTTTACGCATGACAAGTAGTGGTACTAAATTAGAGTTTGCAGCTTCAAATTTCATTCTGTGAAAAATTCCGGTTATTACTTGAGCGATAGTTCTAGGTTCTCTTGCATCTTTTATTAAAATTGCTTGTTTGTCGAAAATAAAAACCGCGGTTAATTTTTGATCATCCGTCGGAGCACTAATCGATGCTTCTCCTAAAGCTGCCATTGCTCGCCCAAAACCTTCGTTTACCCCATCATCATCTCTCCATGTAAAGTCTGATTTTAAATCCTGATGGAAACCTTTAGGGGTCCGTGCTGAGACTATAAATCTGAGATACGTGTTTACTAATGATTCTTTTTTCACACGAAGTGCAAGTTGTAAAGCTCGTGCGTTGTCGTCAGTACAGTAACCTTCTAATCTATCGGGGGTTGCAAAAATGCAATGTTCAAAGATACCAACATCATCTGTCATACGTATAATGTGGGTAAGTGAATAATCTTCAAGTTTTACCACGATACCTTTTTAATGATTTACGTAACTGCCGTTGTGTAATATAGTTCTAAATAGATCCAGATATTGAAGCGCAACGCTTGACCACGTCATCAATCTACCGTATTCGTATGCGTCTTTTTCTATTTTCATCTTTTTGTCTTTATTTTCCCATAAATCAATTACTGCTGAAGCAATGGATTTTGCATCTCGGAACGGAACAATAATTCCCCTCCCATGCGAAAGAACCTCTTGAGCATAAATATATGGACTTGAAATACAACATTTACCGGCACCAACTGCGTAGGCTAAGGCCCCTGAAGATGCCTGTTGAGGATCAAGATAGGAAGTGATGTAAAAGTCCATTACTCCAAGCCAGTCAATTAGTTCGTCTAGAGATATGTATTTATTAATAAACCTGACATTCTTTTCAATCTTTAACTTTTTAACTCTTGTTATTAAAGACTTGCGGTATGTCTCCCCGTTATACTGCAAATCTACTGGGTGAGTCTGGCCGATCACAAAATATAATACAGTTGGATATCTTTTGGCAATTAGAGAAACCGCCTCCAATATATATTCAACTCCTTTATTTTGTGTTAAAAGATTGATATTTCCTAAAACCAATCTGTCTGATAGTCTTTTCTTTTTCTTGTATCCGTCGGTAGGAGCGTAAGGTAAGTCCGGCGTACCGTGAGGTATGGTAACAATTTTATCGGCCGATGCATGATATTTTTGAATAAGTTCGTTTTTAATTTTTTCCATCATAACGATTGATACTTTTGATTTTTCTATCAATCTCTTAATGATAACTCCACCACTACTGTTGGGTTCAACAAACACGGTATGCAGCGTCGTGACTAATGGGCGTTTAAGAGATTCCACAAAAGGTATTATATTTTCTCCTAAATGGCTACCGAATAATCCGAATTCATGCTGTAGAGAGACTATATCCGCTCCCGAATGATTAATATAATCTGCCGCTTGAAGGTAAGAAGTTAACTCTTCCTGATTAATTTTGAATTTTGTTTCCCACGGATAATTCAAATCTTCTCTCGGTCGATTAACGGCCATTATTTCTGCCAGAGCGTATGGATTCAAAAGATTGATGGCATTAGTTAAATCCTTGGTATAGGTAGCAATTCCGCACTTTCGTGGAATATATGAAGAAACATATATTACCCGAATAGGTCTTCTTTTAACTCCTAGAATCAGTTCAAGATCCTTCATATTGAACTTAAAAACTTTTTGGCTATTACCTGCGGTGAGAAATTGTTTCTGGCAAATTGCTGACCACCGGTTCCCAATTTTACTATTAGTTCTCTGTCAAGTAAAAGCTTTTCTAACACAACAGATAATCCATGAATATCTGCTCTAGGTCCTTGAACGGTTTCAATTGATGGGCAAACTAATCCCCCAACACCATCTATAACCACTTCTTGGGTAGAAGTTGCCTTCATAGTTATTACTGGTTTGCCGCACATTTGGGCTTCAACTAACGGCAAACCAAAACCTTCTGTTCTAGAACAAGCAATATAGATATCGCAGATATTCATTAAATTTCTCATAAATTCTCTGGAAAATTCACCACTGATGTATCGTATACGTTCCCAAAAATGTTCTTTTATAGCCAAATTCAGCTCTTCAATTCCCCTTCGAAAGCTTCCGGGAGATGGCCATGTCTTGATCAAGTAAATCCATTTAATTTTTTTATCGGTTAAGGCCAAAGCCTGAAGTATTTCTTGACTGCCTTTGTTGGTAGCATCACCACCTGTAGTAAATAATATTGGAATGTTTTCTGCTTTGGCTTTTTTAAGATCATAATTTAATGGCAACTCTATGTGTTGGTCGCTAATAGAAATGAGTTCCAGGAATTTATTGTCGTCTATTGGTTTCCAGAAATCTGGGTCGACTGCCTCGTAGATGACTTTTATTCTTTTTTCTTCGATGCCGTCACGTACAAAGATACTTTTACAATAGTTACTGGTGGTAAGAAAATAATCCAACTGATTCAGCTCATTAATATAATTGTCCACTTTATCGTCGGAAACAAACCAGGGCATTACATTGAAACCCAAATTTTTGGGTATGTTAACTAACTCAGGATAGGAATGCCATGATCCAACTCCGACAACAACGGTCGGTTGGTAATTGACAATGAGTTTTTCGGAAAAATTTTCTGTATACCTAATTAACTCATTATCGATTTTTAATTGTGACAACCCTTTGGCTAGAGCTTCGGCTTGATTGACAAAGCCAAAACCATCTTGTGCAATCAACAGTAGAATTCTAGTTTTTTTCATGGGTTCTTGGTTAAACTATTAAGTAAGTCGGAAAGTAGCATCGATTTCGCACCGATACGGGTATCAGCTGCGCCGTAGTAGATATAAATTCTGTCTTGTTTAGTAACTGTTCCTGAGGGAAAAACTACATTTTTAACACACCCTATTTTTTCCCATTCTTCTTTTGGAGAAAACAATGGTTCTTGAAGTCTTCCTAAAATTTTTAGGGGGTTATTCAAATCTAGAAGGGCTGCTCCAGCATGATAAACTAATCCCTCCTGAGTATCTTCAACTCCTTGAGTTATTAAAAGCCAACCCTCTGATGTTTCTAGTGGGGGACAACCTAACCCAATTTTATTGCTTTCGAATGGATATCTGGGATCCAAAACGATATACTCGCCTAACCGCCTTAAATAGTCTCTCCAAAAATCGTCAGTTAATTGAGAAAAATCATCAAAATATACAATTTGTATACCCGGCATTATCCGATGAAGGAAAGCAAACTTTCCATTAATTTTTTTGGGAAACAAACATGCATCTTTTTCCCAAAGTAATACATTTTTTCCATGGATATCCTTATAAAGAGCCTCATAATGTCTGTATTCCTCTCGTACATGAGCACCTCGGAACAAGTCTTCTGCTTCATCCCAGGTAAATTTTGGTGTAATCACTCCCATTTTTTGGAAATTGTTAAGATCGCTACTTTTTGCATATGCAACTAATGCTTCATGACCATCATACGCAGAATAAAAAAGATAATAGCTACCCTCGAGTTTAATAATTCTGGGATCTTCCACACCTTTTATCTCATAATTATATTCGGGAAAAATAATAGGCTTGTTAAATCTTAATACTACTTTATTATCTTTCAGTTGGCAGTAACCTATTGAAGAAATATCATTCTGGCCAGTTGCCCGATAAAACATGTGAGTAATGTCACCAACCTGAATACAGGCCGGGTTATAGACTGCTTTATTTTCAAATTCTAGATTTGTTTTTTCTAAAACTATTCCTTCGTCTTTGATCTTTAACATTGTTATAGCCCCTTTAAGTTTACTCTCTTCCCAAAAAGGCATTAATAGTAGTATTGTACTCCCTCTAATTAAAATATAATGTAATCAATCCGAGGAATACTTATTGCAGTTTTAATCATCTAATTACAAGTCTTAGGGTATTCTTAAAATCATGATAAACTGAAGTATGAGTGAAATTGCCCCACTAGGCATTGCCGATCTTCCAAAACCCCCACCTCTTAAAAAATTGATCGGGCCGAGCTTTATACTTCTCGGATTGGGATTAGGCAGCGGAGAACTAATTTTATGGCCTTATTTAGCTTCAAACTATGGCTTCGGAATAATTTGGGGTGCAGTCCTCGGAATTACTTTGCAGTTTTTCATAAACATGGAAATTGAAAGATATACACTTGTGACCGGAGAAAGCATATTCGTTGGCCTCTCCAGAAAATTTAAAAAAATTGCCCCGATGTGGTTTCTGATATCGACCTTTCTTCCCTGGATATGGCCGGGTATTATCGCCTCGTCAGCAAGCTTATTAGCTGCCGCACTCGGAGTCCCTTATACAAAATATTTCGGAATAGTGCTTCTTTTAATTATTGGTTTAATTTTAACTTTAGGATCTTCAATTTATAAAACTCAGGAAAAATTTCAGAAAGGAATTATTTATATAGGGATTCCGTTTATATTCTTGCTGACAATATTTTTAACAAAAACCGAACACGTCACCGAACTTGCATTCGGAATTATCGGGAAGGGAAGGGGCTATTGGTTTTTGCCAGCGGGTATTTCAATTTCTTCTTTTTTGGCTGCGCTGGCATATGCAGGAGCCGGAGGCAATCTTAACCTATCACAAAGTTATTATATCAAAGAAAAAGGCTATGGTATGGGAATAAACGCGAGAAAATTGAAAAGTATCATTAGTAAAAATAAAGAAAACCTGGTTCTTGAGGGCAAAACATTTCCGCTAACTATGTCAAACCTTACTTCCTATAAACTCTGGTGGAAAAGAATTAATATCGAACATGCAATCGTTTTTTGGGCTACCGGGGTTATTACTATGTTAACCCTATCGCTTCTTTCATATTCACTCGTTTACGGTAAAGAAAATATTTTAGGGGGGCTTAATTTTATTATTGAAGAAGCGTCTTTCATCGGAACCCGAACCATACCATTTCTTAAAGTAACTTTTTTGATCATTGCTGCACTAATGCTATTTGGTACACAATTTTCTGTTTTCGGTTCAACAAGCAGAATAATGGCTGAGAACTTGGTCATTTATTCACAACATAAGTTTCGAGTTAAAAATTTATCAAAATATTTTTATCTGTTCTTATGGCTTCAAATACTTGCAGGCATACTAATTTTTATGCTTGGTTTTAGTGAACCTTTATCATTAATAATCGTCGGAGCAGTTATGAACGCAATAACAATGTTTATTTATTCAGCAATGATCCTCTATTTAAATACAAATTTCCTCAAAAAACCGCTCCAACCAGGTTTCGTGAGAATTACTGCTTTAATTATTACAATAGTATTCTACGGAGGATTCAGTGCTTATGTCATATTTCAAAATATCCCCAAACTTCTGGGTTTTTTATGATGACATCCTCACCTGATTAAAACCTGGAGTTTTCTCGAATACTGATATGAATCTCCCTCGAGCTTATGGTTCGACTTTGCTCACCATCCTGAGCTCTTGAGTCTGAGCCTGAGGGTCGAAGACTTCTCCCCTCGCATCGGAACGTCTTACGTCCCCTTGTCAGGAGTGACATCCCTCCGAAGCGAAATGCTCTTCGCTTCCATCCTCAATCTCTCGATTGAGGTTTTTCGCGAAGGGGGATAAAATATCAATATCATGTTATCTAATATTTTGATCGTACTATTCATAATTATAGTTACATTTCTTTTAATCGCACTGACATCGGTCTTAATTATTCTTTTTCAAATCCTCAAAATAGTAAAGCATATATTGTTAAAAGTTGACAACGTAACGGATAATTTAAAGGTGGACAGCGAGGAATTAAAATATAAAATATTAGATTTTATCGAAACGGTTCTAATAAAAATAAAGCCACAAAACCATAAGACATAAAATCAATTTATTAATATGCTTATGTTTCATATTTTAAAAATCTACTTTTAAGTAGGTGCGGGAGAAGGTGAAATACATGCCAAAAAGAAAAACTACTAGGGGAAAGGCGCTAAAAGGAGCATTATCGGCACTCGGTGCCGCAGCGATTGGTGCCGCAGCGATTGCATTATCAAATAAAAAGACCAGAGGAAAAATAAAAAAACTGGCTAAAAGCCTGGAAAAAGAAGGAGTGGAAGAGTTGGACAAGATAATAGCTAAAGTCGAAAAGGCTAAAAAATCAACTAAACGCAAATTAAGAAAAAGTTAATTTTAGCTTTGGGGATATGGTTAAATTCGGATCTATAATTAAAAAGGTCCTCTTTGGATTAAGTTATGGTCTTATATTAACTGCCGGTATTTTTATTGGAAATAAGTTGTCCCAATCAAAAACATCTTCGATTATTACCGATATTCCTAAAATTATTGAAAAACCCCTTGAGAAATATTCTATCGACAATTTAAAAAATAAAGAAATAAAAAGGGGTTCGCTTGTAATAGGAACAAAATTTGACAATGATAACGACAAACTTGATGCATATATATTTAAATTCAGTTTCAGTCCCGATCCGGCATCAAATAAAACTAAATCTACAACCGGTCAAATAAATATTCCCATCGACGCAAAAGAGAGTCCTCGACCGATAATAATTTTGATACGAGGTTTTGTAAATCAGGAAATTTATACGACAGGCGCCGGAACTAAAAACGCTGCAATGTATTTCGCTGAAAATGGTTATATTACAGTTGCGCCTGATTTTTTAGGTTACGGAAATTCAGATTCCGAATCGGGCGATATTTTTGAATCACGCTTCCAAACATATACAACTATTTTATCGTTACTAAAATCATTATCAGATATTAAAGAGTGGGACGGAGAAACACTTTATTTATGGGGGCATTCAAATGGGGGACAAATCGCAATAACCGTACTTGAAATAACTGGCAAGGATTATCCAACCACCCTTTGGGCTCCTGTATCAAAACCGTTTCCGTATTCAATTCTCTATTACACAGACGAATCTAGCGATAAAGGCAAATTAATCCGTCAAGAACTTGCTAAATTTGAAAACCTTTACGATGCGGAGAATTACTCGCTCGATAACTATCTGACATATATAAACGCACCTTTGCAAATTCACCAGGGGACGGGGGATAATGCAGTACCCTTAAGTTGGAGCAATAATCTTGTTAACAAATTACGGGACTTGGATAAAGATATAACCTATTATACTTATACAGGAGCCGATCATAACCTTAAACCATCATGGGATTCAGTCGTCGAACGCGACGTAACCTTTTTCCAATCTCATCGTGATAACATCTGATACCTATTCTACATCACAACGTTGAGATGTAGTTTTTTATATACGCTTTCTAATATATCAATACTGGCCTCATTATTCCTCATCATAAGTTAATTCTTCTACATTATTATGTTGTGATGTAGAACTGAATGCAGAAATTAAAATATTACATTTGACAAAGAATGTGTCTTTCCTGCATTATTAATTAACACGTTACATACGGATTCGGTCACTAACTCTTAAAAATCGATATGAAATTAATTATAAGGCTAGCGTTAAATGTTTTTGCTTTGCTTATTGTTTCTTATCTTGTGCCGGGTTTCGTATTCGACAGTTTTTGGGCAACGATAGTAACAGCCGTGGTAATAGGAATTGTAAATACCTTTATCAGACCAATTCTTCAAATACTCTTTTTACCTCTTTCCATTGTCACTTTCGGAATTACAGCATTTTTGATTAATGTTGTTCTTCTTTGGTCAGTCAGCTATGTCGTTCCGGGTTTTGATATCGTGAACTTCTTAACGGCCGTTATCGCTTCGATTGTACTCACACTGGTTACAATGTTTTTAAACAAACTCTCCGAGGAAAAAAGGGATTAATAATAATTACCTGGAATCCACGTTGTATAATTATCGTATGAAAACCTTTATTAAATCGAAATCAGCACCTAATGCGGCAGGTCCGAAATATCGAACACCCAGTCATTTTAAGGGTAGTTTGCCTCGCAGACAGGCAGGTATTTTTAGTGGGGGGAAAATAAATTCCAAAATGAATGCTTCTAAATTCAACCCCTCCCAATTCAGAACCCAACATAAGGGAGGATAAACCTCGCCATACTTGGAAATTTCCATTTTCCAGTCTCCATTTTCCAGTTGGATATCGCATTAACTATCTGATAATTCGTAACTAACTGGAAACTGGCCTCAGACCCGGAGGGCAATTGGCAACTGGAAATTCCAGGCGGTATAATACTTTCTATGGAATCGAAGAAAGCCGACACAAAAGCTACAGTATCTCCTACAATCGCCAAAAGTGACGATGGCAATCTTCAGATAACGTTTACTATACCCTGGTCTGACATCAAGAAAAAACGTGTTGATGCACTCAATCAGCTTGGCAAAGATGTAGAGGTTCCGGGATTCAGAAAAGGAAAAGCGCCAATTGAGAAGGTGGCTGAACACATTCCTCAGTCAAAATTGATAGAAAGAACTTTATCGGAAATACTTCCGAAACTGGTTGGCGAGGTAATTACAAAAAACAAACTAAGAATTGCACTTTATCCCCGTTTTGAACTCATTAGCTCCGAAGAAAATAAAGATTGGCAGGTAAGAGCGTTAACATGTGAAATTCCCGATTTCGAAGTAGGTAATTATAAAGACCAAATTAAATCTACGCTTATAGCTACACAAATATGGACGCCGGATAATGCCGGCAACGAACAAAAAAAAGAAAGATCACAAGCAGAAAAGCAGGACATGATTATTGAGTTTCTTCTAAAAACAATCCCCGCTAAAATTCCGAAGATACTTATAGATGAAGAAGCCAATGCCAGACTTGCAAATTTATTAGATAGAATTGAAAAACTAGGACTCAGTCTAGATAACTATCTCGCCTCGGTTGGAAAAACACCTGAATCTATCAGGAGTGAATATGAAAAACAAGCCAAGGACGCGATAACTATCGAACTTATCTTAAATAAAATTTCAGACGAAGAAAACATAAAAGTCGAGGAAAATGAAATTAGTGCAGCAATAAATGCCGGTTCAGCATCCAAAGAACTGGGCGAAAGACTAAATACTGCCGAACATAGAAATTTAATACAGGCTATTCTTAAGCGCAGAAAAGCGCTGGATTATCTGTCTTCTCTTCTCTAATCACCCCAAAAATACTGTCTCACAACTGGCTACGCCGGATTTGATAATTTTGCAACAAGGGTATAAAATTACGCCACATGGCAAGAGATATTAAGAAGCAAAACAAAGGCCAAAAGTACACAAATATTGTAGAATCACTCAAAGACGTAGGAGATAACACGGTTAAATCCATAAAAGAGGATTTTGTTGGAAAAATACCCGGTGATTTTATGGATCAACTTTTTGGTTCCGCCTCTACTAATAAAAATGCCTCAGGGGAAATTATACCGGGTGAATCTTTGGAATTTAATAAAGTTTTATCGGGGGAAAAAGCCGAAGAAGATAGGCTGCGACAACAAATTACTTTCGAGAGACGTCTTCACGAAGAGGAAAAGGTTCAAATTCAAAAAAAGACTAATGAACTCCGGATTCAACTTAAGGTTATTTCCGAAGAAATTATCAGTCTTGCAAAAAATACCCAAAATTTAAGTACAGAGGTGCAAATTGCCGCCTTACAAGCACCAATTGAACCTGGAATTTATCATGTCATTTTTTTCGAAAAACTTCTGGAATTCATAAAATCATTTAGGAAAAAAATTGATGAAGCCTCTATTTGGCTTCATTCAAGTAACAAAAGGGCTCAAAAGAAAAATTATTGGACAAGTTATAAGAAGCACGGCGGCAAGTTCCTCCTGTCCGGCGAGCACTACTTACAAAGATCTGCAGGTTAATTGTATGGAGAAATTACCACCACCAGAATCACAGATTTCAGTGTCAGGACATTATGAAACAGTCAATGGCATAACAACTTTTGTTAGAGAAAAAGTCAGTAAAACAATTTATCAAATACGTATTCGCCTTAAACCTTTACGAGTTGAAACCCATAACGAAACCTGTCCAAATATGCGTGGCGTCAATCCTTTTGAGAATCAAGAATGTCTGAATAAAACAGGTTGTACTGGAATTTGTAAAAGATATTATTTATTACAAGGGCATATCAACCCCGACTTTATCAAAGGTTACTTTCCAAATGGCAATAAGCGCATACCTTTACCTAAAAGTTTAGCTAAAGCAACTGGCCAAGAAAATAAATAATAAGACTTGACAGATAATTAAATATTTCTGTAGAATACGTCATATCATGAGAAATATATCTCTTTCCATTATTAGCTTTTTCCTCTTTATTGAGGGCTAGCTAATGTGGTGAGAGACTATATAATAAAGTAAACCAAAAAGCAAAATAAAAGAACATTTAAACCTCTCACCACGAGAGGTTTTTTTATGTTCCATAAAAATTTATAAAAAAATACATAATGCGGGTTTAAGGAGGGCAGTTTGTAAATGAATAAGCAATCGAGAGGCAGGTGAAAAATATGAGTACAGAAAACCAGGCTGAAATACTAAGAAGGCTAAGAGGTTATGCTAGAAAGCAAGGTTATCAACCTCTTTATCGGCGAAATGAATTAGGCCAGGAATTATTCAAGAAAGGTGGTGAAAAATACAGAACGAGTCCAATACCATCTGAAGATGGAAGTCCTGAATTTGTAAGAGTAGTTAAACCGGTTGATAATCCGGTATACGGACCGTAAATAATATTATTAATTTAAGGAGGTGAAATAATGCCTATTTTATCAATAATTCATCACGACCGTGAATGTTTAGGTGGCGGCCATCCTATCACTGAAACTGTGAGTTCGACAATCCCAAAAACCGAAAATTATGAAGTTTATGAAAAGGCAAACGAAAGATTATTAGAAATTTTAGCCAAAATAAATAAACAGCCACAAGAAAGAGAAAGATAATAGAGGAGAGTCCCAGTTAGATAGCTCTTTCGGAGCATCAAACGGGACCCCACGAGATGTCCGCGATGAAATCCGGACTATCTCTTAGGGAGGCCGCCGGCTTGGAGAGGAGGTGAATATATGACTTTAGAAGGAGATAAACCATTCACAGCAGAAGAAATCTTTTTAACAGCGGACGAAACCAAAAGACCAGAAGAAGATGGACCAAGGCCCAAGGTTAAAGAACGACCTGGTCCCAAATTAGTAGAATCCGTCAGAATTGTTAGACAAGGTAAATAAAGCAATTATAAAATTACTCGTGCTCTCGTAATTGAGACTGAGCTAAATGTAAGATATAATCATTGAACCAGGATGGTTAGCTCAGTTGGCTAGAGCGCTTCTTTGACGTAGAAGAGGTCAGGGGTTCAAGTCCCTTACCATCCACACGTCGCGGAGCGACGAGTGTCTACTTCTTTCGCTTGATTTTTTCAAGCTCAAGATTTTGTATATTACAAAATTCTAAAGGAATTTTGAAAGGAAAAACTACGAAGCGGAAAGCAAAAAACGTAGGTGATTTGCGAGCAGCGAAGTAAGTTTTGACGTGGGCCTGTAGCTCAATTGGCCAGAGCACTTGGCTGGCAGTCAAGGGGTTGGGGGTTCGAGTCCCCCCGGGTCCACAATAATTGTGTTATTATTAATTAGTGGTCAGTCTAAGCAAAAAATTTCAGGACTTCAAAGAAGGATTTTTTCAGGGTTTAGGATGGTCATTTGGTGCGACTGTCGGTTTTGTATTGGTATCAATAATCCTTTTCCTCGTTGTTAAAGCACTGGGCGGTCTCCCGCTAATAGGGAAGTGGATAGCCGATATCGTGGCGGAAACTAATATTCAGCTACTAAGAAGAAACCCGTGGATAGCCCGTTAATTTGACAAGATCCAAAATTCTGCCTATTATATAAAAGACATATGCATAACTTATTAACCACAACAACTACCGCCTCCAAATAGGGGAGATGGTTTAGTGGTCTTTTACACCTCCCCAAAAGGGAGGTAATTTTGTTTATGGAGATAAATATAACTACTACACGAAATCCTATTCTAGATAGGAGATGTGTTAGTAGTTTAATCACTTCCAAATCTTAATACACCTCCTATTTAGGAGGTAAGATTGGAGGTGAATATGATGGTTGAACAAAACGGAGAAAAGCCATCTTTTGATAAGATATTCGAACAAAAGAAACTAGAGTTAAGCGACCTTGTTAAATCATATGGCGGAATTATGGTTGGACATCCGTCTCGGAATGATATTATTGCTTTAGCTAGATTTGAAGCACGTTTAGCTATTGGGGAAGAATTATCTGAAGAGGACAAAAATAAAGCTAATACAATAGCATACAAGTTTAAAGGTTCTTTTTGTTAAGAAGTCGAGGATTTGGCGGGTAACAACCCGTTACCCGCTTAATCCTAGCAATTATAGCCAAAGTAGTAATACAATATTTATATGTCAAAAGTATTAGATAAAAAATTAGAAAAAATGGATCCGAAAGAAAGGGAGCTTTGGGCGCTAAGACATACAGCGGAGCATGTTTTGCATACCGCGTTGCAAAATCTCTACCCAAATCTTAAAAAAGCCATGGGGCCGGCAACACCCGATGGTTTTTATAACGATTTCGATCTAAACGAAAAAATTACAGAAGCCGATTTTCCCAAAATTGAAAAAGAGATGCAAAGGCTAATAGATGCTGACTTTCCGATGGTTCAGGAATATATCACACCAGAAAAAGCCAGAAGTATATTTAAAAACAATCGTTACAAAATGGAGTGGGTCGAAGATATTAAAAAAAGAGGAGAAAAAATATCCGTTTATAAAATGGGGGAGGAGGAAATAGATTTATGTAGCGGTCCCCATGTTACATCAACCGGTAAAATAAAGGCTTTTAAACTCCTTTCTGTTGCGGGCGCTTACTGGCACGGTGATGAAAAGAATAAAATGCTTACCCGCGTCTATGGAACTGCATTTACGACTCAAGATGAAATGAATAAATACCTTACCCAACTAGAAGAAGCAAAAAAACGGGATCACAGAAAAATTGGTAAAGATATGCAATTATTTACTTTTGCCGATGAGGTGGGTCCGGGCTTACCGCTTTGGATGCCAAAAGGTACGGTAATTCAAACGGAATTACGTAATTGGGCAGAAGAGACAGAAAAAAAATGGGGGTATGTTCGTGTTAGGACGCCTCATATTGCAAAACACACCTTATATGAAATCTCAGGACATCTACCTTACTATAAAGACGACATGTATTCGCCAATGGATATCGACGGCGAAGAATATTACCTTAAAGGCATGAATTGTCCTCATCATCATATGATATTTAAAGCAACTCCAAAATCCTACCGGGATCTACCTTTGCGTTATGCAGAATACGGTGAGGTTTACAGATATGAACAATCTGGAACTTTATTCGGTTTAATGCGAGTTAGATTCATTCAACAAAACGATGCACACATTTACTGCACTGAAGATCAGGCGGAAAAGGAGTTTTTGGACGTTCTAAAGTTACACGAATACTATTACAACACTCTTGGCTTAACTAAAAAAGACTATCACATCGTCATCGGTTTACCTGATGAGAAGAAAAGGGATAAATATCATGGTGACAAAGCTCTCTGGGACAAAGCGGAAAAAATGATGCGCAATGCTATTGATAAATCAGCCATCAAACATATTGATGATGTTGGCGGAGCAGCTTTTTATGGACCTAAAGTAGACTTTAATATAACTTCATCTGTTGGAAGGGAATTTGGTATTTCCACAAACCAACTCGATTTATACATGCCTACGAGATTTAACCTTGAATATACGGACGCAAAAGGCAATAAACAATTGGCGGTTGTAATCCATCGCGCCCCCCTCGGATCACATGAGCGGTTTATAGGTTTTTTGATTGAGCACTACGGAGGCAATTTTCCAACCTGGCTTTCTCCTGTACAGGTAAAAGTCTTGCCTATTTCAACCCGTCACATGGATTATGCAAATAAAATTAGCAATACTTTACGCGAAAACGATATTAGAGCTGAACTAGATGATCGTAATGCAACTCTGCCTGGTAAAATACGTGATGCACAAAATGAAAAAGTAAATTATATGTTAATAGTCGGAGACAGAGAGATGAAAACAAATACAGTCATGCAACGCGCAAGAAGTGGCGAATCAGACGGACCTTTCAGCTTAGATATTTTTATAAAAAATATTAAAAATGAAATAGGTGATAAGGCTATCTGGAAATCCGATCAAAAATCGTTCTGACAAGGTCGGACCTTGTCAAATAAAGAAATACTTGATTGAAAAACATAGATACAGTAAACTTCATGTAACTTAAAGGAAATTGAAAACAGCTAATCTTTATTGGAGAATTAATCAACAGATACATGCACCGGAAGTTCGGGTAGTCGGTGCTGACGGGAAACAGATCGGAGTATTGAAATTATCACAAGCCCTCGATGAAGCACGAAAGGCAGGGCTTGATTTAGTCGAGATAGCCCCCAACGCAAAACCCCCCGTAACAAAAATTGTAGAACTTGGAAAATTTAGATATCAGGAAGAGAAAAAATTGCGGCGCGAAAAAAAAGGTTCAAAAAGTGGAGGATTGAAAGAAATCAGGTTCTCCCCCTTCATCGGTGATCATGACTACACAACCCGACTAGAAAGAGTGAAAGAGTTTTTAGCTGATAAAAATAAAGTCAGATTGGTGGTAGTTTTCAAGGGAAGACAAATGGGTAGAAAAGAATTCGGATATGACCTCTTAACAAAAACAACCAATGAACTCGGTGGTTCAATTACAATAGATTCAGAACCGAAATTTTTCGGCCGGCATTTAGCTATGACTATTTCACCGGTCAACAAACCCAAACTCCAAACAGAAACGGAAAATGACCAAAAATAAATTATCTATTTTTATAATTGAAGTTGCACAAGGAGGGAGTTATGATATATCATTGAGCGCTCAAGAAGCGAAACTATGGGAAAACAAAAAACAAAAAAGATTATAACAAAAAGAATACGCGTAACAAAAAAGGGGAAATTACTAAGACACCAAGGTTTTAGGCGACATCTTAACGCAAAAAAAAGCAGTAAAAGAAAAAGAGCGTTGAAAAAGCAAATCGAGTTAACGGGTTATTACGCAAAGAAAATTAAAAAAGCATTAGGAAGATAATAGTCATGAATAATAACGAACGTACTATTGGTTACCATATAAACAATTTAACTGAAACGCTTAAAAAGCTTCATCCCGGCAAACATGCCAGTTTTACAAGCGAAGGATTAATAGCAATTGCATCAAAAAGACAAGATGTCGAAGATAGAACTCTTTTGCTTGGTAATAATCCGGGAGATTATGAAATCATAAAAATCGCCAAATAACCTAATTACTAAATTTATGACAAGAGTAAAATCAATCACAGCAAGGCGCCACAGAAAAGTCCGGCTTGCTACGCGTGGATTCAGACATGCCCGACAGAGGCGTATCAAAGCAGGTAAAGAGGCGTTATTACATGCTGGCCAATATGCTTTTGCCGGTAGAAAAAACAAAAAACGAACCTTACGCAGGCTGTGGATTACGAGGTTGAGTGCTGCAGTCAAACAGGAAGGCTTAAGTTACAGCAAATTTATTGCAGCATTAAAAAATAAAAAGATTGAGCTCGATAGGAAAATATTATCAGATATTGCTGCAACCGATCCGACAACTTTTACTAAAATTGTTGACAGTGTTAAGGAAAAGAATTAAAATACTTTTCAATATGAGAAATTTAGTAGTTAAATATTTTAGCTTTAACCTCACCTAACGCGGGGTTAGAGCTTGTTGTGGATTAACCCCGCACCGGCGGGGTTTTTTCGTTTTACAGCTTTAATTTACTAAAAATAAAACGACCCTACAGTAAACGCAGCTTGAGCCGTATACGAACAGTATTAAAAAGGCAAAAGCTAAGTTGCGTAGGGTATGTCATTAAGTTATTAATCGTAAAAAAAGAGGTGACAAATATGACAAATATTGAAAGCCTGGAAGATGGTTTACAAAAGGTAAAAGAATCTAAATCTAATAGAGGAGCTACACGGATTGCCGGCTGGCTTAATCGAACATACGGTAATTCGCGTGAGAATAGAAGGTTGATACAAATTACTGTGAGTAAAAGAAAGCAAGATAGAGAAACTGAGGAATTACTAAAAAAGCTTGGTGAAACCGAAGAACAGATGAGAAATAAAATATCTTGGGGTTCAGACCCCAATAAGAATGCTATCTGAAGAGTTCTGATGCAAACACATTTACAATTACCAAGTAAAATCGTCTAAAATACATATAAATAAGTTTAGTAGTTAGTTAGTATTGAGTTCATGGCATTTTTCCATCAACCATAAACTATCAACTACTATCTAAACATGCGTGAAGATATTTTAAACCTAAAAAACGAAGCCATTGCACGAATTATGGACGTCATTTTATTGGCTGAAATAGATGAATTGAAAATTTCTTATCTAGGCAGAAACGGAAAAGTAAACAGCTTGACAAAAGAGTTAAAGAACTTAAAAACCGAGGAGCGAGGAGAAGTAGGAATTTCCATAAATGAAGCTAAACATGCTATTGAAAGTGCTTTAAACCAAAAGAAGAATGAAATTATTAACCGAGAGTCATTAAAAAAAACATGGTTTGATGCCTCAGTTCCCGGAATTGAATATAAAATCGGACACTTGCACCCGACATCAATTGTGATTAATGACATGTTTAAAATCTTTCATCATCTAGGATTTTCTATGTATGAGGGTCCCGAGATTGAAACAGATGAATTTAACTTCGGAAAACTTAATTTGCCCAAAGATCACCCAGCAAGAAGCCTGCAGGATGCTCTCTACATTCAGGAGCCGGATTATGTCCTTAGGACACATACTTCTTCCGTTGAAGCAAGAGCATTATCTGATATAAAACCACCCTTTAGAATCGTCGTTGCGGGTAAATGCTATCGCGAGGAAAAGGCTAACGCCAGTAATAATGCTATGTTTTATCAATTCCAAGGTTTCGCTTTACAGCAGGGTCTTTCAATGGCCGATCTTAAAGGCACTCTATTTTACTTTGTTAAGAAATTCTTTGGGGAAAAACGCCATATCAGGTTCAGGTGTAAATATTACCCAGAAGTTGAACCGGGAGCAGGATTGGATTTGGATTGCCAATTCTGCAAGATGAAAGGTTGTAGTGTATGCAAAGGAAGAGGTTGGATAGAAATGCTCGGATCTGGTATGATCCACCCCATTATTTTAAAAAATGCCGGTTATAACCCGAGAGAAATTAGCGGTTTCGCTTTCGGGATGGGATTAGACCGGATTGTCATGGACAGATTCGGAATATCCGATATCCGAAGTTTATATAACGGAGACATTAAGTACTAATATGCGATTCCCAATTAATTGGCTCAAAGAGTACGTCAGCTTACCCGATAAATTATCCGTACTAACTGACCGTCTTACGATGGCTGGACATATGCTGGATAAAATTGACGAAGTTAATGAAAATCGCATACTTGACCTGGAACTACGAGGTAACAGAGCCGACTGCTATTCAATTCGGGGTATCGCTAGGGAAATTTCAGCCATTTTTGATAAACAACTCAAAGAACTTCCTTTATATCAAGATACCAAACTCACACACGCATTGAAAGACTTCACAATAAACGCTGAATCACAATTCGTTAAGCGTGTCATGGCAATAAGAATAAAAGACGTCAAAATTACTCCCTCTCCTCCGGAGATTCGCCGAAGATTGGAAGAGTACGGAATACCCGCCCTCAATAATATTGTTGATCTTACTAACTATGTAATGCTCGAAACCGGTCAACCGATGCATGCTTTTGATTCGGAAAAACTGGGGAAATTCTTAAAAGTCCGACTTGCTAAAGTTGGCGAGGAAATAACAACATTTCAGGATATGAACATTAAATTGATATCGGACGACCTCGTATGGGCTGACGAAAAATCAGTTCTTTCAGTAGCTGGAGCAGTTGGCGGTAAGTATCATTCGATTAGCGATATGACTACCCACGTCTTACTCGAAGCCGCAAGCTATAACCAAGCCAATATTCGGAGAACCGTTCATCGACATTATCTTCTGACCGACGCGGGGATTAGGCACGAGAAAGAGCTGGACTCCAATCTTGTTGAAGAAGGCATTAAAAGGTTTTTATATCTTCTTAAAAAATATAATTGGGGAAGCATTGACGGCGGGATATTTGATTACTATCCCAAACCCGTAAAACCTCGAACACTAATACTGAACTTTAATTATCTTACTTCTTTATCGGGATTAATAATAGAGAAGGATGCTGTATTAAAAATTCTAAAAAGACTTTACTTTAATATAATTTCCGTTAATGATAATGAAATCGAAGTACAAATTCCAACTTTCAGAACCGATGTTGAAGGTCAGGAAGATGTAATCGAAGAAATCCTTAGAATTTTAAGTTACGACGAAATTTCAACCAAGACTTTAGCGCTCGAAATACCCGAAAATATTACACCGGATTTTATCAAGCAAGAAAATGACATCAAGAATTCGCTAACCTCTCTTGGTTTTGATGAGATCATAAGCCTGCCGTTTGTTAATCCTGAATTGCAAAAATACAACCTCTTATTAAGCGATAAGGCATCACCGATAACAATTGAAAATCGCCCATCACCCGAAATCGAGGAGATGAGAATGACAATTTTACCGAGTCTCATTAGTTATGTTACTAAAATAAAAAATGAACGAGGCGAAAGCGCCAGAATTTTTGAAGTAGGAAAAATCTATTATCAAAAAAATTCAAAATACATTGAAAATCGAGCTCTAGGAATTGCATATTGGAATAAAAAAAATAACGATTTTAGAAAATTCAAAGGCTATCTAGAGGCGTTTCTGAAACTCATGCAAATTACGGAGATGCAGTACTCGTCAGCCGATAATTCTGGCCTTGCTAAATCTTTTAACATACGTGTTAAAAAGGCGGTTATAGGGATCGGGGGCATGCTACAAGATACTTATTTTACCGAAATTTATCTTGATAAATTGCTTGATAACGCCGCAGTGATACCCGTAGCGTTATGGCCAAATTTCCCTCCTCAAATTGAAGATTTGACACTTATCATCCCTACCAAAACCGAAATAGGTAAAGTAATAGCCGCTATTCAATCAACACATGACCAATTAACAGAAGTTAGACTAATGGATATTTTCGGTGATTCATACACCTTTAGGATTTCTTACCAGTCTCCAAATAGAACACTAACAGACTCAGAGGTGGATAAAATTAGGAAGGAAATATTCAGAATATTAAGAACGAAGTATGGAGTGACTATCAAGGAAAACTAACTTGAGACTAACGAGTTTTTAAAACCCAAACCTACCACATTACCATCTTTATCTTTTACAGTATGTATTGCAGGTAAGGATTTTTCTCCATGGAGCACTTTTAACTGCCTTCTGAGTTCTTCAATTTTGGGTTGGACTTCTTTCCTAACTTGTGAGGATTCGTGTTTTGTACGACGTCTTCCACTCGGTTTAAAGTGTACGCTTCTTTCCATAGATCTTAAGTCAGCATGTGCCTGTCCTATTGTATCCAAGACCAAATTGGATAATTCGTCTTTTTTATTAGGATTAATAATTACTTTCTGATCATCAATTAAAACCTCGAAAGTATGGTTATCTGTATGCTGTTCGGGTGACATATTAATTCGTAAAGTATTATATCACAGAAGACAAATTTACAATGTGAGCGTAATTACGGGCGAAGGAATGGGAGTAACCGTTGGTGTCGGGGAAGGGGAGTAGTCCCAGGGAACGTGTACACCTATTTTTATCCGTCTATCCGATTCCTTGCCATTGGAATCGCGGGCTATTGCACGCAGTTCGTGGATACCGTCCGTAAGCTCAACATCGTCTTTATAGGGAGGAGCTGTAAATGAGCGAAGTTTCATCCCATCAATCTCAAATGTCACTTCGATTATATCTGCCGTCGAATCGGCTCGTACCTCCATATTAAACTTATTGGGTAAATTGGAATCATGGTCGTGAGGTGATACAAATTCCACATTAACCGGATTTTGCGTTCCGCAATAATCAGTCGGGGGATGATATTTAGAATCAGCCTGTGTCGCCATCCAATCCAAAATACCTTTTTGCCACATATTTTCTCCTTCAATTCCACCGGTTGCATCTTCCTCTTTGAATACAAAATATTCTTTTTCATCGTAATTCCCGGCTGCAATATCCGAAGGCGTTGCCAATTTTCCGTCAGACTTACAAACTTTTAATTTAACATGAATAGGATCCTCTCCCGGTTCAGTTCCTTTCACAAACAATTCAATCCTCGACGGATAGCCATCATGGGTAGCGAAACCCGAAACTGTATCAACTGCAGCAGTTACAATACCGGCAGGCACGTCAAAACGAACATTGGGTTTATCTTGCAGTGCTTCCAATAAAATCTTTCTCCAAATCGGAGAAGCCCCTGTCACCCCCGAGGCGACTTGCAGCATAGACGTGTTGTCGTTATTTCCCACCCATACCCCGACCAAAGCTTGTGTATTACCGCCGATTGTCCAATTATCTTTCTTGTCATTTGTTGTTCCGGTTTTAACGGCTACGGTTTTTCCGGGTATATTTAAGAGCGAATTCGTCCCAAAGACTTGGGATCTGGCATCGTTATCTGAAAGAATATTGGCTATTAAATATGCTTCTTCGTCACTTAATACATGTTTTCCCTTTTCGGGTTTATTTTCTTCCATGATCTTCCCATTTGCGTCCTCGATCTTTAATATTGAAACCGGTTCGACTTTATAGCCCTTATTCATAAGAGCCGAATATGCGCCTGTTAGCTCCAGTAATCTGACTTCACCACCGCCCAATGTAAGAGATAACCCAACCCGGTCTAAAGTATCCTGTGTAGGCGGCAGGGTCGATATACCAAGATCATAGGCAGTTTCAAGGACGTCTTTAATACCGACTCTCGCCAGCATTTTTACGGCCGGAATGTTAATTGAGTTAGCCAATGCATAGCGAAGTTGAATCGGACCGCGATATTTTCCATCGTAATTTACAGGTTCATAAACAGGCTGGCCGATACCTCCCGGGAATTTTGTCGGAACGTCCATGATCAAAGTTGAAGGTGTATAACCTTTTTTCAAAGCAGTGGCATAAGTAATGGGTTTTATAGCGGATCCGGGTTGGCGGGGGGCTGTCGTAACATTGAATTGACCATCATAATCAGGTGCATTAAAGTCCTTCGATCCTACCATGGCAAGAATTTCACCTGTTTCAGGATTTAATACTACAGCTGCCCCGTTACCGATCTTCAACTTCGCCACTTTTTCTATTTCTTCGGCCACAATTTCCTGAGCGGTCTCCTGAAGTTTCCAATCAAGAGTGGTTGTCACTTTCAATCCTCCCTGCTCAATAATAGTATCACCGTATCTATCCTCGAGAACACTTTGAACATATTGTACGAAGTGCGGTGCCTTAAAATTTCCCCCTTTGCCGATAAAATTTACATCAGGTAACATGTCGACAACCTCATTCTCTTGTTCTTCGGTAATATACCCATCCTCTCGCATTCGCCTTAAGACCCCTTTTGTTCTGTCTACATAGGCATCCGGATGTGTCGAATAAGGTGAGTAATAAGAAGGGCGTTGTGGAAGACCCGCTAAAATCGCCGATTCTACCAAATCTAAATCTTTTACGTTTTTACCAAAATAAATCTCGGAAGCGGCTTCAACTCCCCAAGCAGTTCCGCCGTATGGGGCTTCGTTCAAATACATCTGCAATATTTCATCCTTAGTGTACTTTTTCTCAATTTGGACAGCTAAAATAAATTCCTTAATTTTTCTGAAAATTGATCTCTCGTTTCCCACCAAAACATTCTTAACAAGTTGCTGAGTAAGTGTCGATCCTCCCTGAGCTCTTCCAGTTGTAAAAATCTTTGATAAACCCCTTAATATTCCCGTTGGGTCAAAACCCTTATGTTTATAAAAATTCTTATCTTCTATTGCTATTGTTGCCTCCTTTAAATAATCTGGGATGTCCTCAAATTTAGCAGGAGATCTCCTCTCGTTGGCATAAATATCGTACAGAACTTCGCCGTTCCTGTCCAAAATCTTTGTCGAGAATCCTTCGTGTCTTACTACTTTCTCCGGCGAGGGGAGATCGTAGGCTACAAGGGGAAATACTATAAATGAGCTCAAAAATAAAAATATAATACCTAGAAAAGAAAACTTTGTCAGAAAATAAAGTTTTCTTTTCAGTGAATTTCCTGAGATTTTGCGTTGCCTAGTACTATAAAAACTATTTCTTTTTTGTAATCTTTGTTTCCAAACAGCCATGAATTTTCTAGACTCTACAAATTGTATCAAATCACCCTTAAAATGCCTAAATTCATCCATAAACTTTCCCACCTATTAATGATACACCCAATGGGCTTTGACGCACCAAGTATTTAGGATTAAAATGCATTTATTATGGATAAAATCGATGAAGTTTTGACGAGCAGCGTTGATGAGATAATAGTCAGAGAATCTCTCATTAACAAGCTTAGATCCAGTGAAAAACTGATCGTTAAACTTGGAATTGATCCTACGGGAACAGATCTTCATTTGGGTCATGCGGTAGTTCTAAGAAAACTACGCCAATTCCAAGATTTAGGACATCAGGCAGTTCTTGTCATTGGAGATTTTACCGCGAGTATAGGTGATCCTAGCGGAAGGAATGTCTCAAGGAAAGTTTTAACAAAAGAAGAAATAGAAAAAAATATGACGTCTTACAAGGAACAGGCGGGGAAAATATTAGATTTAAAAAAAGTAAAATTTGAGTATAACAGTACCTGGTTAGCAAAAATGGATTTATATAAAATATTTGAACTTGCATCAAAAGCAACTCTCGCTCAAATTTTTGAGAGAAAAGACTTCCGTCAAAGAGTTGAGGAGGGTGACGATGTATCCTATCTTGAAACTCTATACCCACTAATGCAGGGGTATGACTCAGTACGGCTGAGAGCCGACGTAGAGTTGGGAGGGACTGATCAGAAATTTAACCTTCTTATGGGCAGACAGATGCAAAAGCGCTACGGACAGAAAGAACAAGACGTGGTAATAATGAAACTTTTATTAGGAACTGACGGCTCTAAGATGAGTAAATCCGCAGGAAATTACATTCCAATAAATACAAATGCTTTCGATATATATGGAAAGGTAATGTCAATATCAGACGATTTGATTCCTGAGTATTACGAATTATGTACCAACGTCATAATAGAGAATAAACCTAATGATCGAAATCCATATCTTCTCAAGAGAAACCTAGCTAAAGAAATTACGTCAAATTATTTCGGCAAATCTTCAGCTAACCAAGCCGAGTTAAAATTTGACCAAGTACATAAAGAGCACAAATATAACGAGGCGCAAATCGAAATTTTCATTAAACCTGGGCAATATCAAGCCAGAATGCTACCTATTCTTTCCAATGCCACGGGGAGTACGGTCCACGCTAAAAAATTGGTTTTAGAGGGTGCAGTCGAGCTTAACGACCAGAAAGTTTTAATACCCAATAGTATTATTAACTTAGCCAAAGGAGATATTATCAGAATAGGTAAAAAAAGATTTATCAAAGTGAAATAACACATGCTAAGAAGTAAAAAACAACAAAAGTTTGTAAAAGTACTCGTAATGATTGCAACTATTGCACTTCTACTAACAACGTTTCTTCCCATTCTTTTTTATATTTTTTAGCAGGTGGTATGATCTTAAGTATGAACTTGGATTTACCCGTGAGTAAGCTTCCGACGATTGGTCCGGCGTATGCTAAAAGGCTCAATAAACTTGATATAACTACTCTTGGTGACCTGCTTTACCACGTTCCTCACCGGTATAACGATTTCCGAACACTGTCACCGATACGGGAAGTCCAACCGGAAGAAACAGTTACCATAAAAGGTACCATTCTCTCAATTAAAAATATTTACACCCGATACGGTAAAAAAATACAAATCGGGGAAGTAGAAGATAAAAGCGGATTAATGCAAGTCGTCTGGTTTAACCAACCGTATCTCATTAAAAATATCTCCAAAGGAGGATTATATTCTTTTTCCGGGAAAGCCACTCTCTTCAACAGAAAAATTACGCTCATGAGTCCTGAGTATGAAAGCGTGGAAATTGGATCAAACAATTTACATACCGGAAGACTTGTGCCTATTTATCCGGAAACGGCGAGGGTCTCTTCAAAGTGGCTCCGCGGAAAAATATTTACTATTATAAACCTTCATAAGTCTGAGATTTCCGATCCTTTACCGGATAAGCTCCTGAAAAAACTAAAATTACCCGATCTTTACTCATCACTACTTCATAGTCATTTCCCAGATAACTTAGAACAAGCTGAAATCGGTAAAAAAAGACTGGCTTTCGACGAACTTTTATACCACCAGGTCTCAAGCCTCGACAAAAAAAATGATTGGCAAAAAGTTAAAGTTGCAAAAAGTTTAAACATAGATAACGACACCTTTGACATGTTCTTAGCCTCGCTCCCTTTTTCTTTAACAGATTCCCAAAAGCATGCAGTTAAAGAAATTTTTTCTGATTTAAGTAAAAGTTATCCTATGAATAGGCTTTTGGAGGGCGATGTAGGAAGCGGCAAAACTGCGGTAGCGGCAGCTGCCGCATTTGCAGCGTTTACCGAAGGCTATCAAAGCGTATTTATGGCTCCTACTCAAATACTCGCAAACCAGCACTTCAACACTCTCAATACGATATTTGCTGCTTTTAAGGTCAGAATAAGCTTAATCACGTCAGAGGGGGTAAAAGCCGACTTAGGTAAAAGCGACATTATTGTCGGAACACACGCTTTGATTCACAAAAAGGTCAAATTTGACAAAGTTGCATTAGTAGTAATAGACGAACAACACCGATTCGGAGTAGAACAGCGTGCACATTTAATCAAAAAAGCCGGAGACAGAAGAACTTCGCCCCATGTATTAACACTTACTGCAACACCCATACCCCGTACTGTAGCATTAACTTTCTACGGAGATCTTGATTTATCAACGCTGGATGAGCTTCCAGGAGGTAGAAGGCCAATAACAACCTGGATTGTACCTCAATTCAAACGCAACTCCGCTTATGACTGGATCAAAAAACAAATTAAAGAATTTAAAACTCAAGCTTTCGTGATTTGTCCATTGATTGAAGAGCCACAAATCGAAACTATGAAACAAATTAAAGCCGCGACTCGGGAATACGAAAAGTTAACAAAGATTTTTAAAGACTACCACGTAGGACTTCTGCACGGAAAACAAAAAGCCAAAGACAAGAACTTAATGTTAGACAAATTCAGTAAAGGAGATATAGAAATTCTTGTATCTACGCCCGTAGTTGAAGTCGGTATTGATATACCAAATGCAACAATTATGATAATCGAGGCATCTGAACGTTTCGGTTTAGCACAACTTCACCAATTGCGAGGCAGAATCGGCAGAGGAGAAAAAAAGTCGTACTGTCTACTGTTTACCGAAAATACCTCAAGGCTAGTAAGAGCACGCCTAAAAGCATTGAAAGAAAATAAATCCGGCTTCGAACTTGCTGAGCTAGATTTGAAATTAAGAGGCCCAGGTGAAATTTTCGGCACCCGTCAGCATGGTTTTCATAATCTGAAAATTGCGAACTGGCAGGATATCTATTTGATAAAAAAAGCCAAAGAGATTGCAAAAGAGGTTATCTCAAACCCCAATGACTACCGGCAACTTATTGCTCAAATAAAATCAAAAAACATCGTCCCGAATTGAAACAACCACAATTACGGTTATATTCCGGTTACGTTTAGAATATAATCACAAAATATACCAATACTTCAAAATTTAGCAACATATTAAAATTGACCAACATACTACATAATGGTCTAACTTTGTGGATATCTACATCTCAACGTTGTGATGTAGTTTTAATAAAGTCTTTTTTAACTTTATCACTATGAAGCGACCTGAATTCATCGTTAAAAACTTGTCTAATTTGTTTATCAATTAAATGTTTGCCTTCAAGGTCGTTTAAAAAATTATCAAGTTTATGTTTTTCCTTAGTAAAACCATATTCTCGCGCTAAAGCTATTAATATTTTTGGTAGGTCCGGTTTTACTAAAGATTTTTCATATTTAGGTTTTAACTTTCTTTCTGGTAATTTACTGATTACCTTTCTTAAACCGTCACCACCTTCATCCAGCCATACTTTTACTTTGGTAATAGTAGCATAACTACAATGAAGTTTATTTGTAATATCCTCCTGTAATACGTCCGCTAAAAGTAATTTTGCAATTCTAAGTCTTTTTGATAAGTTCTGAACTTCTCTTTTAGTTAAAAGGTCGTGTAAAAGCAAAGCAGAATCTTCCGAATTTTTTACTACAGCAAATGCGTTTATCAGATCAAATAATAAATCTTCCTGCTCTGATTTGGATAATTTGTCTAATCTTTTTTCTTTATCGTAAAATGTTGTTGAATTCACTTAAATAATGCTATCACGATCGAGTTAAATATTCTACATCTCAACATAGTGATGTAGAATTTATTTTCTTGGATAAAAGATTTAAAAGATATTAATGCAAAAAAAACACTAAATATAGTATATATAACTAGTGCGTTTTTAATATACATATCAATTAATACACAGGTAGGTATTTAGAACCTTAAACATCCTTATTCGTAGAGAGCTGATTATGTCTTGCATGAACAGTATATTTCCATTACAATTCCAAGAGTATTGTCTTTGTTTTCATTTCTTTGACTCACCTTCTTTTAAAAGAAGGTGAGAAATGTTTATGACACCCTTACCTAAGAAAAAGCATACCAGGTCAAGAAGTAACAAAAGGCGTTTTGCAAATTTTAAAACAAACATGCCTAACCTGAGTCGCTGTCCTAATTGTAAAAAACTCAAGGAGTCACATAAAGCTTGTCCGCATTGCGGATACTACCGCAGCTAGACACCTGTAATCTGATTGTGGGACATAACTTCAAATATGAAAACAGCTAAAGATCCACGCCATATTGACCGCATCAATATCGTCAAGGCCTTATTTGCCGAAAGTTTTACACATCAACCAAACTTACCGATCAGCTTAAAAGACATTCTCGATAAAGAAAAAGACATTGATGAAGTTATAGCCAAAGCCGCTACAATATGGCCGATTGATAAGCTAAATAAAATTGATTTAGCAATTCTCCGATTGGCAATTTATGAATTGGAACTTAAAAAAAACCCTCCGAAGGTTATAATAGACGAGGCAGTTGAAATTGCGAAGGAGTTTGGCGGGGAAGCATCGCCTTCCTTTATCAATGGCGTATTAGGTACAATATTCGGACATAGTGACGAAAAATAATATGGAAAATAAACAACTCAAAATAAAAACACTTCTCGCTGAACAGCTTGGATTGGGGCAGGAAGATATCCACGAGGACGATTCCCTCAGAGACGATCTGCATATGAGTTCGACGGATCTAACTGATTTTAGCGAATTGTTGTCCGAAAATAAATTCGATACAACCTTAATCGATTTCATAAACATCGAAACAGTGGGTGAGCTTATCGAAAGCATCACCCAAGATGAAATCTAATACCTTATTCTAATCATGAAAACATACATTGAGCTTAAAAATACTTTTGGCGATAAAGGTTTAATGGATTTAGCTCTTACTCATAGATCGTGGGTAAACGAAAATCCGGGTAAAAGACGGTCAAATGAACGTTTGGAATTTTTAGGCGATGCTGTATTGGAATTTATTGTTTCAAACGCTTTATACCAAAAATTTCCACTAAAGGAGGAAGGATTTTTAACCGCCTTAAGAGCACAACTTGTCAACACCATAAGCCTTTCGCAGGTTGCAATAAACATGGATTTAGGCAAATATATTTATCTTTCAAAGGGGGAGGAAGACGGAGGGGGTAGGGAAAATCCTTCAATTCTCGCCAATACTACAGAAGCCATAATCGGGGCTTTATTTTTGGATAAGGGTACCTCAGGGGCCGAAACATTTATAAAAGATAATATCTTAGTTGATCTCGAAGCTAAAGCTAAAAAAGAACTAAAAGATCCTAAAAGTCTCATACAGGAAATTGTGCAGTCGAAAGGTTTCGGAACTCCGAAATATAGAGTTCTATCCGAAGAGGGACCGGATCATGCGAAAGTATTTACGATAGAAATTGTTGTCGACGGACAGTCTTTAGGTACAGGAGCAGGTAAAAATAAGAGCGAGGCTGCACAGAGCGCAGCAGCCAGCGCACTGGAAAAATTCCTGTAATTGTAAAAAAATCGTTTTTCCATTACAATTCCAATGACTCAGTATTTTTATGTTATTTTCTTTGCCAGACTTTCTTTCTGAAAGAAAGTCTGATTAAGTTTATGATTAAAATCAGACTTGCACGAGGAGGAACCAAAAATAAACCTTTTTTTAGAATAGTTGCCATTGACGAACGGAAAAAAGTGCGCGGCAGTGCTATTGATTTATTGGGTACGTGGAACCCTAAAAAGAATACCAAAATTTTCGACAAAACAAAAATCGATGCCTGGATAAAAAAAGGAGCCATTTTGAGCCCTGCAGTAAAAAAACTCATAGGAGATTAACTTATGAAAAATTTACTACAATTCATATTAGAAAATTTAATCGACAAGGATAGCTTCGAGATCGAAGAACATATTCAGGAAAACGGTTTTAGCGAGCTCACAGCAATAATTGATCCGAAAAACATGGGCATAGTCATCGGAAAAGAAGGCAAGGTCATAAAGGCAATTAGGGCATTATTAAGAGTAAAAGCTACGCTCGAGCATTCCGCATTTACACTGTCAGTTACTGAAAAGAGTTAAAGGGGTCCTTCAGTTCATAATTAGCGCTCGGCATGAGAGTCGAAAATTCCGGTAATTCCATCTCAGAAAGCTTATTTAGCGTAGTTACCTCGAGAGGCGTCAATTCATTAACGACTTCGTTTAAATTAGTAAGTACCTCTGGAAGAGGAGAAAAATAAACCTTTAAACTAACAAGAGCACCCTGCTGGGCAGTCTCACTTTCAGAGAAATCAACAGAATCAAAAGTCGAAATAGGGGATATGTTGTCGATACTTAACAAATAATCAAAAATTTTCTCTTTATTTCCGGTAACCTGGAAATTGATAGTTGAAACGGTAATATTTTCCAGACTGGCCTCATCGAAAAGTAAAGTTTGTTCAAATAATGTAACGGCACTTTCTTCACCTTTTCTTATGAGCTGTCCCAACATCCAAAGTGAGGGGTTGTCGTTCGGAAACCGTATTAACATCTCAGTGGAGTCAGGATAAGTTTGAGCTTCTAGGTTTTTGAGATTATTTATTTTTGCTTCCAACGTTGTGTCATCTCTTTCCAATTCATCAATAATCTGTTTTTGACTTCTCAACTTTCCATAACCAGTTGTAGCGGCATAAATAAATAATATTATTAATACAATTAAAGCAAAAAATGGAATTAAAACTATTTTATAGCTTCTAAGTTTTACGTTTTCACCAAACCCTAAATTAACCATATTTAAATTTCAACCGTAATAGTAGTCGTATACTTACCGTTTTCCCCTAATTTTATATCGCCTAATATTATTGCTTTAAAAACGGTCGTACCAATAACGTATTGCACCATCTGGCTCAAACTGCCAGAATTCTCTGCCGCTACCTTAAAAGTAGCCCTACTTCCTCTAAATGCCATATCTGATATTAATATGCCAGGCGGTATGTGGTTATCAAATTCAGAAAACGTGACAATAGAACTTCGCGTGGTATTTGCATCAATTACCTTTTGAGCTTTGTCCGCCCTATCTTTTAAATAAACAATTTTAGTCTCGGTTTTTTTTAGGTTATCAAGTTCAGCTTCTAATGTATTTCTATTATTGCGTAACTCTTTTATGTGCTTGTCGTAGCGATAAAGAGCATAAGCAATTGATCCTGCAGCCAAGAAAAAGAAAATATAACTTATTATCGCTAACTTTTTTAGCGCAGCCCCCATACGAACCAGTTTTTTATTCGGTACAAACTCAAGAGGTAATAAATTTATATTTCTGGCCATATTAACGCATAGCAAGTCCTACCGCTATCGAATAAACCGGCGCATAGCTCATAAGTGTTTTTGCTGCTTCAGGATCAACCTGAATACGAGCGAAAGGATTACCGATAACCACCTCCATGCCCGTCAGCTCAGTCATCACCGCAATAACATTAGGCATACTCGACGTCCCACCTGAAAGTACTAAAGTTCTTGGAGGATCGCCTTCTCCTTCAGCACTATAATAATGAATTGCCTTTTTCATTTCATCCGTTACCATGGCGAGCACCGGGTTTAAAACTCCCTTTATTTTTCCTTCAAGCTGACTCGAAGATAAGCCATAGACTTTTTTATATTCCTCTGCCTGAAATGTTTCTACTCCAAGGCCCTGGGACACAGCCCGCGTCAGCGCATCCCCGGCGGTAGGAATTGATCGTGCCATCATAAGATTCCCATTCCGGACAATTGCAATATTTGTGGCTCGTGCGCCAAAATCGGCTACCATAACCGTTTGATCCGGGGGACAAATTGACCGGGCAAGTGCAATAAGCTCAGTTTCAACAGCCACCGTCTCCAACTTAGCCATTTCAGCAAGCCTAATGTATTTTTCAACCAATAATTTCGGTGCTGCAATTAATAGGACAAAAACCTGCGGGGGAGTGGAGTTGGGTTTACGGTCCAAAATTTGATGTTCAATTACCGCTTCATCAACCGGAAAGGGAATATATTGTTCGGCTTCCCACTTAACGGCCGATGCTATTTCCGAATCAGTTAATAGCGGGAACTTGACCAACCGAGTGAAAACCTGAGTTTCGGGAAGAGATACTACAACCTCTTTAGTTCCGATTCTCGCTTCTTTACATAATTTTCTTATAACATCGCTCATGATAACAAGCTCTTTGTCATCATTCATTTTCTCGGGGCTTGTACTTTTATAACCAACGACGCCCGAGGCGCGAAGCCGAAAAGTCTGACCGGAGCGTTCAAGCTCAGCAATTTTTATTGTTTTTGACCCGATATCTAGCCCAATCATACAACTATTTCTGAATATCCGAACTACTGGTAACAGCAGTCTCAAAAATAACCGGAACTTCGGGATAACCTTGGAACACGCTTATTTTTCTCGATATATCCGTGGAAGTCCCTACCGACTCTATAAGTTTGCCTTGTGGGGGAAAATTAGTACTAACAGGCAAAAGATCGTTTATTGCAAGGGGTTGAGCGGTAGTTGTGTTATAAAAGAATCTTATTTTCATAGCAATTGCGCACCCGGGAGTAATCCAGCAGTCAAGGTACAATCTTTCTGCGGCATTGTTCAATAATAAATTAGCTTTTTGAAATTCATAGACCTGATCAAGACCCGTACAATCGGTACCCAAATTTGTCGAGTTAAATTTATTATCCGCTGAACGACTAACATTTGGGTCAAAAGTAGCTCTTACGACTCTCAAATATTGGTAATTGTGATTTACTCCGGTTGCGTAACCCGTGGTAGAAGTGATAGGATCATAATCATAAACAATTGTCACCTCTATAGCAGGAGTTTCAGGATCATTATCGAGAGTACCCTTTTTCCCCCAACAAACATCAATTCTTGTCGGAGCCGTACAGTAGGGAGAACAGGATAAATTCCCATCCGAGTCATGGGAAACAAACCAAACCGTCGCCGAATCACCCGTTAATAATGTGCCGGGATATATAAAAAACCTTCCCGATGGACTTGTTTCAAATACATTAGCCTCATAACTTGCGTTATTAGAAAGCGTAGTTTGACCGACAGATAACCCGGATAATAGAGCCTCTTCAATTCCGGCTTCAGCGGCGCTGAATGCGCGTACAGATTCTTCTTCGTGCGTCGTAACCGAAACGTCGCTGATTGAGCGTGCCACAACGGAAAGGACAATAGTAATAGCAACGCTCATAACAAGTAAGACGATAAGAAGTGCTTGACCTTTCTCCCGATACCTCTCACCAGGCAGATTAACCATATCTCAGTTTAGCAATCAGTAACTTACCGGTCAATTAACAAAGAGGAATATAAACATCTAGGGAGCAACTTCTTTCCAGTTAATCAGTCTTGGAGAGAGTACTTTAGGAAAATTAAAGATGAGATCGGGTGCAAATTCAAAGTGCTCAGCCGGATCTGCCGAATCATCAGGTAAATTCCTCTGACCCGCCAGTGTAAAAGTATTTGCGGCAACTGAGCCTCGCACATGCAGCTGTTCCTCGCCATAGTTGCCAACCCCCGATTTGAAATCACCCTCAGTAAAAAATATGCCCTCAAGATCCGGTGACGTATCAGCTAAGCCGCCGACTGAGGAAGCGACGGAGATATCGTTGCTTGTAAACAGGCCGAAAAACCCTTTGCCATTATTTAAGAAGATTGGTTTAGTGATATTGACCACTTTGTCCTTTGCAAATAATATTACTTTTCTATCTAACAAATTAATCGAGATATCGGTTAAGCTCCCTATGGTTATACTACTATTGGCACAGGTTGTTTCATACCAAAAGTAGTTTGAACCGGCAGGCCACTCCATACCACCGATAGTTAGGTTAGCTGCTGCGATTGTGCAGTTTGTTAGTTGAGTGGGTGTAACTGAAGAGGGAAGCTTATTTCTGAAGAAATCATACGTATAGGTATGGGCTGATGCTAAATTCACGTTCCAACCCGTACTCGAAATACTTCCCAAACCCAGACTTGGCGGATTGTCATTATTGTATTGTAATACACCGGGTGGATCGTTAATTAAATACATTCCGGCAGCAGGTATGGTTGATTGAATAAATCCGTTAGCAGTTATACCTGATCCCGTTACCCGCCACCAGGGAAGAGCGGCTGGCGGATTACACGTAAAGCTGATCCAACATCCGCCCGTTGGTCCGACAGGAAGAGGTTCAGTATCGTCATTAGTCCGATTTCCTCGAATTTCCCATCTGTATGGCGTACCGGCAATCACAGATTGAGTTAAAGGTGACGTCGCGGAATTTGTTACGACATACGGTGAAGAATTTGGATTATCGTCCAATTCATGGTAATAGCTGTCAGCATCATTCGTCGAAAAATTGGTCCAACTCGTAGTAACTGAAGTTCCTGTACCGTCACAGACACTGGTTCTATTGGATGGACATTGTAAATAGACACTAAATGGCGTGTGATCGCTCTCTGAACAGGAAACCCAACCACCACCAGAGCAGTCCATTGTACCTCCTTCATATGTACAATTGGGATTTCCAGAACATTGAAATGGAGCGTAGGGGACATCACAGAAAAAAGTATAATCAGCCGCCGGAAGATTAACGGTAGTTGTTTTGCTGCATGCTGTTCCATTAGACGACGTACATCCCGCAGCCGGAATTTTATAATAATATACACCGTTAGATAATGTCTCTGTAACGGCAGGGGAGTTGGGAGTAATTGATGTCTGCCAATTCGGAACTTGTTTAAAATCGTTTCGTATTACATTTAGGTTTACGGTGTCAGCGGGATTAGTGTCATAATTCGTTCCACTTAAAGTGACTGTCGTACTTCCGGGAACACTGTTATCGGTTGCAGGACTGACCGATACCGTACAGGTATTCCTTTTATACCTGATTAAAAATGTTACTTCCTGAATACCACCGCCCCAACCGGAACATGTTACTTGCGTAGGGGACGAAACACTGCAACTCCCCCTGTCGACATTAACTAATTCGTAACTAGCGGGGAGGGTAAAATTGAAAGTAAAGCTCGTATCTGTATTAAGTTGTTCAATAGCCCAAGGAAATTTGGGGTGATTGTTGTCGTTTTCACCACTTAAATGGCAAATTGTTGGAACGTCTATCGTAGTAAAACCAACCGGGGAAATTTTTAAGGGAGAAAGGTTTGTAAATGTAACATAATTATTCGCTAGATTCGAACAGCTCAATATATTATTGTCCTGGACATAATATTCATCACCCTCGTCAAATAAATTATTTTCATTAGCATCGAGCATTATTCTCGCCCGTAACCAATTAATTTCATTCCCTCCGCCACCACAATTACAAATCGGTTTACCATCCCCTCCCTCGCTACCCGAGTCAATACATATGCTACCACCGCCACACGAATCTCCCACATTTTGACCGCTATTACAACCCGCTTCAGACTCGGAAGAACATTCTCCCCCTGCACCCACACAGCAACCTGTATAAACTGGAACACTTATGGGGTCGCAGGAATCAGCAACCAGATCAATGTCACAACCATTACACGCGGTAGGATCAGCAGGGCAACCACCCGCAGTCACATTAAGTGAACAAGATGGGACATCACCAACGTATGAACAATTTCCCCCCGGACCGCCGCCACCTCCCGCAACACTGCAGGGAAAGCTACCATCGCATAACCAGAAGTCATTTGCCGGGGTATTTGAACACTCCCATGTTGTACCATTCCTAAAACAATACTTGACATTTTGGCTTACTGTAGCATCGTAACCCTGGTCAAGACCGCAAAATTGACCGTCCCCGCATTGTGCATTTACAATACTTCTACTAACTCCAAAAAATATTATAAATGATGTAAATCCAAACAAAATAAATAATATTCTTTTCATAATCATTAATCAAAATCTATTTGCGATATTTGAACAACTTCACCGCTAGATTGATAAGTAGACTCGTTTATCAAGAATTTTGTTAAGCTATCCATAAATTTCTCATATTCAGAGTTTGTTTCAATTAACTGCGACTTTTTGTCTACAACTACAAAATAAAAACTATAAATATTTTTCAGTTTTAGGTTTAGTGTTATATCTTGAGCGTTTATAACTTTGCACTTACCATCTTTATCAATATTACATACAGCAACCTTGGGATATTTTCCTCCAATTCTAATATCGAACTTTTCCATTCTAAAATAATCACGAAATATACCAACCTTATATACAACCTCATTTTCATCTGTTTTTTGCAGCGATAAAATGCACGACTTAACCTTAATAGATGAAAAATTATCATCACCCCTGACTAGGTTTTTTTCTTGGTCTACTACTCCCGTAAACTGTGGTTTTCCAAGGTAGCCTCTACACGGAAGCTTGGAAATTATCAAAACAGAAGCTAATACAACTACAGCTATAAATAATATCAAAAATATCAGATAAATAAATATCGGAAATTTATTCTTTCTTTGAGTGTTTATTAAATTAGCCGCTTCTTCCATTTAATGAATCTCATACCAATTTAGCAGATTTACCACCATTTATTCAATAACACAACTAAAGTAGGGAAGAACTATGATATGGGTAAGCCAATATTAGGAATTTTGTTGTACATATCTTTATCCATAAAAGGTGTTGCCAGTATTCTCTTACCGTTTATGATATAACTAAATCCCAATTTGATATACCTAATATTTCCATCCTTTTCAATTATACTATCCTCAAATTGTTTATAATTTAAACCTAATTGTTTCGCAACAAACATTAAACCAATAGAGTTAGCTGTAATTTCTCCTGCAAAATCACCTTGATATCCAGCTTCGGTCTTTCCGGTGTAATTTTCTTGTAAATCCGAGTTAACGTACGAGGTCATATTAAATGCCTCGGTCGCCATTGACGTACTCACTATTGATTTAAGGTTTTTATTCACTTCAACTTTGGGATAATTTTCAATGTTGGAAGGAACGCTAACTATCGTCATAGTTCTTCCAGGAATAATATCTTCATTCTCCTTACTTTTAAGTAGCATATTTACAGTTGCTGTTTTCAAACCCATTGTCCAATCGGGCGTAGGATTAATATCTGAGGTAATAACGCATGTGTGTTTACGCTCGCTTTTTAAGCCTATTCGAAATTTATGACTTAAATCAACCGCGCCATTATTAAAGTTGTATTCGTATTGCTTACCATCAACGGCTAATTTTTCATAAAATTGTATTAACTTTTGAAAACTTACGGAATTAATCCTTAAATTTGTATAGTTAAACCAATCTGTATCCGATATACCCGAGTCGATAACGCCATCCTGTTTAATTGGAAGTTCACGCGATAGCGGATAATAAATTTTAAGATAGTCTGATCTTTGTAATTCAATCGCATTGCTATCGTGGCTTAGTTTAACAATAAAATCAAATATTTTATTAAAGCCTATTTTATTATTTTCATTAGATAAATATAAACCCGTTGCAGCTAATGAAGCAGCTGCCGAGATCTTAAGAAAATCTCTAGTAGAAAGTCCTGAAGTACGTAATCTATCGGTTGACATTTAATTGCACTATTATTGTGGACTCCATTCGTATAATGTGTTTATCGGTAGGGAGTAGTCAGGACTTAACTCCGGAAAGTTTTCACCGCTTTTAATAGCATCCGCTAGCTCTTTTGTTTCTTCATTTCTATTAACAAAGACATCCAGACCTATTTGTCGACCAATCTTATTACGATCCCATTCAACCAATGCTGCTTGAGCTACTTCTGGTTTTACAATTCTACATTTTCCGCCACCAGATGCTTCTTTCTTACATAGACCGACAACTCCAAATTTATCCTCAATTCCCAAATGATTAACATTGTGTAGATATCCGCCCTTATCATAAAAACCTACCGCTGTTGAGGAAATCAATACACCCGTTAACAGATTATCGGCTCCGCCGGTTGGTAAACCATTATCACAAATTCTCGGCTTTGGGCCGGCAGCCAAGAATAGTAGTCTATCAGCAACCCAATTTCCTTCATGAAACTTTAACAGTACTTTCCCCTTCGCTCCATATAAACCCTCTTTATCCTTAATAACTAGATCACCATTATCTACACCGAAACTTTCAAAATTGAATGAGACAGGTTCATTCTTCGCAGTTGTTATAAATACATTGTTTTCTTTCTCAGGTGTAGTATCTACTTTAATCAAACCCCATTCTAACCTATTATTTTTACCCATATTTATCGACATATGAGCATCTCCTACGTCATCCACCTTAATGTGGATATCTACACCCTTTTTCTTTAACTCAATAACTTTATCTTGTACTTTATCATTAAGAACCTCCGGTATGGGTGAATAATCAGTCGGAACGGGGGCTTCAGTTTGAGCAGGTGAGGGCTGCGTTGTCGGAGTAAGTGATGGTGGTACATCGGTTACTACTTGCGTACCTAAAGGTAACTTATCCGAAGGACCGATCGGAGTATTCGCCGGATTACCTTGTAAAACATCGGTTGAAGAAGGCATGTTTTCTCCTCCTGATACATCACTATTTTGTCCTTCACCGGTTGCTACGACTTCATCCTTTTTTACAACATAATTAATCAATAGATCTGCACCTGTCTTTGCGGCCACCAATCCACCTGCTACTCCAAACGCTGCACGAATAAATTCTCTTCTTGTCATTGGTCGCTTAATGGGTTCTTTTAACTTTCCCAAATTATGCTCGCGTGTCGACATACTTTACCTTTAAAAAACCCTCCTTTAAGGAGGGTTATAAATCACCTCGAGTTAAACTCGAATAAATCAAATAACAAAATTCTAAAACAATTAATATACATTTGTGTGCATATTATACCATATCAAACCGTATAAAATCAAAAAATAATTATGAGGTCGGTAAAAAGATTACATTAATACTTCGAATAGTTGCGGAGAAGAATTTCGGTTTGCATGACAACTGTTGCACCTTCAGCTTCAAAATTATTTAATTGGTGGCCGGAAATTGAAAATTTAACAAGATCTCTTTGCCCTAACGTGTGAGTGCAGCTAAAATTACAGTAATCAATAATCACGCTACTGGATGTAAGTCGATATTTAGTAGCGGGGGTAGTTACACCCGAATATGATGCAACCTGCGGATCGGTTAGCCCTATATTTTCACAAACAAATGAAGCTGCAACTCCCGTTTCTGAAGTAAAATCTACTTTATAAGGGTCGATAATTGGGCATACCGTTATACCTTTGGATAACTGTAATTGCCGTTCAATTACAGACATGACATAGCCAAGGTTTTCCCGAACATTAATTTGAGATTGAGTTTTGTTTGCATTTTTCAATACAGTTTGAATGACCATTGTACTTACGATAGATAAAACCGCAAAAACTGCTATCACAATTAATATTTCAACTAACGAATATGCCTTCTGCCTCACGGTTGCGCCCTCCAGTCCACCAATTTCGTTATTGAAACTACGGAATGTGTTCCTTGACTGTCAGTCCAGGATACAGTTACTTCGGATAATACCAACGGATCTGTGCTTGGTAGACTTAACTTTGCTTGTCTTATAAACTTCGTCCCTGTCATAAAATCTGAACTACCGCAAACTCCCGAAGCCGGCCAGGCAGTCGGGTTTGGTGTTTTAAAACAGTAGGTAATGCCCGTTGTATTCGCTTTAGCTTTAAACGTCGCCCAATCAAGATCTCTTTGGCGGCGTAACCATTCGCTCAGATCCTGAGCATATCTATTGGCCTGAGAGTTTAATTTTGAAAAAGTCGAATTTCGAACTGAAGATACTGAAACGGAAACAACAGTAGTCAATATAATGGCTGCTATTCCGATGGCAAACACAACTTCAACCATCGACTGTCCCCGCACAGAACTTACCCCGATCGGGTATCGGGGAGCGTTTGTACGGGGTAAACCCAAATTAAAGTTATTAGTTATAAGTTTTAAGTTATTAGTTTTCATCAATATACTTCTCCTCCCGCCGTAAAATAGATTGCCTTGGTCGCCGAAGTATAAGGTTGCGTAATAGTAATGGAGTAAGGCGAACTTGCTGGGTCTAAATAATTTCCCCTCCCGCCAAGTTTGAAATATATAATATTATTCAGAGGTGTGACTGGTACGATATTTCCCATAGTATAGCCAGAAGGTAAATATACTGCATCTTTATAACATAAATCCGGATATCCGGGGGAGGTAGTACAAGTTCTATTTACACCACCCACTTTACAATATGCTTCTATTCTATAATACGAACCTGCCATTCTTCTAAAATAAATTCCCTGCAAGGCATCGCACGAACCAGCAGGTTTCTTGCCGGAAATAGCATATTCTTGGGCAAGTCTTATATCGGCTTTTATGCCTTCAGCTACACCGTCAAGTGCCCTTTTTCGTGTATAAGCACGATAATTGGCATTAACGATCGTAAAAACGACCATAATTATCGAAATAACGACCAAAAGTTCGACTAGTGAATAACCCTTGCGAAGAAAATGTATCATTTTTGTGGACTAAGGACTGCAGACCCGATACCATGTCGAATCGGCTTCGAGCTGCGTCCCCAGCTCGTACGCACAGCAATTATTAATTCCCGTACAAGTCTTCGAAACGCCACATACAGTCGAAGTTTGATTACAAACGGGTTCGTAGTAGTAAAAATGTGTGTCATCATTAATCGAGTCTTCCGGTAGATCAGCAATAAAATTGGGTTGAAGGTTAGTCATCGGTGCTGCCCAGGCAACGCCTCCGCAGGAATTTGTTCCGGATGTACAAGCAGTGCCGCATGATCCCTCGCTTGAATCACACGCGTTTTCAGGATTAGAATAAGGATAAACGTTATTATCTGCTTTATACAGCTCAAGCGCTTCTCTTATTGCTTCCAAATCAGCCTTCCTTCTCACATCTCTTGTTGTTTCTTTTGACCCCTGTATACCAATCAGGGAAGCGGCCAAAAGCATCACAATTATTGCTATTACTACAAGAAGTTCAACAAGAGTAAAGGCATGGTGCAATTTATTCATACTTCGCGAAAACTCAGGGCTTTTAGCCCTGTGCTGAAGCGAAGCAGTGAACAAACTCTTCGAGCTTTGGCGAGAAAACTTATGCCTCTTAGGCATGAGTTGTTTATTAATCATATTTAAAGGTCGCAGGTTGAATTAGTGGGAGCCGTAGTTACCGTACCCGATTTTCCATTAGAGCATATTTCCCAATAGGTAGTCGTTGTAACATTCTCAAGTCTTGCCCACAATACATAATTCCTGCCGGTCGGATTCCCGGAACCGGTGCCGTCACTAATATATGTATATTGTATCCAAGTATTGTCTTTCAAAGCAGTACATGTGGTGTCAGCACATCTTCTTGGATCAACAGGACAGCTAGTCAGGACTAAATCAGCACATAAAGTACCTGCTGCGCCAGGAGCGTCGACAGCGGTTGTTCTCGATTCATAAAAACCGTTATTATTATTTGCCTGGCGCTCAAGCGCTGTCTGGTACTGTCTTAAGTCAGACTTCCTTTGGGCATCACGTGCTGATTCGAATGAATTGCGCATACCGATTCCCGAGACGGCAGCGATAATTGCGATAATCGCCAAAACGACAAGCATCTCGACCAATGTGAAACCTAAATTTCTACTCAACATATATTAATCGCCTGCTATTCCCAATATGCTTTCCCGGACAATGCCGTCTTGATCTATACTCCACGACACGTCCGAAGATTCTAACACTGCCCTCAAAACATAAGCACTAGCACAGGCTGATCCGCCCGTACATGTTCCTCCTGTTGTTATGTATGTATATCGAAGTGTATAGGTATAAGCTCCGACCGTTTTGGTTGAACCATCTCTTGGATCGCCCGGACAATCAGTTGTTGTATCCGCAGCATCTAACCCCAAGTCGTTACACAAACTGTCGTTTGTCTCGTTATTAAGATCGGATGCGGCAACAACTGCAGTACGTTGCGGATAGAAACCCTGATGCCTGCCGGCATATTCTTTTAATAGATCGTGATATTGCCTTAAATCGTTTTTTCTTCTTGAATCTCTTGCTGACTCCATAGAACTCCCTATACCAAATGCCGACATAGATAAAATGACAACTATTATTGCCAGGACCACCAGCATCTCGACCAAAGTAAAACCAGAATAACTTTTGACTTTTGCCTCCGGCTCGGAGAGACCTCCTGCTCGGAGAGACTTGAGACTCATGACTTTTACCATACACTATATCGGACAGTAACCGGCTAAAGTATCCCAGGTTGTTCCCTCTGCGGCAATTCCATTTGAGCCATTTGAGCAGTAGTACACCCACCCCGCTTCGCTCTCAAGCCTTGCTCTTAAGACAAAACTTTCAGCACACGCACTGCCGTCGTCGCAACTACTTCCCTGATAATAATAAATGCACAACTCATTATTGAAACACTCAGTCTGCCTATCATACCGATCAACGTGACATGCAGTGCTACTTATACCTAAAAGGTTGCATAAATAAAGTCCAATACACCCCATTCCGCCGCATTTCATTTCAATACCACTGCCGTTTGCACCCGGGTATAAACCTTCGTGCCGGCTTCCATATTCGCGTAAAAGTGCGTTGTAATTATTCAGATCACTCCGTCTTTGGGCATCCCGCGCCCTGCGCTGCGAAGCCGGAAAACCTGTAATAAATAATGTTGCCAAAAGAGCTATCATCGCCATGACTATCAACATCTCGATAAGTGTAAAGCCCAAATTAACTGGCGACTTGGGACTGATGACTAAAGATTTTTTAAAAGTAGGCATGTTTATTAAGTTATAAGTAGTTAGTTATAAGTTAAAGGCTTATTTCCCCAATATATCATTCTCGTACTCTTCGATGGATTTTTCAAGTGGGGTCGCGCCATAGGATCGTCCAAAGTTGCAAATCTGGTTACCGCAGGGGAGTTGACGGTCTACAATTCCCTGTCGAAAGCCGATTTCGCCATCTCCTCCCTCCAAATAAGTATATATCTGAAAACGGTTGCCGTTCGAAATATAAAAATAGCTTATACCTTCATCTGATTTCGGATCAGCCGGCAGTATTTTTATATACGGGGGATAGGAGTCGTCGTTTACATCCCTAAAAGCATCTTTACCCCAAACGCAACCCTTAAGCATCGCTAAAAAGGCTTTCATCCTTTCTTCTTTTTCCATATTTTCCGGCAAGGGCGAATAATTCGGGCCTTTACAGGCTAGAATTTTACCATCTGTTGTCGAAGGGGGGAAAAAACCAAAATCAACCTGATACTTATTTAACGCCGAATCCAGCGCACCCACATCATCTCTCCTTTGTGCATCCCGCGCACGCCTAAGAGCCACTTTTAGGTTAATAGCAGTAACGCTGAATATAACCAGTAAGATGATCGATACACCTTTAATTTCACTTTTGGTAAAAGGCTTCATAATCGAAGGATGCTACTAAACATTCTGTCTCCAAATACCAATGCCAGAAAAAAAGATACAACCAAAAACGGTCCGAACGGAATGTGTTTACCAAACTTTGCTTTCCCAAATAAAATCAAAATTAATCCTACTACCGCACCTATGATAAAACTAAGCATTAACCAGGGGACTGTCGATCTCCACCCCAATATCACACCGCCCAATAGCGCCAGTTTAACGTCTCCCAGCCCCATACCTTTACCTTTGGTTGCAAGATGGATTAGAAGAAGAAAAAGTGCTGCTAGGAATCCTGCCAGAAAACTTTGATAAGCATAATCGGGGTTTAAAAAAATAAGGATCAATGACGTTATCGCAAATAAAGATAGCGTGATTTTATCCGGAATCATCTGATGTTCCAAATCAATGACTGCAAGTGTTACAAAACCCGCCGCTAGCATTAGAAGGTAGGGGAGTGCTCCGGATCCCAAAAGATTTCGCCACTGGCAAACCGCACTACCAAGAGTAGAAACACAACTCACATAGAAATAGGCAATGGATAAAAAGACGAGAAGTGTAGAAAATTCAATTAAACTGTAGCGTAGTGAAATCTCTTTTTTACAACATCGACACTTCCCATCTAATAAAAAGTAAGAAAAGACAGGTATATTATCATACCAGGCAATTTTCGTCCCACAATTATCACAAAACGACCTCCCCTTAGTAATTTTTATTCCAAGAGGCAGACGATAAGACAAAGCACTAATAAAAGAACCCGCTACCAAGCCCAGTACAGAAACCAGTAAATATAAAATGATTATTAACACCAAATACGGTTGGACAGAAAATATTCCCCTTTCTTAATCTATAAATGTATGTGTTCCGGGAGCCGGTCTCGAACCTGCAGCCGTGCAGATTGTTCCTGCGCGCGCATCAGCACTAGACCAAATAAAATAAGCCCATTGTCCGGCAGGACATGATCTTGTAAGGGTATCTGATTCTAAAGGTGCGTATACAACCGCAGCATCACCTAACGCCGATTGCACTACATAACACCAGTCATTTTGCACTCCCCACTGTAAACCTGCACCCGTACCTGTTGTACAAGGACAAAGCGACGATCCACCGCCTCCAGCGGTTTTACATCTTGCGTTAGCACTATAGTTTATCGGACCGACAATTTCTCTTAAAGATCCCGCCGCAACTAAACAATCCATCCAGTTACTAGTCATATTAGTGCAATTGTTGTTTCTTGGAAAAATTGCACGGGCAGTAAAATAAGAAGCTAACTCCCGCCCCAATTGTGTAACTGATGACTTTCTACCAGTATCTCTGCCTTTGGCCAACTGTTGGGTTGGATTAATGGCGATGAGTACTACAACGGCTAAAACCCCCAAAATTGCAAGTACAATTAGAAGTTCTATAAGGGTGAAGCCATATAACTTAATATTTTTTATCTTCTTCATATAGGCAGTAAGTATTAAATTTTTTTCACCCCCTCGCTTATTCTAATTATTTCATTCTATCTGTACTTTATTTAGTATGTCAATTGGAACTAATTTCAACCGGAAATATAAACTTGATGTACTCATATTAAAAACTAATAAATAAATCATAATTCAATCATGGTAATTTAACCAACTATATATTATTCTCAGATCATGAATGACTGTCTCGTAAGTGTGATCATACCTACTTACAATAGGGTAGTAATGTTACAAAGAGCTCTGGACAGCGTAACCAAACAGGACTATACCAATCTTGAAATAATAGTTGTTGATGACGGATCGAATGACAACACTGAACAAGTAGTTAAAAGAGATAACGACAAGCGAATTAAGTATTATCGTAAAAAAAACAGTGGGCCTGCAGATTCCAGAAACTACGGCCTTAAAAAAGCTAAAGGCAAATATATCTGTTTTCTTGACGACGACGATACTATTAAACCTGATAAAATCAATAAACAAGTTAAGTTTTTAAAATTAAATAGCAGGTGTGTGTTCTGTTATACAAATGCATATTTTTATTTACACAATAAACAATTCTTATACATTAATCATGTGCCGGAAAATACCTATCTTTCACTATTGCTAAAAAAAAATTATCTTATTTGTCCCTCAGTTATGGTTCGTAAACAGGCTCTCGTCGGAATTAAATTATTTCAAAAAAAATATGAACCCGTGGAAGATTTCGAATTATGGCTTAGGCTTGCAAAAAAATATCCCTTTGGTTATCTAAATCACCCCTCATATTCCTATAACGTGCATGGTGCCAACTTAACTAAAAACATACATAAGGTTATATACAACAACAGCCGGATTCGATACTCTCATTTGATCACATATTCACAACCCATACAAAAAAGGCTCCAATGTGATTTTAAATTTCTCACTTATTATTACCATGCAATACAAAATTATTATGAAGGTAATAGCAGTAGTTCAAGGAAGACTTTTCTAAAACTGATTAAAGAACGGCCTCTATTCATTAAAAGCTATATTTTCTATTTACAATCCTTTTTCCCTAAAAATATTATTTTAAATATCTTCTACAAGCTTTATCTAATACTTCAAAAAGAAAGGGTGTCCATAGTATGAAAAAAAATATTCCGAAAGTATCAGTAGTAATTCTCAATTTTAATGGCTTACAAGATACAGTTAAATGTCTTAACTCTTTAATAAAAACAAAATATCCAAACTTTGAAATAATTTTAATCGATAACGGTTCAAAAATTAATGAGGCAGTAATTTTGGAAAATAGATTTAAAGATTTTGTTAAAACATATCGGTTTAAAAAAAATCTTGGTTTTACCGGAGGTAATAATTGGGCACTGAAAAAAACAACAGGTAAATATATTGTACTTCTGAATAATGATACCAAGGTTACCCCAAATTGGTTAAATTCGTTGGTCTTATTGATAGAAAACGATAAACAAATAGCAGTTGTTCAACCGAAAATCAAAATGATACAGAGAAAAAATTACTTTGACTATGCCGGCGCTGCAGGAGGCTTTATCGATAAATACGGTTTTCCTTTTACACGAGGGAGAATATTTAATACCCAAGAAGTAGATACGGGACAATACGATGGCACTTGGCCAATATTTTGGGCGAGTGGTTCAGCCTGCATAATCAGAAAGTCCATTATTGACAAGGTCGGTGGCTTATTTAATGAAGACCTTTTTAATTATATGGAAGAAATTGATTTTTGTTGGCGCGTATGGCGTGCAGGTTATAAAGTTGTATTCACCTCAGATTCAACTGTTTATCACAAGGTTGCTGCATCAGCCAGTAAAAATGTTGTTTTAAAAAGGTATTGGGAACATCGTAATAACCTTTACATACTTATCAGGAATCTTGATAGGCGAGCTCTCATTAAGATTCTTCCTGCCAGAATAGGTCAAGAAATTGTTGCATATGTCTATTACTTCGTCAGTAGACAAAGACCTTACTTAAAATCTTTGTTTTTTGCGCATCTAGATTTTATTAAACACGGTTTTTACATCAGGCTTTTCAGAAAACGGGGGTTAAATAATGACAAACTTCCAATTTACCCAGGAAGCATTATTTTTGATCACTACCTCAAAAAGAAAAAGACTTTTAGCACACTCGAGTGGTCCTCAAAGGGAAATATCAGCTATTTAGTATTTAATACTTCTAAAAATACTGGAAGTGAAATCGTGTTTAAACAAGCAAATAATTTTATAGACAAAGGCTATCACGTAAATATCTTCTTTTTGCTGGGAAGAAAACAAAATTGGTTTAAATTACAAGCCGACTGCGATAATTTCATCTTGGCGTGTTTCAAGAAAGCACCCGATGTCCTCATCGCAACTTTTTGGCCAACAGCATATATTTTATATTTTATGCGTGCAAAGAAGAAGTTCTTTTTTTCACAAGATTGGGGACCGAGCATGCACAATTTCATCGGTTTTAAAAAACTAGCGGAATATGCTTACAAACTACCCACTAAAAATATTGTTCATAGTAAATTTATGGAATCTAAAGTTAAGGAAATCGGGAATTCCAATGTTCAGAAAATAACATATTGTATTTTAGATAAAAGGTTCAGAATGAGTCAGCAAGAAAAGCAAAATTCTTTAAATAGGAAATTTTATAACAGACGGACTAAAGTGCTTTCTGTAATATCTTGGTACACTACTGTTAAGGGAACGGACCTTTTGACAAAAGTTGTAAAAATGCTAAAGAATAAAAATGGAGACTATTCATTTACGTTAGTAAGCAGAGAAAAAAAACCTTATTCTAAGCTGTTCGACAAGTTTATTTCTGATCCCCCGAAAGAAGAAATTATTAAACTTTATCGAAAACACGACGTACTACTTTCGACAAGTCGAACAGAGGGAATGCCAATACCTGGATTGGAAGCTATGGCATCGGGTTGCTTAGTTGTTTCAACAAATAATGGTGGAGTTCTTGAATATGCCAAGAATAATCATAATGCTATTATAGTAAATAATTTAGAAGATCTTTGGGAAAAAGACTTAATCAGAAAAACCATTAGAAATACAAACAAAACTAAAAGGTTAATAAAAAATGGTTTTGATACCGCAAAGTCTTTTTGGGATGATAAGATAACTGATGACCTAGAAAAAATAATTGGAATTAACTAGAAATATGATTGATGCATTAAAAAGAATTCTAAAACTTAAGATACAAAAAATTCATAAAGTTGAAGGGTCAATATTTATCTTTACTTTTCTAGTCTATATCCACAACCTATCTCCTTCAGTTTTTGGCGGAGATTCCGGTGATTTTTTATCAGCGGCTTACGTTAAAGGCATCGCCCATCCTTCAGGTTATCCACTTTACACAATCTTAGGAATATTATCGCTCCTTCTGCCAATAAATAAACCACCAGCGTGGAGAGTTGGCCTAGTGTCTAGTCTTTCTTCCACACTATCTGTGGTTCTTGTATATCTAATAGTTAATAAAATCAGTAAAAACAAAATAATATCCGCGATATCTGCTCTTACTGTTGCCTTTACTTACCCTTTCTGGATATACGCTGAAGTGGTCGAAGTATTTTCGCTACACAATTTTTTCATACTTGCTATCATTTATTCAACACTATTATATATCTACGATAAGCAAGAAAAATATATTCTTGCTACTGCTTTTTTCATAGGCTTATCCTTAACCAACAATTTATCAATAGTCTTAATTTTTCCGGTAATTGGTCTTGTCATATTAGTCACTGATTGGAGATTAGTAATAAACTTTAAACTTCTCCTAAAATCACTATTTGTTGTTATACTTGGATTACTTCCTTACTTATATATCCCAATCGCCGCGTCAAAAAACCCACCTCTTAACTGGGGCAGAGTAGTCAACATTCAAAATCTAATAGCAATAATTACCCGTAAAGATTACGGCTGGAACAACGTGCTCACAGGTTATAAGCAAAATATCGTTTTAACAAATGCCGACGCATACCTAATATACCTGAAAAATTATGCAACGATTATCCCGGTTTTATTTGCTTTATTGGGCTTTGTTTATCTTCTTTTAAGAAACGGTGACAGAAAAAGGAAACTAACAACATTTATATTGTTCTTAGGTTGTTATTTATTCCTGGGTCCTATTTTTATACTAATAGCAGGGCTTGATTTGACTAACTACGGAACAATAGCAATACTTGAACGATTTTATTTATCATCAATAATAGTCCTCGATCTAATCTTTCCGTTTGGGGTTCTATTGTTTTTAGAAACAGTTTGGAAAATTCTAAAAAATAAAAAGTTAATAAATTTAGTTACCAAAACAGTATATATCAGCTTTTTAGTCGTTCCTCTTTCAATCTTAATTACAAACTATCGAAAAACTAATCTTAGTAATGTCCATATAGGCGAGAACCTTGGCGTAGATATCCTGACTACATTGCCACAAAATGCACTTTTATTGGTCGTTGACGACTCCCTGGCTTTTAATACCTTAAGTACTCAGCTCGTACAAGGAACGAGACCGGATATTTCAATCCCGGGTAATCATGGCGGAACAGAACAATTAATGGCCATATATGGCCTAAGCGAAAGTGAGATAAATAAAATTCTTATTGAAAGACATAATAAAATTGATAAAAATATCGTTTATTCTTCCATAGCACCTCTATTGGCTCAAGGTAAAGAGGTTTTTACGGACACCGGTTTTACAATAGAAGATGAAAAATATGGAAAAATTGTAACAATTCCCTACGGCATGATTTATCAAATGGTACTGGAAGATAAAGAAAAATCCGTAAGCGAAGATGAATACCTTAACCGAGCTGATGATATATTCTCGAAGTATCATCTCGAGGAGATAAAAAACAATGATAATTTAATATCGGAAAATTTGGTATTCGAACATATCAGAAGATTTTATGTAAGAAGTTACATCACTACCTCAAAATATATTTTCGATCGATACAAGGACGAAAATAAGTCTGTGCTTTACTTTCAAAAAGCGAAAGAAATAGACACTTTATTCATAGAATGAAGCTCCACGAGCTTACGCTCGTGGTATCTTCTAGCTTCATACCAAATCCTACAGATTGGTTATGGTTTTTAATCCATTCATCCGCAAGCTTACGCTTGCGGTTTTCTGGATTTGCTATAAAATACGAGTTGCCTCATTTGCATCAAAACCCAGAGTCGCTTTAAGATAGAGGGAAATTTGAAGGCTTGCTACATTAGTAGTTTAAAAATCTGTAATACTTAACTCACCTTAAGAAAGAGCTCTTCGTATTAAAAAAGAGCTCTTCTTAAGGCTAAATACACACTAATATTATTGTGTAGTATTCCAGTTTTGAGTACCAGGTGTCGGTACTGCATCACACATTAATCCGCCCCTACCATCAGCAGAAGAGTATACAAACCACGCCCTCACACCACTTCCGCATTTCGACCTCTCAACGTTCGATTCGAGTTCAGCATATACCACAGCCGGTCCGTTTGTTCCCCCGGTTGTATCCAAATCATAACACCAGCTATTATGCGGATTGGCTCCGGCGTTAGAACAACCACTTATACCGGAAATTCCGTACTGAATTAAACTTGGAATTGTAGACAGTTCACCGGACGTTGACAGCGCAGTGATCCACGTAGTACCTTCCGCCACATATTCTCCATTTCTGGCTGTGTAGTACGCATCCAAGGCATGGCCTAACTGAGTTACACCTGATTTCCTACCTGTATCTCGGGTTCTTGCCAGCTGTTGAATAGGGTTAATAGCCACAAGAACAACAACAGCTAACACTCCAAGAATTGCCATAACTATAAGAAGCTCAATAAGAGTGAAACCTCTACGACTATCATCCATAAACTTTTTAAAATAGGCAGTCATTTATTTTAAGTTTCACCTCCCTCCGGGCCAGCTTCCAGCTCAGAGAGCTCTCCAGCTCGGGGAGAGGCCCTCAAAGGCCGGAGGCCTCCATTCTTCTAAGTTTTTTGCGCTTAGAAATTTATTTCTATATCCAGTATGTTATAAATTTGGGCTTGATGTCAAGTAGCATACCTACCTAAAGTTGTGTTGTCAGATTATAAATAGGCATGATTATTGATATCACCAAAAAGGCTACTCCAACCCCAAGCACTATTAGTATAAGCGGTTCAATAGCCGCTGTAATGGCTTTAAGTTTAGCATCACTTTCAACTTCGAAAACGTGGCTTACTTTTTCCAAAACTTCGTCAACTTTACCCGTTTCCTCGCCCACAGAAATCATTTGGGCTAAAATAGGAGGAAAAGCTTCAGTGTGTTTTGCAAAAGAGTAGGCGACAGGAAAACCCTTTTCAACCATCGTCGATATATCATCCAGGGATTCCGACATAACCGTGTTTCCTACAACTTCGCTTGATATGCTTAAACTTTCAAGAATCGAAACACCGGAGCCGACCATCAGAGACAATGTCCGTGTTAAATCCGTCAGAATTACTTTTTTGGTAAGGTCCCCTACAAGCGGAACTTTTAAAATAAGCTGATCAATTTTCTTCTTACCTTTTTTAGTAGCGTGATATAGCCTGAAGAGGTAAAGAAGAACTGCAAATCCAATAAGTACAAAAGGCCAGAATTTACTCATCACGGTTGAAAGTGCAATTAACACTTTAGTAGTTATCGGTAAATCAGCATCAAACTGATCATACAGCTCGGTTAATTTCGGAACTACGAATGTAAGCATGATAAATGCAACTGCGCTCATCCCGAAAACAATTATCACCGGATAAATCATCGCGCTTTTTACTTTACCTTTAAATTCCTGCTGCCTTTCCAAGTTATCTGCAAGTCTGGCTAAAACTCTATCCAGCACGCCACCAACTTCGCCCGATTTAACCAAGGCAATATAAGTTTTACTAAATGCGCGGGGATGCTTAGCTAGGGCACTCGATAGGGGATGACCCCCTTCGACATCTGACAGGATCTCACCAATTATAGCCTGGAATCTGCCTTTTGATTGGTTTCGCAGTATCAGAAGTGATTCAGTTACAGGAAGGCCGGCATTGATCATCGTCGCAAACTGCCGGGTAAAGTTTGTAATATCATTACTTGTTACCTTTTCTTTATATTTTTTAAGGAAATTAAAACCAAGTTCACGCTTTGGATTAATGGAGATAATTGTTAAACCTTTCTGTCTTAGAAGCTTCGCAGCCGTAATATCATTTACCGCTTCTACCTCTCCGACAACTACACCACCATCCTTATTTCTGGCTTTATACTTAAAACGCTTCATAAAAAACGAGAGAGCCGTTAATTGACATGCTTATCTCCCTGATCGCATAAGTCTTGAAAGCTCTTCCGGTCGAAGTGAAAAAGACTGTGCGGTTTCAAGGGTAATTCTCCCGCTTTTGATAAGTGAAGCTAGAGACATCTCTATAGTATTCATACCTACCTCTGTCGAAGTTTGTAAAATATTGTCAATCTGGTGCGTTTTACCCTCACGAATAGAGCTCTTAATAGCCGAGGTTCCCAGCATAACTTCGTAAGCAACTGCTCGGTCTCCGGATACCGTCGGAATTAAACGCATAGAAAATACGGCTTCAACGACATTTGACAGTTGGAGTCTGACCTGCTTTTGCTGTTCATCGGGAAAAACATCAACAATTCTATCGATTGTTTGCGCGGCTGAGTTGGTGTGAAGCGTTGCAAAAACCAAATGCCCGGTTTCTGCAACCGTTAGCGCAGCTGAAATTGTTTCGTAATCCCGCATTTCTCCGACAAGGACAACATCAGGATCCTCCCTAAGCACACTTCTTAGGGCAATTTGCCAGGAATGAGTGTCACCACCCATCTCACGTTGCGAGACTATTGAATTTCTGGGTTTGAACAAAAATTCAATCGGGTCTTCAATTGTAATAATATGACAGGATCGGGTCTCATTTATCTCATTAAGCATTGAGGCAATTGTGGTTGATTTACCATGACCGGTTGGTCCGGTAACTAAGACAAAACCCTGCCGGAGCGTAGTAAATGCATGGAGTATTTTCGGAAGACCCAGTTCATCAATCGGAGGGATTTCAATCGGGATATTTCTGAAAGATATCGCAAAAGAACCTCTTTGGGTGTAAGCATTTACCCTGAATCTTGACTTAGCGCTGAATGAAAGTGAAAAGTCAAGCTCACGGTTGACACCAAAGCGCTCTAAGTTTTCAGGGTTTAAGATTTCCTTAAGGTACTTTTCAATGATATCTTGAGTCATGATGGCCTCACTTTTGACCGCAAGAAGATTGCCTTGAACGCGTAAATAGGGCGGGAGGCCGGCAATGATATGTAAATCAGATGCACCTCTTTGGACTGTAAGTTCTAATAAATCTTTAATAGCCATGCTTTTAGCTCAAAACTTATAACTTAAAGCTTAAAATTTCAGAAAAAAGTTGTTAGTTTTAACATTTGAGTTCTAAGTTGCCATCACTCTTGTGCTACCCTTAAGACTTCCTCGATCGTTGTTATGCCCTCGATTACTTTAAGAAACCCATCCTGCTTCATCGAAATCATGCCTTCCTCTTTCGCGACAGCATCCATCTCCGATGCAGGTGATTTTTCTAGTATAAGCCTACTCACTTTTTCGGTAACAGGCAAGACCTCAAATATTCCGACTCTACCGTAATAGCCCGTATTACCGCATTCAGGATCGCCTTTACCTTTATAAAAGGAAACATTGCCTTCGGGCTTCCAAAGCGGACCCAATCCCTCTTTTATCTCTCCTACAATCTTTGCATCGGGAGAATAGCCTTCTTTGCAATCCGCATGGATCTTCCTGACAACCCTTTGTGCAACGACAGCGGTCATAGACGATGCCAGTAAATACGGTTCAGCACCCATATCTAATAGTCTCGGGAGCGCTCCGGAAGCATCATTGGTATGCAAGGTAGAAAACACTAAATGACCCGTTAGTGCTGCTTGAACTGCTAAGTCAGCCGTCTCTTGGTCGCGAATCTCTCCGACCAATATGACATTCGGATCCTGTCTTAGAAAAGCTCGAAGACCGGATGCAAAAGTCAAACCGGCAACAGGATTTACCTGCACCTGATTAACCCCGGCAATTTTATATTCGATCGGATCCTCCAAGGTAACAATATTAACTTTAGGTGTTGAGATATTTTGGATTATCGAATACAAGGTTGTCGTTTTACCTGATCCGGTAGGTCCGCAAATCAAAATTATACCGTGAGGCCTGAGGATGGCATCTCCAAGGTTTTTTAAAGCCCTACCCCTGAGGCCAAGTTCAGACAAACTCGGTACACCGCCGGTTTTCTTGAGAAGTCGCATTACGACCTTTTCACCCCACGCCGTCGGAAGAGTTGAGATACGAAGATCTACATCTTCGTCTCCCGTCGAAAAATTAAACCTACCGTCTTGAGGAACCCGCTTTTCGTCAATTTTCATTCCCGAGAGAATCTTAATTCTCGAAATAAGAGCCTCATGCAGCTCTTTGGGTGTAGTCAGCTTCTCTTGTAAGATACCGTCAATTCTGTAACGGACTCTCGTCATCTTTTCCTGAGGTTCAATATGAATATCGCTGGCACGCGCTTTGACGGCAAAGGAGAGGATGTGATTAACAACCTCGGCAACTCTTTCTTCTCTGATTACACCGCCGACTCCCATATCAAGTATTTGAACACGTTTTTTTTCCGGAGCAACTTCCTTAAGAGCCTCCGTTACCTCCTTAGCAAGCGACGTTGAATATCCGCTGGCTATATAGTTAGCTATTTTCGTCGGTTCCGCCGCACGCGGATCTACCCGAAGACCCGTTTTTTGTTCCACAAAACTGATCGCAGCCAGGTCGAGGGGGTCCTTCATTGCTATAACTATTACTTTATTGGTCAGATCAACTGTAATTGGAAAAACACCGAATCGCTCAGCCACCTGCTGGGGGAGGGATGAGAGAGCTTCGGGTGAAGCAGGCTGCGTATCCAAATCAACATAAGTTACATTATAAAGTTCGGCTTTAGCTCGGACTAAATCTGCCTCACTTACAACATTTTGCTCGGATAAAATATCTTCCTGACTTTTACCTGTTTGAATTTCACTGAATTTTACTTGCCTCGCATGCTCGCTATCCAAGACGCCTTTTGCCACAAGAATATCTGCTAAAGTTTTCTGGTTTGTCGAGCTTACGTCTTGCGGAAAAATATTTCGGGCAGCCATAAACCATTATTACACAATGGAAGCAGTAACTACAAGCTCTTTAAGCGTATAACAATTACTGTTTAACTGCACCGCTCATCAGAGAACCAGAAAACTCTGAATAATCCGACTTCGGAATTTCGGACCACTTGATTCTCTGACCATCCGAGTCACCCGAGTATTCAGGTTCTCCGGGTACCTATATATATTGTATACTTTCCGTAATGCATGCATTCTTAATAACCGGGCACGACCCGGCTTTGACAGAAAAAGAGATCGATAAATTACTTAAAACGCAAAAGGCACGACGCATGGATGTAATCATTAATAAAATTGCTGACGTAAGGGATCTGGAAAAGATCACAAAACTGGCTCAGGTAAATAAACTTGCGATTACAGTTAAAAATATTGATAAAGCGGGGAGTGATGCGCTAAATGCTTTTCTTAAACCTCTTGAGGAGCCTCAAACAAATATTATTTATATACTAACAGCTACGATCCCCGGTACTATTCCCGAAACGATAATATCCAGGTGTCAGCTTATTCGAACAAGAGAAGAGAGTATAAATCCCGACACTATAGCTTTTACTGAAAACTTTCTGAATATGTCCGTAGGACAAAAATTAGAATTAACTACGCAAATTAAAGACAGAGAGCAGGCTTTAAATTTTAGTGAAAATCTTATAAGTGGAATACATAAGTTAATCATGAACTCACAAGGTGATATCTATCACCTAAGCAATGTCTTACAAGAGGCGGAGGCCTTGAGGCATAATATTATAGCCAACGGCAATATCACTCTTCAGATAACAAACTTCATCGTAAATTCAAGTTCATGGGACGAAACAGGCAATTGACACATAGGGTTTTTGGGTTTACCGAAGAGCTGAAAACGGGTATAATTGAGAGCGTAACTATGCCGACTACCAATCAGTACACTGCAAAAGAAATACAAGTACTCGAGGGCCTAGAACCGGTGAGAAAAAGGCCGGGCATGTATATCGGTTCAACTGATTCACGCGGACTTCATGAATGCCTAAGAGAAATCATTGACAACTCAGTCGACGAATCATTCGCAGGTGTCGCTAAGAAAATTTGGGTTCGGATTTCTGAAGATGGTTCAGCTACCGTCAGAGATAATGGCCGCGGTATACCTGTTGATAAACACGCTACCGGAAAATCCGCCCTTGAAATTACAATGACCAAACTCCATGCGGGAGGAAAATTCGGCGGCGGAGCGTATAAAGTATCAGGAGGACTCCATGGCGTAGGAGCGTCCGTTGTTAACGCTTTATCAAAATATTTCAGGGTCGTAGTACTTAGAAACGGCAAGGCCTATTATCAGGAATACGAAAAAGGTAATCCCAAAAAAGAAGTTGCTGCTGCAAGCGGCGGCATGCTTGAAAAATGGTTTCCTCCGGAGTGGGGCATTAAACTGGGTGCGAATCAGACGGGAACAATTACCACGTTCCTCCCTGACCCCACGGTATTTAAAGAATCAAACTTTGAAGACACGAAGGTTAAAATTCTGCTGCGCGACAGAGCATATCTTGTACCTAAACTTTTTTTTAACTTTTACGACCAACGGTCTGACGACGAGTCTAACTACTACTTCGAGGGTGGAATAACATCCTTAGTAGCACACACAAACCGCGGTAAAGTTTCTTTGACAAATGTAATTTATCTCCATAGGGAGGATGGTTATATTGATTGTGATGTCGCTCTCGCGTACACCGACTCGTTAACCGAAAACGTCAAAGGATTTGTAAACGGCATAAATACGACAGACGGTGGAACACACTTAACGGGTTTCAGAATGGCGCTTACAAGATCGGTAACCGACTATGCCAAAAAATTAAAAGGCGATGATAAAAGTATCAACGGCAATGGTTTGACGGGCGAGGATTTAAAAGAAGGGTTAACCGCGGTAGTTTATGTAAAAATGCCCTCAGAATCCCTCCAGTTTGAAAGTCAGACAAAGGCTAAACTGAATAACCCTGAGGTTCTCGGCTTTGTTAGTTCCCTGGTCAAAGAAGGCCTTGATACTTATTTTGAAGAACACCCCAGCGATGCCAGAGCAATTGTCGAAAAAGTATTATTAGCTGCAAAAGCCAGACTCGCCGCAAGAGCAGCCAAAGATGCCGTACTTCGAAAGGGCGCACTCGACGGCGCAACTTTACCGGGTAAACTTGCCGATTGCCAAAGCAGAGACGCGACAGTGTCCGAGCTATATATCGTAGAAGGCGATTCGGCAGGCGGATCGGCAAAGCAGGGAAGAGACAGAAGATTTCAGGCAATTCTTCCGCTTGGTGGAAAAATTCTCAATACCGAACGAGCTCATTTAGAAAAAATCATTAAATTCGAAGAGATAAAAGATCTTATTGTCGCCCTGGGTGCCGGAATAGGGGAGTCCATCAATTATGATAAGGTCCGCTACCACCGAATTATCATCATGACCGACGCCGACGTCGACGGAGAACATATAAAAACATTGCTTTTAACTTTCTTCTATCGGCATATGCCATCGATTATCGAAAAAGGCTACCTTTATATTGCCTTGCCGCCGCTCTACAGAGTTCAAAGCGGAAAAGACATTACTTATGTCTATACTGACGAAGAGCTCTCAGATACGCTCAAAATTGCAAACGGTAAAAAAACTGTCATTCAGCGCTATAAAGGTCTCGGGGAAATGAACCCCGAACAACTCTGGAGTACAACTATGGATCCCACCACAAGAATTCTCAAACAGGTAAAGATTGAAATTGCCGACGACGCCGACAAACTCTTTAGCATTTTGATGGGCGAGGACGTCCAACCGAGAAAGCGCTTCATCCAAACTCACGCGAAAACAGCCACCCTGGATGTTTGAGCTGTCCCGTCAGATTTTGGCATGAGGCGTGTATGAATAATACTCAAAAGCCAAATGCGAAAATCATTCGGGACGCGAAGACTGCAACTTTGGACGTCTAATTCACCTGAGAATCAGATCACTCTGAAAACTCAGACCATCCGATTTTCAGACAGTCCGAGTATTCGGACTTCCGTCATCCGAGTAGTCCGAGTTGTCCGATCTTTTGGCTAAAGCTGATAAAACCATGTTTGCATATAATTATTTACTAATATACAATACAACTTAGACTCATATTATGAGTCGCTTTGTTTTTATATGGATATTCAACTTATAGCCCTATTTGCCGCACCGGCAACATCACTTTTTGCCCTTCTCTATGGCATCTATCTGAGCCGGCAGGTTACAAAAGAAAGTGAAGGCGGAGAAAAACTTCAAAAAATTGCACAAGCAGTGAGAGAAGGAGCAATGAGTTATCTTCGAAAACAATTTAAAGTCGTCTTTCCCATTATGGCGATTTTAACTCTTCTTATTTGGGCGGGACTGGGTTTCGGAATTGCAGTGACCTTTCTCCTGGGTGCTAGTTTCAGCGCTATCATCGGTTACTTCGGAATGTGGATAGCAGTGCGGGCTAATGTGCGCACAGCAAATGCTTCGCAGCAGAGTATGAATAAAGCATTGCAAATTGCGTTTGGTGCGGGAACGGTAAACGGAATGTTGGTTGTGGGTTTGGGCCTTCTTGGGGTATCACTCATTTATATGTGGTCTTATTTTACTTACATTTCGCTCGGACCTGATATCGTAGCTGCTCATGCAACCAATGTACTTGTCGGTTACGGATTCGGTGCAGCACTTCTTGCATTATTTATGCGAGTTGGCGGAGGAATATTTACTAAAGCCGCAGACGTCGGAGCAGACTTGGTCGGAAAAGTCGAAAAAGGAATTCCGGAAGACGATCCGAGAAATCCAGCCGTAATCGCCGACAATGTAGGAGATAACGTCGGTGACTGCGCGGGAATGGCAGCGGATGTCTTTGAAAGCTATGCTTTAACGATAGTCGCAGCTATGATTTTGGGTGGAAACTTATTTGGCTTAGCCGGAGTAGTCTTTCCATTATTAGCCAGGTCAGGTGCAATTCTGACCTCAATATTGGGAACCTTCTTTGTTAAAGCAAAAAGCGAAAAAGAAAATCCAATTAATCCTCTCATCCGCGGTTTCGTAATATCAGCTGTATCGGCCGTAGTTATATTTATGCTTCTTGCAACCTATTTATTAAAAGAGCCGAGAGCTGGATATGCGGCTATTACTGGGATCGTTTCAATGCTGGCACTTTTATACATTACTAAATATTATACCGGTCCCGGAGAAAAACCAGTTGTAGCAACTGCGAAAGCTGCGCAAACTGGTGCCGGAACAAACCTGATCAGCGGTTTATCTCTCGGAATGGAATCAACTTTTGTTTCAGTCATTGTAATCGCCGCAACAATTTTACTTGGATATCTATTCTTGGGATTTTATGGAATTTCATTAGCCGGCATGGGAATGCTGGCTACAACCGGAATTATTATGTCTCTCGATACATTCGGACCTATCTCGGACAATGCTCAGGGTATGGTTGAAATGGCCGGATTAAAAGGCAAAGCAGTAAAAGTAACTTCCGCGCTCGATGCAGTTGGTAATACCACCAAAGCTTTGACAAAAGGTTTTGCAGTAGGCTCAGCTGCAGTTGCCGCCTCAAGCCTATTCGCCACATACTTTGAAGCTACGGGATTAAAAACAATAGACATCGCCATTCCAAGAGTATTTATCGGACTTCTATTAGGGTCCGCTTTGCCATTTTTATTTTCCTCAAGACTCGTTGGCTCAGTCGGCCGGGCTGCATTTCAGGTAGTTGAAGAAGTGAGGCGTCAATTCAGGGAAATAAAAGGCATTATGGAAGGGAAGGCACTCCCTGATTATACAACCGCTGTGGCAATAGTTACTGCCGCAGCACAGAAAGAACTCGTTATACCCGCAGCGTTGGTTATTACTATACCCGTACTTGTAGGACTGCTTGGCGCAGAAACTCTTGGCGGGTTTTTGGGTGGAGTAGTTGCTTCAGGACTAATGCTTGCCTTTTTTATGTGCAATAGCGGCGGGGCATGGGATAATGCCAAGAAATATATAGAGGACGGGAACTTCGGAGGAAAGGGTAGCGAAACACATAAAGCAGCGGTCGTAGGAGACACAGTGGGGGATCCTTTGAAAGACACTTCAGGCCCGGCACTAAACCCAATGATGAAAATTGTTCAAATCGTCGCTCTTCTTATTGCCCCTTTTTTGGTTTAATATATAACCAGAATGGAAACGAAGGATTTCTGGGATGGATGGTGGAAAAAATACGAACAAGAGGATTGGGATGATAATCCGTCACTTTTTGCACAATTTGCGATAAGTTATTTCCCGAAAGAAGGAATTATACTGGAGCTGGGCGCGGGCTTAGGTAAAGATTCCCGCTACTTTGCACACCAGGGATATAAGGTGACAAGTTCCGACTTTTCTGATTCTGCCTTAGAAATTTCTAAATGGGAAGCCAACGCACAGAAACTTCTAATTGATTTTCAAAATATCGATATACGACATCCATTGCCTTTTAAAAACGAAGCTTTTAATGTCGTCTACGCACACGCCGTCCTGCATTATTTTTCTCATACGATAACAGACCAAATTTTCAGAGAAATTCATCGCGTATTAAAAGACGGTGGAATATTCGCAACCCTACTTAAATCGAAAGAAGACCCTGAAGTTTTAAAGTCACTTAAGCTACACGAAAATTTTTATCAGACCCCCCAAGGCCTTGTTGAGCGGTTTTTCAGTCTAGATGAAATACAGAACGAAGTTAACGGTTTATTTAACCCAACCGTAATGGATGCATCTGAACAGATGCATGAAACTGAAAATGCAACATTTATTAGGTTCATTGGTCTAAAAATCAAGGGCGGTATCGCATATCATACTGAGTCAACTTCGCAACACACATGAAAACATTTGTCAGAACACTAATTGGATTTTTTACAGTCATTACCATTATTTATCTCTTAATTCTCACAACGTTAGTTTTTTTTCTTCTTAATCCTAGGTTCTATCAAAACTCCTTCTCCAAACCCGGGGTATATAAGAATTTAGAAAAGGGATTAAAAGCATATGCTCGAAATTCTCTCAGAATGGAATTGGCACAACAGAATAAAAGTTATAACAACCTGACGGTGGGTCAAAGGAAAGAAATCGATACTCAGATAGAAAAACTTTTAACACCAATTAGTGAAGAAAATATTCGCGATTTTTCCGATAAGAATATACAAAATATCTTAATTTATGCTAACGGAAAAACTCCCGAACTTACAATTTATCTCCCAATCATGAAGTGGGGTTTACCTAAAGAGTCTATAGAGCGTCTTCCTGATTATCTAACAACCGAGAATATAAATGTTACACAAGTTCTCGAAGAACATCCGGAAATTAATGTCAACAGAGATCGTCTGACAAGTCTCTCTCTACTCGGGCAAAGAGCGAGAAAGAATTTATTATTTTCGCTTATTCTTACCTTAATACTAGTCAAATTACATTCTCTTGCCTCAAGTAAAAGCGATCGTGTATCCGGGCCGGCAAAACTTATAACAGTTGCAGGTATATTAATCTTGTTTTTATCATGGATTATGAAGATTGCTGCCGGAATATTCGGGCAAAATATTGCCGCAAGAGTAAATGCGGGGGACATTATTGCAGGAACGCTCGGTTCAGCTCTGCTTACCGATATTTTTAAATTTTGGCTAATAGTCGGGATCGTACTTTTGATTGCAGGACTGGTACTTTTTAACGTCAAGACCACCCCCTATTCGGCCTTGCCACAGAGTATAAAAAAGACTAAAATACAGTAAGGCTATCCAGCCTCATTTTTGTTTTCTGTATTAATTTCTTTGTCTCGCTTTGGTAAAGAAGATACGGACTATGAATTTTAGAATAGTATTTGCGTTATAAATTTCTTTGCCGTTCTTTCTTTAGAAAAGAAAGAACGAAATGTATATGGATATTGGAAAAATTAAACCCATCGAAATAACCTCCGAACTAGCTAAATCTTACGTTGATTATGCAATGAGCGTTATTGTAGCCCGAGCCCTTCCGGATGTCAGAGACGGGCTCAAGCCCGTCCACAGAAGAATACTTTATGCAATGTATCAAATGGGGCTCGGACCTAGTTCATCTTTCACAAAGTCGGCAAAAGTTGTCGGAGAAGTGTTGGGTAAATATCACCCCCATGGCGATGTTGCCGTTTATGACTCTTTAGTCAGAATGGCACAAACTTTTTCTTTAAGATACCCCTTAATTAAAGGCCAGGGTAATTTCGGATCGGTCGACGGAGACTCCGCTGCAGCAATGCGCTACACTGAGGTAAAGCTGGCAACAATATCAGATCTACTCCTCACGGATATTCAAAAAGATACCGTTGAGGTGATCGATAATTTCGATGCGACCTTAAAAGAACCTGTATACCTTCCGGCACTACTGCCAAACTTACTGCTTATGGGGTCAGAGGGCATCGCCGTCGGCATGGCGACAAAAATTCCTCCGCACAATCTCAAAGAGGTTATCGACGGAATTGTATCTGCAATAAAAAAGGGTGGGGTAATAACAGATCAAGAAAACCAGAAAGAAGAAACTGAATTTGTCATCAAAAAAATAAACTTAGTTGCAGCAGGTGTTGAGAAAAAACTTGAAAATAAAGAGATCGACGCAAATAATGTTGATTTTGATAGTGAAATTACCCTGGAAGAGTTGATTAAATTTATTCCCGGTCCGGATTTTCCAACCGGTGCAACTATTTACGATGCGGCATCAATAAAAGAAGTGTATGCAACTGGTAGGGGCAAAATAACGGTTCGTGGTATTGCTGAAATAACTGAGAGTAAAAAAGGTAAAGAGTCTATTATTATTAGTGCCATACCTTACCAAGTCAATAAAGCAGAGTTAGTTAAAAAAATCGCAGACTTAGTCAGAGAGAAAAAAATAGTCGGCATATCTGACCTGCGTGACGAATCAGACAAAGACGGACTTAGGGTCGTAGTTGAACTAAAACGCGATTCTAAACCTAAAGCCGTACTAAATAATTTATATAAATTAACCAAACTTCAAAGTTCTTTTCCTGCTAATTTCGTAGCCTTGGTCGACGGTACACCCCGCACCTTAAGTCTAAAAGAAATTGTGGTTGAGTATGTCAAACACCGACTTAAAGTAATTATCCGACGAACAATATTCGATCTTACGGAAGCTAAAAGAAGAGCCCATATTTTGGAAGGGTTAATGATTGCGCTCGACAACTTAGACGAGGTAATTTCGACAATTAGAAAAAGCAAAACCCAGGAAGATGCCAAAAACAATCTTATATCAAAATTTGCGCTCAGCGACATCCAAGCTACGGCAATATTGGACATGCAACTAAGGCGCCTTGCCGCTTTAGAGCGGGAAAAAATATTAGAAGAATATAATGAGATAAAGAAATTGATAGACAGGTTAATCGCAATTCTCAGAGATCCCAATAAAGTTTTAGACATGATAATGGGTGAACTGGAGGATGCAAAAAAGAAATTTGGGGATGAACGTAAAACTAAAATTTATAAAGCTAAAATAGGAGAATTTAGTGAAGAGGATCTTGTGCCTAAAGAAGAAACCCTGATCACAATTACGAAAACCGGTTATATAAAAAGGGTGCCGAGAACAACTTACAGAGCACAAAGACGCGGCGGCAAGGGGGTGGTGGGTATGACAACCAAAGAAGAAGACGAAATAGAGCACATCATTTCCGCTACAACTCACGATACAATTTTATTCTTCACTGATAAAGGTAAGGTCTACGGAACTAAAGCCTGGGAAATTCAGGAGTCTTCAAGGCAGGCTAAGGGTCAGGCTGTCGTAAACATTTTAAACATAGAGCAAAACGAGCGTATTATGTCGATTCTACCTATGACTACAATAGGAAGTTACCTAATAATGTCTACAGCCAAAGGTGTGATAAAAAAGACGTCGATCAAAGAATTTACGAATATCCGGACTTCCGGAATTATTGCAATCCGTTTAGATAAGGATGATTCTCTGGTTTCTGTCCACGAGACAACCGGAAACGACCATATATTTTTATTAACAAAAAAAGGTAAATCGATTAGATTTCCCGAAGCTAATGCGCGATCAATGGGTCGGGCAACAAGCGGAGTAACCGGAATTAAACTTGAAAAAGAAGATCTTGTTATAGGCATGGAAGTTTTCCCGCCGGACCATAAAAAAAGTGATGATAAAAGAAGGAAAAATTTCAGAGATATGTTAACGATTTCGGGCAAGGGGTTGGGTAAAAGAACACCAACCCACTTATTCCCGCAACAGAAAAGGGCGGGGAAGGGGGTAAAAGCAGCAGTCGTTAATTCGAAAACGGGCGATCTGGCAACCGAAGCCTTGGTTACCGAAAATGTCGAGCAGGTAGTAATAACGAGTAAATTCGGACAAATTATCAAGCTGCCCTTAAAAAATATTCCGCAGATGGGCAGGGCGACGCAAGGCGTAATACTCATGCGTTTCACTGATAAGACAGATGCCGTAGCCGCTATGACCGTTCTTGAAAAAACTACTGATGAAGAAGCAGTGGAAGAAAAGAAGTAGTTAGCTATTTCCCCAACTAGGATTTACCTTTAAGAAATAACTTAAAGTCATAATAATACGGATAACTATGGTCAAATCGGGGTTTTTCTATAACTTTGATATTTTTATCGACTGCTTTTATGTATAACTTTATTGCCTTATATGGCATAAACGGGTCTTGTGAATTTTGAAAAATTACTAGGTTGTCATATCCAATCTGTTTTAATACTTTCGCATAACCGACGGGGTCAATCGGAATACCGCAAAGTATGACCTTATTGATTTGTTCTTTAATCCGGGGAACAACAGACATCAACACTTTCGTACCTACTGACTTCGCAATAAAATTTACTTTTTCTTTCCCAACTTCCACTAATATCTTTTCTACCTCTGAGTTGATGTTTAAGCTTCCACCTTTTGACCAATGATCCCATACATGTACAATTATTTGACTCCTTTTCTTTCCCGATTTAGTTATATTACTTTTAGCTGATGGCATTAAGTTTTTAGCTACCTCTTCAGCCCAATCTCTATTGTGTTCCGAATATCCGGGTAAAATTAAAGTTTTCATTACTAATTTCCTTTTCCATGAAACGTCTCGTGGATTTCCCTGAGGTGGCGTTGGGTAACGTGGGTGTATATTTGAGTAGTTTGAATATTTTTATGTCCCAGCATTTCCTGCACACTTCGAATATCGGCTCCCGCCATAAGAAGATCAGTTGCAAAAGAATGTCGTAAGACATGGGGTGTTGCGTCCACCGTCAACTTTATTTTCCTGACATACTTTTTTATCATTCTCTGAATCGATCTTGACGTAAGCCGCATTTTTTCATCCGCTACCGCCGGATCAATTTTTCCTTTATGCCGTATAAATAAAGGCTTGAAGTGATCAGCTCTCACTTTTGAATATGCATCAATCCATTCAGCAGCCCGCTTCGATAAAAATACTACTCGCGCTCGTCCGCCTTTTCCGACAACCCCAAATTCCCGCCTGTCTAAATCAATTTCGTCGCGATTAAGTCTTACCAGTTCGGACACACGTAACCCGGTTGAGTAAAGAACTTCTAAAATCGCCTTATCTCTTTTCCCGTTTATTGTCGAAAGTGACGGGGAATTAAGCAAACGTCCGACATCCTCACTTGATAGAAACTTAACTTGTCGCTCGGCGACCTTCGGTAAATCAATTTTATCCGGAGACATCACTTTAAAATCGTTTTTGATTAACCAACGGAGAAATGATCGAATCGCAATCGCGTGATATCCTTGAGTTTTTCTGCAAATTGTCCCTTGATGTTTATAACCGGGAAGTCGTGATAAATAAACCCTGAACTGGCGAACTATTTCCGGGTTAATATCGACCAAATTCATCCGTATACCTTCTTTACTCAAAAAGTCCATAAAGCGTCCTAAATAATGGCGATAGTTCCTTATAGTCAGGGGAGAGGAGCCTTTCTCAACTTCGAGGTACTCCAAAAAATCATTAACTTTTTTAGCTATTTCAGATGAAGATGATTGGGCAGTCATGCTTAATTAAACTATAAATGCTAAATGTCAAATGACAAGTGGTAATTGTTAAGTATAACTCAGCTTACACTATTTGATACACGCTGTCAATATTGTGCGACACTGGCTATTTGAATCTTTTTTCAATTAAGGAGTTAATAATTTCAGGGTTAGTTGCAACAAAGTCGCGAAGTGCCAAAAACGTCCGTACAATTTCCGGTCTGCCGTGATACCGTGTTGGGCGTATTATCAGAGGATGTTGGGGAATATAATTTTCACTCCACGGCTTAATAACAAGTCCAACAACAATCCCTCTATCTGCGATTTTCTCAGCGTGTTTTCCCGAATCTTCAAAATGAAATAATATTTTCAATAATTCCGCGCGATCGGCTTTAAATTCAGGATTCAAATTTTCACCTTCCTGCATATTAAGTCTATTAGTCAGATCTCCGAACACACCCAATTTATTATTAATCCATTCTTCGGTGGTCTGTTTTGTACTTACCGGTCTGGAGGTTATATCGTATGGATCTACTTTATGGTTGTACATCAATTTTAATAACGATATTACTCCTGATTCGACTGGTGCAGTCCTTAAGTTTTCTTCATTATTCCAAATACTAACAGCCTCATGCATCGGATCTTGTATTTTACCGCGATGGAGCGAATTAATTTCTGTCAACCACTGGGTCATTGAAAAATAATCTGACAAATCACCGTGATATTTAACCAAACCATATGGAATTCCCCACTTTTTATTGTAAATTTTGATAGCTCCCGGTGATGTCAATACTTTTACACCGTCCAGATCAAAACTTACACCATAAATTCTCATTAAGTCTAAAAGTTTGCCAGTTTTTGATATGGGTTCGCGTTCCTTAAGCATAATGCAGTATCTTAGCAAACATGCAGTTAATAAGAAATATTTGGCCTCACCAAATCGTTTCTAAGGTAGGTTTTAAGAAAAAGACGGTCTGTTGCTCGTCTTAGTAATGTATTTATATTTCCGTATATACGGCGTTTATTAATTATCCGGAAATTTATTATAAATAGGGGAGTATAAATTGCATATAATTCGGCTTCGGGTTATGTTTGGTTTACGAATTTTAATGACATCAATTTCGGAGAAGATAAATTAACTTAGAAAATAATTATAAGAAATATTTGTATAAGCTAGAGTTAAGAAAGCTATGTTAATTACGCTCTACCCCTGGCTGAATTTATATACGTCGTAAAAGTTATATTGTGCGACATTATATAATTTCGCTTCTCTGACTTCTTCACTACTAAATCAGTCCTTACCACACTCCGTCCCCGGAGAACAAGAGAAATAAGGGAAGCTATACAGACACTTCTCTCATAACCGTCCAGTATTATATTATTAAGGACAATTTACACATTAAGGATATTCCTCTATCGAGAGAGGGTGCAAAATCAAAATCTATGCAAATTATTTTATAATAATTATCCACAATACAAAGAACATAATTAGGCTTGAAGTGAGGAAGAAACTATATCATTCTATATCATTAATCACCGTTATACTCCGAACGCGAAGCCTATAAATATTTCGGTATTTCTTTGGACACTACTTAAGTCGATTGTTGTGCGCGTGAAAACATTTTTACCTTTCTGTGAAAATGTACCGGTGTATACCCTATAATTATTATAGGGCGTTAACCTCTCCCTACTCCCCTTTCTTAGGCCTATCAAAATTTTAATCTCTAATGTCAATATTTTTACAATATTAATATTATGAGCCTGCCCAATGGGTCGAAAGAAACATAACTATAAATACAACAGTGCCCACCAGAAGGTATTCCCTGACGGTTTGGCGAAAAAGCCTCCCCTCGAGCATGGCCTGACCTAAACCCAATAAAACATAAGATACGATAGTTAAAAACAATGAACCGACAACAACTGTAACCGGCCAGAAATATATACTTATAACCGACTCGCTTACAACAAGTGATGTTATTATCGAAATCATAACTAGTTTATTTGAAAAATAATTAGTTAGTATCACGGTCCAAAACCCCTGTAAAAAAAGTATAAGCGACGAGAGAAAGACCAAGCTGCTAGTAATCAACATACCCGTACGTAATGAAAATATTGTGTCGTATATAAGGAACATTACAACAAGAGTGAGTAAAAATCCTACGCCTTTAGCCGCACGAAGCAATGCTATTGTTCTTATAGCTGAAACAGTAAATATATTGGAAGTTAATGACAACGCATATGTTCCGGCAGCAAAAAAAAGAATTACAGGAATTCTAAGAAGCCAACTTGCAGGTAATAAAAACCAAAAAAGACCAACCGAAGCAGTAAAAGAAACGGGTAATATTAGAGTAAGTAATGTAAGATTTTTCCCCAACCCTTCTCTGAGCGACCAAATAAATAAGACAAGCGTCAGTAGACACAACACTCCCATACCAATAAATTTATATGTCTGTATATCAATAAATTGAATTACAAAAAATCCCAAAGAAAGAAGTACTGAGGTTACTACAAAACGTTTTCTTTTTGACATTAAATTAAGAAGCAGCTTCCTGCTTATTAATAAGTTCGTCTGGAATATCTATATTCGTAAACACTTTTTGTACATCATCGTGATCTTCAATTTTTTCTAAAAAATTCAAAGCCCGCTCCACCTCAACCGAATTTGTCAGGGTTTGATAATTTTTGGGTCTTTTTATAATATCCGAAGAAACAACGTTTATACCTTGTGCTATCAATTTCTCTTTAATATCTGATACTTTATCCTGTTGTGTATAAATCTCGATTGAGTCTTGTTCTTCCTGAAAATCCTCTACACCCATATCAATAAGATTAAGAATTTGCGTTTGAGCATTATCACTTTTGGGTATAACAATTAATCCTTGCGTATCAAAATTAAACGAAACTGAACCGGGACCACCCAATGACCCCCCCACCCTTTCAAAAATGTTTTTAATTTCTTGTCCGGTTCTGTTTCTGCTATCGGTTGTTACCTCCACAATAACTGCTATACCCATCGGTCCGTAACCCTCATAAGTCATCTCTTCAAGGGATTCCGCCTCGACCCCCGCCCTACTTATAGCTCGCTCTACATTTTCCTTAGGCATATTGGCTGCCCTAGCAGACTCAATCGCCATACGCAGCTTATAGTTAGCAGAAGGATCTGTAATCCCGCCGCCCGCTTTTACGGCTAAAGATATTAATCTTGAAAGTTTAGAAAATACTCTTCCCTTCTGAGCATCTTTTATACCTTTTTGCCTTTTAATTGTTGAATAATGTGAATGTCCTGACATAATATCACAGAGAATCGAAATCCTCGGAAGTTGAGATTATCGGACAGTCAGAAAGTCAGAAGATTTGAATATCTGGTTATCTGATTTTCCGGTACTCCGAGTTTTCCGAGTCTCAGGTTCTCTGATATTATACACCAAAACCTCTTGACAACTAAATCCACGCTTCTATACTCAAAAGAGTAAAAAACAACTCCCAACTAAAATGTATACCGATCTTGCCCAACAAGCCATTTCTGCAGCATTAACAGGTAATTGGGACAACGCCCTTACAATAAACCTCAAAATAATTAAACAAGAACCGGAAGATGTCGACTGTCTTAACCGCCTTTCAAGAGCGTATTTCGAACTCGGAGACATCAAGAGAGCGAAAGAAACCGCTCAAAAGGTAGTTGCAATTGACCCTTTTAATACCATTGCTTTAAAATCTCTAGAAAAATGGAAAGATATCAAAAAGTTGGACAAGCAAGCACCCATAAATATTACTCCCCAAAACTACATCGAGGAACCCGGGAAAACAAAGTCGGTAACACTTCTTCACCTTGGAGATCCCAAGATTCTGGCTAAACTAGATGCCGGAGATGTCGTAAATATGAGCCTAAGGAGCCATAGAGTCTCAATAATCTCAAATGATCTTAAATATGTAGGCAAACTCTCCGATGATATGTCTTCGAGAATAAAAAAGTTGTCTCTACAAGGTTATCAATATGTAGTTTTTATCAAATCAACAAACAAAAACGAGGTAAGGGTTTTTATTAAAGAAACGTTGCGCCCGCCAAAATTCAGAGATTTTCCGTCATTTCCACCGGAGAAAATCGACTACATCTCGTATACTCCCCCTGAGTTGGTGCACAAAAAAGCTGACGGAGAGATCGAAACAGTTGCTTTAGAAGATCTCGAAGAATAAACTTAAAATCCCTTCGAAAAATCACTTCCGATCTTAATATTTACATCAAAAACATCATCACTTACCTCTGCAACTCTCGTACAATTAAATAACTTTTGAAGCTCACTTATTAATACATCACTGCTCCCCTTAACTTCACAAAAACCCCGTTTTTCTTCTTTGGTATTAACTACTGCGATTTTCGCACCCAAAACATCAATAACCTGAGCAAGATTTTCAGAAACCGTTCCCTCTCCTGACTCATCATCCAGAGATACCCGTAAAGCTTTTTCCGAAATTTCCTCAACGCTATATAAACTATAAAGTTCACTTGGAGGTTTTCCCGATAGTACAAAACCCTCCTCGCCGTCAATCAAAACCTGTTTTTTTAAATACGAATAGTCAGCCAGATTTATTGTTTCTCTTTTAGTATTTTTCACGGATAAATTAAAATATGCAATTTTGGCCTTGTCTAAGAACGTCAAATTTGTTTTGTATGGTAGTATTACCGCCTTGATCAATGCGATAACATGTTTTTCTGCCAAAGCCCCAGCCGTTTCATCTGCCCATATATAAACCGGAATTTTAAGATAACTGGTCAGTGTTTCGGCCAAGAGTTCCCCGCCCAAGCCTTCGTCCTCGCTAACTCTCCATACATTTTCCAGTCTAAATTCACCCAAACCTCTTGCGACAACAACCTCGGTGTCACCCGGAATTATAACTTCATTTATCTCACCCCTCTTAAAATCGAAGCTTAAAACTTCAACATCGTCGTTATGCGTCCTTAGAGCTATATTTACTTTGTTTACTCCCTCGATCAAACTCCTTTTTCCACGCACTAAAATAATAAGAACTAGTACAAAGAGGAAAACTAATAACAAAATTGCTCTGGATAGTATGCTACTCCCCTTCCCCATCTTATTGTTACTTACACGCCTTTTACGCTCATTCCTGGACTTCAATAATTTTTTTACGTGTCTAACATTAGTTCTCGTTACCATATACTCATTAACTATCCATTAATTAATTTCTCATGTTGCCGCCGGCCTATTTTCTTAAATTTGGCATAGAAACCTTTAAAGTGAATTAACAGATGCTTTAAATGTTCCCCTGCCAAAAATTCGGGTACTATAACATAACTTGCTCCCCGCTCGTATAACCGCAGTGCTTCAGATCTTGTCGAAGCAACAATAACTACCGTTTGCTTTTGACTATCAAGCTCGGCCAAAAGCCTGATATTGTCATTAAAGTTCCCTATTGTGGAAATAACCAATCCCGCTTCACGAATTGATGCAAAATCTGCTACGTCTGAATCATTAACATCACCCAAAATCACCGGTATTTTTTGCTCACAAAGCTTCGAATAAACACTCGGGTTAAAATCAATGACAACGATCTTTAAATTTTTTCTGACCAGATAAGACAATATTGATTTACCCGTCCTATCGCAGCCCACAAGAACTATGTGATTTTCGAGTTCGAAGTGCATAGGAATTGAGAGCTCTTTCGGAAACTTGCGTTCAAATATAGATAACTTATGTTTAAATCTCTCGTATAAATTTTCCGATCCCAATATCAGATAGGTGGATATCGTCATCGTAATTATGCCTACCATCGTAATTAAAGAAACTATTGGTCCCGTAATATGACCCAAAGATAATCCTATAGCAACTAATATTATCGAAAATTCCGATATCTGTGCGACCGTTAAACCTACCAAAAATGAAGTTCTTTTTCTAAAGCCTAAAAAACCCAATATCACAAACAGTATTACCGTGTGAGACACCAAAACATAAAACGACAAAACTAAAGCAGTTGGCATTAACAATAAAGATGCACTCGATATAACCAATTTTGATCCAAGAAGCAGGAAAAAGATTATTAGAAAAAAATCACGCAAAGGTTTTGTTTTCGAAGCTATCTGATAGTGTTCGGGTAGAGTCGATAACGACAGGCCTGCCAGAAAACCTCCTATCTCGACAGAAAATCCCATGGGACCCGCGACAAAAGCAGCAAAACCCAATGCCCAGGCGATACTAGTAACGAACAGAAGCTCACCTGAGCCGGCGACATATTTTTCGATGAAAATAGGAAAAATTTTTTTGGCGAGAATCCAAACCAAAACCAAAAGAACAATGGCCCTTAAAAACAAAGTGGCAAAATTCATAAAATCCGGATTTGTACCTGCCTTGAGGCCAGACAAAAATATCAGGATAAGAATTGCAAAAAGGTCCTGAACCAGAAGAAACCCGATAGAAATTTTTCCGTACAAACTATTCAGATCCTTCTTTTCTGACAAAAGTTTTATAACGATAATTGTCGAAGAAAACGAAAGTGCCGCCGCGATATAAAGCGAGGGCAACCGATCAAATCCAAATAACGTACTCAAAATAAAACCAAAAAATGTCGTAACCAATATCTGAGTTACTCCTGTAATAAAAGCAACTTTTCCGATTAAGTGGACCTCAGAAAGATTCATTTCCAAACCTAAAAGAAACAGCAGTAAAGCAATTCCCAGCTGACTTAATGATTCAAAAGAGTGGATGTTTCCCGAAAGTCCCAATGCCCCCAAAAGCAATCCAGCAAATATATAACCAATCAAAAGGGGCTGTTTAATAGTTTTAGCCAATATTGCAAATATTGAAGCCGTAAAAAAAATAACCGATATTTCTGTAAAACTCATGGGCAGTAATTCATATCAGTTTAAAGAGTAAGCAGTTCGTTGTAAAGCTCAGGTAAACATACTAAGTTATTTCACTAAGAAGTTTAAGAGCTTCTACTAAATCGGCTGGAATCGGAGATTCGATTTCTATTGGCTTCGCGTTAATAGGATGAGAAAATTGTATTTTCTGAGCATGTAAAAACATCCTGTTACACCATTTAAGGTCCTCTCTGGATGTTTTTCTGCCAGCATAAAAACCATCAGACACAATCGGGTGTCCTAGATATTTAAGATGAATTCTTAGTTGGTGAGTTCTTCCGGTTTTAGGATAAAGCTCAAGAAGTGTATATTTCTCATTGGATTTTAGCCTCCGGCTCGGTCTCCGACTTGGAAGAATCTCCGACTCGGAAAGAGAGCTCTCCGGCTCGGAGAGGAATTGGTAATTGGAATTTACGCGATAGCGTGTTATTGCTTCCCTACCTCCCGGAAGTACTCCGAATCTACGTCTATTCCAAGGTAATCTCCCGACAGCTATATTTATCTCCCCTTCTCCGCCGGCAGGCGGATCAACAATGCCGTGTACAAGTGCTATATAACTTTTATTAATTTGCCTATTCTTAAATTGTGCCTGTAAATTAGTAAACAAGTCTTTTGTTTTAGCAATAATGAGTACCCCGCTCGTCTCTTTATCCAACCTATGAACTATTCCACTCCTATAAACGCTGTCTTGAGCTAGTTCATATTTACAATTTTTCGCTAGCCAGCCTTGAACAGTAATAATATTTTTGGTGGTGTCTGCGTCATTCACTACCCACCCCGACGGTTTATCTATTACAAGAATGTACTCATCCTCAAATATTACTTTAGGTTCCATACAATTATTCTAGCACTAAAAAACCGCCTTAGGGCGGATATTACGATGAACAAAATAACTAACTAACGAATTAACTATTTCTCCCTCCTGGCCTGATCTTCAGCACACAGAGTCGCTTCCGGATAAGCCATTAACCTATCCGTGTCTATCATTTTTCCGCAATCCTCGCAAATACCATATTTCCCTATCTTTATTCGAGTCAGCGCTTTTCTTGTTTGAATAATTTTCCTGTCTATCTGTTCCCGTATGGCCGTTGTTCTGGCGTGACTGAACTGCTCCTCAGCATCAGCGTCCGGCGAAGCATTATCAACAAGCCTCGCGCTGTTCTTAAACGGATCTTCTTTTGTAATCTCCTTTTTCCTGAACTCAAGTTTCTTTAAATTAGCCTTAAGAAATTTTGCCACCGGAGTAAGTACATTTCCGGGAAAACGGATTGTACTGCCTTTAGCTGTTTTATTTCTTTGTTTTTTATTTTTCATGCTTTTGCTAAGTTAAATATTGTTAAAAAAGCTGTAAACGATATTATACCTGAAATAAAAACATCGTATTCTGTCATGAAGATTAACATATTCGGAGAAAGTAGTGCAACCCCTGATCTAACCAGAAAATAAAGACCGACAACAAACATGCCCGTAAACCCTGCCCTACCCGATCGGTACCATGTAATCTTCTTATAATGCGCGTCAACCAGAAAAAAAAGAGTAAGCGAAATTAAATTAATGCCAATCAGGCTAAATACCTGCGAACTTCTGTTAGCTATAAGTAAACTCAAGGAAAATATGAAAAACCAAGCCAGAAAAGATAATATTCCCGCTTCCAAGACCTCAAAAAAATGCATTCCTGAACGTTTGCTTAAATATATCAACACCGTTAAAGACGTAACAAGCGGTAACCAGAATGCAAGTGTATGCACAAAAAGTAAAGCTAGCGCTAAACTAGCTAGGAAAGTAAATAAAACCCAAAATGCAAGTGTAAAAATCTGATCCGGAATATAGTCTTCTTTCAGTCTCCTCCAAAAAAAGAAAAAGGCAAGCACCACCCCGAATAAATTAATAGCTATGGAAAGAACATTAATTAACATGCCAAACGGTTTCCCCAATCAAAGGATTATTATACCAGATTCAAGAAGGCCAAACTTTACTGATACCAGGTTTGCCTACCGTTGACGAAAAGGTATATGATTATACATTGTGTTAGAAACGCCACATGTTATTGTAGGTGCTGTAATCGCCTCAAAGGTAGGCAATCCTTACCTAGCAATCCCGTTAGCATTTATTAGCCACTTCGTACTGGAAAAGGTACCCCATTGGAACCCTCACCTAAATGTCGAAACCGTAAAATTCGGTAAAGTAACCTCACAATCTTTCAGATTGGTCTTACTAGATTCCTTTATAGCATTAATATCCGGGTTAACTATCGCCTCCTGGTCGCTCCCTAATGCTACGCAAGCTCTTACAATTATCGGTGCATCATTTTTCGCTGTTTTACCTGACCTGGTGGAAGCACCATATTTTTTCTTAAATTGGAAAAATAATCTCATTAAAAAATGGATCGGCTTTCAAAAGAGCCTGCAGGTGGACACCACTCCAGCTTGGGGATTATTGACGCAAACAATTACGATTTTAACTGCTTTGTGGTGGCTAAGAGCGTAATAAATTTATTGTTTTTCTATTTTGAGTTTTGGATTTTTGGAGTTTTTTTATTTTGCTCTCTCTACATACTCTCCCGTTCGTGTATCAACTCTAATTTTATCTCCGCTATTAATAAAAAGCGGCACCTTAACCTGCAAGCCATTTTCTAAAATTGCCGGTTTATAGACATTCGCGGCAGAGTTTCCCTTAACCCCCGGATCAGTCTCGGTTACCTTAAGCTCCATTTTGGGAGGTAGATCGACGGTCAGCGGTTTTTCATCCCAAAAAAGGATATCCACATCCATGCCGTCTTTTAGAAACGCCGTTCCGTTACCCAGTATGCTTTCATTCAGACTTATCTGGTCATAGTTTTTTGGATCCATAAAATATAAGTCCTTACCGTCACGATACAGATATTGCAACTGCCTTTTTTTGGTATTAATTTCCTCGACTTTAGCTGAGTTGATGAAGTTTTTTTCAGCAATTAATCCGTTTTTAAGGTTCCTTATTTTAACCTTGATTGTTGCCGATCCCCTACCCACTTTAATGTGTTCGTATTTCAAAACCACATACGGACTTCCATCCATTTGAAATGTTGTGCCGTTTTTTAGATCCTGTACCGTAATCATACTTATCACTGACTTTCTTTGAAAAGAAAGTCAGGCAAAGAAAATTAAATATTTATAAGCCATTTACCGTTCTTCTGAACCAGTTTATTATCGAACCACAATTTTCCTTCGCCCCTCAAATCCTTTATCATATCCCAATGTAACGCGGACACATTGTTACTTTTTGTCTCCTTGTAACCTTTTCCTAATGCTATATGAATACTTCCTCCGATTTTTTCATCAAACAAAATATCTTTTGTAAATTTCTTAATATTAAAATTATTTCCGATCCCCAACTCCCCGATGTAGCGTGATCCGGCATCCATATCTAATATTTTATTTAATGCTTCCTCATTCTTCGATGCTGTGGCACTGATAACTTTTCCGTTCTTAAACTCCAACCTAACATCATTAAATTCCCTACCGAGATATAAAGCCGGGAATGAGTAAGTTATATAACCATTTGCTTCGTTCTCCACAACTGATGTAAATACCTCACCGTCCGGCATATTAAATTCACCTGCGGCATTTACTGCTTTTCTGCCTTTAATGCCTAATTTCAAATCAGTGCCACTGCCTATTATCCGAACAGTCTGTGTCGTATCGACTCTCATTCGCAGCTTCTCCTGTTCTTTAAACTGCTTTTTCCAATCGACGTTGTTAATCGCACTGAAAACAAAATCCGCGTAGTCCGATAGCGACATATCTGCCTCCTGAGCCTGAGATTCAGTCGGAAATCGCGTAATAACCCATCTTGTTTTCTCAACCCGATAATCAGTAATTGGTTTTAAGACTTTCGATCTTTGAGATATCTTATCAGGGTCAACTCCGGATAAACCTCGGGTATTTATGGGAGCAGCTATACGAAGATAGCAATCCGCATACTTTACCTCCTCCATGTCAAACTTGGGAAAATAATTAATCTGATCAGTACTAGCTTCTTTGAAAAACGTTTCGGCAAAATCATATGTGTCAAATTTATTAATAACATCCACTACCCCACTTTTAACCAAAAGTCTATATATCTCAAGCATCAAATCTTTTGCCTGAAAATTGCCTATCACGACAACTTTTTCACCCTTTTTAACCTTTAGCGAGTGGTCAATCAATATCTCAGCCTGTTTTTTAACTCTGGGGTCAACTAAACTCATAACAGGGGTATTTTACTTCTTCTAAGTTATGTTTTACAAGATAATAAAGCACATAGAGAGTAAGTGCCGAGGAGAGGAGTCGAACCTCCACGAGGTGTGAGCCTCACAGGTTTTTGAGACCTGCGCGTCTGCCATTCCGCCACCTCGGCGCATCGCAACCTGAGTGTATTTTACCAGATTTCCACTTCAAATTTAAGTTTGATTGAAGTCAAATGGTTTTTGCACAAAACCTTGTGGCTGCTTACTTGCTGCGCTTCACTTCGCGACCGTAGAACTTGATTCGCTCTCCCCTGAAGCGCAGTTTCAAAGAAGCTAGTGGACCGTTTCTGTGTTTTGCGACGTCAAGCGCAATATTTTCAGTATTATCCTCATCCTCGCGCCATATAAACATAACAACATCAGCATCCTGTTCGATGCCGCCGGATTCCCTCAGATCGGCGAGTTGTGGTCTTTTCGGACCTCCCCTTTGCTCGACCGCACGCGAAAGTTGAGACAATGCAAGAACAGGAATTTTAAGTTCACGGGCTAAGTTTTTTAACCCCTGAGAAATCTCAGAAACCTCCTGAACGCGGTTTTCGAGTTGTCGGGAACGGGCAAGCTGCAGATAATCAACTACCAAAAGATCAAGTCCCGTTTCTACTTGAAGTCTTCTGGCTTTTGTCCGCATCTCAAGTATCGATAAAGCAGGTGTATCATCGATATAGAGAGGTGCTTCGGCCAATTCCCCCATCGCGTTTGACAGTGACGTAAAATCATCTTCTGAGAGCTTTCCTGTTTTTAATTTCCAAGCATCAATATCGGCTTGTGCAACCAAAAGTCTGTCGACAAGCTCCTCTTTGCTCATTTCGAGCGAGAAGAAACCGACCGGTCTTTTATACTTTACGGCGACGTTTTGCGCGATATTGAGAGAGAGTGACGTTTTCCCCACTCCAGGGCGACTTGCTAAAATAATCAAATTAGAAGCCTGAAGACCAGCAAGTGTATCGTCGATATCTTTAAAACCCGTTGGTATTCCCCTTAACCCATCAGCTCGTTTGTGTAACTCATCCAGCCTGTCAAAACTCTCTGCAAGTGCACTGCGGACTGAAGTAAATGATTGGGCCAAGTGTTTTTGAGTTAAAGCAAATATCGAAGCTTCTGCCTTGTCCAGAAGATCACCTGATGATAAACCGTCGTCAAACGACAACTCGACGATATTCCCCGCCGCCGAAAGTAACGACCTTTTGGTTGCTGCGTCCTTAACAATTTTTCCGTAATGTTCAACGTGCGCGGAGGTCGGAACCCGATTGGCAAGTTCGGCCAGATATGTTGTTCCACCAACCCCTTTCAAATATTTAGCCTTTTTTAATTTTTCTGAAACCGTAAGAATATCAACCGGTGCCCGCTCTTCATATAAAGCCAGAACACACATATAAATATCTTGGTGCCGTCGGTCATAAAAATCCGTCGGACTTAAAAATTCTGCAATCGCCACAATAGCGTCGCGGTCCATCAGAAGTGCACCGATAACCGATTCTTCCGCTTCAATCGAATGAGGTGGAATTTTGGGACTAAGCTTTGGAGACACTTTTGTCGCCATATTTTTGGGGCAGTATCATTTCCTCTCTAAAATGACTACCTTAGAAATATCCTCATTTATTAGTTCCTTTTTGATGCTTAATTTAGTTGTTTTTTCAACTTCATAACCGACGTCTTCCAAAAAATCGTCTACTTTAGCCAGATCCTTATATATTGCACTATTTAGCCCTGTATCCTGAAAGTGCATCGGAATTGTAAAGCTCGGTTCTAATTTTTTAACAATTTCTGCCGCCTCCTTTGGACCGATTGTATAAAAACCCCCTACAGGAATCATCAATATGTCAATATCACCCATTGAATCGGCTATTTTATCGGATAATTCATGACCAAGATCCCCCATATGTACAACTCTTAAGTCGTCCATTTCTATTGCGTAGATAATATTTTTCCCGCGTAATGTGCCTTCTTTATCGTCGTGGAATGAGGAAATACCAACTATAGAAACTCCTGCTATTTCATACTCGCCTACTCCTCGTATTACATTTTTGACGCCATCAACCTTTTCTAAACTGTTGTGATCTTTGTGTTCGTGCGAAATAGTTACAATATCCGCCTCGGTTTTTGGAAACTTTATTCCGACATTTTCAGAATCAAATGGGTCGGTAATTAAGGTTACCGTTCGGCCTTTTATCTTAAACGAAGAATGACCTAAATAACTAATGTCCATTACAGAGCATCCTAACAAAATAGTTTTAACTTGACAAGGGCAGGATGTTCCCCTATATTAAGTAGCGTTCTTAGGTTTTTCTGCCTTTTCATTCGTTTTTAAGTGAAGTTTCCGCTTCCGCGGTTCGATAAAAATTTAATCTATGCGTAAGGAAGTAGTTTTTGCTATTATTATCGGAATATTATTTGGACTTGTACTGGCATACGGCATCATAAGAGCAAATAAAGCGATAAATAGATCTGCTACATCAATCTCAACTGAAAACAAAGATCTTGAAGAGCCTAATGAGCCGACTCCCCCAAGGACATTAAGTATTACCCTCACGGAACCCGAAGACAGTAGTGTCATTACCGAAAATCCGATAACTGTTTCGGGTATAACCAAACCAAACTTATGGGTTGTGACTTCTACCGAAGATTCCGATTCTATATCATTCACCGAAAATCAAGGAGCTTTCAGTAACGATATTGACTTGGTAGGAGGGCTCAATTTTATTACCATCACAGCTATTGAGCCCAGCGGTTTAAGCTTTGAAAAAATTATAAAAATTGTATTTTCGTCTGAATTTACGCCTATAAGCACAAAAAGTAGCGGAGAGGCCGCAACAGAAAGTGGCAAATCACAAGAGTCAAGTGTCAACGAAAAAATAGAAAACGTCCTTAATAAACCACGTTTTTATAGCGGAACAATTACAGATATTTCTAACGGTTCTATCCAAATTAAAGGAGATGCCGGTGAGATCAAATTAATTTCAGCGAGTGAAACTAAAACAGTGTTTATTAAGCTTGGTAAGACTTCAACTAAAATTAAAATGGCTGATGTTGCTATCGGAGATTATATAATTGCTATGGGATATATCAAAGATAAGGGAGTTCTTGATTCATCAAGAATCCTAATCGCCTCACCCAGCCAACCGACGAAAAGAAAAGTTCTGATCGGAAAGGTAATGTTACTAGATAAAAATTCCCTGAATATAAAATCAACATCAGATGATAAAGTATATTCAGTCGAACCGGGAGATGGTATCAACATAACTAAAGGCGCACTCAGCGACCTGACGAAAATAAAATTCACGCAAATTAAGGCGGGAGATGACATTTTACTAACTGGTTCGGATAACGAAACTGTTATTGAGGCGACGAGAATCCACATTATTTCAACCCCCGAGGCCACACCAACACCTTAATGGTGAGCGTAGTCGAAACATAGGTCCCGAGTGATATCAAAGGATAAATGGTGAGCGTAGTCGAACCATTGACAAGTCGTTCTACGTAAAGTAATATAAATACCATAAATATGGTATTTAATTTAACAATAGGCTATTGTCACCCACCAGCTTAAGGTTGGGTGGTGGTCTATTGGATATATTAAAAAATCACCAGCCAACCGGCTGGTTTTTTAGTGGAAGAAAAAGAGTTTTATGCAATTACCAAAATCCTATGCACTTGAAATCACAAAAAGTAAAATTGACCTATCGGTAAGTACGAATCCCTTGGGTTGCTCGCCTCGTGTTTTAAAAAGATTACGTCGTATTAACCTGTCCGATATATCCAAGTATCCTGATCCACGTTTATTAAAAGCAGCTATTACTAAAAAATTTAACATCTCAGAAGATGAGATAATGTTTGGCGGAGGTAGCGAACAACTCATCAAACTTATTACACAAACATTTTTAGAAAAGGGCAATTTTACTGCAGTACAGAAAGGATCTTTTTTTCTTTTCACCAAAGAAACACTACTAAAAAAGGGTCGGGTTATTTTTTGGGACATTGGGAATTTTCCAACAAGAAACTTTCCCATTACACTTCTGTTTTTAGCAAATCCCGCTACTCCTACGGGCACCGCTCTTACAAATATTCAAATACAAGAAATCATTAATAAATTCAATCCAAAGATTACTGTGATAGACGAAGCAAACGGTGAGTTTTGGAAAGAGTCGTTCATCAACACAAATAACTTCACTCAAAACGTTATCGTTCTACGTACTTTTTCGAAAGTTTTAGGGCTTGCCGGTTTAAGAATTGCTTTCGCGTGCAGTAATAAAATATTAATTGATAAACTTAAGGAAGTTCAACAACCCTTTCCCGTATCAGAGATTGCAATATTGGCAGCCACTGAGGCGTTAAAAGATAAGCAGTTTATTACAAAAACGATAGCATTTATTTCTGAGGAACGTACTTTATTAAATGATGAGCTTCGTCGTCGAGGCTTTAAGGTATCAAATTCTGTAACAAATAATATTTTTGTAGAAACGACAAATGCAGGTAAAATCGTTACCGAGCTTAAACTTCGTGGTGTATCCGTCATAAGCGGATCATTTTTCCCCAAAAACCAACTAGAAGGTTTTAGAATTTCAATAAAAGATAAAAAAACCAATAGGCAATTTTTAAATAAACTTGACGAAGTTTTAACTTGTATTAAGTAAAAATAATTGTTAATCTCTAAAGAAGTCGACAATTCTAAAAGTGATTTATGAATAAAACTATGTTACAGCCGCTCAAGGGTTTTCGGGATTTTTATCCCGAAGACATGGCATTCCAAAGGTGGTTTTACAACCTCATTAAAGAAATTTCTGAGAGTTTTGGCTATCAGGAATATGAAGGTCCTATGGTCGAACCACTTGATTTATACGCTGCTAAATCCGGAGAAGAACTCGTTAAAAAGCAGGCTTTTACGTGGAAAGACGTTTCCGATAGAACTCTGGCTCTGCGTCCTGAAATAACCCCTACTCTCGCCCGCATGATTACTCAAAAAGAAGGGTCTTTAACATTCCCAGTAAAGTGGTTCACGTACGGAAGACGCTTCCGTTACGAGCAACCTCAAAAAGGCAGAGGCCGGGAATTTTTTCAATGGGATATCGACGTTTTGGGAAGTGATAGTCCGGAATCAGACGCGGAAATAATTGCAATTGCGGGAACTTTTTATCAAAAACTTGGCCTAACGCCGGCGGAGGTCAAAATAAAAATTAACGATAGAAAATTTCTCCAGGATAAGTTAACTGAAATTGGTATCGCTCAGGAAAAGATTACACCTCTTTTTCGGATTATCGATAAAAAAAGTAAGGTTGACGAAAAGGCTTTTCGGGAGATGGTTAATACCGAAACCGGAAACGCAGATATAACTGATAAAGTTATCGATATTCTCAACGACAAAGAGTCATATAAAACAAGTGACTGGTTAACTAAAATGTTTAACATCCTCGAAGCGATGAACTTAAGAGATTATGTCGAATTCGATCCCGCCATAGTACGCGGCTTGGACTACTACACACGAACAGTATTCGAAAGCTGGGACGTAAAAGGAGATTTCAGAGCAATTTGGGGAGGCGGTCGCTACGATAATTTGACTGAAGATATCGGTAGTAATCAGAAAATTCCAGGTGTAGGTTTTGCATTGGGAGATATGGTTATTTCTGAGCTTCTCAAGACCAATGGTAAATTCCCAACCCTTAAAACAAATACGTCAAGCGTCCTGGTGACAATTTTCTCGCCGGAATTACAAAATGACGCCCTTAAACTTAGCCTTAAACTTAGACTCGGTGGTATTAATACTGAGTTATATTCTGATCCAACTTCTAAGCTCGACAAGCAGCTCAAATACGCCGACAAAAAAGGAATTCCATGGGTCGTTATAATCGGTCCTGATGAAAAAGAAAAAGGGATCGTCGTCCTTAAAAATATGAAAACAAATTCACAGGAAACATTAACCCCGGAAGAGGCCGTTGCTAAAATTAAGACTGCTTAACTATACCTTGCAAGATGCGCGTAAATTTCTATATCATTAAAGAGTGAATCCGCATAGATTTAAGGCTTATTTATACCTACTTGCCGTTGTGGTTATCTGGGGATCAGCCGGTCCGATTATAAAATTTACTCTCGCGGGGATCGATCCTCTACCCTTTTTAGCATACAGACTATTAATATCAGCTGTTATTTCACTCATCTTTTTTCTCGTAAAAATCAGGAATGGAAAAAAATTCAGAAGATTCAAAGCAAATTTTCCCATTGTCTTGCTTTACGGACTCCTGGCAATACCCCTAGCATTGGGAATACTATTCATCGGGCTGGATAAAACTACGGTATTAGACTTGGCATTGATTGGAGTGATAGGACCTATGGTAGTTACGGCAGGAGGAGCAATTTTTTATCACGATCGGATAACGCGAAAGGAGAAAATAGGAATTGCGATAGTTCTCGTCGGTGTTTTTCTAAACTCGATCTATCCTATTTTCAAGGCCGGATCCAGTATCCGGCTAACTGGCAACCTCTTGTTATTAATCTATCTCTTTGCCGATGCCGGTTCCGTATTAATCGCAAAAAAAGCCGTCAGGAAAAATGTTAAATCATCAAACCTGACCAATATGGCTTTTATCATCGGAGCTATCGTAATACTACCCTTAACACTGACGCTCTACGGAGCTGGAAACTTGCTAAACATGATAGTAACGCTGCCTCTGAAATATCACCTCGGCGTTTGGTATATGGCGGTTTTTTCGGGAACCCTAGCTTACTACTTCTACGTAAGAGGACAGCGTACAATTGAAGTTTCCGAAGCTACGTTATTTAATTACCTGCAATCCGTTTTTACAATACCTCTGGCTATATTCTGGCTTAAAGAAATTCCGGGTGCTACTTTTTTTATCGGCGCGTTTATAATTGCACTTGGTGTAATCATTGCTGAACAGAAAAATAAACGCAAAACCCAACCATCTAATCAAATAACTAACTAGAGACTGGAAAATTGCAATTGAAAAATGTATAATTCTAACGTTCTAAGTTATAAATAAATGTTATGAAAACAAGTGTACATCCAACCTGGTATCCGGAAGCGAAAGTAACTTGTGCTTGCGGTAATGTGTTCACTGTCGGTGACACTGTTCCCGAAATCCGGGTTGAGGTTTGCTACAATTGCCACCCGTATTATACCGGCGAGATGAAGTTCGTCGACACCGCCGGCCGTGTAGATGCTTTTTTGTCTAAAAAAGGAAAAGCGAAAACCAATCTTATTTCAAAAGTTGAAAAAAGAAAATTAAAGCGAGAGAAAAAGATACAAAAAGAGCTCGAACGACCAGAAACTTTAGAGGAGCTTCGTAAAAAGACAAAAAAATAGTATTTTGTATAATGTATGAAGTATTTTGTATCTATACATAATACATAATTCAGAATATTTTATACTTCTTACTAAGACAATAAATTATGGATACTCAGAAAGCATATATTGAAATAAGAGGAGCAACGGGAGGTGATGAGGCTAAGTTGTGGGGTAGAGATTTGCTGCGCATGTATTTTAGGTTTGCCACAAAAAAGGGCTGGAAAGCACTGTCAGTCGATGAGAAAACCTTAATGATGACCGGACTGGGAGTATTTGATGAACTTAAAAACGAATCCGGTGTTCATCGGGTACAGCGGGTCCCGGTAACGGAAAAAAGAGGCAGAGTCCATACATCTACTGCCACTGTCGCAGTTCTTCCCGAGATAAAAGAAACTGAAGTTAATATCAATCCGGCGGATTTGGAATGGCAATTTTATAGAGCTTCAACTCAAGGCGGCCAAAACGTCCAAAAAGTTTCAACAGCGGTGCGGCTTATCCATCAACCCACGGGAATTGTTGTAACTGCACAACAGGAACGCTTTCAGGAACAAAATAGAAACATTGCACTGGAGCTTTTACGGGCTAAACTTTGGGAGAAAGAGGAAGAGAAAAAATTACGGGAAATCGCCAACTACCGCTCCCCAATCGGCCATGGTATGCGCTCTGAAAAAATCCGCACCTATAACTTTCCCCAGAATCGGGTCACAGATCACAGGATAGGAAAATCCTGGGGCAATCTCGAAGCAATAATCGATGGAAATTTAGACAAAATCACCAAACTTCTTCAACAAAAACCGACCTGATAAAAAATCATACAGGCGCACAACAATCCTTTTGTCCATTAACTGGTCGCTTTCGTTTTTTTAACCGGCTTTTCAGGAGGTATATGATCTACGACCATTCCTAAACCAGGGACTAATGTAAGCGAAACCTGGGGATGCTTACCATCGATATATACACTCTGATTAACATGATCCTCCGTTGAATCATCCGATATATCCACCATCCATCTATCCGAATCCTTCTCCAATTCGGTCACGCTCAATCTCAAATCTATAATCTCTCCCTGATTAACAATAACATCTCTTTCGCCTCCTATTTTAATGCTTACAGGTGCCAAAATAACTCACCCCCTTAAGTCTTTTAACTTGTCCAAAGAATAACACCTATTATCAACTTGTCAAGCGCCTAGATATTAATAAACTATACACTACAAATGTAGTTGTTATTGTATTAAACCACCCTTAAAAAGGGTAATAAAAATACTATGCACGTGCATATCGAATTTATTATTTTACAACGTCTTTATAAAATGTAAACGCTTTATCCCCTACCCATCTGTCCGGCAGTAATTTAAATGGAACTTGCGGATCGTCCTTTAAAATTGATAAGAAGCTGAATACAATCTGATCCTTTGACTTAAATATTCCCATTCTTAAGCTATTAATAAACATTGAATATCTGCCATTCAAGTCGGTTAAGTTATAGACTTTGTCCATCAGTTCTCTCAGATTCAGATTACCTATCGTACCATCCATACCCAAAGACGAAATCAAAATCAACTCCCCATTAAAATTATACCTATCCACAAATTCCTTAATTAACTTTTTAGGATTATAAGGTGTTATCCAAACACTATACTGTAGGCTACCGCATCCAATTTTCTTAATATACCCTCGAAATACATTTCTCTGAGTATTTTTAGTTCTCGGTATATCATATGTAACTAGGTAAATTCTTCCATCCCAAACCCGTTTATCGTCATACTCTGGCAAGACAGATTTTAACCGTCTTTTACCTTGGTCTGTAATCTTAGGAAGCAAAGATCTCTCTTTCGCAACTTGAACCAAACCCCTACTTCTAAGATAATGTATAGAATTTTTTAAAGTAGAATAATTAAAACTCTCGAGGTCACTAATTGCTTTTTCACCCGCATATCCAACTTTGGTATATCCCCCCAAAGAAGACTCGAGTCCAAAATAAATTGAAACCAATGTAAAGTCTACAGCCTTTGATAATACACCTTCTGACAACCCTTTTACGTTCTCTATAAGTTTCCTGCGATTACTTCCCATGTGATAATCTTATTATGCACGTGCATATAGAGTTTATCAATACTAGTCTATACTTAACTTGAAGCTGGAGAGTACTATTTACAAAATCTGTGTTGGGATGTAACTTTAAAACCTCTACTTTGCTTATATTTTGAGGAAGAGACCTCAACTTATTTACATCCCCCGTGGAGCATATTGACATATAATTGTGTTACTAGTATTATACGACCTATAACATGCCAAAAAACGAAAGTGACGCGGGATATCATCATATCGAAGAGCAAGAACTTTCTAAAGAAGATAAAATCTACAAGGCTCGACAACTAATGTCTCTTATTAAGGACACACTTTACAGAAATACAGGTTATTAAAGATAAACTTGCACAGATACATCTTGACGTCGGTAAAGTAGATCCACCCTCAGGTACCGTTGAGTTTCAGGGAAAAAGAAATAACCGTTGGAGCTTAAAGATAGAGCGAAACGACCTAAGGCAAAGAATTAGTCTCTGTGAGACTAAAGGGTCTAATGCAAAAAAACTTGTTCGAGAAGCTGAAATCGAAATATTTTACCAAGTTCCTGAAAATCCTCGAACACCCAGAGAGCCTATCATCTCTTATCAGCTACTCGATATCGCACACAGCCACATAGAGCATCGTATAAACAGCCAGTCGGTTGTCGATCATATTAACGGACTCATAAAAAGCTTGTAGTTTACTCGCTGAATTCACCAAGAGTCACGTTCACCTCTGAAGTTTGACCAGCTCTCCAAATTTCAAGTTTTACCGTATCGCCTGATTTTTTACCTTTAATTACATCGGCCAAACTTTTATCCTCACTTAAATCAACACCATCAAACTTAGTGATAATATCGTCGTTTTTAATGCCTGCCGTATCAGCCGGTGACGCCGAAACTACATTCACAACATACGCTCCTTGAGGCACGTCATTCAGAAGTGCAGCCTCTTGAGTAATCATTTGATATTCGACCCCTAAATAAGCTTTGCTCGCAAATTTGCCGGTTTGATTAAATTGATTTAGCGCATCCTTGACGATATTCACAGGAATCGCAAAACCCACATTTTCGGCTCCTGAGGCAACTGCAACATTAATCCCAATTACCTGCCCAGCTGAATTGAGAAGCGGTCCTCCTGAATTACCCGGGTTAATCGCAGCATCCGTTTGTATCACGTCATCAAGCCTCTCCACATAACCTTCGTATGCACTCCCGGCAGTAATTCCCCTACCAAGCCCGGATATAACCCCAGTTGTTACTGTATGTCTGAATTCGCCTAATGCTGTTCCTATCGCGACAACAAACTGCCCAACTTTAAGATTGTCTGAACTCCCGAGATCAACCGGGCTTAGTCCCCCATCCGGCGGATCAATTTTCAGAACTGCAATATCATTAGACGGATCTTTTGATATTTGTTTCACTTCGTATTCTTTATTATCTTTGGTAATTACTTTATAAGTTCCGGGGTTATCAACAACGTGTCTATTTGTGATTATTAAACCGTCTTTTGATACTACAAATCCGCTTCCGATATCCTGAGGCTGACCCCCCTCAAATCTTTGGCTAAATCCCCCACCGAAAGGATTTAGTTGTAATATTCTTCTTTGCGGAGTTTGAATCGAGACTGTTACGACCGAAGGTGAGACTCGCTCTGCAACATCAATAACAACGGACTCCTCAGTTAAGATTTTCTGACTGACCGGACTTCCCGAAGTTATTTGACTGAATCTTTTGGTTATCACATCCAACGGCTTAATCCCGAAAAACCTATCAGCTATGGCTCCACCGATCGCTGAAGAAACCAACACAAAAATAATCGCAATTATAATAAGAGCACTCTTAACATTTCTCATATTAACTACAATAATAATACAACCTGAGAAATAACTGAAAAGAATATCGCCTACTCAAAAAGTTTAATTGCTGCCTCTAGCTGTTCATCCTCCTCAGTATCCGGGTTATCACTTACCTTGACATCAGGTTCCAAGCCTTTGTCGTTAACCCAGGTTCCATTGGGCGTCAACCACCTGGCTATCGTAATATGAAGACCCGATCCTTCTTCCAATTCTTCCGGTTCTTGAATAGTACCTTTACCGAAAGAGGCATCCCCTATAAGTTTAATTTTCTTTTGATCCCTTAGGGCTCCTGCCAGTATTTCAGAAGCACTTGCGGATCCTTTGTTTATTAAAACAACCACATTTCTATTCCTAAGCCTTCCCATTTTTTCAACTTTATAGTCAACTCTTGACTTGTCACCTTTTTCCTCGATTACAACGACTTCTCCTTGTTCAAGAAAATCGGAACCCAAATCAACTGCCCCTTCAAGGTAACCGCCCGGATTATTTCTTAAATCGATGATGATGCCTTTAAGCTCACCCTTTTTAAGCACATCCATAACCGCTTTTTCCCATTCAGCCTGGGTTTCCGCTGCAAATTTATAAACCTTAATTTGCGCAATATCCCCCCCAGCCCCTACATATGAGAGAGCAACACTCGGGATATCCAAAATATCCCTGACCAATGTCGTCTCAATTACCCCATCGTGCTCTTCTCTAATGAGGAAAAGAGTTACACTACTCCCCTTCGGACCCCTGATAATTTCAACCGCTTCCTGCAAACTTATTCCCTGGGTATTTTTTATGTCAATTTTTTTACTTTCGTCCTTTATTCCGACAATCACATCTCCTGCTTTTATACCGCCCTTATCGGCAGGTGAATCAGGAACCGGAGCTATGACAGCAAGTTGTGTACTTTTAAACCCAAGTTGGATCCCGACACCCTCGAAACTGCCTTTCAAATCTTCCTGTACAATCTTATTTTCGTTCGGGGGTAAATAGACTGTATACGGATCGCCGATTGCTGCAACCATGCCTTTAATTGCTCCGTAAACCATCTTTGCGGGGATGATCTTATCTTTGTCGTAGTATTTGGCAGAAATTGTATCCCAAATTCTCCAAAAAAACGAAAATTCAAGATCTTTTTTATCTACCGGAAGATCGCGATTAATATTAACCTTCGGATAAGAAAAGGCTTCCGAATAATAACCTTTAAATCCCAGTGCATAACCTGCGCCGAATATAATCGAGATTGCAAAAATAGCAAGAACTATTTTTCTCATAAGATTAAGCGAAGTCCTTGGAAGTTGAATTTTATCAGCCATTTATCTTAAAAAAGTAACAAAAATGAGTATACCATCTATCAAACTTTGTCACAAACGGGATGAATCAAGCTTGGGGAAGATACGGTAGAAGCCCCAAATGTCTAGCTCTTTTCAGTTGAACTCCCAGTCTCCTTTGGTGCTTGGCGCAAACGCTTGTATAGATAGATGCAATTATTTTGGCTCTGTCGGAAATAAAATTTGACAACTCCTTATAATTTTTATAATCAGGTTCAAGGTTGTTTTTACAAAAAGGACAAGCCCCCTTTTTAGGCTTAATATTCGGCTTTCTCTGGCCTTGTCGTTTTTTCATCATAACATTACTCTGACTTTCTTTGGAAAAGAAAGTCAGGCAAAGAAAAATTACACTTAGAACGGTATATCATCGTCAGTTTCCTCTTTAACCACATCCGGCTTCTTCAAAGATTTCTTTTTGGAAGATGTAGCAGGATCTGCTTTACTAGATCCCGAAGTTACCGTATCGGCAGTTTTTTGATCGTCTAAAGGAACCTCAACGTCCGAGTCATTCGGCAAATTTATATCCTCCCCGCCTTTATTTTCAAATGCACCGCGTGAGTCCAATATTATCATGTCATTAATAACTATTTCCGTCGTTGTCCTCTCTGCCCCATCAGTTCCGGTCCAGCGTCTTGTTTGAAGTCTACCTTCAACATAAATTTTCCTGCCCTTGGCAAGAAGTTGTGCGCACAGTTCAGCTAGTTTATTCCAGGCAACGATTCTATGGAATTCCGCATCTTCTTTCTTCTCGCCGGAATCCGTAGTCCATTGTCTATTTGTAGCTAAACCAAATGTACAGACTGCCGCTCCGGCCGGGGTGTATCGAAGTTCCGGGTCCCTAGTCAAATTTCCAATTAGTTCTACTTTATTTAAACTCCTCGCCATATATTTTTGAGTACAAAAAACTTATGCTCTTTTACTCTTACACTCTAATAAGCAGATATCTTATTATATCATCTTCCATCTTCAACTTTTGATTTAAAATTTTAACGGCATTACCATCTAATTTTATATTAAAATGCAAAAAGACACCAGCGTCGCTACCTTTAATTACATAGGCTAAATTGATCTTTCCCCAGTCCTTTTCTTTGTCAATTCTACCTTTCAATGTAGACAAAAGTTTCGACAACTTTTCTTTAACCGAACCGATCTTAGCTGCAGTTGACTTACCCGGTAGAACCAGTGTTAATTCATAATCATGCATAACTTTGTGAAGTATAACAAATAATGAATATGAAGTGAATAGTAGTAAATTAAGTAAGATTTCGTCTTTGTGAAGGGGGTCCTACTTTATTCGTCCGTCTCTGTTTACTTAACAAATCCCCACCAGCACCGGCCTTTTCGAGATGTAATTTATAAAGTTTTTCCCAATCATTAGAAATATTTTTCTGCCATATTCCCCGTATATATTGAGGGCTTTTTCCATCTTCAAGTCCTGCAACCATAAACGGCTTTAATACATCTTCCCAGGCACGTCTTTGGATATTAATTGTTCGATAAGTGAATGAATCAAGCAACTGACGAGGTAATTTATCCATTTGCCAGCTTTCTCTTTCGCTTCCATCGTCTTTTTTGTATTCGAGTTTATGCACGCTTCCTTCTCCGTCCACATATCCCATATCAGCTAATATCTGCTCGAGCTCTAATATATCGTTTACTTTCCTTGTCTCTTTTGTTCTTTTACCTAAATCCCTTTCTGGCATATAAATTAAAATAATATTCGTACTATGTTATTGGTTTAAGTTTCTACTGTCAAGATAAACAAGAATAATTTTAAATCCATGATATATAACAGAAAAATTGTTTAATACTCTGTTTCATCTTTTGGCTTATACCCACTGCAATGTGCTTGCCCGTATTTACTCATAAAAACACCACAATTAGGTATGGGTTTGATCATAATTTCCTTACTCCTCCGAATGCTACCCAAAATAAAAGCTTGCGCGTTCGGACGAAAACTAATTTCTCCATACCTAAGGTTCTTAATAAAAGTATTGATTCTATCACCGAAACTGGCTTCAATAGAAAAGTTACATCTATTCTGGTCACCCAAGAATTCACAATATCTTCTTTGTTCCTGCATATATTAAATGGGATATATTATTTCCTAAGGCCATTAATAAATTAATATTGACTCGTTGAGCGAATACTTTAACAATTTGCGAACTTGTTCGACGGTTCTCTGAGGAACCTAGTCAGAGCAAATAGCATGAGCGAAACGAGGAACTATTAATTTTTTTCTGGCTGTCCTTTCTTTTAACTATTTCTTTAGACAAGTAAAGAAATAGTTAATTAAGTACCTATTTTAAATTCAATTACATCGCCGTCTTTAACGACGTACTTCTTTCCTTCCGATCTGACAAAACCCGCCTCCCTTGCATTCTTCCACCCACCAGAATCAATAAATTTATCAAAATCGACGACATCGGCTTTGATAAAATTTTTTATAAAATCTGTATGAATTTCTCCCGCAGCGGTGAGCGAGGTAGAACCGAGTCGAATCGTCCATGCCCGTACTTCTTTCTCACCCGCCGTTAAATAAGTTATTAATCCCAATGTTTCAAATGCTTTGTTAATTAACCTCTCAAGACCGCTTTCTTTTACTCCCAAATCTTCAAGATAGTTTTTCTGATCTCCTTCGTCCAGCGCGGAAAGCTCTGACTCGACCTTGGCTGATATTGCTATCACTTGCGACGCGTGTACTCCTAAATCTTCAGCAAATTTAAGTTCCAGTTTATTGGCATCCTTTAAATCGTTCTCGTCTACATTAAGGCATATTAATATTGGCTTTGATGTTAAAAGAGATAACTGCTTTGCTATTTTTGTTTCCTCTTCGTTGAGTTCAACTTCACGCGCAGCAACACCTTCCTGTAATGCGACCCTGAGTTTTGTTACTACTTCCCACCATTTCACTAATTCCTTATTAGGCGTATTTCCCGGGTCTTTCTGCTTTTCCAAAGTCTGCAGATCAGCCAGTTTCAACTCTGTTTCAACTGTTTCCAAATCACTCTTGGGATTTATACTTCCCTCCTTGATAATATCAGGGTCAGTAAATACACGCACAACATGACAAACAGCACTTACTTCTCGGATGTGGGATAAAAACTTATTGCCCAATCCTTCCCCTTTATGTGCTCCGGCAATAAGACCGGCAATATCCAGAAATTCCACCGTAGCTGGTACAATTGGTGGTTTTTTTGACACCTCCGAGGTGTGAACGTCTTTCACCTCGGAGGTGAACGAATTAGCTACCACAACAGCAAGTTTATCGAGCCGACTATCAGGAACAGGAACTACCCCAATATTCGGTTCAATAGTAGTAAACGGGAAGTTAGCAACCTTAGCTAAGCCTGCTTGGCCCTCCGAAGCTTCAGCGAAGGAGGCCTGTCTTTTTAATAAAGCATTAAATAACGTCGACTTCCCAACATTTGGCAATCCTACTATACCGCACGAGAGAGATGACATGGCTGTATTTTAACATAGATTATGGACTGTCCTATTGTGAATAAGTCAACTTTTATGCCATTTAACGGCAAAAATTCACATAAAATTGAAGGTTGGTTAAGAAAATCCGAATTGCTTTCAAATTGAGTCTGCTGAGTATAACAAAGAAAGGCTAAGTAATCCTTAGCCTTTCTAATTTGCTAAACGTCTCGGCTTAATACGAGTACCATCCATGTGAATTGGTAAATTGTCCCCACCGGCCAGCAGATACGTTAGTTGTTACGTTTGCATGATAATCGGGCTTTCCAACAATCTTATTCCATTGCGCATCAGAGTACTTCGTCCAACCACCCCCCCAAGCTGTTGTGCTCAGGTTAGCATCGTCCATATTCCAATAATAGTCTGCACTATTATCTGTCGATCCCCGGGAGGCGGCTGATACCTTAACCTGATCTCCCCAGACAAAATCATGTCTCCATTGCGCAGTCACCTGTATCCAATGTGTCCCCACAGTAACCCCACCTGCTTTAACTACCTGTATATATTTTTGAGTATAGGTATCTACATCAACTTGAGATTCCACTGTTTCTGTTTCAATCGTGAAGCCGATTTCTGCTGATGCTTTACGTGCAGTCAAAGGCGATAGAAAAAGAGCGATCAGAAGAACTCCCACCCCCATATAGAAAAATTTTCTCATGTTATTCTCACCTCCTCTCTATTATTGAAAAATAAATGAAACTTTTCGCTATCAACACATACCACTATTACACATAACCCCCCACTTAATACAAGCTTCATTACACAACAAACGCGAAGTAGTTCCTCTTTAAATACTTTTGCCATTAATTACCGCTCGAAGCATTTTCTTTGTGTTATCCATGATAATCAACATACTATTACAAGGAGTTATGAATTTCAACCATACGTTGTATTCTCCGTAGAAATCCGACACTTTCAAAGTAAAATATGGAAGTGTTACAAACAACTAAGATCACACTTACATGGGAATTGTTTGAATCCGGTGTTCCCAAAAGACATATTGCTCAAAGGT